>OLVT01001760.1_pt1 | contig 16764 bp, 18 predicted proteins | sample 1673241 | NCBI WGS metagenome assembly OLVT01 (sample SAMEA3178936, study PRJEB25190) | human gut metagenome | biome: human gut; feature: human-associated habitat; material: faeces | place: Austria | collected 2013 | reverse complement strand
ATCTCGTGATGCAGACGGGCTTCGGAGAAGTCGGGCGCATAGCCTTGCTCGGCTGCGCATGCGTGCATGGCGTCTATGGTCGCCGGCTCGCCGTCGTAAGGCCCGGTGTGCATGCATTGAACGCATAGGCCCTCGTCGACCTTCAGCATCTCGACCGCTGAGAAGTCAAGCTTCTTTTTGGCGGCAGCCTCCGAGACGGCCCAATCGAAATCGTCGCGAGTGACGAAATCGGGCAGGCGGATGCAGGAGATGAAGTTGAAGTCGCCCTTCCGCGCATAGTCGATTTGATCGTCTGCAGGGTCCTGCCACCAGAACCCCTCGAGCGGCGGCACGACGAAGTCGAAATAGCCTTCGATTTCGTGCGGGCCCTTCTTCGACATCTTGACAGTGTAGGCCACGCCGTAGGGCAGCGGCATGGTGCCCTGGTATTCGCCGCCCTCGATGTTGGGGTCGCCCTTGCCGCGTACGGCAATGTAGCTCATGGGCGGAATGGTCAGGATGCTCGGTTTGCACGACGGCTTGTAAAGCTCCTTGAATTCCTTCTTGAAATCGTATGCCATTAATCGCCCTCCCATAATGTAAGTTTCCCGCCGATATCGCTTCAAACATAGCGATAGGCGCGGCTTCGGGAGAAACCGCGCCTATCGGCAGTCATTATATCATAGAATCGAACGGGTGTTCTATTCCCACTCCACCGTGCCGACGGGCTTGGGGGTGAGGTCGTAGCACACGCGGCAGATGCGGGGAACCTCGGCGGTGATGCGGGCGGTGATGCGCTTGAGCAGCGCCCAGTCGAGCTCGGGGACCTCGGCGGTCATGACGTCGACTGTGTTGATGCAGCGGATGATGCAGGGCCAGTCGTAGGCGCGCTTGCCTTCGCGCACGCCGGTTGCGCGGAAGTCGGGTACCACGGCGAAGTACTGCCAGATGGTCAGGCCGGCGTTGTCGATCTCCTCGCGCACGATGGCGTCTGCCTCGCGCAGCGCCTCCAGGCGATCGCGGGTGATGGCGCCGAGGCAGCGAACGCCCAGGCCGGGGCCGGGGAAGGGCTGGCGCTCGACCATGTTCTCGGGCAGGCCGAGCTCACGGCCGACCACGCGCACCTCGTCCTTGTACAACAGTTTGACGGGCTCGCACAGCTCGAACTGCAGATCGTCGGGCAGGCCGCCCACGTTGTGGTGCGCCTTCACGCCGTCCTGGGACTCCAGGATGTCGGGGTAGATGGTGCCCTGCGCCAGGAAGCTGACCTCGTTGCCGACCTTGCGGGCCTCCTCCTCGAACACACGGATGAACTCGGCGCCGATGATCTTGCGCTTGGTCTCGGGCTCCTCGACGTCGACGAGCTTGCCCAGGAAGCGGTCGGTGGCATCCACGTAGACCAGGTTCGCATCCAGCTGGTTCTTGAACACGTCGATGACCTGCTCGCTTTCGCCCTTGCGCATAAGGCCATGGTTCACGTGCACGCAGATGAGCTGTTTGCCGATGGCTTTGATGAGCAGCGCTGCGACGACGGAGCTGTCAACGCCGCCCGAAAGGGCCAGCAGGACCTTCTTGTCGCCGATCTGCTTGCGGACTGCGGCAACCTGCTCGTCGATGAAGGCTTGGGCGAGTTCGGGGGTGGTGATGCGCACCATGTCGTCGGGACGCTTGTTCGGATCCATGCAGAGCTCCTTTTAGTTCGCGGGTATGCGCTGCCGTGCGCAGCACATGAGTCATAGCCCCATATTATATGCGGCAGGGTCCAGGTTTTCTTTTGCCGAGACAGGCTTTTTTGTGGTCGAGCAGCGGATTCCTGCGCTCGGCGACAGGCGGGTCGTGCTCGCATGCCGTCAGGAGGTGACATTCGATTCCCTCTCGACGGCACGAGGCCGCGCGTTTTGCGTGGTTACGGGAATCGCCCTTGCAGTGCCGGCGCGGGAGCAGCCGCGTTGCCGATGCATCCCGGCAGAGTTTTCTCCTGGTAGGATACGGGTACGGTATCAAGCGAAGGAGGGGGTTCCATGAACTACAGGCGTTTGGGCAGGACGGGGCTTGAGGTCAGCGAGATCGGCTTCGGCGCGGAGTGGATGCCGGGTGACGACCAGGAGAAGGTTTCCCGTTTGGTGGATTTCGCTGCGGAGCAGGGCGTCAACATCGTGGATTGCTGGATGGCCGATCCGGCGGTGCGCAGGGTTTTGGGCAACGCCGTCTGCGCGCACCGCGACAAGTGGATCGTGCAAGGCCATTTCGGCGCCACGTGGCAAAACGGTCAGTATACTCGCACGCGCGACATGGACGCGGTGATCCCGGCGTGGGAGGAATTGCTCGCTTGCTTCGGCGGGCATATCGAGCTGGGGCTGATCCACTTCGTGGACGCGGTCGTCGAGTTCGAGCAGATCATGGAGGGTCCCTTCATCGAGTTCGTGCGCGCTGAGAAGGCCGCCGGGCGCATCGATCATATCGGCTTGTCCACGCATAACCCCGAGGTTGCGCTGCGGGCTGCGGTTACGCCGGACATCGAGATGATCATGTTCTCCATCAACCCCGCTTACGATATGCTGCCCGCTTCCGAGGACATCAACGACCTGTTCAAGGACGAGTACCAGCCCGGCCTTGAGAACATGGACCCGCAGCGCAAGCGCCTGTACGCGCTGTGCGAGGAAAACGGCGTGGGCATCACCGTCATGAAGCCGTTCGCGGGTGGGCGCCTGTTCGACGCCGAGAAATCGCCATTCGGCGCGGCGATGACCCCCGTGCAGGCTTGCCATTATTGCCTGACTCGCCCCGCGGTCGCCTCCGTGCTGGCCGGGTTCAGGGACATCGAGGAATGCGCGGGCTGCTTGGCGTACGAAACTGCCGATGACGAGGCGAAAAACTACGCGTCCATCTTGGCTAGCGCGCCGCAGCACGCCTATTTCGGCAACTGCATCTACTGCGGGCATTGCCAGCCTTGCACCGTGGGCATCAACATTGCCGAGGTGAACAAGTATTCCGACCTGGCGCAGATGCAGGATGAGGTGCCCGCATCCGTTCGCGACCATTACCTTGGCCTTCAGGTTCGCGCCGGGGACTGCACCGGATGCGGCGCCTGCGAGGCGAACTGCCCGTTCGGCGTGCCCATCGCGCAGCGCATGGAGGAAACCGCCGCGTTGTTCGGCGCTTAGCGGGGAAAGGGAGCGCTGGAGGGCCTTGACTCGATCGCCTGTGCTAAGGGTTTTTGCGGGATAGGCCCGTTTCCTTGATCGTCTCGATATCAAGCACTTTTGCGACAGCAGTGTGCTGACGGGCTTTGCGACTTCCAGGCTATAGGCAACGCTTTTTGACCAGGCATTTCATCCGGTATGCGTCCAGCCACAAGTTATCGCTAGCTTAAAGCATTATTTTCATTCGCGATTATATGCTCTTGCAAATATTATCATCGTCTGTGTATAATCAGCGAAATGACAGGCGCCCCTTCGTATGCGAAGGGGCGCCTGGTGGTATGGGGACAAAAAAGAAGGGAACCAGTATGAAAAAGATGAAGAACCGCCTGACAGCGATCGCAGCCGTGGCGTTTGCCAGCGTGCTTGCCTGCGGCGTGCTGGCAGGATGCTCCTCCGACAAGGGCGAGCAGAAGGCCGAGCAGCCGGAGCAGACCGCTGCCGCAACCCTTGAGGGCAAAAGCCTCAACATCTATTGCGGCGCTGGCATGACCAAGCCGTTCCAGGAGATCGCGGACGCCTTCAAGGCTGAAACCGGCTGCGAGATGAACATCACCTTCGCGAATGCCGCTCAGATCCAGACGCAGATCAGCACCACGCAGGAGGGCGACTTCTTCATCGCCGGCTCCGCCGATGAGCTCAAGCCCGTCAGCGATCATGTTGCCACCAGCACCGACCTGGTCAAGCACATTCCCGTCCTGGTCGTGCCTGCCGATAACCCCAAGGGCATCCAGACCGTCAGCGATCTGGTGAAGTGCGACACCCTTCTGCTGGGCGACCCTGAGTCCACGCCGATCGGCAAGATCGCCGTCAAGGCCATGGCCGATGCCGGCATCATGGAACAGGTCAAGGCCTCTGGCACCATCACCACCTCCACCACCGCCCCGCAGATCGCCGAGGCGCTGGCCAAGGGCGAGGGCGACGCCGCCATCGTGTGGAAGGAGAACGCGGGCAAGGACGGCCTGACCATCCTGGAGAACTCCGGCATGGAAGGCTATGTCAAGACCGTGCCCAGCGCCGAGCTGACCTGCGCCGCCGATGCCGACGCCGTCAAGGCCTTCTCCGATTTCCTGCAGACCGAAACCGCCAAGAACATCTGGACCAAGTTCGGCTACGAGCTGGTGTAACGCATGTCTGCGGCACCTAAGCCAAAACGTCACAGAGGCCGCAAGCGCAACATCTTCCCGGCATTGTGCATGCTGGTAACGGGGATGGTGCTCCTATTCATCGGGAGCGCCATCTTCGCTATTGTGGCGGGCGGCATCTCGCATTTCGGCGAGGCCATCAGCTCCGAGGAGGTGTTGTTCTCCTTGCGCATGAGCGTGACCACTTCAAGCATTTCCACCGTCATCTGCCTGCTGCTATCGCTGCCGACCGCCTATGCGTTGTCGCATGTGTCGTTTCCCGGCAAGCGCCTGGCCGAGATCCTCATGGAGCTCACGCTGTCGCTGCCTTATATCCTGCTGGGCTTCGCCTTGCTGCTGATCTTCTCGTCGCCGCTGGGCAAGGCGCTCAAGGAGGCGGGCTTCGCCGTGGTCTTCTCGCCTGCGGGCATCGTGTTCGCCCAGATGATCGTCAACCTTCCCTTCGCCATCCGCATGATGCGCACGGCCTTCGTCGGCGTCAATCCGCGCGTGGAGTTCGTGGCGCAGACCTTGGGCGCCATGCCCTGGGACGTGTTCCGTACCATCATCGTGCCCATGTGCCGCAACCAGATTATCAGCGCGTTTGTGCTCACCTGGGCGCGCGGCATGGGCGAGTTCGGGGCGACGCTCATGCTGGTCGGCGTGACGCGCATGAAGACCGAGACGCTTCCCGGCAGCATCTACCTGAGCATCTCGACCGGCAACACCGAAACCGCTATGGCCACGGCCATGATCATGCTGCTGGTTTCGGCGTTCACGTTGGTGGTGGCGAACGTGCTCGACCGCCCCACGGGCGCAAGCCGCGTGGGCAGGGCAGGCAAGGGATTGGGCTTGAGACGCATGGGGAAATGCGGGGAATGCGAGGGAAAGCGATGAGCGGCGGCAGCATCGAGATTCGCGACATGGTGGCGCGTCGCGGCAGCTTCTTGCTGCGCGTTGACGAACTGCATATCGAGCCGCACGAGATATTCGCCATCGTGGGGGAGACAGGCGCCGGCAAGACCGTGCTGCTCGAGGCGATCGCCGGGGCGTTTCCCCTGGAGGCCGGCAGCATCCTGCTTGACGGCAAGGACATCCGCTGCCTGCCCGTGCAGCAACGGCGGTTGGGGATCGTGTATCAGGACCACGCGTTGTTCCCACATATGACGGTTGCGGAGAACATCGGCTACGGCCTGAGGATGGCGCGCGTGCCCAAGGCCGAGGCCGCCCGCCGCGTGGAGGAGATGCTCGACCTGTTCTCCATCCGCCATATCGCCGACCGGTATCCCGGCATCATCAGCGGAGGAGAGGGCCAGCGCGCGGCGTTGGCGCGCGCGTTGGTGATGCGGCCGGAGATCTTGCTGCTCGACGAGCCGTTCTCGGCGCTCGACCCCACCACCAAGAAGCGCATGTACGAGACGCTGCGCGACGTGCACGGCCGCTTCCGTTGCACCGTGGTGTTCGTCACGCATGACTTCAATGAGGCGTGCAGCCTGGGTCATCGCGCGGGCATCATCTTGAACGGCTCGCTGCAGGCCGTGTGCCCCGCCGGCGAGCTGTTCACGCGCGAGTTCTGCCCGCAGGTGATGGCGTTTCTGGGCCGCGGCTAGCGGTATCATCGTCAAGAAGGAAAATCACGCGTTAGGGAGCGCAAGGAGGAATCATATGTATATCCCGGACAGCTATCTCGATGAGCTTATCGCTTCCGACATCCCCAGTGGGATCGACCTGACCACGCATGTTCTGGGCATCGGCGCGCAGCCGGGCCGCATGGAATACTACACGCGCGACGCGGCCCTGCTTTGCGGGACCGAGGAGGCTGCCCGCATCTTCGGCCGTTTCGGCTGCACGGTGGTCGAGGCGCTTCCCAGCGGCAGCATGCTTGCGCCCGGTGACGTGTTCATGACCGTTGAAGGTCCTGCTGCCGGCCTGCATATGGGGTGGAAGATCTGCCTCAACATCTTCGAGTACTATTGCGCGCTTGCCACCAAGGCCAGGCAGATGGTGGATGCCGTGCATGCCGTGAACCCGCTGTGCGAGGTGCTTTCCACCCGCAAGCTCATGCCCGGCACCAAGCCCTTCGACGTCAAGGCGCTTACGGTGGGCGGCGCGTTCCCGCATCGTCTGGGGTTGAGCGAGACGGTGCTCGTCTTCGATCATCACCTGACCTTCTACGGCGGGCTTGAGAAGTTCATTGCTGACGTGCCGCAGCTTAAGGCGAAGGTGTGCGAGAAGAAGCTGTTCGTCGAGTCGAGCACCGAAGACGCGGTGCGCCTGGTGGAAGCCGGCGTCGACGGCGTGCAGCTTGACAAGGTGGCGCCTGAGCAGGTTGCGCAGCTGGTGCCGCAGCTCAAGGCCATCAACCCGCACGTGACCCTCATCGCCGCCGGCGGCGTCAACCTGGGTAATGCCGCCGAGTATGCCGCCACCGGCGTGGACGGCCTGGCCACCACCTGCCTGCACTTCGCCAAACCCCTCGACATGAGCGTGCACATGAGCGCGCTGTAGGGAAGCGCCGGGTTTTGCGCGCTGCCCGTATGCGTGTGCTTCAGGGCTTGCGTACGGGCAGCATGGTGGACGCCACTTGATTTGTGCGAGATCGAGCCGCTCGCACTGCCGGCCCGAGGAAGCGCTTGGGACTCTTATTTCGCGGGGATGATCTCGATCCACTGGCCGTCGGGGTCGGCGATGAAGTACAGGCCCATGCGGGGGTTCTCCCGGATGATACAACCCATCTTCTCGTGGAGTTCATGGAAAGCGTCGAAATTGTCCACGGCGAATGCGATGTGGGCGTCCTTGCCGCCGTTGTCGTAAGGCTCCACCTGCCCGCGGTTCCAGGTGAGCTCGATCTCGAAGGGCGCCTCGTCGTTTGCGGACGTGAGTGCAAGGATTCGCGTCGGTCGCAAAGCGGAAATCCGTGTCAGCTGCAACGTGTCAGCAAGTTGCCTGCGCGCTACAGGAGCCGGTATGTGCGGCCTTCGTAGTCGATGACGCCTTCTTTGCGCAGCTTCGACAGCTCGTTCGACAACGCGCTGCGGTCGACGCTGAGGTAGCTTGCCAGCTTGGTTTGGCTGTAGGGGATGGTGAAGGCGCGGGTGCCGGCCTTTTTCTGCTGCTGCGAGAGGAAGGCGAGGATCTTGCCCCGTATGGTTTTGGGGGTCATGGCGATGGCGCGGCGGTTCATGTCCAGGTTGCTTAGCGCTAAGGCGCGCATGAGGTTCGAGGAAATGTGCGAGTGGCAGCCGCATTGCTTGGGGCAAGGATGGATGATGCGCTCGGCTTTGAGCAGCACCACCTCGCAGGCCGAATCTGCCAGCACGTCGATGTCAAGGGGCTCCATGCTGCAGGCGTATCCGTGAGCGAAAAGCGAGCCGGGTCCCAAGATATCCAGGATCGTCGTCTCGCCCCAGGCGTCCGAGACCTCGATCCTCACGCGTCCGGACAGGACGATGCCGAGGTATTCGGTGGGCTGGCCGGCGCGCATGATCCGCTCCTCCCGGCTGAAAGCCCTTCTTGTCGCCCCAAGGCAAGGTAGCATCAAGTTCGCTTCGTCTTGGGCTATGCCGGCGAAAAGCATTGAAGAAGAAGTGGGGATATTAAGCATTGGCTTCACCTGTAGGTTCTACAACAGAAATGTATGAGATACCACAGTATAGTGCAGTCACTTCGAAAAGACACCATTTGATTGAGGAGCGCGAAATGACTGACGAGAACATGTTCTGCTTCCAATGTGAACAAACGGCGGGATGCACCGCCTGTACCGGAGCCGCCGGCGTATGCGGCAAGACCGCCGATGTGGCTCGGCTGCAAGACGAGCTGACCGGGGCATTGATCGCCCTGGCCCGAGCAGAGAACGGCGGAAAGGGGGATTCCGAGTCTGATGGGCTTATGCTCGAAGGCATGTTCGCCTGCGTGAGCAACGTCAGCTTCGACCCCGAGGCCATTGCCGCCCTTGAGCGCCGCGTTCGCGCTAAGGCTATCGCCCTGGGCGAATTCGATCTGTACGACATGGGCGAGTTGTGGGACGCACAGGAGGATATCCGCAGCCTGAAGAGCTTACTGCTTTTCGGCATGCGCGGCGTGGCGGCGTATGCCTACCATGCGCAGGCGTTGGGGAAGTCAGATCCGGCTGTGACAGCGTTCCTATATGAGGGTATGCGGGCCGTCGGCTCCGATTTGGGCATGGACGAGCTGCTGCCTTTGGTTCTCAAGTGCGGCGAGGTCAACTTGGCCGCTATGGCGGCTTTGGAGGACGCGAACATCTCCGCCTACGGCAAACCCGAACCTGCGACAGTTGAGCTCAAGGTCGAGGCGGGCCCCTTCATCGTGGTCACCGGCCACGACCTGCACGACCTCAAGCAGCTTTTGGAGCAGACCGAAGGCCGCGGCGTGAACGTGTACACCCACGGCGAGATGCTCCCCGCAAACGCCTATCCCGAGTTGCGCAAGTATCCGCACCTGAAAGGCAACTACGGTACCGCATGGCACAATCAGCGCAAGGAATTCAAGGACCTTCCCGCGCCGATCCTGTGGACTACCAACTGCCTGCTGAAGCCGGACGAGTCGTATGCCGACCGCGTGTTCACCACCGGCCCTGTGAGCTTCCCGGGTGCGCATGTCGTCGAGACGGGCGAAGACGGCACCAAGGACTTCTCGGCCCTTATCGATAAGGCGCTGGAGCTGGGCGGTTGGGCCGCTGATCGGACCTTTGCCGGCATCAACGGCGGCACCAGCGTCACCACCGGATTCGGCTACGATACCGTGATGAGCGTCGCTCCCGCCGTCATCGATGCGGTCAACTCCGGCGACATCAAGCGCTTTATCCTACTGGCGGGCTGCGACGGCATGCGCAAGGAGCGCAGCTACTACACCGACTTCGCCAAGATGGCGCCGTCCGACTCCGTTATCCTGACCCTTGCCTGCGGCAAGTACCGCTTCAACGACCTGGACCTGGGCAGCATCGGCGGCATTCCTCGTCTGCTGGACGTCGGCCAGTGCAACGACGCCTACGGCGCGATCAAGATCGCGCTTGCGTTGGCGGATGCTTTCGGCTGCGGCGTGAACGACCTGCCGCTTTCCATGGTGCTCTCCTGGTACGAGCAGAAGGCGGTGTGCATCTTGCTCACGCTGCTGCACTTGGGCATCAAGGGTATCTACTTGGGTCCTACGCTTCCGGCGTTCGTGAGCCCTGGCGTGCTACAGGTGCTGGTGGACAACTACGGTGTCCGCCCCATATCCACCCCCGAGGCAGACCTTGCCCAGATCATGGGCTAGCTGGCCGATCGTTTCCCTTTGGGCGGGATTCATCCAAGGGCTGGGCTGCGACCTGCGTCGCTGCTTTTGTTCCTGCTAGCAAGATCGCCCTCGTCGTCTGCGCGGCGGCCCAGCTGCTTGCAAGCTGGGCCGCCGTCGTGGCATAACCGGTATCGGGGCGCAGCGTTGCGGCAGCTCATGGACCAGTATCATCCTGGCGAGCACGCATATTCCAACCCTGCGGCAATCGACAGGACGTCGGTTTACCGCCTTGAAATAGAAGTTGATGAAGGGAAAAAGAAACTGCCCAAATAGCAGCAAGTTTGTTGGGTATGCCGACCGCCTTCTTTCCTAAAAGCCCCTGGGCAAGAGCGTCGAGGCCGCGTGCCGTTCCTCCGGTGGGCAAGGCTCAAAAGCACATGATGGAGGTTTCCTCGGGAAAGAAGGCGGATACGCTTGCGCTAGCGGCTATTGGAGAGGTTTGTGCCCGGCAGGCGTTTCGTAATCTAGGACTTGCTCGTTTTTTTAAGAACGCTTTCTATCCTCCTGTTCGCGGGGTGGGCGGTTTGCTTGCGTGCCGGCAACAGCTTTCGCTGCCCAAAATGAGGCGCTCAGCTATTATGCAACCCCCTGACATTTAGTATTGATTCATCTTCCTGATGGTCACGGAATCGCATGTTGTGCGGTGGGCGCGATATCGTGGCTGTCGATGTCATCTCGTATAGTTCGCTGTAATGCCGTCAGTCGAAAACGGATGTTTCTATATGCTATTTGACGTGATGAGATGGTTGATTTGACCGATTTGCATAACGGGTGATCTTGCTTGATGCCATCTAGATTGCAAGTGGCGAAGCTGGGAGACCATGCCCATCGCCACCAGGAAGTTCATCGATTACATGAGCTCGCATATCGAGGCTTAGCTGCGTGCGGTGTCGCAAATGGGATTGCCGGCCGATATGAGATGTGTGCAGAGGGTCCGTCCACCTATCCTCAGCGCAAGGCCGTGCTCGAGAAAAGCCCTCGATCTGTTTTCGCAGGTCGAGGGCTGGTACTGTTCGATGTGTTTGCTACGAAATGATCGTCTTGTAATAAGCGCCGAAGTCCGCGAGTGAGTCCACGATGGGCATCATCTGGCGACCGAGCTCGGTAAGGCCGTACTCAACGCGGGGAGGATTCTCGCCATAGTCATGGCGAAAGACCAGCCCATCATCCTCCATCTGTCGCAGGCTGTCGGTAAGCACCTTTTGAGAGATCCCCTCAAGGTCGCGACGCAACTCGTTGAAACGCCAAGGGCGTACGCGCAAGTTGCGGATAATGAGCAGCTTCCACTTGCCGCCGATGAGCGCTACCGCCGTTGCGACCGGACACTCCGGAAGCTCCTCTTTCGTCATCATGGGAGACCCAACCTCCTTGATTATACCGGTTTCACAAAAAGGTACGCAGTTACAAATATGTGCGTACTCGCATTTGCATGCGCTTTCGCGTTGAATATATCTCACGCAGGAGATGCCTGCAAGGTACATTAACCCCAAGAGAGGAGCCATTATGGCTAATTATGCAAAGACCAACATCGGTAATGAGAGCCGTGTCGAGCTGCACGAGGTGCTCGGACTTACCGGGGCAGAAGTGAGTGTCAACAACCTTCCCGCCGGCGCTGGCGTTCCGTTCGTCCATGCACACAAGGAAAACGAGGAGATCTATGGCGTGCTCGAGGGCGCCGGGACGGCCGCGATCGATGGCGAGGATGTCAAGCTTGCCGCCGGCGACTGGCTTCGCATTTCTCCCGCTGCGCATCGTCAGTTCCGCGCCGCGTCCGACTCGGGCATCACATACGTCTGCATTCAGGTCAAGCAGGGATCTCTCGGCGCCTTCACGGTCGACGACGCTATCATGTGCTAATCCGTGATCAGTGCGCAAGGGGCTAACATAGCCCCGGCCGTTGGCCCCTTGCGCAAATCTGCTGGCTCAAAGCTACCTCACATCCCGGCCGACGCCGTGCAAAAGAGACGGAAGTGCGCTTCGTCGGTTCCAGGAACAAAAGCCGAGACAGTTACAGAAAATCACTTCGAACTCAGGGCGTTGATCTTTCGTTTTGCCCCAAAGAGCACGACGGATCATAAGAATCGCAAAGAGCGGAAAGCGCCCGCAAGCCTCCTTCGGAATAGGCGCCGAGCAGCTCCTGTGCATGGGCGAACTCGGGCCCTCGCCTCCAGCCGAGCAGGCGGTTGACCGCGAGATTTCCCTGGACGTTGTGGACGAAGATCAGATGGGCATCCTCACGCGAAAGCCCGGTCTTCTCCATGATCGAGGGAACCATTTGCTCGGCGCCGCGCTCGACGACGCGCTGCGCCACGCGGGCGTACGCGTCGTCATCCGAGTAGAGCAGATAATAGTCCTCGTTTGCCGGCGGGCGCTGGCAGAGGGGCCCCGCCTCCGTTCCCTCGAGCGGGGGCGCCGCCGCCAGGGCCTCGTCGATAAGCGCGTCGAGCAGCGCGAACTTGTCCTCGTAGTGCAAATAGAACGTGCCGCGGTTGATATCGGCGCGGCGGCAGATATCCGCCACCGTCATCTTCGCGAAGCCGACCTCGGCCAGCAGCGAAAAGAACGCCTCCCGTATGACCGAGAGCGTATAGCGTCGGCGACGATTGATCTTCCCCGATTCCATGGCCCCTCCAATTGCGGCGCTCAACAATATCCAGCAGCCGCTCGTTTATCGACAGCAGCTCGAAGCTGTTCATTGCTCTGGCGCAAATCAACATTGATACTTTTTATAGACACCTGTTCATTGTAGTTGAAAGAGAGTATCAAGTGACTCTATACGAGCAGCTCGTTATCGAATTCACCAACCGATCGTTTTCCCATAAGGCCGCCTACCGCACCGGCGGCACGCCCTACGAGCTGAGTGACCGCGAGCCCGAGCCCTACGACCAGCAAATCGAAACGTTTGCCCGCATGATCGAAGATGCCGATTGCGTGCTTGTAGGCGGGGCTTCCGGGCTCTCCGCGGCGGGCGGCGGCGACTTCTACTACGAGGACAACGCGACCTATCGCAGGCATTTCGGCAAATTCGCCGTACGTTACGGTTTCAGGGGAGCTTTCGAGGGGTCGTTCTACCGCTGGCCCACCGCCGAGGCGCGCTGGGGCTACCTTGCCACCTTCCTCGACACCACGCTCAACGCCCCGCTGCGCGAACCCTACAAGGACCTCGACGCTATTCTTGCCGAGAAGAACTTCTTCGTGCTCACCACCAACCAGGACACGCAGTTCATGAAGATCTACCCTTGGGAGAAGGTTGCCGAAATCCAAGGCGACCACCGCTTCTTCCAGTGCTCCCGTTGCTGCACCGACGAGGTGTGGGACGCGATCGAGCCGGTCTCTCGCATGGTAGAGGCCATGGGGGATGGCCTAGAGGTTCCATCAGAGCTCGTGCCGCGCTGCCCGCACTGCGGGGCCGAGGCGTTCCCCTGGGTTCGAGGCTACGGCAACTTCCTGCAGGGCGAGCTCTACGACGAGCAGTACCGCAAGGTATCCGACTGGCTCGACGCGCACGCGCGGGAGAAGATTCTTTTCCTTGAACTGGGCGTGGGCCGCATGACGCCTGCGTTCATCCAGGAGCCGTTCTGGGCCCTCACGGCGCAGTTGCCGCAGGCTGGCTATATCGCCGTGAACAACAAGACGCAGTTTCTCCCTCGTGCAATCGAGGATCGGGGGCTCGCCGTTCGCGCTGATATCGCCGACGTGCTCGCCGACGTGCGCAAGACGCTGGGGAGGTAGTGCATGGAAACGGTGAAAGCGGCTCGCATCGGCCGGGTGCTTGCCGAGGCGGATCTGATCGTCGTCGGCGCTAGCAACGGGCTCGACATGGCGGAGGGGCTCAACCTCTTCTGCGCCGACGCCCATTTCCGGGAGATGTACGGGGATCTCGCCCAGGCCGACGGCATCGGCTGCATACTGCAGGGGCTTGCCTCTCCGGACGCAAGCGTGCGACGCCGATGGGCCGAGCGGTTCTATCAAAAAGAATATCTCGAATATCAGCCCAGCCTGCTCATGAACGGGCTACGGCATCTTACGGAGCACGCCGACACCTTCGTGATCACGTGCAATATCGACGGACGCTTCGCGCGTGCAGGGTTCGACGAGAACCGCATGCTCGAGACGGAGGGGAGCATACGCACGTCGATCGACGAGCGGCGTCTCGCTCATCCAGATGCCTTCGCCACGGCCCAGCTCGAAGAGCTCGCGCGCCTTGTGCAAGCCCATCGCAACGGTAGGGTTGCCATCCTTGAACTTGGCGTGGGACTGCGCAACGGCGTCATAAAGCGCATGCTCGCTCAGGTCGCGAACGCCTGCGAGCACGCCACCTACATCGCGTTCAACTACAGCCAGGCCATGGTGCCCGACGCTTCGTGCGAGACGATTCTCGTTGAAGGCGATATGGCCCTGGCTTTCGAAGAGGTTGTTCGATGCCGCCTCTAGAAAGAGAAGCAGATAGGCTTCGAAATCTTATCAACGATGCCGACGCCATCATCGTCGGCATCGGCTCGGGCATGTCGAGCGCCGCCGGGTTCAACCATTACAACCGCGCGGGCATGACGCGTGCCGGAATGGCGGACTGGCAGCGGGTCTTTGGCTTCAAGAGCCTTTTCGACGGCTTCTACCACCTCTATCCCAGCCTCGAGCAGCAATGGGCCTACTACGCGCGTTACATCGATTTCATGCTGCGCGAGCCGGCCTCACGGCCCTATCTCGACTTGCGGTCCCTCGTCGGCCAGAAGGACTACTTCATCCTGAGCACCAATGTGGACACCCAGGTCGAGAAGACGTTTCCCGCTGAGAGAATCTGCAGTTACCAGGGAAGCTTCGCGCACCTTCAATGCAAGCAGCCATGCTGCGACGAGCTCTTCGACGCGGGACCCTACGTTGAGCGCATGCTCGCGAGCATGGCGGGGTTCGAGGTTCGCAGCGAGGATGTCCCCCGATGCCCGCACTGCGGTTGGCAGCTTGCGCCGTGGGTGCGCGACGATACGTTTCTGCAGGGTTCGGCATGGCGCGAGAGCCTTGGACGGTACGAGCGTTTTGTGCGCGAACGCGGCAATGGCCGCGTGCTGTTGCTGGAGCTCGGAGTGGGCGAGATGACCCCTGGCATTATCACGCTTCCGTTCTGGAGCATGACCGCAAAGCTGCCGGATGCGCACCTGCTGAGCGTGAACATCTCGGGCGGCTCGGCTCCGTTGCAGCTTGGAAGCAAGGCAGAGGCGATTCGGGCCGATTTGGGCACACTGCTCTCGGCGGCGCAGGCAGGCGGCGAGTAACGCGGTGAGGCAGCTGTTCGGGAGAGGGCTTCTGGCGACTCCCGAAGGCTTCCGATGACATGTCCGACCCTGGTTTCCTCGAGGTAACTACTTGGAGTGCGCTGCCAGCATCCTATAATGACCATAAGACGATACGCGCAATCAAGGAGGTTCATCATGGAGAAGGAACTGTTCGATTACGTTGCCGAGCGCGCAGGCATTCTCGCCACTGCCGACACGAGCAAGCAGGACACCAAGGACGCGGCTGCTGCCTGGAAAGACGCTGTTGCCGCCGATAGCAGCGACGCCGCTGTCGAGGCTGCAACCAACAAGCTGCTCGACTTTCTTGAGGGCCGCCCCACCACGATTGACGGCGTTATCGCGTTCGCCCAGGGCCCGGCGAAGGAAATGATGGGCGAAGAGGCCGCGGCCAAAATGCTCGAAGCACAGCTCGCGCGCAAGGAAGCGGGCGCCAAGTATTGCAATTGCCCCTCCTGCGCCGCCGCCTCCGAACTGCTTGCGAAGTTCGGCCGCATCGAGCTGTAATACATCTCACATCGCAAACTATGCATAGAGCGCGCGGGTCCTTCAAGGTCCGCGCGCTTTTGCTTTGATGCACGATAGGGGGGTATGCATGCGAAAGCGCGAGTTCGAAACCGATCGTGGGACACTGCGCTACTGGGTGTCGGAAAACGATGAGGAAACGGCGCAGCTTGTCTTCTTGCCCGGCCTTACCGCTGACCATCGTTTGTTTGATAAGCAAGTTGATTACTTTGCCCAGCGGGCAAGGTGCTTGGTGTGGGATTCCCCTTCCCATGGGGAGTCGCGGCCGTTCTCGCTCGATTGGAGCTTGGACGACCTTGCGTTGATGCTCGAGCAAATCCTCTCTCGCGAGGGATTCGAAAGGCCGATTCTCGTTGGGCAATCCATGGGTGGATACGTATCCCAGGCGTTCATAAGGCTGTTCCCCGACAGGGCTTGCGGCTTCGTGTCCGTCGATTCGTGTCCGCTCGATCGGTCGTACTATACCGCGATCGAGCTTTGGGCGTTGAAGCATGTGAAGAATGCCTGCAGACGGCGCTTCCTGTCCTGGATGTCCATCCCTTCGTAATCGTCATGGCCGTTCAGCAGTGGAGACGTGTGCAGCGGAATATCCGGCAGCCCCTTGTCATGCAAGGCGTTTTCGTAAAGTTCGATCTGCTTATCGATGCTGGAGTTCTGCTCATGGAAGACGAGGGTTAAAAGATAGTATTTCAACTCAGTGCCGCTTTCGCCAGACTCGTCGACGAACAGGCTTATCTCGGGCATCGGCACCTTCTGATAAAAAAATGCCGGGGGACAACCCCGGCTCCTGGAAGCCCTTCCTTTCGGAAAGACCAAAGCTATTTTCTCATAGGGAGAGGATTCATGCAAAGTCGCTCGACCTGCAACGATGCTAGAGGTTGCACAGAGGTGCCAAACGAAAAGCCCCTGACCTGTTGATGCGGGTCAGGGGCTCGGAAACGCTAGATATCAACTACTCCCACTCGATGGCTTCAGTTCTGACGTCCCGTCATTCCAGTTGCGCCCAGTTTTCGGTGCCGTCTCGAATCGAGTGCCGTCAGGTAACGCCATGACGTGTTTCATCGCCTTCGGGGACAAAAGTCGGGACAACCTCAAAAACTCTTTTCAAACTCAGGGCTTTGAGTTTTTGTTTTTGTCCCAAAGAGCGCAGCGGGGCGCCTTTGGAGGCTCGACAGCGCTGAAAACGCCCCTTTTGAAACTCAATCGTCCTTTTGCCCGCAAGCCGCCAGCTACAATCGCAAGTGAATCAACGCGGGCGGCTTTCATGCTGGTTGAAAAACCGCAGGACGCAGCTCTTCGTCGTCCGCGGGTGAAGTGAGTAGTCTCAGGTGGCTTGCCCATGAGTTGGCGAGC
>OLVT01001756.1_pt1 | contig 16803 bp, 12 predicted proteins | sample 1673241 | NCBI WGS metagenome assembly OLVT01 (sample SAMEA3178936, study PRJEB25190) | human gut metagenome | biome: human gut; feature: human-associated habitat; material: faeces | place: Austria | collected 2013 | reverse complement strand
GGGTTCTCTTTCAGCCGTCTGCTTTCGGCGGCGATGTCGAAGCGGTCGTCTATCGTGTCGCAAAGCTCCTGCCAGGAGATCGCCCGGGGACGGGACGGGGCGATGTTTGACGGATACCACTCCCCGAGCGACAGTCCGAAGTACCGGCCGATCGTCCGGACGGACAGGGCCGTTGCATTGGCCTTGCCCTGGGCGGAATAACCGGCGATATGAGGGGTGGCGAGCAATGCGTCCCGCAGCAGTAGCGGGTCGAGATCGGGCTCGTGTTCCCAGACGTCGAGGACGTATTGCAAACCGCTTTCGCGGAGCGCCTGCCCATCGACTACCTCGCCGCGCGAAGTGTTGATGAGGATGCTGCCGGGCTTCATTCGCTCGAAGAGCTTCGCCCCGGCCATGTGCCGGGTCGTATCGTCCAGCGGAGTGTGGAAGGTGAGGATGTCGGCCTGGCACGCCACCTCTTCGAGCGGCAGGAATCCGCCGTGCTCGCGCTCTTCGCGGGGGGGATCGCATGCCACGACGCGGAATCCCCACGTCCGGGCGTAGGCCTCGACGAGCGACCCGACGTGTCCTACACCGACGATTCCGAGGGTTTTGTCTGCAGGTTCCCAGGCCTGTACTCGTGAGAGGCGGACCAGTGCTGCAGCGACGTATTGCAGTACGCCCCGTGCATTGCATCCTGCGGCGGTCGCTACTTCGATGCCGTGTCGCCGACAATACTCCGTGTCGATGTGGTCGAAGCCGATGGTCGCCGTTGCGATCAGTTTGACGGACGATCCTTCGAGTAGGGCGGCGTCGCACCGGGTGCGGGTACGGACGATCAGGGCGTCGGCATCCCGGACATCGGCCGTTGCGATGGTTTTCCCGGGGAGGTATTCCACCCGGGCATAAGGTTCGAGTACTCCTTTCAAAAAAGGTATGGCATTGTCGGCGACGATTTTCACGACGGTATTCGAATTGGTTAATTGCGGAGCAAAGATAGTGCAGGGCGAGGGCGGCGCCAAATTTATTTGAGCTCCTTTTTACGGGAACCGTGCGCCGGTGCATACGGCTCCCGCTTCGGGCGTCGTCCGGGTCGGCCGGTCGGCACCCCGTTAAAAACGGGGTTTATCGGTGATAACGATGGCGGAAAATCAAAAATTTACTATCTTTGTAATTCTTACAAGGAAAGACTATGGATCTGAAAACATTCAATCCCAACGGGGTGGGGGTGGACAACGGCGCTTATTACGGTTTGCCGTTCACGCCCGAGGAGGCTGCGCTGGTGCTTGTTTCCGCACCCTGGGACGTGACCGTATCCTACGGTGCCGGAACGGCTTTGGCGCCGGATGCCCTGATCGAAGCCTCCACACAGCTCGATCTTTACGATGCTTCGGCGCCGGGAGCCTGGCTCGGAGGCATCGCTACGGCCGACATCGACTATTCGCTGCAGGAGGAGTCCCGCAAGCTGCGGGCCGATGCCGAACGGGTGATCGAACATCTCGAAGAGGGCGGAGCGCCGGACGACGAACGTATCGAGCGCCGTCTGCGCCGTATCAACGAAGGCTGTGCAGCCATGAACGACAATATTTACCGTCAGGCCCGCCAGTGGCTCTCGCAAGGTAAGGTCGTAGGGCTGGTCGGAGGCGACCATTCGACGCCGTACGGTTTGATCCGTGCCGTTGCCGAGAAGGAAGGTTCGCTGGGAATTCTCCATATTGATGCCCATTGCGACCTGCGTGAGGCGTACGAGGGATTCGAATTTTCGCACGCTTCGATCATGTTCAACGTACTGCGCGACCTGCCGCAGGTGAGCAAGCTCGTGCAGGTCGGCGTGCGGGATTATTGCGATGCCGAGGCCGAAAGGGCCGCTTCGGACGGGCGGATCGCTATGTTCGATTCGCGCTCGCTCGCTCGCGCCGGATTCGCGGGAACGACCTGGGCCGAAAGCTGCCGCCGCATCGTGGACGAGCTGCCCGAGGTGGTTTATATCAGTTTCGACATCGACGGACTCACCATCGAACATTGTCCTCATACGGGCACTCCCGTTCCGGGCGGCATCACTTTTGAACAGGTGGTTTACCTGATGGAGTGCGTGGCCGATTCGGGCCGCCGCATCGCCGGGTTCGACCTGGTGGAGGTCGTTCCCTGCCCGGAAGATAAGATCGACGCGGTCGTAGGAGCCCGCGTGCTCTACAAATTGTGCGGCCTGGCCTTGCGGACTTCGTCGGCAGGAAGAGGTTGATTCCGACAGGGCGTGAATTCTGCCGGGGAAGACGGTTTATTTTGGATTACGAATATAAATATGAATAGACAATGAGGCTTTTTTCCATGTACCGCTGGGTCCGGCAACATTATCAGTTTCAGTTGCGGGGGCGTCGTTTTCTGGAGGCTCCCTGGTCGGGCGGACTGGTGTTGCTCTTCAGTGTCGCCGTTGCGATGCTGCTGGCCAATCTTCCCTGGACGGCGGAGTATTACCAGCGGGTGCTCAACATCGACATCGCTTTGGTGGTGCGTGGTCCCGGCAGTCTGATCGACTGGATGTTTCCCCGGGGCCTGACCCTCCAGACCTTCGTCAATGACGGGTTGATGGTGGTGTTCTTCTTTTTGATCGGTCTCGAGATCAAACGCGAAATCGTCATCGGACAGCTCTCTTCCGTCAGGAAGGCGATTCTGCCCGTGTTGGCGGCTTTGGGCGGTATGGTGGTGCCTGCATTGATCTATTTTTCGTTCAACGCGGGAACCGTCGCGGCACCCGGCTGGGGAATCCCTACGGCGACGGACATTGCTTTCGCCATCGGCATCCTTTCGATATTCAGCGATCGGGTGCCTATTTCGCTCAAAATTTTCCTGACGGCCCTGGCCGTGGCGGACGACTTGGGGGCGATTCTGGTGATCGCGCTGTTTTACGGCGAGGAGGTCAATCTGTTGCTGCTTGCGATTGCGATCCTGATCCTCGTAGGCATCTATTTCCTGAATAAAGTGGGCGAAACCCGCATTATGTTCTATCTGGTACCGGCTTTCGTCGTCTGGGCCCTGTTTTATTATTCGGGAATCCATTCCACGCTGTCGGGCGTGGTGATCGCCATGTTCATCCCGATGAAACCCCGTTATAGCAAGGAGTATTTCGCGCGGAAGATGAGCGGTTTGTCCGATGCGCTGCTGAAAGCCGAGTGCCGGGCCGACGATTTTCCGAACGAGGAGCACAGGTACTACCTGCGGATGATGTCCTCGCTGGCGACCGATTCGGTAGGGATGAGCTTCCGTCTCGAACATCTGCTGGCTCCGTACGTAACATTTTTGATTATGCCTATTTTCGCATTCGCCAATGCGGGTGTCTCGATCGATTCGCTGGAGTACTTCCGAATCTTCCACGTTACGCCGCAGGCCGGTGCGGTCGGCACGGGCATCTTCTTCGGATTGCTCGTGGGCAAGCCGCTCGGTATTTTCCTGGCCAGTTGGCTCGCCGTGAAGACGAAGCTGGCCGAAATGCCCGAGGGAGCCGGCTGGAAGATGCTTTTCGCGGTGGCTTGCCTGGGCGGTATCGGGTTCACCATGTCGATTTTCGTCGATACGCTGGCCTTTGCCGATGCCGAGATCGTCAGCCGGGGCAAGATCGCCATTCTGATGGGATCGTTCGCGTCGGCCGTATTGGGTACGGTGCTGATTTTCCTCTTTTCCAAAAAAAAGACACGTATATGAAGAAATATCGGTTGATCGCCGCAGCGGGACTGTTCCTGCTGGGTGCCTGTTCCCGGGGAACGGGGAGCATGGAGTTGCGTAACGAAACGGATTCGGTCGCTTATGTGATCGGTCTGAATGTGGGATATAATTTGCAGCGGATGGATTCGACCCTCAACGTCGAAGCCGTGTGCCAGGCCGTGCGGGACGTATATGCCCGGACGGCCCGGATGACGCCCGACGAGGCCCGTGCGGTTTATCTGCGTTACGTGAATGTTTCGCAGCCCGAACAGATTCGGGCCTATGAAGAACAGTTTCTGGAGGATTTCCGCAAGAGCAATCGCTCCTATGCCAAGACCGATACGGGGCTGACGTACGAGGTGCTGGAGATCGGTGATGAGTCCAAGACGCCCCGAAGCGACCGGGATACGGTGGCGATCCGTTTTGTGGCCAAGACGGTCGATGGAAAGGTCGTCGAGTCTTCGTACGAACGAGGAGACACCACGCGCACGGCCGTGGGCGATCTGATGCCCGGGTTGCGGCAGAGCGTGCGGCTCGTCGGGGAATGTATGGATACCCTCCCGCCTGGCTTACGGGGCCGAAGGCGACAAGAAATTGGGCGTGGTCCCGAACGCGACGTTGTTCTACGAGATCGAACTCGTCGATGTCCGCTGACTTCTTTTTCAAGAGGGGGCTGAAAAATAAAATCGGCTGCCCGTAAAATATTTTATATATTTGTGCAGTTATCGAAACGGAAATAACAATTTAATACATAATTATATCAACAAGATGAAAAGAACATTGTGTTTCATGGCACTGTTAGCTGGTGCCGTAATTTTCGCCTCGTGCAGCCGCAGCAACGGTTCGATCACGATGGGCAGCAAGTCGCAGTTCGACTCTTTGTCGTACGCTTTGGGTAATAACGTCGGAGCGGGACTCAACCGGATGATGTCGGATATTCCCTTCGATTTCGACGCGATGACCGAAGGTGTGACCGAAGGTGCCCTCGGAACGGCAAAAATGACGCATCCAGAGGCACTCGATACATTGCGCACGTTCTTTATGGTTACGCGTCCGGAACGCGCTCAGGCTATTGCCAAGAAGAACGCGATGACTCCCGATTCGCTGAAGACACCCGAAGAGTCGTTGGCCGATCCCGCGATGTTCGAGAGCGAGGAGGAGCGTCGGTTCATTTCGTATGCTTTCGGTATCGATCTGGGTAACAATATGCTGGGAGCAGACCTTCCGATTCAGTTGGTTTGGTTCGGTCAGGGTTTGAAAGACATTACCGGCAACGGTGAAGAAGCCCGCATGACCGAGCAGGAAGCAGTCAAATTCTTGCGGAACTGGTATTCGGTGGTTCGTCCTGCCGAGAACAAGAAAGCCAATGAAGAGTGGATCGCTTCGATCGAGAAGAAATCCGGCGTTCAGAAAACCGAATCGGGATTACTTTATAAGATCGAAAAGAAGGGCGATGAGACCCTGATGCCGACGGACTCCCGCGACCGGGTAAAAGTTTATTATACGGGAACCAATTATAAGGGGCAGGTTTTCGACAGCTCCTATTTCGAGAACAAGCCCGAAGAGATGAAGGAGTACCTCAAGCAGATAGATCCGGAAGGTTATGACAAGGACGAAGCTGTCGAGTTCGAATTGGGACAGGTGATTCCCGGCTGGACCGAAGGTTTGAAACTGATCGGCAAAGGCGGTAAGATAACGCTTTGGATTCCTGCGGAACTGGCTTATGGTCGGCAGGCGCGCGGTAAGTATATCTTGCCTAATTCGGCTCTTAAATTCGAGGTAGAGTTGGAGGATGTGATTCCTTTCGTCGAGGAAACGACCCCGGCAACAACGGATGAGGCTGCGGCTGCGACGACTCCGGCAGCGAACTCTGCTCTTCCGGTGAAGAAGTAGTCGCCTCGCGGTGACCGAAAAATAGCCGACCTTTGTAGGGTCGGCTATTTTGTTGTTTTAGAGAGCGGATGGCTTCTGCCTTCGTGTGTGAAAAATTAAAAGGGCAGGTCGTCTACTTCTGCTGCGGGAGTACTGTACGATGGCTCTTCGAGCGGGGCCGCGTCGGGCATCGGCGGGATCCCGGCGTTTTGAGCGGTTTCTTTGGGTTGCAGGCGCCATGCCCGCACATCGGTATACCAGCGGCCGTTATATTCGCGGGATTCGACGTTTACCGAAACCGTATAGGTAGCCCCTTCGCGGAGTTTGGCCACGTCGCTCGGCTTGTTGAAGAACGTGACGCAGATTTTGCGTGAAAATTCCGAGGGCAGCTCGAAAACCACGTCCTGACGCTGCCATTCTCCCCGGGCGGACGTACCTTGTGTCAGGGGCAGGATTTTATATACGACACCTTCGAATTCCATAAAAACAGTAATTTTAGTAGATTACAAAAGTAATGTTTGTGCCGCAAACCCCCAAATTTTTTCCGTAAAAGTTCTTTTGTCCTGTTTCGGGCCGGACCGGATGATTGGTCGTGTACCATCTTGCGTATGCTGCCGATTTCGGTCGGCAGCTTCGGGCCGGATAAAGCGGATGTCCCCTGCGCTTTTTGACGACGGTCGGAGTGGGCGGCATCCGGCGAATGCGGACCGGTGAGAATCGGGCGCCGAAGGAGAATAAAAAAGGATTCGCCTGGGGCGAATCCTTTTTTATTTTGAAGCGTCAAACGGTCCTTCGAACTATTTGGCGGCTTTCTTATCGTAGCGTTTTGCGTAACGGCTCATAAACTTATCGACGCGACCAGCGGTATCCACCAACTTCATCTTACCGGTGTAGAACGGGTGAGAGGTGTTGGAAATTTCCATCTTATACACGGGATAGGTTTCGCCGTTCACTTCGATGGTTTCTTTTGTCGAAACGGCGGACCTGCACAAAAACACGTGGTCATTCGACATGTCTTTGAATGCCACTAAACGATAATTTTCGGGATGAATACCTTTTTTCATTTCGTTTGTTTTGTTTGTAATTAGATGCTTAAGCGGAGCAAAGGTAGTAAATTTTTTCCAGTTAGCTAATTTTCCGAAGAAAAATCTTCCGTACAGAGGCGATTGCCAATGCCGAAAGTTCCGGGATGCCTTCTTATTTCTGTTGTACGGAAGGGGAAAGAGCCGGCAATCGCTTCGGTTGCAGGAGGGTATGCGGCGATGAAAAAATGGGCTTTTATTTTGTGAATCCGGTCGAAATGTCTATTTTTGTGTCCGTATTCGGATTTTCCCGAATGCAAAAGGACCCATAGCTCAGTCGGTTAGAGCAGCGGACTCATAATCCGAAGGTCGTGGGATCATGCCCCTCTGGGTCCACTTGAAAGTCAGGGAGTTGCACAGTGTGTGCGACTCCTTTTTGTTTTTTCATTGCGGTTTTATGCAAGTGTAGGCTGGCCGTGCGAGCCATGAGTGCAACAGTTGAAGTCGTTGTTTTACAGGCTTGAAGTATTCAAACGGTAAATTCGCATTGATGTTACGCGCTGCGTAGGGCGAAAAGCAGGTGTTCAAACGTTGGGATTCCGGGAAGCCCTGTCTGTTAGTATTTTGAGAAGAATCTACCGCCTGTATGGATTGCCCCGATAGAGTCGCTATTTCAAATTGATTGGGTAACTTTTTGCACAAAATCATAATTTTACGTATTTTTCGAAAAATAAACCATAAAAATCCATAGAAACGATGCGAGCAAAATACCTGGGGCTGGATCTTCCGAGTCCGATCATTGTCAGCAGTTCTCCCTATACCTCCAATGTCAAGAGCATCGAGCAGTGCGCTGCGAGCGGCGCCGGTGCCGTGGTGCTGAAATCCATTTTCGAGGAGCAGATCCTGCACCATGCGGCTGCGCTGGATGCCGTATCCGATTCGGCTTACGGCGATGCGGAGGTTTATTTGCAGCGCTATCTGGGCGAGGATTACAAGGCCGGATTTCTCCGGTTGGTACAGGAGGCGCGGTCGAAGACGGATCTTCCGGTAATCGCCAGCATCAATTGCGTGGCCGATAAAGGCGATTGGATCGAATACGCTACGGCGATGGCCGATGCCGGAGCTTCCGCGCTGGAGCTTAATATTTTCATCCAACCTACGGACATTCACGCCCAGGCCCGCGAACTGGAGTTGAACTATGCGGAGATCGTCGGCCGGGTGGCCGGTGCGGTGAAGATTCCCGTTTCGGTTAAGCTGCCCATGCGCCTGACCAATGTCTTCGCCTTGTCGAGCGCTTTGCTCGGTTACGGGGCCCGGGGTGTGGTCTTCTTCAACCGCTTCTTCGAGCCGGACGTGGATGTCGAGCGGATGACTTTCGTGGAGAGTTCGCCTTACAGCGAGCCGACGGAATTGCGCAACGTCCTGCGTATGGTGGCGATCTGCTCGGCCGTGTTGCCGCAGTTGGACCTTTCTGTTTCGACGGGCGTGCACGATGGCGAGGCTGCGGTCAAAGCGCTTTTGTGCGGAGCCGAGGCAGTGCAGGTCTGCACGGCGATCCACCAGAAGGGATTCGAAGTCATTGCCGAAATGAACGAGTACATCGACCGTTGGGCCGAGCGGCAGGGTTTCGGTTCGCTCGATGAGTTCCGGGGGCGTCTGAATTTCAAGAACGACACTTCGGCCATGTTCCAGCGCGTACAGTATATGAAGTATTTCCCGTCGGAGGCGAAATAGTATTTGCCGGAATAGTTTCGGTTTTTGATAAAGAGTGGGCCGTCCGACAACTGGACGGCCCACTCTTTTGGATATGTGTTTTTGGGGTTAATATTCGATCTTGTCGAGAATCCCTTGCAGGTAGGCGATCGCCACGCCGTAGTTGGTCATCGGGACGTGCTGGGTGCGGGCCTGGGCGACGCGGCTCAATACGTGGCGCCGGTTGAACATACAGGCGCCGCAGTGGATCACCAGGTCGTAGGGCGTGAGGTCGGCGGGAAAGTCCGTGCCGGCAACCACATCGACCCGCAGTGCGGGTCCGATCCGTTTGCGGAGCATGGCCGGAATTTTGACCCGGCCGATGTCTTCGCCCACCGGAGCGTGCGTACAGGCTTCGGCGATCAGCACGCGGGAGTTTTCATGGAGCTGTCCGATGGCTGCCGCGCTCTCCACGAAGTAGTCGATGTCGCCCTTGTAACGGGCGAAGAGCACCGAGAACGAAGTCAGCAGGCTTGCGGCGGGCTTGAGCGCATAGACGGTCGAGAAGACCTGCGAGTCGGTGATAATCAGTTTCGGCGGTGCGGCCAGCGACGAGAGCATGCCTTCGATCTGGTCGGTGGTGCAGCAGACCACGCGACACTTCTTATCGAGCAGTTCGCGGATCGTCTGGACTTGCGGGAGGATGAGGCGTCCCTTGGGGGCCTGAATGTCCTGCGGCATGACGAGCATCACCACGTCGCCTGCCGAGGCGAGGCTGCCCGTGATTTCGGGCTGGTTGTAGTCTTCCGGCAGGTTGCGGATCAGGGCTTCGCGCAGGGCGTCGAGTCCTGTGCTGTTCGAGGCGCTGACCCGGAGCGGCCGTTGCCCGAAGAGTGCTTCGGCCTCCGCATCGGGCATACCGGCAACCAAGTCGGCCTTGCTGCGTACCACTACCGTCGGAATATGCCTTTCTTCCAAGAGCCGGAACCATTCTATTTCGTCGTTCTGCGGCACGGCTTCGGAGAGGAGAAGGACGGCCAGGTCGGTCTTGTCCAGCATCTTGCGGCTTTGCTGCACACGCAGTATGCCGAGGTCGCCTTCATCGTCGAAACCCGGCGTGTCGATCAGTACGCAAGGTCCCAGCCCGTGTATCTCCATCGTCTTGAGTACGGGGTCGGTCGTCGTGCCCGGCGTCGCGGAAACGACAGCGCTCTGTTGGCCCGTGAGGGCGTTGATCAGCGACGACTTGCCGCTGTTGCACCGCCCGTAGAAAGCGATATGCAGCCGTTCGGCGCGGGGAGTCTGCTCGTTCATCGTGCGAAACTTTTAGAAGCGGAAATCCCGTTTACCTTCGGCGATCGCTGCGAGGTTCTCCTCCGTGATGCGGCGTACACGCTCGTTGAGGAGCATCGGAACCTCTTTCGCAATCATCTTTTCACCCAGGGTTCGGGTTTCGGGCGATGCGTAGTCTTCGAGATACTCCTTGAGGGTCATCAGGGCGTTGGGCGTACAGCAGTTGGCGATCTTTCCGGTCTTGGCCAGCGACATGAAGCGGTCGCCCGTGCGGCCTTCGCGGTAGCAGGCCGTGCAGAAGCTCGGCACGTAGCCCAGTTCCAGCAGCCAGCGCACCACTTCGTCCAGCGTGCGGTGATCGCTCACGTCGAATTGTGCGGAATCCTGTTCGGCATGCGTCGTGCCGGCGTAACCGCCGACGCTGGTGCGCGAGCCGCCGCTGATCTGCGAAATGCCGATTTCCAGCACCTGCTCGCGCGAGCGCTGCGATTCGCGGGTCGAGATAATCATGCCCGTATAAGGGACGGCGATGCGGATCACGGCGACGATCTTGCGGAATATTTCGTCCGAAATGGCATCCGGGAAGTCCTTAGTGTCGATGTCGTCGGCCGGGCAGATGCGGGGTACGCTGATGGTGTGGGGACCGACGCCGAAGCGGGCTTCGAGGTGCTCGGCGTGCATGAGCAGTCCCGTGAAGTCGTACCGGTAGGTATTCAGACCGAACAGTACGCCGATGCCCACGTCGTCGATGCCGCCTTCCATGGCGCGGTCCATCGCTTCGGTGTGATAGGCGTAGTCGCTCTTCGGGCCGGTGGGGTGGAGTGCTTCGTAAGCGGTTTTGTTGTAGGTTTCCTGGAAGAGAATGTAGGTGCCGATGCCTGCATCGCGCAGTTTGCGGTAGTTCTCGACCGTCGTAGCCGCGATATTTACATTCACGCGGCGGATCGCCCCGTTCTTGTGATGTACGGAGTAGATCGTCTTGATCGATTCGAGAATGTACTCGATCGGATTGTTGCGCGGATCTTCGCCCGCCTCCAGCGCTAAACGCTTGTGACCCATATCCTGCAGGGCGATTACCTCGCGGCGGATTTCCTCCTGGGTGAGCTTGCGGCGCGGAATGGTTTTGTTTTTCTGGTGGTACGGGCAATATACGCAGCCGTTGATGCAGTAGTTCGACAGATAGAGCGGCGCGAACATTACGATACGGTTGCCGTAGATTTTCTCCTTGATCTGTTTGGCCAGCGTGAACATGCGTTGGTTCAGGTCTTCGAGTTCGCACTCGAGCAGCACGGCCGCTTCGCGGTGCGTGACCCCTTTGCCTTCGGCCGCTTTTTGCAGGATCGCCTCGATCAGGGGGCGGTTCGCACGATTTTCGCGGGCGTAAGCCAGCGTTTCGACGATTTCTCCGTCATGGATGAACTCCTCCGCCTTGGAGGATGCGACTTGGTACATATCTTTGTGTTTTTATAAGCTATTCTTGATAATCTCCCCGGCTCCACGAGATGTGGCGGCCGATTTCGTTGAGCTCCCGCTCCAGAGCGGCCAATCCTTCGGCAGCTTCGGCACCGAAGGCGGCCTTGCCGTCGTAGAGGTTGTATTTCGACCGTTCGTCCGGCGGCGAAAGGTTGGGCATCACCACGTTGGCACCGGCCAAAATACCCCGCATCCGGCCGTCGCCCGAGAGGGTGGCGAGCGCGGTGGTCGAAGGGATCAGTGCTGCGGGACGCATCAGCCGCAGAATCGACAGCAGGGTGAGCGTTCGTTCGACGCTTCCGGCCGGTTCGTGGCCGAAGGGGGTGTCGCGGTGCGGGATGAAAGGTCCGATACCGATCATCTGGGGTTCGAACTCCCGGATGAAAAGCAGATCCCGGACCAGATCGTCCACCGTTTGTCCCGGGCTGCCGACCATGATGCCCGTACCGGTCTGGTAGCCGATCTTTTTGAGGGTGTGCAGGCATTCGATGCGGTGATCGAGGGACATCCGGACGGGATGGAGCCAACGATAGTGATCGGGAGTGATCGTTTCATGCCGCAGCAGGTAACGGTTCGCGCCCGCTTCGAACAACGCCCGGTAGGAGGCTTCTGTCCGTTCCCCCAGCGAGAGGGTGATGGCGCAGTCGGGCCAGCGGCGACGCATCTCCCGGATCAATCCGGTCAGCAGTTCGTCGTTCAGAGCCGGGTCTTCTCCGCTCTGAAGTACGAATGTCCGGAATCCCAGCCGGTAGCCCTCTTCGCAGCAGGCCAGTACGGTTTCCGGGGTCAGACGGTAGCGTTCTGCCAGACGATTGCTGCGTCGAATGCCGCAGTAGCGGCAGTCGTTGCGGCAGTAATTGCTGATTTCGATCAGCCCCCGAACGAAAACTCCGTTTCCGAAATGCACACGGGCGACCTCGCGGGCCGCCCTGTGCAGGTATTCTCTCTCTTCGGGGGACGCATCGGTCAGCAGAAGGCGCAACTCTTCCGGGGAAAGGGTGCGGTTGCGTTTCAACTGATCGACGAGCTCTTTCATAGCCCCGTCGGATTTAGCGTTTAGCCAGTTCCTTCGCGAATTGCCGTTTACCGGCATCGTGCAGGTTGTGGGTGCTGGGACCCGTGATACATCCGCCTTCGCAGGCCATGACCTCGATGAACTTGGCCGGGGCTTTGCCCGATTTGGCATAGGCGCGGAGCAGGGATACGTTTTTCTTGTTCAGGTTGGAGACCTGGATGCCTTCGACCTGCGGCCGGTTGTTGTCCGTCAGGAAGAGCTGTACGGCGCCCATCACGCCTCCGGCCTGTGCGAAGCCGTGGGCGGCCCGGGTCGAAACGAACGGAATGGGGAACGGATCGGTGGTTGCGACTTCGATACCCAGGCCGTCGAAAATGGAGTTGATCTCCTCGAAGGTCATCACGAAATCGACGCATTCGTCGCGGCGTGCCTCCTTGCGTTTGGCTACGCACGGGCCGATGAAGACCACTTGCGCGTCGGGGTGTTTCTCCTTGGCGATCCGCGCGGCGTAATACATCGGCGATCCGGTGCTCGAAATGAAGGGCTTCATCTCGGGGATATGCTTGTTGGCCAGTTCGACCCACGAAGGACAGCAGGAGGTGGTCATGAACGCCTGTCCCTCCTCAATTTTCTCTTCGAGTTCCGCACCTTCATTGCGGATGGTTTCCATGGCGCCCTGCGCTACTTCGATCACGTCCTCGAAACCGATGGCCTTAATCGCGCCATATACTTTTTCCGTGGGGGCGTTGTATTGTCCGAGAATGGCCGGAGCGACGACGGCGACCATCTTTTCTCCTTCGCGCAGACGCTGCAGCACGTCGAACACCTGCGAAATTTCGAAGATCGCTCCGAACGGACAACTGTTGATGCACTTGCCGCAGTAGATGCATTTGCTCTCATCGATATGCTCCACGCCGCGTTCGTCCTTGGTAATCGCCTTTACGGGGCAGGCCTCTTCGCACGGTACGGGCATATAGACGATGGCATGGTAGGGGCAGTTGCTGTGGCAGATGCCGCAACTGATGCAGAGATCGTGGTTGATGACCGCTTTGCCGGCACGATTGAATTCGATGGCGTTTTTCGGGCAGTTGGTGGCACAGGCCCGGGCCACGCAACCTTTGCAGAGGTTGGTGATCTCGTAGTTGGTCTGCACGCACGACGAGCAGGCTTCGTCGATTACGCAGAGAATATTGTCTTTCTGCTGCTGCCCTTTGCGCTCCAGGGCTTTGCGGGCATATTCGGACAGCGGGGTGAGTTCGTCGGTTTCGTCGGACATGTCGAAACCCATCAGCGGGAAAGATTTGTATTTCCACACGGCGCGCTCCTTGTGTACGCAGCAGCGACCCAAAACCCGTGAGGTACGGGGACTCAATTCGATCGGCAAGCGGTCGATTCGCTCGACGAGCTGGTTGTCTTTCCACAATTTGATGAGATTGGTCAGCAACTTGTGTCTGACAATCATTACGTTATTGGTAAGAGGCATGTCGGAATAATAGAATGTTAAACGAAATTTCCGTCGCAAAGATAGGTTATTACCCGTATGTTCACAAACAAATAAGTATAAAAAAGAGAGTAAATATTATTTTCGGATAATTTTGATTTTCAAATTTTATATAATATATTGCAATACACATGAACGGCATTTATGTTTTGACCATCTAATCCTAAATATTATGCTTATGAAAAAATTATTACTATATATTTTAATTGGTGGTATCTTGTTAATCGGCACTTATGGTTGTGCTAATTATGAAGAAGATTTGTTGGACGAAATTTCGCCGAAACAAATGTTAGCTACTGTTACGACCGAAATTGAGTTGGCGGATGCGGTGTATCATAGAGACACAGTCTTGGATCCGGCCGCAGAATGATCCGTACAGGCTTGAGAACTTTCAGCAGGCGTACGACAATATAGTATCGGGTGAATCGAAAATTGTCAGGGCATCTGATGAGTTTGCAGCAAGCGCGCGGAGTGTGCGAAAAGAATTCTCAGCAACTGCCAAAACGCAGTTGAAACTGAAAGCTACCCACTATGCCTTGAAAATTTTTCCAAAAACGGAAGAGGAACAACGAAGCCTTGAACTGGACGAGCAGATCAAGATCGCGTATACGCCTTTCAATTATACGTCATTACCTGATGAGGCGACCCAGAGTCTTGTGTTTTCGAAATCCCGGACACAGTTTTGCGAGGAAGATGAGGAGAGGCGTTATTCTGTGACTTACGAGGGCGGTATGATTAAGGATGGACCAGTGGAGCCTGTGACAATTATATTGCCTGTATTATATGCCGTTTGGCCTGTCGAAAAAACGTTCCCTGTTGAAATGGATTTTGAAATCCTTTATGAAGTTTTCCTCCCTAAATATATTACTCTTGGTGAGAATGGATTGAGTGCGGAGGCAATACAAATTTTGGAGCAAGAAGCCATTGCTTTGGCTTTAGATGAAGAGAGACATTTACCAGGTGGATTCCCGCGCGGAAAAGTACTATGTTACGATACTCATTTAAAGCGTTATGTACCGCTAGAGAATCTAAAAATCCGTTTTACACTGGGTTCGAATATTGAGGAGGTTTATACAGACAAAACTGGATATTATGCTATCAACAATAAATTGATCGACAACCAGGCAACGGTAAGTTTTGTTTTTCAGCACGAAAAATGGACGATTGTCAAGGGTTCTGAGGAAGGAGGACGGATAGAGGAAATAAAGGGAATTTATGGAGAATTAAGAAGTGGTAAAGATTTGAACTTTAATATTAACTCTTCTTCGGCTCCGGATCCCCGCTACGAAATTCATCGTGCAGTCAATTTTTATCATTATGGCGAACACGATTTTATAATTTCTACTTTTGTTAATAACAGAATATCAATAGTTGCATTAGCCGTTGATCCTGGTGGGTGGCAAGGCCGATTTAATTATTGGCCGACTTCTGTGGGGAGAATGCCTTTTATACAAGTTGGCAATTGTAACAGGAATAATCATCCGAGACTAATAGGAACCACTTTGCATGAATTGGGACATTATTGTCAATTTCATTTGCGTGGCGGCACATTCAGTGCGTACGATGGTACTTGGAATATATTGCTCGAAAGTTATGCTTCTTATGCCGGATGGCATATGGGAGAAGCATATTATTTAAATCAGGGTTGGAAAAAAACATCTCTAAACTCGGATATAACAGGTCAAGCAAGGCAAGAATGGGATTATCAAAATACAACCAATAATTATTATACTCCTTTGTTTGTCGATTTGGTGGATGATTACAACCAGGGTGTTGGCTATCCTTCTCGCTGCTACGATCAAATTAAGATGCCTCAATTCGTGGTGAATTTGTTTGGAGCCTATAGAACCTGGAATGATTTTGAAAGTGCACTTCGTAAGTATACAGGGTCATATTTTACAGAAAATCAAATAAATGAATTTCTTTTTTACGAGCGTAGCTGGCTTCAACGTAACGGTTATATATAAAAATGGGTTTATGAGGAAATTCTTATTTTTTGCGTTGTCGGCGATATTTACCGCAGGGACTCCGGCAGGTTGCAATACCGATTACAATGCAATCAGTTATTTTGTGTGGGTCAACGACAGCGATCATAAGATCACTCTTTTCGTAGAATCCGATTTAGGGTGTGAGTTCAAAAATGAAGTGATACTGCCTGGAGAAAGTTTTACTGCGATGGATAATGGTATGGGTGTTTGCCCCGTTCCTTCAAGTTACATTTGGAAAATGACGATTATTTTCGACGATGGGAGGCTTGGATTCACTTATGGTGTCCGTTATTACCAGGACGACGGTCGGTCGTACCCTCCGAATTACGACGCACATTACGACCCTTCGATCGATGATAATTATGTATTCGAGGATTTGAGGGGTAACGGTCGTCAACCTAAAGAGCGTTGGACTTATGTCTTCACCAATGCCGATTACGATGCGGCGGAGGCGATGGTCCCGTTCGAGTAAATAGTTTGTGGCTCTGAAAAACGAACGCCTCCCGAATCTGAAATTCGGGAGGCGTTCGTTCGCGGCCTGTCTTTTGGCTCTAACGATCCAGCTCTTGGAAGAAGCTCTGGAAATCGGCCATGAAAACGTCCTTGCCCCGCAGTACTTCCCGCTTGGCGAGCAGCTCCGAAAGGCGGATGTAGCCGATCACGTAATTGCCGTCCTCGCCCCGATATTGCTCGGTGATGCGGTCGAAGTGGAGGATTTTCAGTACGTCGGTTTCCGTGTATCGCACATAAACTTTCAGCTCCACGTCGGTCGTGTACTCCGGACGGTCGAGGTAGTGCTGTTTCTTGTATTCGTACCGGTAGTCGTGCTGACGGGCCATGATGTCGCTCAGGATCGACGAGGCGGTAGGCAGGCTGCCGGCGCCCTTGCCGAACATGAACTGGCGGTCGTAGCATTCGCCCCGGATCACCACGCCGTTGTATTCGTCATCGACGCTGTAGATGTATTTGCCGGGGGTGACGAATTCGGGCATGACGAACATCGTGAACTTCCGGTCGCTGACCTTGACCACTTGGGCGACCAGTTTGATCTTGACCCCTTTTTCGCGGGCGTACCGGATGTCCGAGTCGTGGATAGTCGAGATGCCGTAGGTGAAGATCCGGTCGGGATGGACATACACTCCGAGCGCGTGAACGGTAATGATGACTAATTTGAAGAGCGAGTCGTAGCCTTCGATGTCGAACGAAGGATCGCTCTCGGCGAATCCCAATGCCTGGGCCTGGGCCAGCGCCGCGTCGTAGGACTCCTGG
>OLVT01001743.1_pt1 | contig 16943 bp, 20 predicted proteins | sample 1673241 | NCBI WGS metagenome assembly OLVT01 (sample SAMEA3178936, study PRJEB25190) | human gut metagenome | biome: human gut; feature: human-associated habitat; material: faeces | place: Austria | collected 2013 | reverse complement strand
CCGTCCCATCTGCATGACGCTCGATGTTGCTTCTGCTCTCACGCATTTCCTGGACGGCTCTGAACATCTCTCGTGAGATGATTGCCGGGTGATGATCTTCCTGGATATATTTCTTATGCTCTCCATTATTCTGGATTCTCTTCTTCTCCGGGAAATTGGGGGAGAAGGTTTTATAGAGAATCACATCACCGACATACTTCTCATTGGTCAGCACGGTTTCGATGGAACGCTTCGACCAAGTCGTTTTTCCCCTGGAAGTCAAAATGCTGTTTTCTATCCTTTGCTTCTATGCGCTTTACGAGTCTCTTCTCTCAAAAGCGCGTACTCAATCAGGTTATAAACAAATTCAGAAACCTCTTCGTCATCCAAATACAGGATTTTTTCTGTATAAACAGTTCCAATATGGATTCCTGATGAATCAACTTTCAATCCATCTCCATGTAGAGATACCGTTTCTATGACATCGGCACTCTTGAATCCCCCAATTTGACCGTTATGTATGAAGGTTGCCATACCATGAGGGGAAAGCCGCACAAACCTATCTATGTTATATTGCAGCGAATTATGACTGACTTTAAATCGATCAATGGAAACAGTTAATGATGTATAACTTCTCCTGTTCTCACCTCTGAATTCAGAATCTGTGCCAAAAATGGACATAGATACAATCTGTGTCTCACCGTTGCGATCCTTAACCAGAAAGGAACGATACATTCCATTGTAATGCCCACCTCCGGCATTACCATAATCCATATACCTCTGACCGATATCTTCTATAAGTTCAAAGCTACGTCTTTTCACACATGGTAAAGTATGCCTTGTATCAAGAAGAGCCTGGTAAAAGTTTACCGCAAATGATCGAAGTTTTCCGGTGGTATCCTCTCCGAAAATCCAAGGACCCTCCTCATTATACTCTGCTATCAATTCTTGGTTATTTATCTCATCCAGAGTAAACCGGACAAATTCCTTTTCTTTAATTTCAGGCAATGTGTAGTCCCTACTAACCATTTGTTCGTAGGAAAGGATTTCATCCAGGAATCCGTAACTGTCAGTATTCTCATCATACACAGCCATTCTTATTTCAAGACCATTTGTGATGACGAAATATCTTGTACCAAGGATATCGGAGTATCTAATGGCTTGATCTACTACTTTATCAGTTAAAAAGACTTCTTCATTCTTGCATTCAACTACAGCTATCGGATACAGTGTATTACTATCTTCATCGAGTGAATGAATAATAATATCTGCCCGTCCGGATGCGCCGTCAACATAGTATGACATTGGAACCTCAAGTGATAACATTTCTTTAGGAACTTGAAAACACTGTTCAAAAAGGGCTGCTACTCTTTGCCGAACGGTTTCTTCCGGAGTAATTTCGATTAATTTCTTACGATAGGTGTCGTAATAACAAGATTTACCCTCTCTATAATAAACCGCTGGTAGTTTGATATTCTTTAGAACCTTAGCAACATCCAAGAAATCACCACCCCTCTCACATTTCCTACGAATCTTCGCTTCAAATATTGTATCATATTCAACTTGACAAATCTACCATTTCGTGTTAGCACCACAAAAAGTAGGACATCCAGCCAAACTGCCAGATGCCCTTTCGATTCGTGTTTCTACATATTAAATGGTAATCTCAATCCCACCCCGGAAGACCACCGTGCTGCTTTTCTCATCAATGCGGATGTGATCGACCAAACCGCCCCACAGTTCTTCCCGGAACTCCGTCTGTTCTCCGGTTAAATCCTCCAGCTTAGTGATGAAGTTCGTGAGTATCTCCTTCGTGTCATTCTTTTCCTGGATGAGTGCTTCCAGTTCCTGAAATCGGCTATGCTTTTCGCCATAGAGGTTGCGGAGCTTCCTTTCTTTCTCCGCTTGCTCTGCCTGATCCAAGGCTACACTCGCATTCTCCCGGATGAGGTTCGCAAGGTTCTCGGCAATAATCCTCAGTTCCTGCACCAACCGTTCCTGTTCTGCGTCAAGGGACTCCGTCTGACAGACCGTTTCAATCAGCCCTTGCAGATTATCTATGGTTTCCTCTTTCGCATCAACCAGGGCGTTCAGTGCCTTGAGGAACATCTGCTTGATTTCTTCCTCGGTCAAATGCGGTGTGTTGCAGGGCGGGGTGTCTTTGCCGTACTTCCGGTTGCAGCGGTAGATGACCTTCCGGTACTTGTCGGTGGAATGCCAAACCTTCGAGCCGTACCATCCACCGCAGCATCCGCACTTGATTTTGTTTGAGAAGATGCTCACTCCGCTGTAACGGCCATTCTGCTCCCGGCGGGCAAGTTCTGCCTGCACAAAATCAAACTGGGCAGGGGGAATGATGGCTTCATGGTGTTCCTCCACATAATACTGGGGGATTTCGCCGTTGTTGGTCTTTCTCTTCTTCTGCAGGAAGTCCGTAGTGTACTGCTTCTGCAGGAGCGCATCCCCTCGGTACTTCTCGTTGGTAAGGATCGATTTCACCGTGCTGATGTGCCACCTTTCTTTACCAGAAGGTGACTTGATACCCCGGTTTTCCAGTTCCTTTGTGATAGCGTAAAGGGAAAGGCCGCTGATGAAAAGCCGATAAATCAGCCGAACCGTGGCTGCCTGTTCCTCGTTTATCTTGAAGTCCTTGTCGTAGCCAAGGAACCAACTGTAGGCAACACTGCCTTTGCCGTCAGCAAACTGCTTTCGCTTTCCCCAGGTCGTGTTCTCGGAAATGCTCCGGCTTTCCTCCTGTGCCAGGGAACTCATGATGGTTATCATCAACTCACCCTTGGCATCAAGCGTCCAGATGTTCTCTTTCTCGAAATAGACCTCTATGCCTTTTTCCTTCAGCTTTCGAATAGTGGTCAAGCTGTCCACCGTGTTTCGTGCAAATCGGCTGACCGACTTGGTAATGATGAGGTCAATCTTTCCGTCAAGGGCATCTTCCACCATTTGGTTGAAGCCGTCACGCTTTTTGGTGTTTGTGGCGGTGATACCCTCATCCGAATACATCCCCACAAACTCCCAATCCTCATGACCTTCGATGTAGGTCTTGTAGTATGTCATCTGCGCTTCGTAGCTGGTTGCCTGCTCCTCACGATCCGTGGATACTCGTGCATATCCGGCTACCTTCTTTTTCCTTCTGACTGCCACCGGCTCCGATGTGAACTGGTTGAGGGTAGCAGGTATTTTTCTTACTTTCTTTGCCATGTCTTTACCGTCCCATCCTTATATTCAAAATCCACCTGGGTGTCGGAAACGACCACCCGGTTAATGTCTGCTGATACTCTTGCCTGGAAGTTCTCACCGATAAGGCTTTCTGCCGCCTCAAGCAGTTCACTCTCCGGCAGGCGTTTCATTTGGCACTGCGTTCTCGGCTGGGAGCAGCACCAGATTTTTCTTTTCTTCTTGCCATAATTGTCCCGCTCACACTTGCATCCGCAGGAACCGCACCAGACCTTATTGGTGAAGGCATTCTGACCCCGGCGGCCGCTAAACTGCCGGATGATGGATTTCCTGTTTCCATTCAACAGGGAAAACTCAATACGGTCGGAATAAAGGGTCACTTGCTGTATCTCCTTTGAGAAAGCACTCTCATCAAAGGAGACGCCAAGCACTGTCTCCGTAGCCGCTGTGAGTTCCTTCTCCCAAATCGGTCGGCATTCACATTGCTTCATTCCTTTCCGTTCTCTGGTGTTGCAGACCCACCGCTTTCTGCCTCCGCTGGTTCTCCGGCTAACACCGCATCCGCAGTATCCACACTTCACTTTGCCGGAGAAGGCTGTAAGGTTGTCCTGATTGTTCGGATACTGCTCCGCTCTCTGCTGCCGGATTTCCAATGCCTTCTGGTAATCTTCCTCTGATACCAAAGGCTCGAACATCTCATCCACCAGATACATGGGAAGTTCTCCCCTATTCCTTCTGCGAACATGACCTTCGGTGAAGAAGTTCTTCTGAAGGACCATCGTTCCGGTGTAGGACTGGCTTGAAAGTATCTCCTTGATGGTTGTCTGCTCGATCGGCATTCCCATCTGCCCAGTCACACCTCGCTCTGCAAGGCTCTTTGCAATGCCATAGGCTGATTCCCCGGCAAGGTACCTTCTGTAGATTTCCTTCACCACCTCGCCCTGTTCGGGAATGATGCGGAACATCTCTCCGTCCCATTCATAGCCGTATGGTGCTTTGTGGCCGTTTGGGATGCCTTGCTCGAACCGCTTTCTGGTAGCCCATTTGATATTCTCTGAAATGCTCCAGCTCTCTTCCTGGGCAAAGGATGCAAGCAGCGTGAGCATCAATTCTCCGTCTTCTGAAAGGGAGTTGATCTTCTCCCGTTCAAAGTAAACCGCTATTCCCAGGTCTTTCAGATGCCTGGTCGTATTCAGGCAATCAACCGTGTCCCTGGCAAATCGGCTGATGCTCTTTACAAGCACCATGTCGATCTTTCCTGCATCGCAGTCTGCCACCAGACGATTGAAGCCATCCCGGTGTGCTGTACTTGTTCCGGTAATGCCCTGGTCAACATAGACCCCTGCGTATTCCCATTCGGGGTTATTCTGAATGAGGGTGCTGTAGTAGCTGACCTGTGCTGACAGGGAATGCAGCAACACCTCACATTCCTCGGAGACACGGGCATACGCGGCAACTCGCTTCTTACGCTTAAGCTGCGTTACACCCTGTGTGATTTGTCTGATTCTTGGCATGAAACCGCCTCCTTTCGCAGTGACATATTCCCGTAATAACCGCACTATAGCAAGTCAATATTGGAGAATAATGTGCCGAATATCGGGCGGTATTTTTGTTGCATCTTTGTATCAAACTGCTTGTACTCATCCTCGGAAATCAATCCTTTTTCGAGCATCTGACGGGCGGCACTCATGGTCATCTGAAAGACGATCTCACGCTTTCCTTCTTCCTGACTCATCTACTGCCACCCCCAAACCGATCCTCGATGTAGCACTCATGGGAGCAATACTTCCTGTTCGCATTTCCATAGACCGTAAAAGGCTTCTTGCACACTGGGCATACGAAGTCATAATTTGCTTTTCTCTGCACCTGGTCGAGATGGCTGTTCCACCATTTCATCCGGCAGCGGTCGGAGCAGAACTTCTTTTCCTTTCTGCCAGCGGTCTGTGGTACCGGCTTTCCGCAGCACTTACATACCGAAACATCTGCTGCCTCCTGAACGACAACGCCACCAAGGTTTCTGCGCTGGCAGAAGCTCTTTACTGTGTTTTCGGATAAACCGAGAAGCTGACCGATCTTCTTATATCCATTTCCGGCTTCCCGGAGATTGATTATCTGCACACGCTGTTCATCTGTCATAACTGATGTCCTCCAATCGTTGAAGGGTCATCCCTTCTGACAGCTATGCAGCCAAAATGTCTCAAATTCCGAATTTCAGCGAAAAAAGCATAAAAAAATAAGCCCAGCAGCATGGAGTTCATCCATACCACTGAGCCTATCAGTGTTTATTATTCATATTCGACCAGTTCTCCATCAACATACAGCCTGAACTCTTCCGGATTATTGATGATATCATAATCGGGGTTCCACTCTTCCGGTTTGTATTCCACGGTCATGACAGGATCATTACCTTCGACCTCATCCCGCCAAAGATACACACGCATATCCAGGCTTGTTGCATACCCACGGTCGGTGGAAAACTTGATGGACTGGAATGAGTTCTCCTTGCACATACGGACGAGCAGCCGTGCAAATTCATCCTTATCCTCGATCTCATTACGGTTCGCTATTACTACCAGATTTTCGTCACGGTTCATGCTGAAGCTACTTAGCAAATCCGGCTCACCTTCTTTTTTACTGCTGCACCCAGAGCCAATACAGCAAACCAATAAAGCCAGAACCGCAAAGCGCCCAGCCCCCTTCATGAAACTGCCACCTGCGGATTCTTTAGCTGACCTACAAGATACGGAATAACATCCTCCGGGGTCGGATGATCTCCCTTAAAAGGAATCTTCGCCCACTCTTTCTGTACCTCTGGGTCTTTACTTTGAAATGCGGCATCTAAAGCGATCTGCATTTCGGCATATACTTCTTCCGGTGTGGTATTGTGTACCTTGGCTACTTGCTTAATGATTTCATCGATGTTCATAGAAGTACCTCTCTTTTGTTTGTTTAAGAACTCGTTCTTTAGAACTAATATAGCATATTTCTATGAACAATGATATCTTTTTCGTTCGTCCCGATTCGACATCAAAAGACAGAAAAAGAAGGGTGATACTGTACACCCTTCTCTAATCCTCAACATAAGCCCTTACAGCTTTGATTATTCTCTTTTGCTCGTCCGGCGGGAACTTCTTAATCGCCTGCGACAGTTCATTTGCCACTCCATCAACGGATCGTGTCACAACATCAAATAATAGCCTATCCGCCGAAACATCAAGCGCATTTGCGATTGCAACAAACTTATCTAATTTGACAGCCTTAAGCCCTCGCTCAATCACGCTGATGTGTGTCGGACTCAGATCAACCAGAGCGGCGAGGTCTTCCTGCGTGAGGTTCTTTGCTTCTCTTGCTTCTTTTATCCGCAGACCAACAATTCGTAAATCCATTGCAACACCTCCTTCAGAACGATTACTCGGTCTAAAGATATTATATCTGCTGCCTTTCAGCCTATACAGAATCCAGAGACCAAGTTATCGTTCTTTAGAACTAATCATGTTGTGAATCATCAACATAACGCAAAAAAGGCTCTGCACTATGGCAAAAACCATAATACAGAGCCTTGATAATGCTTTACAGCCTTTCGGCATAGTCGAGGGAAATCCAGCCGTTTCTCTTGTCTGCATAGGACTTCAGAAGTCCCCACTTGATTGCACCGGGGCCGTCTGCCACCTCAATGATGGTGAACACACCCTTTCCGGTATATACGCCAACCTTGTCATGGTTCGTGCCGGGGCCTTTGCGGATATTGAGGTCATCAATGGATACCTTCACCAGGAATGTCTGTCCTTCGATCTCCTGCTTTACTGGATACACAGCCTTGCCGTTAGGGTCGTAGACCGTATAGCCCGGATTCTTATCGGCGCATTTCTTTGCATTTGCCAGAACTTTGTATGCCCCCAGCTGGCTCTTGGAATCTGCCCAGGACTTACGGACACGGTAATATCCGTCCGAGGTTTCAGCCTTGGCATCAAACTGGGTGAGATTCCACTTCTCAATGATGGAACACAGCTTTTCCACATAGGTGCTGGATGTCGCATAACCTCCATCCTTGATAAGCTGTACAGCTTTCTTGTAGTCGGTACATCCGGCAAGACCATCATACCGCTTTTTACTGCCGTTCATGGCACCAAGCAGGTACGCAGAATGGTCTGCGATGGAGTCCTCGACCTTGGGGTACTTGCGGAAATCCGCTATAATCTCCGTGAGAACACCCGGCGTGTATTCCTCCTTGGTCTTCTTGGTGTAGATGCTCTTGCCATCCCAGGTGCTGCCAGACCAGGTATTGCCGGACAGGGACTTCTTCATACCGAAGCAGTTGTTTGCCCCCTGTGCCAACTCACTCTTTCCGTAGCCGGACTCCAGGATAAACTGTGCTGCGGAAATGGATGCCAGGATACCGGAATTGCTGCTATCTGCCTGACAGAGTTCTCCGATCTTGGCAACCGCTTGTTTCTCGGTCATGCTCTGAAAGATGGATGCCTGAGTGCCGGATGCAGCCTGGGGCTTCTCCTCAGAAGCAGTTCCAGACAGCTTGTCCTTCACTGCTTTACGGAAGGTGTTCATGGTGTATCCCATGCCCAGCTGACTCCAGAGATGTTCCGGGTCACCATGGTTGGATGCAATACCCCTGGCATGGCCTTCCTTGTGGCTGATGATAACTCCATCAGCCAGAGGATCGAGACCATACTGCTTGCACAGCATGGCGAACAGTTCCACCGCCGCCTCATAGGTCCTCTTGGCTACTGCCCGCGCAGTCGCAAGGTCAGAGCATTTGAAGGATGCACCACCAGTATAGGTGATGCAGGCTGGCTCACACATCTCCACGCCGATGTGGGTGTTGTTTGCGGAGCCATTGATGGAAGAACCGCAATGCCACCCTCTGTGGTTCCACGGCAGGGTCTGGTACACCGTGCCGTCATTGCCGTCAATGAACCCGTGGACACAGGCACGGTCAAAGGACGCACTGTTCCAGGAATTAATAAAGACCGATGCCCTCGGCTGGGGACACCCAACCGAGTGAAGCATCAGTCCCTTTACAGCGATCTTTCTTCCTGCCGTATAGCAGGGATTCTTTGTGAGGATACTTTCAATCAGTCTCAAATCCATCACTCTCCTTTCTCAGACTTGTCATGCAGCTGTTCCAGCACGGTCTTGATGGCTTCGGGAACAGGCAGTCCCAGGTGCGCAGCGTTCTCCAGAAGAGATACGCCTTCGTTGGACAGGTAGAAGAAGATGACTGCCGTTCGCAGGACACCGGGTGTCCCCATCACCTGGACATCAATAATGTTTCCGATGCCAACCAGCAGGAAAATCAGCACCTTTCTGCAGATACCTTTAAATCCAACTTCACTGGAAAGCTTCTTTTCTGCAATGGCACACATCACACCCGTAATGTAGTCGATCACCACAAACGCAATTAGCGCATACAGCAAGCCATCACATCCTCCCAGAAAGTAGCCAAGCCACCCTCCGACCGCAGTAAAAACCAACTGAATCACATTCCAAAAATCCTTCATTGACTTGTCCTCCTTAAATTTTTGTATTAAAAAAACAGCCCATTTTGAGCTGCCTTATGGTCTTTCGTCCTTTATGTTATAAGTTTTCACCATGTAATAAACCTGGCGAAGCGTCCTCGGAAACAGTACATCCGGGTTATTGATGATCAGATATAGCCACGCTGAAGAAACTACGCTCTCCCACACATGAAACTCCCAGGGAAGTGAAGCATAGGTTTCTGTGACATAAATAACACCACCCGTACAACCTTCACAGTTTTGCAAGGCAATGCATTCATCCACATACTTTTTCGCCTCATCCTCTTCACCGACACATAATGCAAGTGCTGCATAGCCAAGCGTTCCCTCCGTCCAGACGATATCCGGCGCCCCTTCATAATCCGGGGTCTTGTCACTGTAAGGCTTAAATCCGGCAAATTGCTCCGAACTGGAGTACCTCATGTTGTAGTGTTCCTTATCACTGCTTTGTATTCGCTTGATTGGCTGCTGTCTTAAGTGTTTCCAACTTCTGTTTTGTTTCATCAACAGCCTGTGCCAGGAGTTTTTCCTTCTGTGCAAGAAGTTCTGTATTACCTGGATCCATTTTCAATAATTTCTCGACATCCTTAAGAGCCGTCTGTGTGGATTTAATTTCTCCGTTCAGACCCTTAAGGGCAGTCTGCAATTTGGTGGTATCCCCACCAATCTCAACAGTAATACCCTTAATTCTGCTTGCCATAGGTTTCCTCCTCTCTCCTAAATTTAGGCATAAAAAATGCCCGGTTTTCTCCGAGCATGAAAAAAGCACTCACATTTCTGTAAGTGCTTTTCAAGGATATGTAATGATGTGATGTTAGAGGTACTTCAAAAGGCAAACTTTGAAATGCTTTTATTGGTTGGAGATACTTATCAAATTGATGCAATTCAATTTGGAAATTGGTTCTCGGTACTAAAATCATTTTTGCCTGAAAGTGCTGTATTTGAGCTTACCCAACCTCATCGAACCAAAGACGAGCGATTGCTTGAACTGTGGGATAAAGTTAGACAGATGGATGATACAGCGAAAGAAGTCATCGAGAGAGAAAGCTACTCCTTAAAAGTAGATGAAACCCTACTCTCTTCACTTAAACCGGGCGAGGCTATCCTCTGTCTAAATTATGATGGCTTATATGGAATCAATAACATCAATAGGTTTCTACAGGAAAGCAATCCTAACCCCGCCGTTCAATGGGATGTTCAGCAGTATAAAGTTGAAGATCCGATTCTCTTCCTAGATTCGGACAGATTCCATCCCGTCATACACAACAATATGAAGGGAATTATCAAGGGAATAGAAATTCTAGACCCAGGAACTCATGATGAACGCATTCAGTTTGATGTTGAGATACCAAAGGCAATAGATGAAAGTGATATTAGATGCATTGATCTCCAGCTACTTGAATGTTCGGAAGATGAAGATAAATCAGTAGTCAGATTTTATGTACACAAATTAAAGAGTGCTGATGAGGATGGAGATGAAAGAAGTTCATACACCGTTGTTCCATTCCAGATTGCTTACGCAGTATCCATTCATAAAGCACAAGGACTGGAATACGACTCTGTAAAAATAGTTATTACCGATGAAGTTGAGGAACTTGTAACACACAATATCTTCTACACTGCTATCACAAGAGCTAGGAAAAAATTGAAAATCTACTGGACTCCAGAGGTTGAGGAAAAGGTTATTAACCGAATCAGACCACGTGATATCAGTAAAGATGTAGAACTCTTGAAAGAATATTTAACTGACAAATCCAATGAATAAATAAGGAGGCTGGGAAATGCGTATCAGTTATAACAAATTATGGAAGATGCTAATCGACAAAGAAATGAACAAAAATGACTTAAAAGATGCTGCCGGAATCAGTGCAGCATCTATTGCCAAGCTTGGCAAAGGTGCAAATATCACCACTGATGTTCTTCTTAAAATCTGTGAAGCCATGGATTGTAAATTAGAAGACATCATGGAAACGATTAAAGATTAGGAGTTGATAATACCAATGAATCGCAATATATCCGTGGAACTTACAAATATGTGTATGGTCTACGATAACAACGGCAATGTCTTGGTTGAGGAAAAAGTCGGCAAAAACTATCGTGGTTTAATCTTTCCAGGTGGCCATGTCGAAAACAGAGAATCTGTTGTCGATTCAATAATCAGGGAAATAAAAGAAGAAACCGGATTGACCATATCCAATCTTGAGTTCTGTGGCATTAAAGACTGGATTGAAGAAGATGGCTCTCGATATATGGTGTTCTTATACAAAACCAACTTATTTTCAGGAACCATTCAATCATCATCCGAAGGTGATGTTTTCTGGATGCCACTTGAAGAATTAAAGCAAAAAGAAACACTATGGCATTTAGATAAAATGCTTGAGATATTTTGTGGCAATGGAGTAACTGAACTGTACTTTGTGAATAATCCAGGTGCAGTTGATCCACCTGTCCGACGTAAAGTGAGCCACTCCATATACACTTGTTTTTTCCTCGGCTATGGTATGAGATCATGCATATTTTGTAAAGCCTGCTATCGCACCGCCGATGCGGCAAGGGCTTGACAAAATATGTCTGTCCTCACAAATGTCGCCTAAGCAAAATCAAGGTGGCCCAATGCCAACCGGAATACCGGCTCACTCCCAACTGGAATGTCGGCTCTGAACAACCGGAATATTCACTTTGACAGAAATGCAAATGCTAAAGAGCCATCACTAAAATAAAAAACAGGAGGAAAAATAAAATGTCAAAACAATCAACAAAAACACTAATGGATTTTAATGTATCAAGCGATACGCTCAGACAAGGATTTAACACACTTGTTGGAATCAATCCTACTCTCAATGATCTCAGAATAATCTTTGAGGTTGGATTATCAGATTTGTCTTTATTCCCTAATATTAAATTGAATGATACTTCTACATATATGGACTACCTTGAAAAATGGATAAAGGGATATATTGACGCAACCTCAAATCCACCTAGTCAACGCAAGGCTTCTCCAAAAGGTAGTTGTTCCGATCCTGCGATTCAAACCATTGTACAGATAGCAATGAATACAGATGAAGCTTTGGCTACTCGTATGGCTGCATATCATAACTTGTTTATGAGCGCCGAAAATATACAAGGGAATTTGTTGGAAGAATATATTAGCATCTCTACTAGACCATATGGTTGGATTTGGTGTAATGGAAATGTCCTTCGAGCTATTGATTTTTGTTCCTCTGATGGTGCTGTTCTTCTCCAAATCAAAAACAAATCCAACACAGAAAACAGTTCTTCAAGCGCTATAAGAACTGGAACTACTATCAAAAAATGGTATAGACTCGGCACTAAAACTGTTGCTGGTAAAAAACTTCCAGTATATAAATGGGATTCTCTTAATTCAATTATTAACGCACACATTACTACTGGTATCGCTGCTAATTGTAATATGAATGAAGAATCTTACCAAGGTTTTTTGCGAAATATAGCATCTCAAAATACAGATATCATTTCTGATCAATAATTTGTTGCTGATTTCATGAGTTGTCATTAGGCTGTTCACACGAATTGTCATCCGATTGCTTAACTTCTTGTCATTGGCAACAGTAGGCTCGCCGCCCGTTTCCAGGCGGCTGACGTTTACTTCGTTACAATAGTGAGCATTTCATGCTCCGCCACAAACTTGATCATATAGTCATCGACCAGCCGTTTCTGTTGTTGGAAGGCATACATCAGTGCCTTTTCGCAGATCCGGTTGATCATACGGGGAATTCCGGCGGATGCCTTGTAGATCTCATCCACCGCTTTTTCGGTAAAAACCTCCTGGGAACATCCGGAATACGCCATATGACTTTTGATGTACTGCTCTGTTTCCGATCTATCCAGATGAGGAAGCGTACAGTACATATCGATTCTCTGGCGAATAGCAGCGTAACGCTGTAACTTCAGTTTGTTTTCCCATAGTTCTGTCTGGCCGACAAGGACTACTGCCATGGGGCTTACGGAATCAAACTTGTAATTCAAAAGAAATCGAAATTCTTCCAGCGTTTCTTTTTCCAAAAGATGCGCTTCATCAAGGATGCAGACAACCTTCTTGTGCTGTATTCCACGGATGATTTCGATTTCCTGCTGGAGCTGCCGCTTGGAGTCGCCTCGATAAAACCTTGATTCCAGACCAAGCTGATCCAGCAACCCTTTATAAAACCATCTTGGTGTCAGCTTTGAGTCTGAAAGATAAAGAACGATGTAATCCTCTTTGGGCAGTTCTGAGTAAAAACGGCGGATCAACGTTGATTTTCCACATCCGGAATCAGCAGTTACAACCGCAAACATTTGGCGGTCTGCCACATAGGATAGACGGCCTAACGTCTCGCGAAAAGCAGATGATTCATATAGTTTTTCAGGTGGAACATCCCGGACAAAGGGTGTGTGTTCCATACAGAAGAACGCCTCATACATTGTCACTCGCCTCCTTCCGATAGGATGCAAATGAGATCGCGTCAGCCATCTGACGCTGTGTCTGTGCATGGCGGTTTTCTAAAGCATCAAGAAAACGGGACGTGCTCGGTTTCTGTTTCTGCATGGATGCCGGTAGTACCGGGCGTTTGTCACAGTATTCGCCGATTCTTATCGGCTGCGCGGCAAAAGGCTTATAACCAGGATAAGAAACGGTGATCGTTTCGGGCGCGGCAGGATCATAAGATATTTCAACCTTATGTCCGATCAGCGACGGTTTTGTCTCGTATCTCATTCCGCGGAAGCTGATACATCCGCCTTTGTCAACTTTGCGCTCTTCATGATGAAGGAAAGCTTCCGCTACAACTGAAACATCCAAAAAAGTGAGCGGGCGACTGTCGCGGTTCCATTCCTGAAGAGGTGTAATCCCTTCTTCCGGAACGGCAGCTCCAAGGCTTTCATAGTACTCGCTAATTCCTTCATGTGGTTTCTTATGATAATACTCGTCCGCAAAGATCTCCCAGAGACGGTTTAATTCATCCAGGCTTTTGATATCCTTTAACTTCGATTCACGGATAAAATCATCCACGACCTGGTGGAACTTTTCGATTTTACCTTTGCTTTTTCCACTTCTCGGTTTTGCATGCATGACACGGATGCCGAGTTTTGCAAGGGAGAAGCGGATCTGCTTTGCGATATACTGGGATCCGTTATCGAAGTAACAGGCATCAAACGTTCCGTGACGCAGGATCGCCTGGTGAAAGGTATCCTCGATGATCGCTTCTTCCTGATTATCATAGAACCGGGAGGACAGGAGCCGTCTGGAATGGTCATCAATCGCTGAGGACAGGTAGGTCTGTACTTTGGCGCCATTTTTTCCAATAGGAAGTTTGGGACCATACTTGATGTCCCCCTGAATCAGCATCATGCGGTGCGGTTTGCAGAAGCGTTTGGATGAACTCTCACGGGCTTCTCTGTACATCTGCATGTGCTCACGGCCAAACCCTGCTTTATAAAGGTGTCTTTCCAGGGTTGGGCGTTTTAATACCCCAGGTGCTACAAAGCCTTCCGCTTCCAGAATGAAGATGATCTGCGCAACAGACCGTTCCGGAACCTCTTTTCTGAGCTGGATCGCCTGTTCCAGAAGAAAATCGAAATTGTCCGGAAGTCTCTGGGATCTGTGTTTTTGCCGGTCTGCCGGTTTGAGACCGGAAAACTGGCCTTCTGCATATGCTTTCTCATAACGGTACAGAGAACGGACGGAGATGTTATTCTCCTGTGCGATCTGTCTGCGTAGCTGCAGACGTTTCGCGTCATCCATATCTTCCCTGAGAAGGGGAGAGATAAGCCGGAAGCGGTTGAGTGCTTCCTGTTCCTGCCACTGTTGTTTCATAAGATTTTTGCTTGTATTCATAGTATAGCGACCTCCTTTGAGACCACTATACAGAAGAAGCCGGTGACAGACGAACCAAAGTAGGTGCAGAGTTCTACCAGGGGATCGGCACCAGAAATCCTCCGCTGTTATAGATCAGGCGGAGAATGATCTCCAGCCAGTTTTGATATTTTTTTCGTATTGCTTCGAGCAGTGAACCATTGGAGAAGAGGATCTCTTCACCAAGTCTGAAGATACTGTAGGCAGAGCTTCTGAGGTAGCCTTCTATGTTAGCCAGATTGAGCTGCAGCCACCGAAGCCAGCGCTGCATGGTCTGGACGGACGGATAATCCTCAGAGTCAGAATCTTCAGGAGTAACGACTCCATCAAGTACTCCTGATATGACCTCAGTTTCGTAATGCTTATACGGGGTGAGGCAATCGGGAAGTTCATTATGATAGGAATGGCAGGTTTTACATCTGAAACGTCGTATCATCAGAAGCTCCTTTTGTCCTCCTTCTTTCTTGCGGATACGTATGCGTGAATCACGATAGGCAAGAACACCCTGACAGCCGGGACAGATATGACTGGTCACACTGCTCTCAACAAAAAACACTGAATCCCCCTTGAGGGTTAGCGTATAGTCTGATATAATAACCATGGTTTTAGCGACCAGGTCTCAGAGTACACGACTTTCCAGGGAGGGTGCTCTGAGACCTTTTTCTTTCTGTAAACTGATGACAGTATACAGAACAATCCAGAGACGCGCAAGATAATCATTATTATGCTATTTTAAGAGGTCACTAACAATAATTCATAAAGGGCAACTGTTATACAAATAGCTGCCCTTTATTTTAATTTTGTGCTTTCTCTAATTCTTTTTTCATATAATTCATCCAAGAAATCTCATCCGTATTCTTATATCTTGAATACGAAAAACCAGTTTTTTCATAGTGTTTTCCTTGCATATCATCAAGAATTGTTTTTGCAATTGCCTCTCCTAATTTTATGGGTACCGCATTACCTATTTGCTTATACTGGTCAAGAATTGATCCGCAAATTTTCCAATCTTGCGGAAATTCCTGAATGCAAGCATATTCTTCAACACTTAAAGGTCTATCCTCTGTAGGATGTGCCAAATCGGTTGCTGGCATCGTTGGATTAGTTACAAGGGTAGGTGATGGTTTTGAATATGATAGTCTTCTTAAAAATCCTGTCTTTCCACCGCCTAAATAAAAGGATTTACCCATTGCCTCCTTTTGCATCTCTAAAGGAAGGTCTTTCCAATATTGTCCTTCTTTTAACATTCTATAATACTTCAATCTTTTTTCTGGAAATTCAATATAGTGTTTTTCCACATCTTCAGGAAGATTATCGAATGCATCTCTTAACGTTCTCCATTTTTTTAAGCCGTTTGTTCCATCTTCATTATGTGTCGGCTGTAAATAGCTTACCTTTTCGTCACCTAGTTTACCTATAATTACTACTCGTTCTCTAATTTGAGGGGCACCAAAATAAGCAGCATTATACAAGTTGAATGATACCGAGTAACCCATTTCCTTTAACCTATCAAGAATTATCATCATTGCACCACCCTTGATTGGTTTCTCCAGATCACCATATTTAAATGGAGTAGATAGCAACCCACGTACATTTTCGATTACAACATATGTTGGTTTGATTTCTGAAATAACACTTAAATATTTCAAAAAAACATTTCCTCGTTCATCGTCAAAAGCTTTTCTATTTCCAGCTGTGCTAAACGCTTGGCAAGGCGGACCACCGAAAATAACATCTACCTTTCTGCCTTTTGGAATCTTCGCCATTTTAAGAATTTCTTCAGAACTGAATTTTGTAATATCTCCAATCAAACCGATATCAGGATTATTTTTTTCTATTGTCATCCTGCAAGCTTTATTAATTTCACATGCTAGTAAAGCTTCAATCCCGCCATTTTTCATTCCAATATCTAACCCCATAGCACCCGAGAAAAAACTCAACGCAACTATTGGTGGAATATCATCACTAAGTCTTTCATGATCGTCCGGCTCAATAACAACATCATATTCGTCTAAATATTTCTTAAGATCATCTTCTGATGTAAGCCACTGACTTCCTATTCTTTCAGCCATTAACTGTTCGTTTTTTATTAGCGTTCTAACCGATTGCGCAGTCATTTTCAACCTCTTAGAAACCTCTGTAACTGTTAATAAATTTGTCGTATCTATCAATGGTATTTCCTCTTTTCTATATCGCAAATTTTTATAGACCCATTATAACATATTAGTTCCTTTAAATCAAGATAACCTAATGGGTACAAATCAAATCTGCTGGAATATTTTCAAACGAATGCTTTATGACGTCTCCGGTTGGCACTAGTGTGCCAGCAAGTTGATTTCTGGAGTAATGTATGATACCATATAGTCATC
>OLVT01001741.1_pt1 | contig 16952 bp, 14 predicted proteins | sample 1673241 | NCBI WGS metagenome assembly OLVT01 (sample SAMEA3178936, study PRJEB25190) | human gut metagenome | biome: human gut; feature: human-associated habitat; material: faeces | place: Austria | collected 2013 | reverse complement strand
AGGTAGGAGTCCAAAGAGGAAGGGAAACCGCAGGTGTCCCTTCCTTTTTGCCCCCGCGGCGGGCGCCGCAGTCTCCTGCGCTCCGCAGAGCGCAACTCCCCGCTGAGGTTCAGCAAAAAAACTGTCGCCCGTTAGGGGCGAACCGCCTGCGCAGTTCGCGTGCCCCGGTTAGTCGGTGCTGAAAAACTGCCGCCCGTTAGGGGCGAACCGCCTGCGCAGTTCGCGTGCCCCGGTCAGCTGGTGCTGAAAAACTCCCCGCCCGTTAGGGGCGAACACGCCTGCGGCAGTTCGCGTTCCCCGGTCAATCGGGGCAGGATAATAGGTGAAATCTGCGATACTACTCTATTTTATTATAAAATGCACCCGCTCCTGCGTCAAGCGCAACCGCCCGGCGAATCCTGACGAATTTTTCTAACAGCCGTCGGATTACACAATCCCCAATATGTAGTTACCAATCGGAAACAGGACAACAAAATGCAGGGAAAAGTGCCGAAAATACAAAGTGAGCCTGTCGAAATGCGTCGAATATGACTGTTTTCTGTACTTTACAAACGGTAATACAGCGAGTATAATATAAATATATATTTTATAGTTGTGCCTTCTGCGGCACAACGCAGACGGAGAATGTTGGAATGAGTGATTTTTCGCGCACGCTTGCGCTTCTGCGACGGGAAAAGAAAATAAGTCAAAGAGCGGCAGCGGGCGACCTCGGCGTTTCGCAGGCGCTTCTCAGCCACTATGAGAACGGACTGCGCGAACCCGGTCTGTCTTTTGTTGTGCGTGCGGCGGATTATTACGGCGTGTCCTGCGACTACCTGCTCGGCCGTTCGATGGCGCGTGACGGCTCTGCTGTGCCTGCCGAGCGCATGGAGGGAACGGACACCGAGACGGAGCACAGCCAGATCGTGCAGGCGGCAGCCCTGCTGCTGCAGGTTGCCGAATCGCTCGAGAGCAAGCAGCTTTCGCACGAGATCGAGTCGTATTTCGCGGTTGCGATCTACAAGGTGTACCGCTATCTCTACATGGCCGACCCGGCCGGAGTGGATGCGGTGTTCCGCGCGCCGCAGGATCGCTTCGAGTACCTGTGCGATGCCCGCATGAAGGAGCATGAGCTGAAAATCCGTCTGGCGGCCAACGGCGAGGAAGGCTGCGGTCTGACGCAGGAGAATATCCGGCGGATGCCGCTCGCCCCGAGCGAGATTGCACGGCGTTATCCGGATTTGTCGAGCGCACTGCTGACTGTTCTGCAGCAGGTGTCGGATTCGATCGACCGGAAAAATAAAATGCAATAATTTCGGATAAACCTATTGACAAATACACCGGCGTGAGGTATACTAAACAAGTCGCTGAGACAAGACGACTTGATGAAATGCTGGTGTAGCTCAGTTGGTAGAGCAGCTGATTTGTAATCAGCAGGTCGGGGGTTCAAGTCCGTCCACCAGCTCCAATCAAGCTGGTAATTGAATATGGAAGGTTTCCCGAGTGGCCAAAGGGAACAGACTGTAAATCTGTCGTCTATGACTTCGGTGGTTCGAATCCACCACCTTCCACCAAAAGAACCGATACTCATTCGAGTATCGGTTCTTTTTTGGTGTCAGGTGGAATGGATTCGAAAGCCGGCTCTTAGAAACGTGCCGGTGGCACGTTTCAACCGGCGTGGCTTGCCCGTAGGCCGACAACCTCTAAAATATTTAATGGTTGTTCCCGCAGCAAAGCGAATCCACCACCGGATGGGTCGGCTGGCGTGTAGTAGTGCGGTTGTGGGACTGCACCAGACGCTTAAGTTAGACACACGCCCTAAACGGAGTGCCGGCTCTTAGAAACGTGCCGGTGCACGTTTCAACCGGCGTGGCTTCCGTCGCAACGGAAGCGAATCCACCACCGGACGGGCAGGCACGCGTGTGGCAGTGCGGTTATGGGACTGCACCAGCCAATCCCGGCAGGCACGCGCCCGATCCGAAGGGAAGAACAGATTGTTCGATAGCGAAATCAACCTGCACAGGCTATTTGGAACGATATATTGCCGTTTGGGACGTTATCCCGTCTGGGCGCACAGTGTGCGCCCAGACAGCGCAAAATCATACGGTTCGCGGGCGAACACTCCGACTCGCTAAGAGCCGCCTGCGGCGGTTGCTCGCTGGACGCCCACTGCGGTGGGTGTGTTCGCCCCTATGGTTCAGCCGGTGCAGATGAATTTACAAACGGTGTGCCGAGGTCGTACCCCAGGGCACCTTCTCTTGCGGCTTTGCCGCAATTCACCTTGGCACACCCTACGGGATAGACTGTACAGACCGAAAAATATTTTCTCCGAGTTGACCACTCATGGTCAATTTTTTATATAATCCGGCGTATAGATGAGGGTAGAAGCTATGCCAGTCAAGGCGAATGCAGCGGCACATCAGCGGGCGTGAGAACCACAACGGCGGCGACCTGAGCCGATGAAGCTGCTCCATCGAACAGAGCAAAACCAGCCTTGTTGTGTATCAACAGGGCTTATTCCCATGCCCATCGTTTTTTCTCGTCCGGAAAACGCGATTTCTCGTCCGGAAAACGGCATTTCTCGTCCAGAAAGTACACAGAGCAGAGAAGAGCAGAGGACAGAACAGAAGAGCAGAGAAGAGCAGAGCATAGCAGAGAACAGCAGAGCAGACAAAATGGAGAATGGAAAATGATTCTGTCTGACCTGACTCTGACTGACGAAAAGAGATTTTCTAAATTGCTTTCTTCAAATAAAAAGGACCTCCGGTAAAACCGGAAGTCCTTGATCTATCGTTTTGGTAACGAGATTACTTAGCCATGGAAGCAACTTCTGCTGCGAAGTCGTCAACCTTCTTCTCGATGCCCTCGCCCTTCTCGAAACGAACGCACTTTACGAGCTTGATCTCGCCGCCCAGCTCCTTGGCAACAGCCTTGATGTGAGCCTCAACGGAAACCTTGTTCTCCTTAACGAAAGCCTGCTGCAGGAGGCAGTTCTCCTCGTAGTACTTGCCGATACGGCCGTCTACCATCTTGTGGATGATCTGCTCCGGCTTCGGCTTAGCAGCGGTCTTGTTCTCCTCGAGAGCCTGGATCAGGAGGATCTCCTTCTCCTTTGCGAGGGTAGCCTCGTCAACGTCGGACTTGTCCAGGAAGGACGGGTTCATAGCAGCAGCCTGCATGCCGATGTCCTTGCCCAGCTCCTTAACAGTAGCGTTGTCCTTCAGACCCTCGGAAACTTCCAGACCAACCAGAACGCCGATTACGCCGCCCATGTGGTTGTAAGCAACGTTAACGGTGGAGTTGTCGAAACGCTCGAAACGACGGATCTGCAGGTTCTCGCCGATGGTCAGAACCTTCTCCTGCAGAGCGTCCTGAACGGTGCCTTCGCCCATCTTGCAAGCCTTGAGAGCCTCAACGTCAGCCGGAGCGTCCTTGATAACAACGTTGGCAACGTCGGAAACGAACTGCTGGAAGTCAGCGTTCTTAGCAACGAAGTCGGTCTCGGAGTTTACCTCGATGATTGCGCCTACGCCGCACTCATCACATACGGTAGCCTTGACCAGACCCTCAGCAGCGATGCGGTCTGCCTTCTTGGCAGCCTTAGCCAGGCCCTTCTCACGGAGCAGCTCGATAGCCTTGTCGAAGTCGCCGTCGGCCTCGGTCAGTGCCTTCTTGCAGTCCATCATGCCTACGCTGGTCATTTCGCGGAGCTTCTTTACGTCAGCAGCGGTAAAAGCCATTTTATTATTCCTCCAATTTATGATTTTACGATGAAAAAAACGTAGGGCCCAACGAACACCGGCGCGCCGGGTCGTCGCGCCCTACGAACAACTCACTGAATGTTATATTGAGTTATGAATTACTCAGCCTTTGCGTCAGCCTTAGCCTCAACCTCGAGCTGCTCGCCCTGCTTGCCTTCCAGAACAGCGTTAGCCATGGTCTGGGAGATCAGCTTGATAGCGCGGATAGCGTCGTCGTTGCCCGGGATAACGTAGTCGATCTCGTCCGGATCGCAGTTGGTATCAACGATTGCAACGATCGGAATGCCCAGCTTGCGTGCTTCTGCGATCGCGTTCTTCTCCTTGCGGGAGTCAACTACGAACAGAGCGCCCGGAAGCTCCTTCATTTCCTTAACGCCGCCGAGGTACTTCTCGAGCTTAGCGATCTCGAGCTGGAGCTTGATAACTTCCTTCTTCGGGAGCAGATCGAAGGTGCCGTCAGCCTGCATCTTCTGCAGCTGGTTCAGACGAGCGATACGGGTACGCATGGTCTTGAAGTTGGTCAGCATGCCGCCCAGCCAACGTGCGTTAACGTAGAACTGACCGCAACGCTCAGCCTCTTCCTTGATTGCGTCCTGTGCCTGCTTCTTGGTGCCGACAAACAGGATGGACTTGCCGGAAGCTGCCATATCGCGTACGAAGAAGTATGCTTCCTCGAGCTTCTTTACAGTCTTCTGGAGGTCAATGATGTAGATACCATTGCGCTCGGTGAAGATGTAGGTAGCCATTTTCGGGTTCCAACGACGGGTCTGATGGCCGAAGTGTACGCCGGCCTCCAGCAGCTGCTTCATAGAAATTACTGCCATTTTGTTTTTCCTCCTTGGTTTTTCCTCCATCCCTGATCATCTGACAGCGGCAACAGAACAAGCGTCCCATCACCGACCGCTTTCATCACGGGATGTGTGAATTCATGCTATGATAGTTTACACCAATGGGAGGGGGATGTCAAGAGGAAAGTTGAAAATTGAGGATGGAAAATGGAGAATGGAGAATGAACGATACGGTTTACGGGGATTCTGCGGGTTTGGATTACATTAAATATACCGTATCGAATGATTGGAATGCTTTGCGGTCAATTAAATGAATATCGTAGGGTGCTGAAATCTTTTTTCGCTGCATAAAATTATGGCAGGAGGGGATTCCTTTGCGATTGGGTTTTCGTCATACCGCGTTTCAGGCGGTATGCACGGTTTTGGTTTTATGCTTTGCGCTCGGACTGCTTGAGCGTGCCGACACGGTGCAGCCGGTATTCGGGGAGGACAGCGTGCGCGTGCCGATTCTAATGTACCACAGCATTCTCAAGGACAGCGCACGGCAGGGCAAATATGTTATCTCGCCGGCGGTTTTGGCGGCCGATCTGGACGCCTTGCAGGAGAAGGGGTATACCGCCGTAACGGTGAGCGATCTGCTGGCGTATGTACAGGACGGCGCAGACCTGCCGGAGAAGCCGGTGATGATCACCTTCGATGACGGCTACTACAACAACTACATTTACGCCTATCCGCTGCTCAAACAGCGCGGAATGAAGGCGGTTGTGTCCATCATCGGCAGCCAGACCGCGCTTTTCACCGACAACGGAGAGGAAAACGCCTACTGGTCGCATTTGCGGCTTGACCGCCTGCGCGAAATGCAGGATGTGTTTGAGGTGCAGAATCATTCGTGGAACCTGCACGAGTACAGCGAACGCCGCGGCTGTCTGCGCCGCAGAGGCGAGGACGAAACGCGCTACGAGACGCTGCTCCGCGAGGACACCGAGCAGACGCAGACGCTCATCACGGACGCCGGGCTGCCCGCGCCGACCTGCTATACCTATCCGTTCGGCGCGTGCTCCAAAGAGAGCGAAACGCTGCTCAAAAGCATGGGCTTCCGGTGTACGCTCGGGTGCGAGGAGCGCGTCAATACCGTTACACGCAATCCGGACTGCCTGTTTGAGCTGGGGCGGTTCAACCGTCCGGCAGGGCAGAGCACGGAAAGTTTCCTGCACCGCGCGTTAGGAGAGGATTAAATGCAGAATACCATGCGATTTTCCGAGCTGCACTGCCGTGAGGTGATCAATCTGTGCGACGGAGCACGGATGGGCGAGGTGAGCGATCTGCTGTTCGATCCGGTCTGTGGACAGATTACCGCACTCGTTGTGCCCGCGCAAAGCGGCATTGTCGGGCTGTTCTCCAAAAATGACTGCGTTATTCCGTGGGGATGCATTGAAACCCTTGGGGAGGACTATATTCTGGTGAGATACAGGGAGAAATAATGCAGGATTAAATCTATACCGCAGGGCGGGGCACTCCGGAGTGCTCCGCCCTGCGGAGAAGGCAAGACCACATCAAATGCAAAAAGAAAAAGGCGGACAACCGTCCGCCTTTTGGCTCAATCCTTCTTATACTTTGCAACGCCCTCGGTGTAGAGGTTGCCGCCGACCGAATCCTGCGAGACGATGGCGGAGAAATTCTCGACCGTCAGACGCTTGACCGACTCACAGCCCAGCTCGTCATACGCGATGACCTCGACATTCTTAATGGATGCCGCTTTCGCCGCGCCTGCGCCGCCGATGGCTACCATATAAACCGCGCCGTTGCGCGCCATTGCGTCCTGCACGCCCTGACCCCGCACGCCCTTGCCGATCATGCAGGCAAGACCTGCATCGAGCAGACGCGGTGCGAACGGGTCCATACGGCCGGAGGTGGTCGGGCCGACCGAGCCGATGACCTGACCCGGCTTTGCGGGGGTCGGTCCGGCGTAGTAGATCGCCGCGCCGTCGAGGTCGAACGGCAGCTTGTCGCCTGCGTCCATCGCAGCAACGATCTTCTTGTGTGCGGCGTCGCGCGCGGTGTAGACCGTGCCGGTCAGCGTTACGGTGTCGCCCGCACGCAGCTTCGGCGCCATTTCCTTGAGCTGTTCGGTTTTCAAATCGTAGTGTGCCATGCTTATTCCTCCGTTTTTGGGCGCAGATTGTTCAGAACCTCACGCAGTCCGTTTTTTGTCTTGTCCGGCTCGGGATGGGGCGCCTCGCCGTCCTTTTTGCCGAGCGACGCGCTGATCTTGTCAATTTCACCGAGCACCTCACCGGCCTTGCGGGCCAACTCGGCGGATTCCTGCTGGTTGCGTGCCAGCACGGTGCGGTAGTTCTCCTTGGTGGCATCCAGCTGGCGGCGCACCTGCTCGATGGTCTCCATCGACTTACGGCGCAGCTTCTGCAGCTCTACCTTGGCATCCTCCTCGATCTGCTTGGCGCGCCGGTACGCAGAAAGCTCCATCTCGGCGATCTTCTCTCTGATCGCATCGTATTCGCCGCATTTGGCCGACAGCTTGGCGTTCTCCGAGGTCAGCCGGTCGTTTTCCGCCGCAAGCTGCGCCGCACGGGCGTTCTGCGCCTCGATCTCGGTCGCCTGAAGGGAAAAACCGCTTTCGATCTGGTCCAGCTGTGCGCGGATTTTATCGGTATCCAGCGTCATTTCGCCCAGCCGCTCGAGCAGCTCGGCGTTCTTCGCGGTAAGCGCCTCGTTCTGCGTGCGCAGCTCATTCATCGCGGACTGAGCCTCGGTCAGCTGAGAGCGCAGCTCGGCGGTTTCGGTGTAGTATTTCGTGTCGGTTTCTTCTATGTAATGCATTACGTCCTCGCGGTTAAAGCCGCCGAAGATGGCACTGCGGAATCCACGGGTTTGCTCGTCCATTGCAGTTCCTCCCACAATAATCTTATATTAGTATAGCAAATCCTGACGATAAAGGCAATAAAAAGAGTGAAGAGTGCGTGGAGGCAGGAGCAGATATTGGTTTACCGTGTTTCTCCGTTTCAATATTACGATGAAGGTATACCGCAGGGTGCGGCAAGGTGAATTGCGGCAAAGCCGCAAGAGAAGGTGCCCTGGGGTACGACTCGGCACACCCTGCAGGATACCGGTTCGAAATGATTACACGATGCGACCATTTTCTCGCAATGTACACACACCGCGGGGAATGCGGATTCTTTGTACATATTGAACAGAATGATATAATAATGTAAGGTAATGTGCCCGAATATCTTGCAATCAAAAATGGAAAGTGATATTATAAACCTATCTTGCAAAAACGAGGAAGATGCTCAATGTTAGAATTAAAAGATTTCGAGGCAGCTGCGGACCGACTGAAAAACGTCATCCACAACATTCCGCTGTCTACGTCCTGCACCTTCTCCGCCATGACCGGCGCAGAGGTTTATCTGAAGTACGAAAACCAGCAGAAGACCGGCTCCTTTAAGGTGCGCGGTGCTTACAATAAGATTATGAAGCGCTTCGCTGAGGGCGACCTGCACGCCGTTGTTGCGTCCTCTGCGGGCAACCATGCACAGGGCGTTGCCTTTGCGGCAACCGCTGCCGGTGTAAAATCCACCATCGTTATGCCGCGTTCCGCGCCGATCGCCAAGGTTTCCGCAACCCAGGGCTACGGTGCCGAGGTTGTTCTGGCGGGCAACATTTACGATGAAGCCTATGCCAAGGCGTGCGAGATCTGCGAGGAGACCGGCGCAGAGTTCATCCACCCGTTTGACGATGAGGATGTTATGGCGGGTCAGGGCACCATCGCGCTGGAAATCCTGCGCGACCTGCCGGGCGTTGACATGATCTTCGTTCCGGCCGGCGGCGGCGGACTGATCTCCGGCGTGGCTGCCTGCGCAAAGCAGATCAACCCGCGCATCCAGATCATCGGCGTACAGGCTGAGGGCGCACCGGCGATCGCAAATTCGTTCCGCACTGGTGAGCGCACTCCGTCCGATACCGTGCACACCATCGCTGACGGTATCGCCGTCAAGACCCCGGGCGAAAAGACCTTTGAGTATATCAAGCAGTATGTGGACCGCGTTGTCACGGTTTCCGATGACGAGATCGCTTCCGCTGTTCTGCTGCTGCTCGAGCGCTGCAAGCAGGTCGTTGAGACCTCGGGTGCGGCTCCGCTCGCGGCTGTCCTCAACAACAAGGTGGATGTAAAGGGCAAAAAGGTCGTCTGCGTGCTGTCCGGCGGCAATATCGACGTATCCTTTATTCACAAGATTGTGGAAAAGGGCCTGATTACCCGCTGCCGTCAGCTGAAGTTCTCTGTGCTCATGCCGGATGCACCGGGCGCACTCGAGCATTTCTCGCACATCGTTGCACAGCAGAATGCCAATATCATCCTGTTCCAGCATGACCGCGTACAGACGGACCTCGAGATTGGCGAGGCGATTATCCATGTCGTCTGTGAGGTCGGCGGCGTTGACCACGCCAAGCGCCTCATCGACACCCTCACCGATGATGGCTATAAGGTGTTTACTTCGCAGATTTGATAAAAATGCAATGAAATTACAGCGTTCCGCTTGGATAGAGCGGGACGCTGTTCTTTTTTTCGGAATAATGGAAAATGGAGAATGAACGCTGTGGTTTAACCTTCTTCGCATTGCGATATCACCGTATGAAATGTATACCGTAGGGTGCGCCAAGCTCGGCGCACCATTTGTAAATTCATCGGCAAACGCATACCCGTAGGGGAGCACACTGTGCTCCCGCGTTATGGTTAACCGGGTGCGTGGCCGTTCCCTGCACAGGCTCCGGTCGTGCTGCGGGCGAACAATGTTCGCCCCTACGGGATAACATGTGCAGACCAGATAGAAACGGTGCGCCGAGGTCGCACCCTGCAATTTAGATTTCATATGTGATGCGCTGACATGAAGAAGGGCAAACCATACCCCGAACTCCTGCCTGAATCAGTGACAAATGTAATATTGACAAATAAATAACGATATACTATTATCTCAGCGTGATAAGGAATGAAAAAAACAGGTGGACGTTTTATCGCATTATTTGTCTTAAAACGGATAGAATAATAAAACCACGCATACAGTCAACCGCAGAAAGGAAGCATTACGCTATGGCAGCACACATCAACGACGAAATGCTGAACAAAATGGACGCATACTGGCGGGCGGCAAATTATCTTGCAGCCGGTCAGCTTTACCTGCTCGATAACCCGCTGCTCAAGGAGCCGCTGAAGCCCGAGCATATCAAGAAGAAGATCGTCGGCCACTGGGGCACGGTGCCCGGTCAGAACCTGATTTACGTTCATCTGAACCGCATCATCAAGCAGTATAATCTGGATATGATCCTGCTGTCCGGTCCGGGTCACGGCGGCAATTTCTTCGTGGCGAACACTTATCTCGAGGGCACTTACAGCGAGGTTTACCCGAACATCAGCGAGGACACCGAGGGCATGAAGCGCCTGTTCAAGCAGTTCTCGTTCCCGGGCGGCATTGCCAGCCACGTTGCCCCGGAGACCCCGGGCTCCATCCACGAGGGCGGTGAACTGGGTTATTCTCTGGCGCACGGCTTCGGTGCGGTGCTGGATAACCCCGACCTGATCGCAACCGTGGTTGTCGGTGACGGCGAGGCGGAGACCGGCCCGCTGGCAACCTCGTGGCACGGCAACAAGTTCCTCAATCCGGTGACGGACGGCGTTGTTCTGCCGATCCTGCACCTGAACGGCTACAAGATCTCCAACCCGACCCTGCTGTCGCGCATTCCCGAAGAGGAGCTGCGCAAAATGCTCGAGGGCTGCGGCTGGAAGCCGTATTTCGTCGAGGGCGATGAGCCGATGAAGGTACACCGCGCACTGGCGGACACGCTCGACACCGTAACCGAGGAAATCCTCGCCATCCGCAAGCACGCCCGCGAGACCGGCGACACGACCCGTCCGATCTATCCGATGATCGTGCTGCGCACCCCGAAGGGCTGGACCGGTCCGAAGAACGTGGACGGCAAGCAGATCGAGGGCAGCTTCCGCGCGCATCAGGTGCCGCTGATGATGGACAGCCCGGAGCACCTGCCCATGCTCGAGCAGTGGCTGCGCAGCTACCATCCGGAGGAGCTGTTCGACGAAAACGGCAAGCTGATTCCCGAACTCAAGGCGCTGGCGCCGACCGGCGAGCACCGCATCGGCGCAAACCCGCACGCCAACGGCGGTCTGCTCATGCACCAGCTGCGCCTGCCGGATTTCCGTGATTACGGATTGAATGTTCCGGCTCCGGGCAGTGTTGAGGGTCAGGATATGATCGAGCTTGGCGCTTATGTCCGCGATGTCATCAAGCTGAACATGGACAGCCGCAACTTCCGCGTATTCGGCCCGGACGAGACCATGTCCAACCGCCTGAGCCACATTTTCGAGGTCACCGACCGCGAGTGGAACGCCGAGCGTCTGGACACCGACGAATTCCTGTCCGCAAGCGGCCGCGTGATGGACGGTATGCTGTCCGAGCATATGTGCGAGGGTTGGCTTGAGGGCTATCTGCTGACCGGCCGTCACGGCTTTTTCGCAAGCTATGAGGCGTTCATCCGCATTATCGACTCGATGGCGGCACAGCACGCCAAGTGGCTCAAGGTCTGCAACGGCCTGCCGTGGCGTCAGCCGATCGCGTCGCTCAACCTGATTCTGGCTTCCAACGTATGGCAGCAGGACCACAACGGCTTTACCCATCAGGACCCGGGTTTCCTTGACCACATCGCTAACAAAAAGGCGGATGTTGTCCGTCTGTACCTGCCGCCCGATGCAAACTGCCTGCTCAGCTGCTTCGATCACTGCATCAAGAGCCGCAACTATGTCAACGTCATCGTGGCATCCAAGCATCCGCGTCCGCAGTGGCTGACCATGGAGCAGGCTGTGCAGCACTGCACCCAGGGCATCGGCATCTGGGAGTGGGCGTCCAATGATCAGGGCGCAGAACCGGACGTTGTTATGGCGTGCTGCGGCGAGACACCGACGCTCGAAACGCTGGCTGCCGTATCCATCCTGCGGGAAGAGCTGCCCGAACTCAAGGTTCGCGTTGTCAACGTGGTTGATCTGATGAAGCTGCAGCCCGAGCGGGAACATCCGCACGGCCTGTCCGACGCCGAGTACGACATGCTGTTCACCAAGGATAAGCCGATCATCTTCGCCTTCCACGGCTACCCGACGCTTATTCATGAGCTGACCTACCGCCGTCATAACCGCAACCTGCACGTTCGCGGCTACAGGGAGGAGGGCACCATCACCACGCCGTTCGATATGCGCGTGCAGAATGATATCGACCGCTTCCACCTCGTCAAGGACGTTCTGCTGCGCCTGCCGCAGCTTGGCAACCGCGGCGCGTACCTCTACCAGAAGATGAGCGATAAGCTGGTACAGCATCAGCAGTATATCACCGAGTACGGTGAGGATATGCCGGAAGTCCGCGAGTGGAAATGGAAATAATGGAGAATTGAAAATGGGAAAATGGAGAATGACCGTGAAGGGATGGTTCTCCGCAGGGCGCACAGTGTGCGCCCTTTTTCTTTGCCTGTTGATAGGGGTAAAATGTGGGTTTTCATTTGTCCTGCTGTTAGAAATGGGAACCGCAGGCAATGTCATAACATAGTATTAACCCAAATGCAATGCTGAAAATCATTGCACAAACCATACCGTAGGGTGCGACGACCTCGGCGCACCGCATCAAACGATTGGCATAAATCCAATGGATTGATATAAATTGAACGAATACCGTAGGGCGGGGTGCCCTCACCCCGCCGTGTAACCGATAGGCACATGCGTAATCGTAGGGGCGACCATTGGTCGCCCACGCACCCGTTTAATCATAACGTGGGCGGCCGATGACCGCCCCTACGGGATAAATATTGCCGGTGAATTTACATTCGGCGGGGTGAGGGCACCCCGCCCTACGGAAATGGTTTATCGATGCGTTAATTCCTAACTCCTAATTACTAATTTTGCACAGGTTTTCCCTTGACACCTCGTCAACTGTATGCTATTATCTAACTGTACTAAAACACACAGTACAGTTGATACACTCTCAAATCAACAAAAGGAAAGGAGGCGCGTCAGGTGATTAAAATCGACTATCGGGATGCCCGACCCATCTATGAACAGGTGGTGGACGGCATTGAGGGACTGGCTCTGCGTGGGGCACTGCCAGCGGACACCCAGCTGCCCAGTGTACGGCAGCTTGCGATGGAACTGTCGATCAACCCGAACACAATACAGCGCGCTTACGGAGAGCTGGAACGCCGCGGTGTGATCTACGCCGCAAAAGGACGGGGAAATTTTATATCGGACAATGCAGCGGCGCTGCGTTCCCAGAGGCTTAACGAACTGGGTGAGCAGATTACCGCACTGGCCGGTCAGGCGCGCTCGCTCGGGGCGACCGAGGAGCAGCTGCGCGGCTGGGTAGAGAGGAAAGGAGAGAGCAGAACATGATTACGGCAACCAACGCGACCAAGCGGTTTGAGGACATCACGGCGGTCGATCACATCTGCGCGGAAGTCAAGGACGGTTCGGTCTACGGCCTGATCGGCTCGAACGGCGCGGGCAAGTCCACGTTCCTGCGCATGCTGGCCGGCATTTTGCAGCCGGATGAGGGCACGGTGCAGATCGACGGAGCGGACATTTTCGAGAACATTGCGATGAAGGAACGGTTTTTCTTCATCTCGGATGAGCAGTTCTTTTTCCCGAACAGCACGCCGAAGGAAATGAAAAACTACTACAAGCGCTTTTACAGCAAATTCGATGAAGCGCGCTACCGCAAGCTGATGAACGGCTTCGGTCTGGACGAAAACCGCAAGCTGCGGACGTTCTCCAAGGGCATGAAAAAGCAGGTTTCGGTCATCTGCGGCGTATGCAGCGGCACGGACTACTTATTCTGCGATGAGACGTTCGACGGTCTCGACCCGGTCGTTCGCCAGACGGTAAAGAGCCTGTTTGCCGAGGATGTAGCGGACAGAGGTCTGACGCCCATCGCGACCATGTCGGTCTGCTGCATCGCGGCGGCATCCTGTTCTCGCGCGATCTGGATGACATGAAGCTCGGCATGTACAAAATGCAGTGCATTTTCCCGAATCCGCTGCCGGATTCCGCGTGGGAAGGCTTTGATATTCTGCACAAGGAGCAGCGCGGCTCGCTGTACACTATTACGGCGCGCGGCAGCCGGGAAGAGTTGCTCGCCAGGGTGAACGCGCTGGACCCGACCTTCTGCGAGCTGCTCCCGCTGACGCTGGAGGAAATTTTCATCAATGAAACGGAGGTGGCAGGCTATGATGTCAAGAAACTCCTGTTCTAAGGGTCTCGTGCGGGATTGCATGAAACGCAACCTGTGGGCCATCGTGCTGTCCACGGTGGGATTCTTTATGGCACAGCTGCTGCCGGTGATTATGACGGCGCAGCACAGCCTGTCGGTACATAAGCAGGATCTGGTCAATCTGAGTGCGGCCGATGCCGCGGCAAGCTGGCAAGGCTATGTGGAGAGCGTCGGTGAGATGCTCGGCGGACAGAATGTGTTTGTCAAGCTGGCCGTCATCATTCTGGCGGTCACCTGCGGTGTGAGCATGTTCGCATACCTGCACAATCGCCGCAAGGTGGATTTCTATCACAGCCTGCCGATTTCGCGCAGCCGCCTGTTTGCGGTAAACTACGCGACCGGTGCGCTGTGTGCGCTGGTGCCGTACCTCGTGCTGCATGCGCTGAGCATTGTCAGTGCATGTGCGATGGGCTTCGGTGAGGTGGTCAACGCATCGCTCATCGGCGTGATCGCGTCCAACGTCATTTTCTTCTTCCTGCTGTACGCGATGGCGGCTGTTACGACCATCCTGTGCGGCAATACGGTCATCACGCTGCTGCTCGGTCTGTGGGTGTACTTCGGACCGACACTCGTAACCGCACTGTGGCAGGGTCTCAAGAGCATGTTCTTCCAGACCTATGTGACGGATGCTTCCATGACTTCGCTGTTGTTCTGCAACAAGTTTGCACCGCTGATTCAGTATTTCGGCGTAAACGGCACGAAAATGCATAGCTGGGCAGTGGAGCCTGTCTATACGATGGATTACTCCGCCGGGCTGCAGGAGCCGAGTGCTATCGGTCTGCTGATCGGCTATGCGGTTGCGGCGATCGTTATCACCGCACTGGCGCTGTTCCTGTTCCGCATCCGAAAGAGTGAGCGGGCGGGCACGGCACTGGCATTCAACCCGATCAAGCTGCCTGTCAAGATCATCATCTGCGTGGTTATGGGTACGGCGTTCGCTGAGCTTTTCAAAATGCTGGTCTACGGATCCGAGTTGTGGTTCTGGGTCGGTCTGGTACTCGGCACGGTCATTTTCCACTGCGTGGTGGAGATTATCTACGCGTTCGACTTCCGCGCCATCTTCCGCAAGCCGCTGCAGCTGGTTATCATCCTTGCAGTGCTGTGTGCGGGTCTGCTGACCATGCAGTCCGACGTGTTCGGCTACGACAAGTGGCTGCCGGATGAGGGCGGCATTGCAGCGGCAGCGCCGATGGATTACGTCGGTAAATCGGTACTGCTCAGTGAGCCGGAAAACATCGCGGCAGCGCGGCAGCTGGCGGCGCTCGGCGTAGAAAGCCTGAATAATACGGATGAAAATGCACAGACGGAGTGCATCACCGTTACCTTCAAGCTGAAGAACGGCAGGGTGAAGAGCCGTTCGTATGAGCTGCCGGTCACAGACGAAGTGTTCACGCTCGAAAAGCAGATTTACCAGTCCGCAGAGTACAAACAGAAGGCGTGGTCGCTGTTTGCGCTCGGCGAGGTCAATGAGGGTTATCACCGCAACATTGTTTTCTACACCAACGGTGACGGCTACAACGGCGTCGGCACACTCAGCGACTCGCAGAAGGCGCAGGAGATCATTGACACGCTCAAGGCAGAGACGCTGACCCACACCGGAGACGCAATGCCGGTGCTGCGCATGGAATTCTCGCAGCAGAACAACGACGATTATTACAGCGAGGGTGCGGTATGCGTGACCGACAAGGACGTAAAGACGCTTGCACTCATCAAAAAGTACGCCAATATCGTTCCCAAGGCTGTCAGCGCGAAAAACGTAAAGCTGGTTACACTGAGCATCTATCTGCCGGATAAAGACTTCTGGCAGGGCGTGCAGGTGACCGACAGAGCAGACATTGACGCGCTGCTCAAGAATGCGGTCAACATTGACGCAATGAATCTGTACGGCAGCGATGCGATGGCGTATGGCATTATGCAGCAGTTTGCCCGCAGCAACGTATCCGTGGCCTACACGGACGAAAAGGGCGATGAGTGGAACGCAAGCGCAGGCTACACCGAAGAGGATTATCCGGAGGATATCATCGAGAAATACCGTGCACAGGCGGAGAAGGACGCGGAAAACGGCGTCGGGTCTGCACAGGACGGTGATGTTGCCTATACGACGGAAGTGGCTGTCGGATGAGAAAGCGCGGTATCATCTGTTTCCGCTCGGGCTGTTCCTGCCGCTGTTCTGGCGGTGGTTCGAGCGGGCGGGCCGCACCATCGGCTGGTGCTTCGGCACCTCGCTCAGCATTGAGCTGATACAGCTGGCCGCGGGCGGCGTCACCTCGGCAGATGATCTGCTGCTAAATACCCTCGGCGGCGCGTTCGGCTTCGCGGCGGCAAGGCTTCTGATGAGAGCGTGTCCCAAGCTCGTGCCGCAGGGCGAGGGAAGGGCAGAGTGGGCAGCACCGCTTGTCTGCTGGATTGTCATCATCGCGGCAAGTACAATATCCGATCTGCTGATTCTGTGGTAGGAGACAGCGGGTCGCAGGATAGAGAGTAATATACGGAAAACAGGCACACCGAGAGGTGTGCCTGTTTTGGGGTTAACGGGTGAAAATGCTCGTAAAAATGAAAAAACGCCGTGTTGGCGTTGAATTGACGGGGTTCGACAGAATATGATATAATGCAGATGGACGCTGTTGCATAGTAGCGGTCAGACCCACATTCCTTCCCGTGGTCAGCGGCAGGAAGGAGGTGGCGCGCGTGCAGAAAAAGGCTTGGAAACTCCTTGTGTGTGCAGTAATCGTGCTGTACATTTTCTGTATAAAAGCGCATTGACCGCTCGGATTAGGCCCCGGAGCGGTCAATGACTTTTAGTTGTTGATCAGTTAAGGGTCTGACTGCTGTGACAGCGTCCCTTGTGTTCATTATAACATATGCTTGGGTTTTGTCAAGTGATGAAACCGGAGCGCTTGTTTGGCTTTCGGATTGGGCGTGCGCCTGCCGGGACTGGCTATTGCCGCCCATGGTCGCACTGCCACACGCGTGCCGACCCGTCCGGTGGTGGATTCGCTTTGCTGCGGCAAAGCCACGCCGGTTGAAACGTGCCACTGGCACGTTTCTAAGAGCCGGCTTTCGAATCCATTCCACCTGACACCAAAAAAGAA
>OLVT01001739.1_pt1 | contig 16966 bp, 26 predicted proteins | sample 1673241 | NCBI WGS metagenome assembly OLVT01 (sample SAMEA3178936, study PRJEB25190) | human gut metagenome | biome: human gut; feature: human-associated habitat; material: faeces | place: Austria | collected 2013 | reverse complement strand
TCTCCATGGTGGCAGGAATGGAAACCGAAATCGAATTTGTGGAAAGCGGCAAGGGAGATGCATTCAATGTCTATGACAAGCGCATCGATCGGGCCAATTCCGAACTGTCAAAGCTTATCATCGGACAAACGATGACCATTGAGGACGGAAGCAGCCTCTCACAGTCTGAAACGCACCTTGAAGTGTTCCAGAACCTCGTGGAAAGTGACTGCGACATGCTGCGGGATATAGTGAACAACCAACTCATTCCGCGCATGGTTCGTCACGGTTTTCCTGTCAAGGGACTGCGTTTTGATTGGGACTACTCCATTGACTACACTCCCGAACAGCAGAAAGCCTACGAAGAAATGGTACTGCAGCACTACAAGGTGAAGCCACAGTACTTTGAGGAAAAATACGGCATTCCATGCGAGGAGAAGGAACCGAAGGAAGATCCGGACCCGGCAGATCCGAAAAAGAAGAAAGACGGCAAACAGGCTGGAACGCTGTCCCGTTTTTTCGACTGAGCCCCGAGGATTATTCGGGGCTGCATCTACGCTACAGTTCATTGCTGGGTAATCATACCCTCCAACTCTCAAAAGAGGACGAGGCAAAATTGATGCGTGACAAGCTTACAGAGATGTTCGACCGCATGATGAAAGCCCTGTTCCGGGAGCAGGGGGCAAACCTTGAAATCAACATACTGGCTTCAGAAGAGGCGCAGGACTTTATAGAGACGCACGCCTCCGTCCTGGACTCTTCATTCCGGCAGGTGGAGATGTCCGAGGCCATGCGAGGGCGCCTGCAGAGGTCGGATTATATATTCTCAGGCCTGAAGACGTTCCATGAACTGAACGAAGCCTTCCCCTCCCTGCTGGATGAGAACGGCAATCGAAAAACGTTCGAACGCTTTTTGAACGATGTCCGGAAGATAGACGAAACCTATAATCGGGGCTACCTCCGGGCAGAGTACAACTTTGTGCAGGCTTCGGCGACTATGGCCGCCAAGTGGGAACGGTTCGCAGAAGACGGGGACCGCTACAACCTCCAGTACCGGACGGCCGGGGATGGCAAGGTTCGCCCGGAACATGCCGAACTGCATGGGGTAACACGACCTATGGCAGACCCCTTTTGGGAAGAGTATTTCCCGCCAAATGGATGGAACTGCAGGTGCACCGTAGTCCAGGTACGAAAATCCAAATATCCGGAAACGCCCTACGATGAGGCAATGGCATTGGGCGAGTCAGCCCTTCAAAGGGACACCAAAGGCATCTTCCGGTTCAACCCGGGAAAAGAACAGAAGACCATGCCGGATTACAACCCATACACCATCAAAAGGTGCAGGGATTGTGATATGGCCAAAGGGAAACTTAAACTGGCCTTCGTTCCGGACAACGAGCTGTGCGCCGCCTGCAAAATACTGCAAAAATGCGCCGGAGACCGGGAAAAGTCCGCACGAGCTATCGAACGTATCCATTATCTGCATGAAATGGAGCCTCTACTTCAAAAGAAAGTGGAAAAGAACATAAATGGCAAGGACTTGAATATCGGCTTTACCAAAGAGGGCAACAAGCACTTGTTCTCCGACACATTCGGACGGACACGCATCGTTTCCAAGGAGGACTTGAAGAACCTGGATTCACACCTTGAACGTGCCGAATATGTGGATGATTCCGCATTGACTCACCCAAGGACGGACAATGTGGAACACTTCTTCTACTTCAAAGTTAAAATCAATGGAAAATGGGTAAGGCTTAATGTTGCCAAAGAAGTAACAAGAAGGGATAACGGTTATATCCGCATAAAATACTTTTTATACTCAGTAAATGATATAATAGTAGAATAAAAAAAAACAAAAGCACCAAGGGCGACACTTTGGACTAAAACGCCTGCTCGTCATTCCCTCAATGCTTCTGTGTTTGCAAATATACAAAACATTTTTTAATCCAATTGCTTATGAACAAGATTCTTTCATTTTTGAAACAAAGTAACCGCTACAAACACCTGGTAGGCGGTTTTATCATGGGGCTGCCAGCCCTGACACCGTACGCGGCCTTATACGCAGCCGCCATCGCAGCCTCCTCGCTGGAGCTCAAAGACAAGCTCCGGGGCGGTCGTTGGGACTGGACGGACTGGACACTCACCGTGACCGGAGGAGCAATCGCCGCATTGATTTTCCTCGTTATCTAACAAGGGGACTGGCTTTTATCCGTACCTTTGCACCCCGGTGGAGCTTCCTGATAGTCCGTGTGGTCTATCGCGGGTACAACAATGCGAATGCGAATGGCGGCGTGTCGAATGCGAATGCGAATAACGATGCATCGAACTCGAACACGAATGTCGGCTCCCGTCTGGAAATCTAACAATCGGCGTACAACACCGGGGACGTGTCCCCTATCGTGGTGCCGAGGGAAGCAAGCCACAGCAAAAGCGCACAGGTGCGGAAAGCTGAAAAATCACGCGTCGGGTGGAGTTTGGTAGGCTCAAGTCAGCTCGAAGAAGTCAGACCCGGGGAAAGGAAGGCCCTTATCTTCCGTTTGTAAAACAATCAAAAAAAACGATGCTATAATGCACAGGCAAGGATATATAGTGGAAGAGATTGCCGATTATTCCAATATGGCGGAATCGTTCAACCAGGTCCTCCGTGGCTCCAAACGAAAAAAAAGCCGCCAGGGACGTTACCTGCTTGCGCACAGGGAAGAGGTGCTTCAGGAACTTACCGGAAAAATCAAGACGGGTACATTCACCGTCAAGGATTACCGGGAGAGGGAAATCGTGGAGGGTGGAAAAATGCGACGTATCCAGATACTCACCATGAAGGACCGCATCGCCGTCCACGCAATCATGGCCGTAGTGGACAGGCACCTGAAGAAACGGTTCATCCGTACCACCTCAGCCAGCATCAAGAACCGCGGCATGCACGACCTCATGGAGTACATACGCCGCGACATGAAAGAAGACCCGGAAGGAACACGCTACTGCTACAAATTCGACATCTCCAAGTTCTATGAGAGCGTGGGGCAGGATTTCGTAATGTATTGTGTCCGGAGGGTATTCAAGGACAAGAAACTCATCGCCATGCTTGACAACTTCGTAAGGCTCATGCCGCAAGGAATCAGCATCGGGCTGAGGTCGTCGCAAGGGTTGGGCAACCTGCTCCTGTCTGTTTTTTTAGACCATTATTTGAAGGACAAGTACGGCGTCCGCCATTTCTACCGCTATTGCGATGACGGCGTGGTACTCGGTGACGCGAAATCAGAATTGTGGAAGATTCGTGATGCCGTCCACTTCCAGGTCACACAAATCGGGCTTACCGTAAAGCCTAATGAACGTGTATTCCCGGTGGACGAGGGCATAGACTTCTTGGGATATGTCATATACCCCGACCATGTGCGCCTACGCAAGCGCATCAAACAGAAGTTCGCCCGAAAAATGCACGAGGTCAAATCGAGGAAAAGAAGGCGTGAACTGGTCGCTTCCTTCTATGGGATGGCCAAGCACGCCGACTGCAATATGTTGTTTAATAAATTAACAGGCAAAAAAATGAGATCATTTAAAGACTTGAACGTTTCCTACAAGCCGGAAGACGGCAAGAAACGTTTTCCCGGCTCCGTGGTAAGCATCCGGGAATTAGTGAACTTACCCATCATCGTGAAGGACTTCGAGACCGGCATCCGCACCGAACAAGGCGAGGACCGCTGTATCGTAGCCATCGAGATGAATGGCGAGGCCAAGAAGTTCTTCACCAACTCGGAAGAGATGAAGAACATCCTCGCGCAAGTGAGTGAAATGCCGGACGGATTTCCGTTTGAGACCATCATTCGGACGGAAACTTTCGGCAAAGGTAGAACCAAGTATGTATTCAGCTGATGAAAAAAGTGGAAGGAAACATCGGGGTACGGTTGCTTGAATGCATAAACCCCATTAAAAACAAATGGCGTGTCCGATGGGACGTGCAGCCGGGAGAGAACGGATCGGCCACCTACATGGAAGAGGAGTTCGACCATCGACCCACCGAAGACGAGATACGCTCCACGGTCATAACATGGCACAACCGGGAAACCGACAAGGATATCCTATCAGGTTTCACCTACGAGAATGTCCCGGTATGGTTGTCAAGCGAGAACCAGTTCAACTACAAGGCAGCCTACGACCTTGCCGTGCAAACAGCAGGGGCGACTCTTCCGGTCGTGTTCAAATTCGGGACGGACACCGAACCGGTCTATCGCGAGTTTGCTACACTGGAAGACCTGACAGACTTCTATACGAAAGCCATGCAGCATATCCAAAACACGCTGGCCGACGGATGGAAAAAGAAAGATGTATTTGATTTGTCGCTATATGCGGTAGATTAAAAAAAGCCTTCGGGGGTAAGGCTGTAAAAAAAGCCCCCGGCCTGTTAAAACAGTCGTCTCACTTACTATTAAACACAACGCACCCAAATGGAGCGCGGCCGGGGGCAATGCCCTCATGCCACCCCATTTGGGTGTTTTCGTTGTTGTTTAATAAGTGAGACAGTGCAAAAGTACTAATTTTTGTTGAATATGAAAGTAATTGAGATACTGAAATTGAATAAAGGAATGCTGAAAACATGCCGGAAAGTGGGAATCCGGATGGAAGACGTACAGTATATCGAACTATACAATGACTACAACAGGCTGTTGGACGAAGGCGAAAAGGTTTCCTACATCGTGGCAGTACTGGCCGAACGTTATAATATTTGCGAGCGAAAGGTATACACGCTCATCAAACGGCTGCAAAGCGACTGTAACCCGTTTGCAGTGTAATGGGACAGCCTCCCCATTGAAGAGGGATAACGGCGCGGTACCTTTGCAGGGTATCAAAACGACACACCATGAACAAGTATTATCAAATCCTGAAAAAGGTACTTGCCGACGGCAAGACACAAAAAGGCAGAAAAGGCGAAAGCCGTTACCTACTGAACGAGACGGTAACGCTGTCCCCTGCGGAACTGCTCGATATTTTCGAGGGACACAATATCGCACGGAAAAAGCTCAGAAGCGAACTGTCGCTCTTCATGAGCGGGGAAAGACAGGTTGAGAAATACCGGGAAGCCGGGATAAACTGGTGGGACTACTGCGGCTCCATCCTCGTGAACTCCTACCCTACCTATTTCGAGAAGCTGCCACCTCTGATTGGCAAAATCAACCGGGAAAAACGAAGCAGCAAGAACTACGTGCTGTTCCTCGGTTCGACCGGCACGGAAAGCAACCAGGCACCATGCCTCAGCCTCGTACAGTTCCAGATCGAACAAGGCGAACTGGTCCTGACGGCCTACCAGCGTAGCTCGGACGCCAACCTCGGATTACCGGCGGACATCTATCACCTGTACCTTATATCCCGGCAAATAGAACTACCCCTGAAATCCATCACAATCAACCTCGGCAACGTGCATATTTACGAGAACAACGTCACACGCACACAAGAACTGCTTGCCGGAAATCCTAACGTAAAATTCGAATTGAACGTATGAAAAAGACGTATCTGTCAGCCCCGCTGCCATTCGTGGGCCAAAAGCGCATGTTCGCACGCAAGTTTATGAAAGTATTGGAACAATATCCGGAAAGCACGGTATTCGTTGACCTTTTCGGCGGTTCCGGCCTGTTATCACACATCACCAAACGATGCAAGCCGGAAGCCACGGTCATATACAACGATTTCGACAATTACCACAAGCGGTTGGAAAACATCCCAAGGACAAACCGGCTGATCGCCGACCTGCGTGCCATGGTAGGGAATTCCGTTCCACGGCACAAGACCATAACCGGAGAACTGCGTGAGCGCATCTTCAGCCGTATCCTCCAAGAGGAGCACGAGACCGGTTACGTGGACTTCATCACCCTGTCCTCCTCTTTGATGTTCTCCATGAAATATAAACTGAACGTACCGGAGATGCGGAAGGAAGCCCTTTATAACAACATCCGGAAAGCGGACTATCCGGAGTGCACGGATTATCTGGAGGGGCTGGAAATCGTCTCCTGCGATTACAAGGAGCTGTTCAACCGGTACAAAAACACGCCGGGCGTGGTGTTCCTGGTGGACCCGCCGTACCTTTCCACCGACGTGGGTACTTACAATATGAGTTGGCGTATGTCGGATTACCTCGACGTGCTGAACGTGCTATCCGGGCATCCGTTCGTCTATTTCACCTCAAACAAATCCTCCATCCTGGAGCTGTGCGAATGGATCGGGAAAAACAAAAATATCGGCAACCCGTTCGAGGGATGTACCCGGATGGAGTTCAACGCCCACATAAACTACAGCTCATCCTACACGGACATGATGCTGTTCAAAAAAGAGGCTGCCTGACGGCGTTTCTTTGCCCCCTGTTGAAATAGAAAGCCTCCGGCGGTAATTTGTCCGCCGGAGGCTTTACTGTCTGAACATGGCCGTTTATCGAAGCCGTTTGAAGGCCACGCACGAATACACCTCGATATTTTCCACGATCTCCTCGTGGTTGTGGTTCGTCTGGCTCTCCACAAGGTCAAATGCCATGAAAGTATCGCCATCCATGCACGAGAGCCGCTCATGTATCAGTTCCGGTAGGTCAAACACCTCCAACGCCTCTTCCTTGAACGGACTGCCCTCGTTGGCTGCACCGGCCCAGTCCGTCACGATATGCAGTTTCACTTCCGGTTCGGCCCGATATTCCACCCCGTCCACAATCGCGTTCCAGCGTATCGGGCAGAACTCCACGAATACGGCAGGGCGTTCCCAATTCTCCTCCTGCTCGATAAACTCCACATTGTGGTTCCACAGGTCGATGTGTTTTATCAAGCCTCCGCCCACCTCCTTCAGCTCCTTGCAGAGCATATTATAAAGTTCCTTTCTCATTTCCGTCTTATATCAAATTCAACATTGAAATATTCCGTTATATTCTCCTCTATGATTTCACGGACAGCCTTCTCCACTTCGGGAGAAACCCCCAAGAAACGCCTTCGGGGAATCTTGATCATGCTGCCCTCCTTTTTCAACGCCATGAACTTCCAGAACTCCGCCTCGCCGGTCAGCTGCACGGTACGTTTGTCCTTGCGTTTCTCTCCATTCTTCCTGCGCCCGAAAGAACCGGTCGCCTCGTAGTATTTATGCCAAAAGTAACGCTTCATCTTTTTTGTCACCCTTATCTCCCCGCCGTCATTGTGGATGGCCGCATACGGAAGGTCGGTGTAAAACGTGATGCTGTTCTCCGTGGTCCGGCTGGAAACGCTCCGCCTGAGCCGGCCGGTATCTATCAAAATAGAACCTCCGGGACGTGTCGGGCTTTTACGCCGCTGCCATGCCTCGGAGAAAAAAGCCTGACGCTCAAAATTATGGTCGAACTCATCTGTCATCTCCACCCGGATATCCTGCAGGATCCGGGCGATTATCTTCTGCACGTCCTTGTTCATAGTCATCGTCATTAAAGAGTAAAAGCTGGCGGGTCTCCTCGTCAGCTATTTTCTTGCTCGCATCCGCGCTCGCGTTGAGTATATTGTAGAATGTACGTTCGGTAACGGCATATACAGGATATACGTACCGCCGCCAGATCTCACGGTTCGGTACACCGCGTTTGGCATATTGGTCGTATATCCTGTTTATCTCCTCCACACGTTTCTCATAACTTACTCCGCGTCGCTTTGCCATCGCTTACTCCTTCTTTGGATTATATGGTTGAATGTCCAGTTCCATCTTCGCGCTCACTATCACCCGGCCGCTGCCGCCACACTGGGGACAAGCCTCCTCGGTAATATTCACTTTCTTTTTTCTGAAAATCCGGGAAGGAAGTTCGGTCGTTCTCTGTATGACACCCGTGCCGTGACAAGCACGGCACAGGGCTACTTTTGGGGTCTTCTCTACGTTATGTTTCATGCGGCATCCTCCTTTTTCGGTTCAACATAGAATGTCTCGTCCTGGGCCACCTGTATGCCACACTTGGCCATCTGCGGAGCCATCTCTTCGGTGTCACGGTCCGCAAGCAGCTTGTCCTTGGCAATCTCCTCCGTCTGGCGCACGTAACCGGGAAGAAACTCCTTGACAAGCTGCAACGCACTCGCCCACGTGAAGCCTTTCAAGGTTTTCAACTTTGGCGTTCCGGTACGGAAACCGATAACGCCGTGCGCCATCTCAAGGCTCTTTTTCTTGGAGAACAATTCTGCCTGGTTCTCGGTGGCATAGGCCTGCAAGGTGTCGAACGCCTTTTCCTTCTCTCCTTCCAGCTCTGCCAGTTTGTTAGCGTACTTCTCACGGATCTTCGCGCACTGAAGCTCGATGTCCGCCGTAATCTTCGCACTCTGCGCATCTGCCTTCGCATAATTTGCAAACGCTTCGTCGGCGGCCTCCCTGGTCACGCCGGTAATGATCACTTTCTTTTCTCTTTTTGCCATTGTAACAAATTTTGATGGTTAATCACTGATTATTTTCTCATCCTTCAAAAGCAAGGCAAACGCCCTGTCTCTTTCAGCCTTTGTCTCAAACTTCTTATACGTCTTCCAACTTCCATTCCGGCCTGTACAAAACTTAATCCTCGGGGAAGGATAATCGTCCTTACGGATTATCTGGAAACCGGCATTAACCAGCTTGTTCTGATCGTCAATTCCCATACTAATCCTCCTCGCTATAATCTGGCGTTTCCAACTCGCTTTCCAACAGGGCTTCCTCATATTTCTCATAAGACCACTCGTTCAGCCTGTTGAAAAACTCTTCCCGATCATCCCGATCCATTTCCGGGAACACGTCAAGTATCTGGTTCTTGACATTCTCAAGCAGCTCCTTGAATCTCTTATCCATATCCGTCAATTTTTAGGGGCTTTGGTGTCTATGAACATATAGGTCACCGCCGCCGGTTGTTTTACTTCCTCTTTCTTTTTTTCCTTGAGCCCGCCCTTGCGCCGGATAGAGCGCAGCTTTACAGCCAGTTGTTCCAGTTCGTCCGAAGAGATTTGACTGAACGTCTTTCCCGCAATCCGAGGATTCCGGCAGAAGTCATTGACACGCGCCCAGTCCGAAGTGTCGATTCCCATTTTTTGCATGAGTCTCAAACACACGCTGCGCCAATATTTAAGCTCCTCCTGCATCTTCTGACGACGCTCGTCCACACCGGCCAATTTCTCCAATCCCTCACAACAGGTCTTATATTCAAGCCTCGTCATTTCACGAAGACTGTCTGTCCGGTTCCATGTATACTGCAACACGATGGACTTCTTGAACTCTTCCCGGTCTCCGTTGAACGGCAGCTTGTTGAACAAAGCGTAAAACCGGGCGAAATTGGTTACTTCCTGTGCCATATCATTTGCCATTAAGAATCATTTCACATTCCGTTGATTTGGTACTGACACGATAAATTATCTTATCCGGTTTCACTGATTTACCTTTGTATTCAGCCTCGATTTGTCCGGCATATATCTTTTTGAACTCATCACCCATCTTAGAAAGTATTTCCTTATTGTACTCCCCGCAAAATCCTATGCGTGAGGAGTGGGTTTCACGAATTATTCCTCTATATACCGTAGCGGTCAACGTTATCACCACGACACCGGTTTCCATTTTTATTTTTCCCATATCGGCCATTTTTATTCAAACAATACTTTAATGCCGCATGAACTCGCCACGTCAAGTTCCAACTTCGCACCTTTGCTCAGTTCCCAGTCCTTCAGCATATAGATATACTCACAATCCAGAAGCAGGGCGATATCCGCCCGCATGTGTTCTCTCCAATGAGCCTCATCCGGCAGTCCGTTCTTAAAAGGATTGACCGGGGAAAAGCCCATATTTCTCAAATTCTGTTCCGCATTGGCAAACGCACCCTTGCGCTCGTCGATGTTGTAGTGGGCTATTGCCCCGCTGATGTAAACCTTGTCTTTTTCCATATCACAAATTATTACTCGTTTGAATGATTCCTTCTTCCCACACCACATAATAGCTGCCGGCCTCACCGATGGCACGGCCTTGACAATACGCCTTATAACCGACCACCCGGATTTTCATGTCGCAGATATAACGCAAACGGATCGCACCGCCTCCCATCGGCTGGCTCTTCTTTTCCTGGCTGATCCAGATGAAGCACTTTTTCGGGAAACGCTTCATCAAGGCTACCGCATCCGGATACTCCCATTCCGACACCTGATACGAATCCACGATGATAAACTTCGGGGACTTCGGCTTCTTCAATCGGTCTATCAGTTCCTCATAGGTCTCGTCCACAACCACACGGAACTTGCCTTGCACCTCGTTCATCTTCAAATATTCCATACGGCGTTGGAATGTCTGGTTCACGCCCTCCTCATAGCTCAAGTACAACACAAGGCCGTACTTGCACAGTTCCTTGCCAAGCTGCATCACAAAGCTGCTCTTCCCGCTGGCACTGGCACCGCTGATGAACCAGGAGGCGTTCTCCGCTGGGAACCCGAAAGGCTTGTTCCATTTCTCGCCCCATGGCAACGTCACCCATTTCTTGGCGGCTATGTCTTTCGGACTATATGCTCGTTTCATCGTATTACTTTTCTTTTTGAAGTTCGACTATCAAACGGTCAGCCCAAGCAACCGACTCTTCCACATCCGCTTGAATTGACGAACAGCCATAATGCACTATTCGTTGCAGAAATATCTCCTTGGCCAACTCGTAACGGCGTTGTTCCCAATCCAACTCGTTCGCCTTTTTCATTTCACGATGGATGCGGTTATCGGCATCCATCGCCTGTATTTCTATCTTGGTCATCATTGCACTGCCATTTTAAGTTTCTCTATCTCGGTATACACCCGCCTCAGACCTCCACGTGTCTTGCGTACAATCTGCGCTATATCCGCACCTGCCGGGGCATTCACCTTAGCCACCGTCCGAGCTTGGACATTCAAGAACGCCTCACGCTCCTTACCGTCATCGGGAGTCACCTTGCTGTAACGGTCTCCATAACGGCTCAACATCTCGGTATAGCCCACTTTCTTACATTCTATCGAACGGTTGATCTTTTCTTTCAAACCATCCGCACCCATCATATACCAGGCACAACTGCGTTCGGTGGCATTCCACAAAGCCTTCAGCTCAAGGAACGCCTCGTACTGCAAATCCCCGGCCTCGTCCAAAATAATAAGCGGATTCTCAATGGAACGGAGGTAATAAGTCAAATCCTCGTATACATCACTATATTTACCTTTGGCATCCACTCCGAACTCCGCAGCTATCTTACGCACCAGCTTCAGCTTGGTCTTCACCTGCGAGCAGTCGATATACACGGCATTCTTGTGGTTCTGCACATAATACCGTGCGGTGAAAGTCTTTCCGATGTTTGGAATGTCGCATAGGATAGCCGACAGGCTCGACTGCTGGGAGAACTCCAGCTGGGCGGTTATATACTCGAACGTGGCGGTCTTGGCAACCTTCCACTCCATATCGGCACGGAGACTCACACCCAAACGACGGGCTATACTTATCCAGTTGGCATCACTAAGAGCCTTGTCCGTCTGTCCGTTCTTAATGGCACTGTACACCGATGTGCTGATGCCAAGGGAAGCGGCGTGTTTGGCGTCACTCGGATAGTTCGCACGGTTGGCGGCTACCGCTCCCAAAATCTTCTGTTTTTGCGCTTCTGTAATCATAATTCAAACGCTGTTATAATGTTATTCTAATCGTATTCTTACATATCTCCAATAGCCATTGCCGCCATATTGGTCGGCTGCCATTCGTAAGCTTCATCGGGTTCTTCAGGAACAGGCGCCGTAGGTAATACAAGGCTTTCCGTTTCCTCATCTTCTTCCTCGCATTGGACTGGTGCCACACCTACCTGACCGATAGCGTTATCACGTACCCATTTGTCAAAGTGACTCATTATCTTTGCCTGTTCCGTATAAGCTGCCTTATCTTCTTCGGTCTGTTCCGCCATTACACGGCTATAAGTCACCACCGGACGCACCTTATCGATATACCGGTCATTCTGGTACAGGAACACATCGGTCGGTTTGCCTTCCTCATCCGGCAAATAGAAAGCCGTCACCTTGCGGTTATTAGGCTCCAACTTCTCAAGAACCTCCGGACCACTCAGCCACCAGTCAGCGTACGCCACACGTACCGTACTGTTCCGTCTCACGCTTGTTTCCACCCTCTCGCCGATATAACGGCTCAGGGTCAGTTTGTCAAGCGGGCGCAGAGTCGGGTTGATCCTCGCCACAAGCACATCCCAGCGGGTCATACCCGGATATTTCTTCTGGTTGGGGTGCAGCGTGTTGTTCCACTCCGCACAGTCCCGGCGGTCATCGGCCACCAGTTCCTCAAACGTATAATATTTCCGATCCTCGTAGGTATGGTTCCCACTGTCGCTGATTTTCTTCTGATCCACACGCCGTGCCCCTTTACCGTACCAACGACCCACCCCTTCATGGTTCTTATGGGCGATGGTAGTCTTGAACGCACCGTTCAACGGCTCAGCATATTTGTCCTGAGAGTTCAACGGTGCACAAAAACGCACAAACTTGAACACCTCACCGGCTTTCAGGAAGCCCTCCTTGTACTTGCTCATCAAATGCTGCTCCACCTCGATACCGGCAGGCATCCCCCACCCGTTACGCTCAATCAGGCGGAACATATCCCGGAAACAGGCAACCACAAGGGCTTCGTCTTTATCACGGCCGTAAGCAAGCCCCACACGGCACTGGCTTACCACATCGTAGGCATAATAAGCATGTACGTATTCACCACCCTTCATGCGACGCGGAAGATCCACGTCATCCATCGTAATCTGGGACAAGGAGAACTCTCCACTGTGGCGGTGCATGTGTGGCATTTGCTCGTGGTAGAATTCCGACCACCCACGACGCTTTTTCTCTATGAGTACCTGGTTGGCCGGCTTGTTCAAGATGTTGCGAATGGTACTTTCGCTCAGTTCTTTCGGATCACCGTTCTTATCCGTAAAATCGTTATGGTTGAATATTTCCCCGGTTTCCAAATCCCATACCTCCAACTCACCGCACACAAAGGAGATATACATCTCGTGTACGTCACTGCCATAAGGCTGGTTCGGCAGCACCGTGATGCTCAGCACGAGACGCTCGGTCTTGTAATCCACTTTCCTCGCACACTGGTTACCGAACTTTCCACTGATAAGGCACTCATAACCGTACTGCTTGTACTCGTTCACCTTCTTTCGGAAACGCAAGGTACTCGCCGGCAGATCATGCCCGAACTCTTCGCGCAGCGTCTCAATGGTAGTAGCCATCATGCTCCAATCATACTTCTCTCCCATTAACTTTCGATAATCACGACTACGATTGTACAACTTGATACAAGTATTCAGTACTGAAGCATTTATCGCATACTTTCTGGCAAGCTCGTCAGAAGCCTTATCGCTGGACTGCCGGGCAGCCCAATCCATAAAGAAAGCGACGGCAGCCTGATCAAGCTCGTAATTCGATATTATCCAGCCACGCAAAAGCACGGCATTGCCACCAGGATATTTCTCCTCGACTTTTTCTTTGTAAGAGGTAGGCAGACTATCAATAACAATCAAAGCTCCATTTCCTTTCGCTCCACCACCACGACGTGCTACCTTTATCCGGCCACTGGATGCCATATACTTGTAATTCGGAACAGTCATTATTCCGCCATCAACAAGTTCACGAAACGATATGCAAAGTTTGTTATCGAAAAATTCCATACTCACACCTCCTTATTTCAATGCGGCCGCAAAATTTTGGATGCTGTCTATATTGGAAAATGTCACATTATCATAATGTCTCACCTCTTCCCCTTTATAAGTCACCACACCCGTGCTGTCGTTTTTACTGATCTCCAACAACGCGCCGTTCGGAAAATATTGGCGTATCACGTTATCATGGTCGTGTAGTGTCTCCATAACCGGAGCCACCGCCATTACAATACCACCACGCTCACGGGCGGCCTTCTGGATCCTACGGATGGTATCCGTATCCTGTTCAAAACGCAGGGCTTTCCAAACCGTCACGCTGCTTACGTTGAAAGCCTTGGCCAAAAACTGGCGATCCTCACTTGTTACATGAATATACTTCTTCATATCTCACTTGATTTTAATATCCTAATTCGTTATATTTATTGCGTTAAAAAAATAACCGACTTATGCCTCAAAATCCGACATCACTGCCTTTCTTGGTATCTTACGCTGATACTCTCTCATCAACGAAGAGCAGACCTCTAATCCAAACAGCCCTGACAGCGATTGCATCTCTTCAAGAAATTGACTGCGTGTGTATCGACAACATAACGCTACCTGACGATATTGCAGAAGCCGGCGCTCGACTTGGAGCATACACGACAGCTGATCTTGTCTGGTTCCACTTCTCAAAGCATTCACTAATGACGCAAAAGGTGTTCGAGAAAGCCGTTCGCGAACTCTTTGCTCATAGTCAGTTGGGAAGCCCGGTATGAGTGTTTCTTCTGCCGGAGAAATACCGACATCTTTACCCTTCTCCGTGGAATTGATTGTTCTTTTCATAAGTCTCTCATTTTAGTGTCTATATCTGAGGGAGTCCAGGGAATCGAACCCTGGCGCAAGAACCATACACTCCCGTGTGTCTTTCCACACCGCCACCCGTCTCTTAACGCCTTCCGGGTTGTCACGCTCGGTTTTCCGTTATCCTTCAACACTTTCACCTATTGGCATTTCCTTACGGCTCCAGCTTAATTTCTCACCCCGCACGTTCTCGTATATTTCCGACTTACCCTCTATCATTATCTCGCCATCTGTCATCGTCCACGAACAGTCGTAAACACAACTCTGCACATACCCCTTTATCAAGTCTCTTGCGTGATTCAACGTGCAGACAAACGTCCATCGGCAAACCGTACCGTCTCCTCTGATGAGTTTCACCTTCCACGTTCTCTTGTTCTCTTTTCCCATAATCCCTATCCGCTTATTTAATATTACTCTGCATCTTCTACCTTGAAAGGAAAGCCCTTATCCGCCAGCACCCGCTTTACGAAATCCAAATCGTGTTTATCAACCGAAAAAAATACAGCTTGATAATCCACACTGGGATAAGACTTGATTGCAGTCTTCGTTGCCACCTTCTTAACCAATCCATAAAGAAGCCCGGCTGTTTCAACCGTTGCTTGCGCTATAATTACTTTCGCTTTCATTTTCTCACTTATTTAAATTCGTTTATAATCGGTTTCAAACTCACGCCGTAGCAGCTCATCAAGCGCCGGATGAGATTCTTTACATAAAAATCGGGAGCGGAAAACACAATCCCGGTCTCTTCAGTGTATCTGAAACTGATACCGTCCATCATCAACACGTAAGCAACTTTGTGCTTCACGCTTTGTGTCTGCCATTCTTTGATTTCTTCGTTCATTTTCTTTAAGTGCTAAAATTCGTTATTCTCGACCCTTTTTTGTATCTTTGGCCGCTCGTTAATTTTTTAACTCGTGACAAAGATAGTGACTTCTCACGAATAACAAAAGAAATATCGTGATTATTTTCGATTAAAACGTGACTTATGACGAAATATGCAACAATACATGAAAGAATAAAGCATTTAGTAGATACCTATGCAGATGGCAAGAATACTATATTTGCTACAAAACTTGGTGTTAGCGAGGCTAACATCAGAGGATATATCAAAGGAGTTATCCCCAAAGCAGACATCTTGGAGAAAATCGTGATTTCTTACGATATAAACGCTATGTGGCTTCTTACAGGTTTAGGAAATGAGTCTATCCCCAACTCCGACCCCGGCAATCCTATTTTAGCAACAAATGAAACAAGTATCAAAACATTTTTTGGGCAATTAGACCCATATATACAGAGTAAAGATGCCAAAATCATCCAACAAGCAGAAGAAATAGGTCGCTTAAAAGAACAGATACGACAAATGAATCTTGAAAAAGGGAAACATGCATCGGATGCGTACACTTCTGGGAATGCAAATGTAGGGTAGAGCGCACTTTTACCATCCGGAGAACATGAAACGTTACCCTGCGGATACCCCTAATCATACCTTCTGGTTCCCCCTCCCACGGTATTCCCCCTCTATCTACTCCATATAATCACCCAAAAAGGACTGATAATCCGTTATATAATAATGTGTGCTTTTTATAGGTGGTGGTTTTTAGGGTGGGTGTATCGAGGCTTATTTTACATCTATCATTCAAAAAACCATATTTTACCATACTTCCAACTACCCCCTCTCAAAACCGTGTTTACTAACCCCAGTTCTTATAAAAACTAACCCCACTTTCTAACCCCAGTACTATCCCCACCTCCAAAATTGCCACTCCAAGTGTTAGGACAATCGTCCGTTCAATCGTCACTTTGAGGCACAAAAAAGGAGACCATAAGTCTCCTCTATAAGAATAACTGCCGAATGGTGATTTTCTTTCGTTCTAATGCCATTCTAATCTATTCACCTATCTCCCCTCCTACTCCCTGAAATAAGCGTAGATTGCTTGATTATAGCCCTTTTAGTGCATACAGTACCATTACCGGACAGACCGGCATGTAACAAATAATTCTTGGTCGCACCCACCTGTTCCGCCGTCAAAACCGTATAAACAGCCGAAATACTACTAAAATACCAATCTCTTCGCTTTGTTCCGTCTATTCCGTGCGTCAAATGCACATGTATAACCTTTGCCATATCACTATATTTTATAGTGCAAATATACTAAATAATCATTATATGGAATGTATTCAACTATTTATAATTATAGAACGGCAATAAAAAAAGCAGCCGTAGCTGCCCATCATCTCCCCCACTCCACCACATGCAAATCCAATGTAAACATGATTAAAGTGAATCGAAAATCTTCGCATCACTTTATACCCCCAAAATTAAACCGAAATTAAACGCACGTAAACGTTTCGTTTTACACCGCCATTTTTGAGGAACACTCATAAACCTTTGGAAAACAAAGCAGTTAAGCCATTTTTCACCTCACCCCATCATATACGCTTCGTTCTGTGCCCCGTACGTGCGCACATGAATATAATTGGCAAAAAACGCGGCAGAAAATAAAAAATCCAAC
>OLVT01001729.1_pt1 | contig 17055 bp, 17 predicted proteins | sample 1673241 | NCBI WGS metagenome assembly OLVT01 (sample SAMEA3178936, study PRJEB25190) | human gut metagenome | biome: human gut; feature: human-associated habitat; material: faeces | place: Austria | collected 2013 | reverse complement strand
GATCACCGATGACCTCTTTGAATTCCTTCTCGATATCCTTACGGATGATAAATACCACATGATTGAAACCAGCCTCAATCGCATCGTGGATTGAGTAGTCCATGATGATATGGTTTGCATCATCGACCGGCTCCAACTGTTTTATTCCTGTTCCAAATCGGCTTCCGATTCCGGCCGCCATGATAAGTAATGTTGTTTTCATAATCTCTCCTTACTGTGCTTACATTGCTTTAACTGGGTATCCCTTAATACATGCAGATTCGTATATTTATCTTATGATTATTTGTTCCGACCAGCTATATTCATAGGTGCTAACTCAAGTACCCGCTAAAAATTCATATTATACTTTCTTTAGAAAACTTTTAGGATATGTTCATTCATTTTATCGGTATTTCATAGGGTCTGACCCCAATGTTGCGGACTATCGTGTTTTCTTACAAATAACTTTGTTAACAACAATTGAACAATCCAAGTTGTAAACATAGGAATTCCAACACCTGCAACTATGTATGCCGGCCAAAGATGTTTATTGGGCAACACAGGAAATGCCGCCAATGCTCTCTTATCAATTCCCGTACTCAAAATATAAACAAACGTAATCATTTTGAAGCAAAGGAAATGCAACAACACTATTGAAATGGTTCTTTTTCCAAGAAACGTAAACATCTGTACTATAGAACTAGGAATAATAAAATACAATGACAAAACAAGAGTAAAACCCGCGCAAGATGAAATCATATAATAAATCGGATTTGTAATCAATCCGACATTCAAGCTTATTCGACCGCACGAATTCATTATTAACAGTATAATGGTCGAACTCAAAGTAGCTATGATGGGTTTTTTACATATCACACGATAAATATTCATTTTTTTCATTGCATATCCAAATTCAACTGCCAAAAAAGCAGCCAACACAGAATGCAATCCAAAAGGAAACTTTGCTGAACGTACAGAAATCCACCAAGTAAGTCCGGCAATAAAAGCGCTTAATATAATTCCAAAAATTTTTTTATGATTTTTTTGTAAATGATTGCATACAATCCAGCTTAACACCCAAAGCGTTGAAACGACAAACATGGTACGGAAGAACCATGTTGCTCCCCCAAGTTCTGTATCGCCGCAAAATAAGAGGTTTTTTGTCAAGTGTTTTACAATATCATAAAAATCATATATTGAATGAATACTTTGAATCTGATAAGTATCTGCGATTTGCCCCGGCAGATTATTGTCTGCATATATTCCAACATTTACAAATTCATTATTCAATAAAACAAAGATTGCATTGCCTGCAAAAAATGGAATCCATAATGCCTTTAATTTCTTTAAAACATACTGCCCCCCCCGGATATTGAAACATATTTATCGCCGTTCCATAAATATCCTGTTACCATAAAAAATACAGCCATATGAAACAAATAAATAAATGAAGTAAACGGAGACCTCGTATGTCCTAGCACCATTAAAAAAATACATATTCCTTTAATGAAATCAATGTATTCGATGCGTTTTGAATCACTTTTCATATCTTTTTCCTCAATACTCTTTTCACTGTACCAACAAAATATCTCAGTTTATCTTTATTTCCTATATGTTTAGAGAGAGAATGCAAATACTCTTTATTATAAACTGGTGATGTCTTTCCACAAATTTTCAAGCCGAAAATCATGCTTTGCATAGTTGTTTTCCTTCTAAATTGATGTGGCTGGTATTTGTAAAATGTAGACATTTCATTCGTAAAATCACTTTCTGCGATGATGTATCCTTTTTGTATAGCACCCTCAACAAGATCTGTACTTTTCTTATTTCGAGTTATTATAATATTTCTTCCTTCATGCTCCGAAAAATCGGGTTCTCCATCTGCTGTTAAATGCCAAAAGTCCGCACAGACAATATCAGCGGAATCACCTGTACCATCTAAGCAAAAACGGCATATATTTCTTATATCGCGTCCTAGATATTTTCCCCAGGCATCTTTATATTGCATTCTTTCAACTTTTCCATCGTGGTTGTAAATTGTGGTAAAACCAGGCCAGCCATTTCCTCTATAAGTTATACTAGAACATTTCTCCAATGAACAATTCATCGCTTTTAACAGTGTTTTCTGCGCATCCACGCTTGGCTCACCTGCACAGAAAAAGGAAAGAAGAAATGGAAATACTGCCTTTAGGTTATTATTATAACTTATATACTGCCGCAGTGCCATAACATCGCACGGTTTGCCAATAAAAGCATATCTTTCATTCACATCAATGAGCTGTAATATATCTTTCAGTGGAACCGAAATACTGTACCTTGATCCACACCGTTTTCTTACTTCTTCTGTTGTTCTACTCAAACAAGTTATATTTTCTGTCGGGTTTTCTGATTTAAACGTAGTATGGATAATAGCATCAACCTTGCCACTTTCTAGCAAAAAAGAAGCGATTTCAGTCAACGCTCCTCCAGATGCGGCTTTATAACGCACCTCTCGATCTTTTGCATACCCAATAATTGCCTTATCTACCTCTCCCCATATCTGAGGTGTATTTACTTTTTTATAGAATTCCACTGGACAACATTTTTCATAAAACTCAGTATTGTCGTATTCATTTAAATCACATATTGGAAAACCTTTTGAGGTGTTCTTCATTTTAGTTCCTATTGCAGAGTGACAAAGACCACACCCTGTACAGTATTCTTCTATATATTTATACTTCTTCATTTAATTTCCTCTTTTCAATGTTTTTGAGCGGTCTCGGAAACTCTACAAGTCCCATATTCCCGCTCTTTTTTTATTATTCTTTTTTCTTGTTCCCCTCATGTTCTTATGCATTTTCTGAATAAATTTTCAAAAAAACTCTTGACAAATCAGCCAAAATTTGGGGCTTCGCCCTTCGTTAAAAGGAATTCTTTTTTCGGAGGTGCCTCGCATGTTAAAACACTGGCAAACACATGCTGAATATCAGCAGTTTATTTCTGAAGCTGTGGCTTCACTTAACACATCACAGCTTAAAAAACTTCATTCTATGTCCGATTCATGGCACAAGCTTACTTCCATGAACCTTGACCCTGTCGGGGATTTTCTTGCCCCTTTTTATTCCAACACAGGACGGCCTGCTATTAACCAGCCCCAAATCCTACGCTCCTTTGTCCTTATGCTTGACCGTAAATTTACCAGTCTTACCAAGTGGACTGCCTAACTTAGCGGGGATGACCTTCTTGCTATACTTATCGGCTGTTCTCCTGATTCCCTTCCTCCACTTGGTTCTTATTTTGACTTTATGAACCGCCTGTGGCTGCGCAATCCTGACTTCGAAGAGTCCGGACGTGGTGATCTGTTCCCTGCCGGCAAGAATAAAAAACCTTCTTCCAAACCCGGGAAGAATAAAAAGCTTCCCAACCGACATCCCGGCATCACTGACAAGATAGCGGATTATGCCCTGACTGAACGGGATTTCCTTTTTTATTATGAAAAAGCCCTCCAACAGCTCTTCTCCATTGCCGCCATTTCTCCTTCCGTGGAACTGGGGCTTATTGACCCTGACAATCTTACTGCTTCTGGAGACGGTACCTGTGTCCATTCCCATGCTAATCCCTGTGGGCACAGGGTCTGCAAATGTGCCGATAATGGCATATACAACTGTTCCTGTCCCCGACATTATTCTGACCCTGATGCTTCCTGGGGCTGGGACAGTGACCTGAATGCCTATTTTTATGGACACACTCTTTACATGCTTTCCTGTCACAACGAACAGTACCAGACCGACCTGCCGTTGCACATCCGTTTCTTTGATGCCAGGCGCCACGATAGTGTTTCCGGCATTGTTGCTCTTGCTGAATTCAGAAAAATCAACCACTATTTACAGATAAAAAATCTCTGCCTGGATTCCGCCCATGATAATTATCCTACCTATGAACTATGCAAAAAATGGAACATTGCACCCTTCATTGACCTGAATTCTAACCGCGGCAGACCAGAAAGTATCCCGAAACGCCTGGACATTGACACGGATGGTACTCCTTTGTGCGCTGCCGGATTCCGTATGGTCTACTGGGGCTACAGTCCAAAGCGCCATGACTGTAAATGGCGTTGTCCAGTCGCCTGTGGAAAAGAGGAAAAGTGTACGTGCGAAGTCCCCTGTTCCTCTTCTTCCTATGGGCGCTGCCTTTATACTAAACCTGCTTGGGATATCCGCCTTTATCCCCCAATACCACGAGGTACAGAGGAATATAAAAAGACTTATAATAACCGCACAAGTTCAGAGCGGGTAAACAATCGAATCCTCAATGATTATCACTTACATGATATGAAGATTCATGGTAAAAAACGTTATTCTTTCTTTGCCATGATTGCGGGCATGAACATCCACCTGGATGCCCGGCTGAAAAAAGCAAAGCAGGACGCTGCCTAAAAGCTTTTCCTGAATACGTTTTCAAAGCCTGCCAATGGGAGGTTTTAAAGTCATGCCGTTTTCTATCGTTTTCGTAGCAGAATAAGGCATGGTTATTTGCTGAATAAGTTGTACATCATTTATTCAATAGTTTCCGAGACTACTCTGTTTTTTTTAAAACTTTTGTCGAATTGATGGAAAAAAATTGTTAATTCTGTTTCTTTCTCTGTATATCATAACGAGCAAATACACCATCATTATCAGCCATCTGATAAATCCTTCGTCTATAAAGCAATAAAAAAGAATTACTGCAAAAAAAATGTGAAGTAATGGTCTTGCAAAAGTTTTTAGCGGATATACCTCCGGCTCAATTTTTTTTGCATACGACGCGTGTAATACAAATGCAACCATATAAGATGCTAGTGTTGTGTATGCCGCGGCAACATATCCAAATCTACGAATAAAAATATAATTTAATATTAAATTAGTTACCGCGGCTACAATGGTGTTAAATGTGATATATGTTGTTTTTTTATGAAAATGTTCTATATTTACATAAAGCGTATAAGCAAAAATAACATAATTTGCCAAAACAATCGGTGGTACAATACTAATGCCTTCCCAATATTTTCTTGACGCTAATAGCTTAACCACTTCTGGTCCAACAAGAATTACAGCAATCATAGCGTATGTCATTAAATTTATGTAATCCTTTGCCAGTGTATTAATTTTAGAAACTTCCCGATTCTTTAATCGCTCTGTAAACCAAGGCACCCAGACTCCCTCTAAGGATGTTGTTATTACGGTAGCTATCATCCCAAAGTTATAAATAAGACTGTATATTCCCGTTTGAGACGCATCTGCAAGCATTGTAATCATCGTTCTATCTGACTGTGAAAGGATGTTAAGGGCAATTCCATGAAGAACTAAAGGCATTGAAATCTTCAAGGCATAACTAAGGTACTCACGATTAAAAAAAACTCGACTTTTTTTGTAAACAAGTGCCACAGTAAGAAAACCAAATCCTGCATTCACAAGAGCGGTTGGTACTATGCGCCCCATATATAAATCCGTTTTCAGCACAAATAAAATTGCAACAACAGAAAAAATAACCGCTACTAGATTCGGTAAAATCATCAAAACCGTTCTGAATCTATATTTATACTGCATCATCAGATACATTGAGTAATTTTGTATCAACGCAGACGCAATGCCTTGAATTAAGCAAAGAATGATTATAGTCATACCAAGGTTCACATTTATAAGCAAGGAACAAGTACCTATAAATAAGCATACCAATGCTCCTGAGAATAATGTGAATGTCGTGGCTACTGACATAAAATCATCAATGCTTTCTCTATAATCAATAAACGCAGCTCTTATACCCATGTAAATGGCAAATCCCATTATCATTGATAGAATAGCCACCCATGAGTTATATGTTGTTACTATTCCATAATCAGTTGTAGACAAAATTCTCGTGAAAATTGGAACCGTTAAAAATGCAATTCCTTTATTAAACAAATTACCAATTAGATAATAGGTACTCGCTTTTTTGTAATTTGTTTTCTCCATAGACTATCTCCCTAAGTGTTATATCATCTACTCTTGTTCTCATTAATAATCCTTAATGCAAACTCATTCGGTGAATTAATCCAGCTATAAAACTTTAGAAGGTCTGTTGGTCCTAAATCGAACCACTTAGATTGCTCCAAAAGCTCTATTGTTTCAGTATTAAAGCGGCTCTTAATTTTACGCCCCGGATTTCCAACCACAATACTATACGGCTCAACATCTTTTGTTAATATTGTTCCCGCTCCAATAACAGCACCATTTCCAATATTGTGACATGAACTTGTGATTATAACTCCATATCCAATCCAACAATCATTACCAATTATCAATTCATTTCTTTTGATATCTCGGACAATATCCCCCCCCAAGTTTTCTGGTAAAAGTACGGAGACATTGATGCAAATTCCATCGGATGGTTAGCACCAAAGTAATGTACATTCGGCCCAAACGAGCAGTACTTTCCTATTTTCACCTTTCCACCGATATTGAAATCCTCTTTAAAACAGCTTCCATAAGAAAACATTCCAACGGATACTCCGTTTTTCTCAGCAATACTCCGAATATAACTCGATGTTTGCTCTCCACCCTGTTTTTTTATTATATATCTATCCAAATGACGCTGTATAAAATTACGCATTTAATTTTTACCATTCCTTTTTACAAGATCAAATATCGCATTTAGTTCACTCTCAAAGATTTGGATATTATTTTTCACTTCTGTCATTGCTTTTTTAGATTTCTCTTTGAGTTCAGTACTATTTTCAATGTAATAAAAAGTCTTATCCAGTGCTTCTTGTGTTTCTAGTTTAGTTCCATCTACAAAATATGGATATCCAATTTTCTCATACAGTCCTTGGAATTTTCTACTATACGCGAAAGGAATAGTAATTACTCCAGATGAAAAAGCACCGATTGTAGCATGCATTCTCGCACCGATAAAATAGTCCATTCCAGCAATATAATTTTTTGCGTCATATGGCGTTTCAAAGCATGGGGCTAGTATAACCTCAGGAAACTCTTTCGCTATTTCTTTACATGCTGGATAGTCACCATCTGGTATAATTCTATTAGCGTTAGCCGACTTTGTAACATGTGGGATTAAATGTACTTCAAAGCCCTTATCTATAGCTTCTGCAATAAAACGCATACAATATTCTTTGTAATCAGTAATTAGGCCAAATTGGTTTTCCTTATTAAATCCACCCTTCCATAACAGCCCAGAAATATTAAAACCTATTTTTCTTTTAATGCTGCTAAAACTCTTCTTTTTAAATGGTAAAACAAAGGCCATGTCTGTAACTGTCTCAACTTTTCTTCTTGATATTTTAGTTGCGTAATCCGCAGAAATTTGATCCCTCGCAAACGCATAGTCCGCAGACTTTATTGCAATCCCAGCCAAATATTCTAATGATTTATGTGCAAAAGGGCCATATGTTTGTGGTGCCAATACAAAAATATTTTTCTGATGAGCGCATAAAATTTTGATCAATGTGTCTCTATAAGTACCCTTTGTGAAATAAATATCTGAAAATCCGTCACCCGCCGTAACATCAAATAGAATATCGCATTTAGACACTTTTTTAACAAAACTTCTAAATTCTGTTTTTAGTTTAATTGGCTCACACACAAACCGGAACTCTGGAAAAATTTCATTGATTACTCCAACTGAATTTTCATTTCCGAAATTAACTATTGTTATGTCCTGGCTCTTACAAGTCCTTTTTATCAACTCTAGAAAAGAACAGGTTAACGCCTGACATCCCATATTTTCATGGGTCATTGTGAATCCAAATAATCCAATTCGCATTATACCTTACCTCTCGTTACTACAATCATCTTCTCTTAATTTTTCATTATTTATCACATATGCTAAGAACAACATAACCGTGGCAAAAAGAATCTGTATAGTTTCATTCTGCGTCACTGCAAATAACACCACGAAATAGCAAAGGAAAAGAACTAGAAACATCTTTGGAAAGCTCAACTTTCCCTCCCACTGCATTTTGTCATTCCTGTGTTTGTATGGTGATACAAGTAGATTCAAATAAAAAAACAATTCAGCCGTAGCCGCAATTATTCCATATCTAAAAAACTGAATCAATAATTGCACTTCTATAGATGTCTTATTTTGAACATAACCACCGCTATTAACAAATGATCTATTCAACCATGCACTAGGTCCATGCCCCAGCAACATATAATTTTTCGTATCTTCCCAAACCCACTGCCATAGAATAAATCGCTCGGCAACACCAGTTGTGTCCCCTCCATACCCAAGGCTTGTTAATATGTCAGCATAATTATCACTAAATACTGCTGCAACCAGCAAGAATGGAATTTGAATGTATCCCCAAGCGTTTGGTATCATGAAGGAAACAAGTAAAAGTGCCACTATTGCGAACAAAATAATCTGCATTATTCGCTTAAGCAATGTTTTATATCCGCACAGCCACAAAAGTAAGACCTGACTAGCTATAATTGCAATGAGTGTCGACCGTGACAATGTAAGAATAGCACTAATCAGCACAACAATATAAACCACTTTATATAACCATTTATCACATTTTTCTGGTAAAGTACAGATATAAAAATCCAATGCCAAAATAAACATACAGTAAGCACAATATGTAATGGGATGTGAACTAAATGATTGAATTCTGAGAATTCCCATCCGCATATTTACTGATGATAAATCAGTAGCATTTGTATTTAACAGTTGAAATACATTCACATGCGTTACTTCTTCAAATATTCCTAGGCACGCAGTAATACCTCCAATTATTACTATGGCGGATATCAATTTGATAAACTTATCTTTACTATTAATCACCGGAAGAATAACTGGTGGCAATATAGCCCAAACTAAAAATCTTTGAATATCTATAGATGTGTCCTGATGTATTATTGCAACAATAAAAAGAATCCAAACCCATATAAGCATTGAGTGCCTGATTCCCTTTTCTTTCCTGATTCTAACAATTTTTCCATTGTTTGCAATTACAAGTAGTAGGATTGTTAGGAGAATCAGAATAAGACGCAACTGCTGACCTAAAACTCTAGTATATGCATTCATAATTGGGTACAAGGAGAAAAAAAACATAACTACAGCGAATGACGAAATTTTTCCTTTTTCTTTAATCATGTTTTTCTCCATTTTCAAAAGATAGCGCGTCTTTTATGGCATTTAAATATCCATAGCCATTTGCCTTATCTGGCTCCAAATAGGTTCCCTCAGCCCACTCATTCCACGCATTTAAGAATATATATGGACTTTCTTTTTCTTCTGCAACAGCAAGAAGCTTTTTTAGATACTTACCAAATTTTGATGGCGTTACACCAGTGCAAACAAGACCATTATTAGCTCTTCTTGACGTGTTATCCCAATCAACAAATCCACCAAGATAATGGATTTTATCAGTTGCTGCATCAGTCACATTAAGAATTTTTTTCCAATAGTCATCATAATTAAATCTGTAAAACGAGCGTTTGGTAATAATTTTTACTATATGATTGTCTACAACATCCTTTATTTTTGCAAGTCCTTTTTTCTCCCACTTCCAAACATGCATGGGTTCAAAATCTAAATATGCCTTGCTTTTCTTACAGCAGGGTGCGTTTTGAAAATTATTTCGCTCTTCCACGATATGAATTCCTGTAAATCCATGATTTTTGCACTCTGCATCCCAGAATGATATCATCTCATCGCAATTATCAATGTTATTCGTGCGATACAAAACAAACATCGGAGCACCTTTAACTTTAATGTACCGATTATCCTTGAAGAACTTCAATAAATAATCAATGTGTTCTTTCCATTCTTTTTTTCCACCGTATGCCTGAGGCATAATAACTTCTTTAGATTTTCCATCCCATGCTCTTGTCCAAGGCTCATTGGCCCAGCAAAAACAAAATGGTAAATCAATATCCGTTTCGTCAAGCAATGCTTCACACGGTTTTTCCATCAACATTTTTCCATTAAACCAATAATGATAGTAGCAGAATCCATATATTCCATATTTTTTTGCAAGATCAGCCTGCCATTTTCTCGTCTCGTAATTCATTAAATCATAATAATAATCATCTAATGGAACTCTTGGTTGGTTATGCCCTTTATAAAGTGGTTTAGCTTTTTTTACATTAACCCACTCCGTAAATCCCTTTCCCCACCATTCATCATTTTCCTTAAAAGTATGGTACTGTGGCAGATGGAACGCAATAATTTTCGCCTGCATTGTTTAACCTCCATATCCATCCTTAATTCTTCTTCAGATAATAGTATAAATCGCCAATATATTTTTTCTGAGTTAAATAATATTTCTTTAGCAAAAATAATTTGAACCAATATCTTAATTCTTTGTCAACAATCAGTTTCTTTCTATATTCACACCATTTTTGACACCCATCGATAACTTTTTTGAATTTTGAATCGTAAAATTGCGACTCGATATACCAGTCATTGATTTGAATTGTTCTATCGCATTCATTGACTTTATATTTAAAACCATGTGATATTTTTCTCGATGCATTGCTGTCGTGTCGCCTATACTCTATAAATGTTTCATTATATAAATACAGCTTTCTTAACAGATTGGCAATTGTCCATAAAACAGCATCATGAGGTGTTCCCGGCTTCCAATTTATCATAAACAACGGTAAAAGTTCTTTTCTAAATGCCATTGTGCAACCCGGTCGCAATATTTGATAATATTTTTCGTCAAATATAACTTTGCTAATCAACTCATTTGTCTCAGTTCTAACTTCTTGCTGTATTGCCATTTTCCCGCCGTTTTCACTAAAAGCGTGATATCCAGAAACAAGCAACCATATATCCGAGTTATCCTCAAACGCTTTTGTCATTTTCTCAATTTTATCCGTATGCCAAATGTCATCTTGGTCACATGGAAAAATGACATCTCCCTTTGCCTGGTTCAAACCCTGTACAAAATTTTTTTCCCAACCCAAGTTTATTTCATTCTGTCGAATGTTCCAGTTTTCTAACCCATATTTATCTATATAGTTTTCTATCAAACTAACAGTGGAATCAGTTGATCCATCATCAAAAATCAACAGCTCATCTATTTTTCGTGTTTGCTCACGTAAAGAATCCAACATATCAGGTAAGAATCTTTCGCCGTTATAAGTCGTCATAACAACTGATGTTTTCACTTTTTATCTATGCTCCTTCTGCCACTTTCTCATTTTTCCCATCATATCAAGCATCAGATACATCCGATGCTTAATAAAGAACAGCACAACTTCTCGTTGCTTTCCAATTCCGGCTGTATTCTTTGTCTTCAAAGCCTCTTTTACAATAGGCTTTTCCAGATATGCTGCGTATTTCCGCTTTTTATCTGCATACGGTTCCGTATTAGTCGGATTGAAATAGCCACTGATTGCTGTAGTTACAATCACATACAGCAGTCGATTGTCAAACCAAGGTTTCAACATTTCCTTATTGTCGGATGTATCAATAAACGCCTTGATTTTTTTAAAGCACTTAATCACAAATTCGTGATTGGCTTCATTATGTGACGCTGAAATCGAGTTTTCATTATAGATATAATGATAAAATGGCTTATTGACGAACGTCGCACTCTCTAGCTTTTCGAATAGCCGGAGATTAAATTCCAGTCCCTCTGCGCCTTGACGAAGCACTTCATCATGGAAGATCTGATTGTCCAACAGTAATTTCCGGTCGATCAGTTTTGAGTATGCAACTGCGATATTTCCGTTATAGACCAAAAGCTGCTGCTGAAGCCATTTACATTCCTGACCTCTATATACTTTTCCATCTTCCAGATAGAATTTATATTCCGTTGCTGATTTTCCATAGTCTTTCATAATGCCACACATAACAAGCTGTACCTGTTTTTCTTCTCCAGCACTATACATGGTTTGGCACATGTCTGGCTCAATCCAGTCATCACCATCCACAAACATGACCCATTTGCCCTGTGCAACTTTACAGCCGTAATTTCTGGCCGAGGAAAGTCCACCATTTTTCTTATGCAATACCTGAATTCGCTTATCTTTTTCCGCGTACTCGTCACAAATCTTGCCGCACTGATCTGGCGAGCCATCGTCCACCAGCAGGATTTCAATATTTTTCAGTGTTTGTGTCATTGTGCTTTCAATGCACTTTCTTAGATACTGCTCCGGTACTTTATATACCGGAACAATAATACTTACAAATGGCTCCGTCATTTTATCTCCCTCGCACCCGATTTAAACATTTCTTCATTGCTCCATAGATTCCAGTCATCAGAAGTATCTTCCGAATGGCCGTTTTTACTTTTACTTTGTTAGTCACAGGATAGTATTTTTCAAACAACTCTTTACCAGGCAGCTTTGCCGCATCAGCCAGGAATGCTGTCCGCTTTGGATTCATTGGAACAGACTCGAACATTTCCTTTACACCTGCAACCAGCTTATCAGCTGAAACTTCTTCGCACCTTGCGTGCTTCATTACCTCCTGCATAAGGCTTTCCGCTTTTTGAGAATGGCAAAGAACCCTGGTCGTACCTTTGTCATCATCCAATTTCTTATCGAAGTCATATACAGAAAAGCAATCCCAAATTGTAAAGTCACTTACACGGTATCTCTTTTTGAAAGGACACTCATAACATGAAGGTCGATCACATGTGTCTGAGAAGAAAGCCCTTAACATTGGATCGAGCTGCGATCCTGCATGGTATACATTCTTTCCGTCTTGGATAATGCTCATTGTAGAATATTTATATCCATAAAATTTATCCCGAAACCGGATGTTATCTGGGTTCGGAAATGACTGTTTCTGGTATTCCAGATACTTATTCCATATCAGCGGTGATGGGATACCGTGGCACACCACATCAACTAAAATCAGCTTTTCATATGTTTTTCTCAAGAACTTGGATAGACCCTCAATTTGACAAGGCGTTCCGCTAAAGCAGACCCATCTTTCTTTCCGGAGAAAGTCTTTCACCATATGGAAAGAATCACCTAGTTCGCTTTGAACATATTTACTGTTTCTAAATTTTTTCAAATCATCAACAGTTTCTACACAAGTATGCTGCACATGAAAGTTCTCATCGTATGCAGCTCCAAATACCACTCCACCTTTTTGAAGAACAACTGTTGCTATAGCTGTAAACGCACCGCCTGCAGAACTATCCAATCTCACCTTTTCATCGCTGTGCTGAACCAGATAAGCTTTTTGTGGCTTTTCTTCCTCAGTAACGGGACTTTGAATTGGACAAACCGCGTTGCAAGCATTGCACTCTACACATCCACTTTTATCGACAACCGGGTACAGAAATCCCTCTTCATCCGGTTTCATCTGGATGCATTTCTTGGGACAAATCTCTGTACAGGCCGTACAACCGACACAGTCTTTTTTATCCTTAATTTCAATCATCTGATTTCCTTTCCGCATAATACAGATCCAGAAATCAAGACGAATAACAAACTTAGTACTTATGCGTTAGTTTGACATATAGTTTCTTTGCTACGCTATAAATACCCAGTTTATAACAGGTCAACCTGATACAGTGTTCCGCTTTCACCTTAAAGGTCTCCGGGAAATACTTATCAAACAATTCTTCTCCGCTCATTCTATTTGCGTCTTTGAAGAATGACTCACGCTTCTCATTCGGTGCAACAGATTCTTTCATCTCTTTTGCACCAGCTACAGCGGCTTCTGGTGCAACTTCAACATAAGAGAAGTCATCCTTAATTGCATTAAAGATTACTCTTCCTTTTTCTGTATGCACCAAAACTCTCGTAGCCCCTTTGTCATTATCCAGTTCTTTTGAGAACCTGCCCACATTAAAGCAATCCCATATCGTAAAATCACTAACACGATACTGTTTTCGGAAATGACAAGAATGGCACGATGGTCGATCACAAATATTAGAGAAAAATGCTCTTAGCCACGGATCAGATTCAACGCCCTGATGGTAATTACCATGATTTCTGTCTGTTATGACATTCATCGTTGAATATTTATATCCGTAATGCTTATCGCGGAAACGAACCGTCTTTATATTGTCTGAAAGCACTTTCTCCTGATATTCCACATATTTACGGAATATCAAAGGAGAAGGGACGGCTCTGCAGACCACATCAACGGTAATCAGATTATCATAGTCCTTCTTTAAGAAATTCTTCAATCCCTCTATCTGACACGGCGTTCCGCTAAAACATACGAATCTACCTTGCTCTAAGAAGGACTTAATCTGTCGGTGGGTACCCCCCCACAGAACTTTGGACATATTTACTATTACGGAATCGATATAAGTCTTTTTCCGCTTCAACCGCAATATGGCGCGCCGTTAAGTCAGTTCCTAATTCCACACCAAACACGACACCGTTATTGCGCAAAACATATTTAGCGATTGCGGTAAATGCACCGCCAGCTGTGCTTTCTCTTAAGACCTTTGAATCTTTATTCTGCACGATATACGCAGCTTGTTCAAAAGGTTTCTCCTTTGCGGTATGGATAATCGGGCAAACTCTCTCACAGACACCACAATCAATGCATGTTTCTCTGTCAACAGTCGGATAAAGGAATCCCTCATTATCCTCTTTCATAACAATTGCATCTTTAGGGCAAATTGCTGCGCAGGCAGTACAGCCACAACAATCCTGTTTTTTATTAATTTCAATCACAAATCTGTACTCCCTTCATCTTTTAAAGCAACCAAAAGATACTCATACGACTTCTGTCGAATTTCTTCTAACTTTTCATGAACGCTTTCAAAATCTGTTTCTATCTTTAGACAATCCGCTATATTTTCTTCTCCCGTCAGTAATCTTCCCGTGATTCCTGCCATGTTAAAAAGTGTGTCTAACCGACTGTTTGTTGACTGTTTCGTATTTCTGTTATAACGACGGAATGTAAAAAACTGCCGCTTATAAAGGATTGAAAACACCGAGCAGTGGAACGAATCTGTGCACACGTACTCAGCATTCCGAATCAGATTCAGAAAATCTGCCGGATCAATATCATAAGGTGTTTCATCAGCATAACCTTCGTCGCTCTTTACAAATTCATCCAAATGTGTCAGTGCTATAATCTTGCAACCTGTAACTTCTTTTAAGCGTTTTGCAAATTCTCTGTGAGGAGGATTATTTCCCAAGAAATAACAGAGGATATATTTCTCTTCGACTATAGGCTCTTTCTTTTGGATTTCCATCCATTCATCGCCTGTAAACAGCAATGTCGGATCACAAACTACTGGAACATTGCGGCCTGCAATTTCTTTCACCAGTTTTTGACCCGATTCTTCTCTTACACCAATGTGCTTTATTTTCTTTAAAAACACCTCTGCCTTTTTTGCAGAATCCTTCGGCAAACTTGACTGGCCAAAGCTCGTTGCATAGGCAATCGAATTTACTGTCTCTGGCACAAAGTTGAGTGTATAATAATCCGCTGCAATATTTCCAGGAAGCCATAACTGATCGCTTCCTACAAGTACACTCGAATAGTTATCCCTACATTTATTTCCAAGCTCTGCTTTCGAATTATATTTTGGAGAAAGCCTAAACTGCTTACGGCTAAATGCATCAAATTTTTCTGCACGAACTCTAGACAATTGAGCATACTGATTTTTAGAAAATTTCTTAATCAGTACATTCTTTGCCATACCAAGTTTAGACAGCAAAATATCTGAGGTTAAACTTGCCTTAGCAAAATACAGCAATTTTGCCTTTTTAATTTCTCTGTTAAAACCAGAAATGTCTATGGTTTCATTTTCATATCCCAATTTGTCTAATGCCATCTGTGTGGCATATGCCTGAAGCATGCTTCCATAATTATGCTGGAAGTAACATGACACAATTGCTGTTTTTTTCATTCCTCTACTCTCCAAACTATTCTTAATCACTTAACTATCTGCTCAAACAGTTTCCCATGTTCTTCTGAAACTCTCCGAGCGTTAAACCTGTTATGTACATCTTCCATGCCCTGTGTCACCAATCTATCTTTTAATCCATCTTCCTGATAGATTCGTAGCACCGCTTTGCTTGCTTCAGCGGCGTCATCCACATCAACAAGCAGACCATTTTTTCCATCCCGAATTATATTCGGAATAGCATCTACCCCGCTTGCTACAATAGGTTTGCCCGCCATCATATACTCAGGCAAAGCCAATCCAAAACCTTCCCAACGACTCAGCAAGCATGCAGCATCAAAAAGCTCTACATAACTCATCGGGTTATCAACCCAACCTGTAATATGCAGGCTGTCCGAGAAACCATTGTCCTCCGCATACTTTCTAATCTCAGCTTCTTGGTTTCCGTTGCCAACAATAATGAAGTGTGCATTTGGAACTGCATTCTTCACCTGCTTTGCCATCTTAACAAAGACATCTGGTGCTTTCTGCGGGCTCATTCGTCCAACCATGCCGACAACAAATGCATCTTCCGGTATGTTCAGGTCTTTTCTCTTAACAGCGCCATGTACTCCATTTTCATAGGCTTCGATGTCCACACCGTTAAAAATGACTTGCAACTTGTCTTCTCTGCAAATTTTCTTATCCAGTGCTGACTGTTTCTCCGCATCTGAAATGCAGATGATTTTATCACAGAATGGTGTAGCTACCTTTTCAATAGCTGTGTACATTGCCTTTTTCTTTGCAGAGCATCGCATGTTAAACGCCCATCCGTGTGGGTTGTACACACAGCTATTCTTCAAGCCGATATCCGCAACACGAGCAATAGCCCCAGCTTTGCTTGAATGAGCATATACAATATCGGGGTTATATTTCTTTATCAGTGTCCTAACCTCTTTAATCGCTTTTAAGTCATTACCACCAATGGCTCTCGCCATTTTGACTTGTTCAAAAGAATCTACCAGGCCTCTGTAGTCTTCTTCGTGGAAATCCTGTGAGCAAACCAATATATTCTCGAACTTTTCTTTTTCCAAATACTTGAGAAGCATTCGGATGTAACGATCTACACCGCCAGCAGCCTGCGCCACATGTAAAATCTTTATCTTTTTCATTACGCCACCGCCTTTGCAGTGGCATAATCGTCATTGGTTAAGACGTACAGCCTTACATCAGGCTGTCCCCCCCCCAGACCGTCCGAAAACCTCATTTTTGAGCATAAAATTAGCCCCTTTCTT
>OLVT01001726.1_pt1 | contig 17102 bp, 15 predicted proteins | sample 1673241 | NCBI WGS metagenome assembly OLVT01 (sample SAMEA3178936, study PRJEB25190) | human gut metagenome | biome: human gut; feature: human-associated habitat; material: faeces | place: Austria | collected 2013 | reverse complement strand
GGCAAGATGGAAAAAAGTCATTCTTAATTTGTACTTTTTCTTGACATAGGATCAACGCTGTGGAGAGTATCTATAAGCTGATTTCCTGTGAGGAGCATAAATATGGTCTCTATCATATTTCTTCCAGTAAAGCGTACACGGAACTGGAGATTGCGGATGCAATCGGAAACAATCTGGGAAAGGAACTGGAAAAGATTGACAATACACTGGAAGATAAGAGGTCGGTAATTCTGTCAAATGAACGGCTTAAAGAGGAATTTGGATTTGATATCTGGTGCGAGCCTGAGGAGACCATCCGAAAAACACTGGAGTATATGAAGAAGCACAGTGGAAAATTTCTGGACAGTTCCCATCCCGGCTGGGATATCTGGCACAGAATATACTTCAAAACCATTGGCTTTTTAGGTGCACTGGTGCCTTACATAGAAAACCTGATTTTTTTCATTCCGTTTTTTATGCTGAACAATCGTGCCACAGGAAGCCAGTATTTTTCCAAGATTGACTTTTACCTGATTTATGTACTGTTGTTTGCTGTGGTCCATGGGCAGAGACAAGCGACATTTTCCGCATTGCTTGCCACGGCGGGGTATCTGTTCCGACAGATGTACAATCAGTCGGGACTTACGGTAGTGACAGATTACAATACCTATGTGTGGATCGCAGAAATCTTTATTTTGGGTCTGGTGGTAGGCTACATGAAGGATCAGCTGAAATTCATGCAGGAAGAGAAAGAACAGGAAGTGGACTTCCTGTCAGAACGAGTGACGGATATTGGTGATATCAATGACAGTAACCTTCGTGTAAAGGAAGGACTGATCACGCAGGTTGTCAACTATGATTACAGTCTGGGTACTGTGTATGATCTGGTAGAACAGCTGGAAGAAGACAATCCGGCTCAGATTCTGTTCCATGCCATCACACTGATTCGAAATGTTATGAATTGTCAGGATGTATCTCTTTACCGTATCAATGAGGAGGGATATGCCAGACTGTTCGGATATACTTCTGCAAAGGCCGCTTCCATGGGTTTTACAGTTCGCCTTTTGGATAAAGAGCCCCTTTATGAATCCTTTTCCAGACAGGAAGTATATCTGAACCGTACCATGAATCCGGACTATCCTATGATGGCTTACTGTATCTACGATGGTAAAAAAATGGATATGATGATTCTTCTGTGGAGTATTCCTTTTGAACGGATGACCATTGATGAATCCAACCGTTTGATCGTTATCAGTAAACTGATTCAAAAATCCGTAAAGAAATCAGCTACTTATCTGGATCTTCTGAAAGATAAGAGATATCAGCATGACAGCCCGGTACTGCGGGCAGAAGCTTTCGAGGAACTGGTTTATACCTACCATGATGCCGGATATAAGAATCTGACAGAGTATATTTTGCTGCAGGTGGTTTCCGCAGAAGCAGGTATGGAGAAAGCCGGAAACATCATTGGAGGTATTCTTCGCCAGACAGATTATATCGGATATAGAAAGGACGGCAATCTCTACGTTCTTCTTACCAGTACAGACAGGAAGGGATGTAGTTTTGTTCAGAACAATCTGGAGAAGAAAGGTATCCATACGGTTATCAGTGAGGAGATGGGATTATGACACGAAGTGGAATTATCTTTTGTATCATGCTTATTTTGAATACACTGATCGCAGTGGGATATCTGCTCTGGTATCTGATCTTTAAAAAAGATACAGACAACCGCAGGCAGTATGTGATGCATACGGTTATTATGCTGCTTTGTCCTGTTGTGGGAATCTTATATTTTTTTCTCGCCTTTTTAAAATATCATTTTGTGAAACTGGGAGAAAGAGACCTGACAGATGTGGAATTCAGTAAGAAAAGACACGTTCCCAGAGTAAAAGCCGATGAGGAAAGAGAACGAAATATCGTGGCGGTGGAAGAAGCCATTCTGGTGTCGGATCAGGAAAAGAAACGTGCCAATATGTTAAATGTACTTCTGGGAGAAACAGATGAGTCTTACTCTGCCATCGCACTGGCTTTGAACAGTGACGATTCCGAGGTTGCTCATTATGCGGCATCCTTTTTGCAGAGCAAGATGGATACCTTCCGTGAAAAGGTAAGAAAGACCCAGCAGAAGATTGCAGAGAGCGATATCCAAGAGGAAGAATGTCAGGAACAGGTTCTGGAGCTGATTCGGTACATGAATCACATGCTGAAGCAGAAAGTATTTACCCGGGTGGAGCAGGTAGATTTTGTGGCTCAGATGGAACAGCTTTGCGAAACATTGTTTCAAAATGCAAGGGACAGGATGACACAGGAGTGTTATGAAAGTATCATGGGCAGAATTATGGAACTGCAGGAATATGATAAAGCAGAACTGTGGGGCAATCGTTTCCGTGAACAATATCCGGATCTGCTGGCTTCTTACACGCTCCGGTTGAAACTGTATTTTGAGACAAAGGAAAAAGATAAGTTTTTTGAAGTGCTGGATCAGCTGCGGGCTTCGCCCGTTGTGGTTGACAATAAGACTCTGGAACTGATCCGTATGATCCAGAGATAGAAGTATCAGAACCTGTAAATCAGCAGTACAGAAAGGAGGAAGAGGTATGTTGTCAAAACGTAATTTCGCTATGATGATGATCATGAATCTGGTTGTGCTTGTACTCTTTCTCTTTTCGGCAGTATTAAAAGAATATTTTAACGATTATGATGTGAATCATGCGGCGGAGACAGAGTGGATTGATAAAACAGACCAGAAGATGGATGCGGAGGGGAATCCGGACACCGGATGGAATTCACTCCCGGCCAAACAGCAGGTTCTGTATATTGGTACTATGGATAACAATTATTATCGTGTCATGAAAGAGTGGGCAGGATACCGTAAAAAAGCCTTTCGGGTGTTCGAATCTTTGGAGGCGGCTGATGAAATCATCCAGATGCAGGAGGAGAAAAAACCATATCTTCTTATGGATGGACAATTGGTGGAACAGAATCCAAAAGAGGCAGCGGAAAAGTTATCAGCGTATGTAGAACAGGGCGGAGTTATTATCTTTTATCGTCTTCCTTCCTATCAGATCATCGAAAGCAGTACAGAATTGCAGAATCTTCTGGGAATCCAGCATCTGCGTGGGGAATCCGTAAAGTTACATGAGATTCGTATCTACAGTGGATTTCTTCTGGGAGGTGAGACCTGCTATTCCTTTGAAGGAGTGGAAGAGCCGGAACTGATTGACATGGAGAGGGAAGTACCCTGGTACGATATTTCCGCCAGAACCAAGTCCTATATGGTGGGATTTATTTCCGCAGAAGAAAAGGAGTCTATGGGTCTGAATAATGAAGATATGCCGGCTATCATCTGGCGAAGTAATATGGGAACCGGTTCTGTATTTGCGGTGAATGGAGACTATATGGAAGGGGAAGCTTCTCTGGGAATTCTGGATGCTATGGTCTATGAAACAGAAGAGTATTCTCTTTATCCGGTGGTAAATGCCCAGAACCTGTCCATCGCAGGATTTCCGGATCTGACGGTGGAAAATGAAGAAAAGCTGTCAGGGACCTATGGAATGACCAACCAGCAGTTTTGCAGAGACATTCTCTGGCCTTCCTTTGTGGCGGCAGCACAGAAAAATAACTGGAAAATAACCTCATTCCTGTCAGTGAAACAGAGGGATGAGTCGGAGAAGGAACCGAATCAGGATGATTTGATTGATTATCTGAAGTATTTTAATGAAGAATCAGCGGAGGCAGGAGTTTCCCTTGGACGAATGGACAGTTCCGATATCCGGGCGTCAGTGGCAGATGAGAGAGAGACATTGAAAAGCTGGGATATGGATTATGTGTTTGCCGGCGGATATGTCCGTAAGGAGAATAAAGATAAGCTGCCCTCATTGATCGACGGCAATGGACAGATGAAGTATTTTCGGGATATCCGTACAGTGGTAGGAGAATACGAAAAAGATCAGCAGGTCTTATCCTGGCTGACAGATAAGATTACTCTCCAGAATGCCACAACCGATGCCTATCGGCACAGCTATAAAGACAGTCTGTGGCTGAAAAGTCTGGAGACGTCACTGGGGTACAGCAATATTCAGGTGGATATTTACCGGGTTTTGTGGCCGGAAAGCAAAGCTGACCAATGGGAAAAGGTGGCGGAGAAGATGGCGGCAAATATCAATACCTACTGGAAGCCTTTTGACACATTTGATAAGACAACCATCAGTCAGAGTGACGGCAGAGTCCGGAATTTCCTGAACGGAAGCATAGAGAGCACCAGAGAGGGTGATCAGATTTTTATTCGGACAAAAGATTTTACCGGGGATGCTTTTCTTCTTCTCAGGACGCATGGTGAGAAACCGGAGGAGATGACCGGGGGTAGCTGGAAACAGGTAGAAGAGGATGCCTATCTTCTGCAGCTTACAGCGGCGGAGGCTTTCGTTACACTGAAACCGGAGTACACACATTATTATAAAGAATAATCAGAGAAGAGGTGGAGCCATGCGAATCTGTATTATAGCGGAAGGATGTTATCCTTATGTGGTCGGAGGAGTGTCCGGCTGGGTTCACAGTATGATTCAGACATTTCCGAAGCAGGAATTTATCCTGCTTACTATCATAGCAAATCGGGAACTAAGCGGAAAATTTGCCTATGATCTGCCGGAGAACGTGACAGAAGTCCATGAGCTTTATCTGGAAGATGCAGACTGGGGGAGTGTCAATAAAAGGCATAAGACCCGGCTGAAGCAGGAGGAATATCACGCACTGCGAAGTCTGATCCTGAACCATGAGGTAGAGTGGGATGCCATGTTTGACTATTTCCGTGATAACAATGTATCCATCAATAACCTTTTGATGGGAGAAGATTTTTACCATGCAGTGCTGGATTGCTATAATCTGCAGTATCCGGATATTGTTTTTTCAGATTTCCTGTGGACCATGCGCTCCATGTATCTGCCGCTTTTTCTTGCCATGTCTATGGAAGTCCCCAAGGCCGATGTGTATCATGCAGTGGCAACGGGATATGCGGGAATTCTGGGCAGTATGGGGAAACATTTTCATAACGGGCAGCTGATCGTATCGGAGCACGGGATATACACCCGGGAGAGAGAGGAAGAACTGATTAAGGCAGAGTGGGTGCAGCGTCTCTACAAGAAAATCTGGATTCAGCAGTTTAAAAAGATGTCTCAGGTGGCTTATGATAAAGCCGATGTGGTGACCAGCCTTTATCAGCATGCGAAAGAACTGCAGATAGAACTGGGGTGTCCCAAAGAAAAGACCAAAATCACACCCAATGGGATTGATTATAGGAGACTGGCCAATCTTCCGGGGATTTCGCCGGAAAATGAAGGCTATGTTCATGTGGGTGCCGTCTTGCGTGTGACACCGATCAAAGATGTGAAAACCATGATACAGGCATTTGCCTATGCGAAGAAACGGTGTTCCAGACTGAAACTATGGATTATGGGACCCTTCGATGAAGATCCGGAATATGCGGCGGAATGCTTTAAGATGGTGGAGACCATGGAGATTCCGGATGTGGTATTTACAGGAAGAATCCAGATCACAGAATACCTGGGATGGATGGATATGACCATCCTTACCAGTATCAGTGAAGGACAGCCTCTTACGATTCTGGAAAGCTTTGCGGCACGTGTGCCGGTGATTGCCACGGATGTGGGAAATTGCAAAGGTCTTTTGTATGGGGAAGATGATGACTTCGGTCGTGCGGGAATCCTGACCCATATCATGAATATCGAAGAAATCGCCACTGCCATGGTGCATATGGCAGAAAATCCGGAACTTCGCAGAAAGATGGGAGAAATCGGATATCGGCGTCTGATGCGAAAGTATAAGATTGAAGACATGAAAATAACATATGAAAGAATTTATCGGGAAGCAGCCCAGAGGCAGAATCTGGAGTGGGAGGATAAGGAACAAGATGAATCTTTTACTGATAGATGATGAACCACTTTTGTTGATGCAGTTGGAGCGCACTGTCAAAGAGGTGCTGCCGGACGCACAGCTTCACAGTTTTGTGAAGGCAAGGGAAGGGTTCGAATATGCGAAAACAGAAAAAGTAGATATTGCTTTTCTGGATATACAGATGCGGGGAATCGATGGACTTTCTCTGGCAAAAGAACTGGTGACTCTGCATCCGGACACAAACATTGTGTTCTGTACGGGGTTTGTGGAGTATGCGCTGGATGCTTATGATGCCTATGCCAGCGATTATCTGCTGAAACCGATCTCGCCGGAAGCGATACGAAAGGCGCTGAAACGGTTGCGTCATCCTCTGAAAGTGGATAAGCGGGTAAAGTTTAGCTGCTTTGGCAATTTTGAAGCCTTTTGCGACGGAAAGCCCATAAGTTTCGGGTTGTCCCGAACCAAGGAGCTGCTGGCCTATCTGGTAGACCGCAATGGGGCGGAATGTCGGGCGACGGAAATCTGTGCAGTGCTCTTTGAGGATAAACTGAACACTTACTATTATCATAAGCTTCGAGGGGATCTGATAAAAACATTTACAGAGCTTGGGATTATGGATTGTCTGCGTGTGACCCATGGAGGACTTGCTGTCAATCGGGATGCAGTGGACTGTGATTATTTTGACTACAGGGATGGAAAGAGAAAAGAAAGGCCAATGGAATATATGACACAATATACGTTTGGTGAGTTCACACTGCCTCTTTTTTCCAACTTCTTTCCAACTTGATTTGTTAAAATATAAGGATAAAAAGATTACTTTATGATAAGAGGAGAAGAGAATGGCTGGAATTGGTGTAAAACTGAACCGGATTTATCATAAGAATACGATTACCACCAATGTTATAGGATTTTTCTATAGTACTGTTGTAACAATTGCACCGGTTCTTGTTGTAATCATTAATCTGATGCTGATGCAGAAGGTGCTGAAGTTCAATACGGTAGGCTTTTTCGACCGGGAACTTTTTTCCTGTACGGTACTGTATGTTTTTATCTTTTCTCTTCTGACCACATCCCCATTCAATGCGGTGCTATCCCGTTATATGTCGGATGTGATTTTCGAGGAACGATATGAGGATATCCAGCCATGCCACAGAGTGGGTTTTCTGACAAACATTTGCTTTAGCTGCCTGTTTGCCATTCCTTTTTGCTTCTGGGAGCATCTGGTGGGCGGGGTACCGATTTATTATGTGTTTACCGGATACTGTTGTTTTGTCAGTCTGGTTACCGTATTTTACAATATGCTGTATCTTTCCATATGTAAAGAATACCGGTTAATTTCCCTTTATTTTCTGACGGGAATGGTAACATCCTTTTTGCTGTCACTCTTTCTTCGGTTTGTGTGTAAAGTCAGCATCACCTACAGTATGCTTCTGGCACTGACCGTGGGATTCTTTGTTACCGCTGTTCTGGAATGGGCAAAGATTCACCAGTTTTTCCCGGACAACAGTGAGGAATATGGACGGGTATTTGCATATTTCCGGAAATACTGGCATCTGATTCTGATTAATTTTCTTTATACATTGGGATTGTTTGTACATAACTTTGTGTTCTGGGGAACGGATATGGCCATGCATCTGGTTAATACTTTCGTGTGTAATCAGCCCTATGATATGGCAACCTGTCTTGCCATGTTTACCAATATATCAGCCAGCGTGATCTTTATCTCCAGAGTGGAGATGTATTTTCATGAACGGTATCGAGCGTATGCGGATGCTGTGTTTGGGGGAAGAGGTATCGATATTCGAAATACGAAAAAGAGGATGTTTCGACAGTTGGGAAGTGAACTGATGACACTGGTGCGTCTGCAGTTTATCGTTTCGGTGATTATTTACCTGATTTTTGTGATTTTTCTTCCGGGTATGGGATATGCGGGTCTGGTCATGCGGATTTATCCCATGGTGGCAGCCGGATATTTTATTCTGTTCCTTATGTACTCGGAGATTATCTTTCTGTATTATTTTGAAGACCTTCGGGGTGCACTTCTTACCGCTGTAAGTTTTTGCGCAGGAACATTTCTTGCCAGTCTGGTGGCGGTCCATCTCAGTTCCATATTTTATGGAGTGGGAGTCTGGGCAGGTTCTGTGACCGGGTTTGTGGTGGCTTATATGAGGCTTCGGTGGATGGAGAAACATCTGGATGAGCATATGTTCTGCAGAGGAAATATTATGAAACAGGCAAAAGGAATCAAACCTTCTCCGAAAGTTTTTGATCTCAGAGAGCAGAAAAAATCGGAGGCAAGTCTGGAAATAGAGATGCAGGATACAAAAGAGGAGGGCACAAAGAGATGAAAAAAAGTTGCTATTTGTCATCAATACACTGGGATATGGTGGTGCGGAGCGAGCCATGATGGATCTGTTTGAAGTATTGGGACCGGAAAAATATGATATTTCTTTGTTTGTTCTGACGGGACAGGGAGAGCTAAGTCATGCGCTGCCCAGGCATGTGCATCTGCTGAATCATGATTATAAAGACGTATCCGTACTTACGAAAGAAGGAAGAAAGCTTCTGACGAAGAGTGTGCTGAGAGCGGGAATCGGCAAAGGACTGTTTTTGCGCAGAGCCCCCTATTTGTTAAAGAATCTCTGGAATATGGGAAAAAGCGGGAGGATTCTTCCGGATAAACTCTGCTGGCGGCTGCTGGCAGACGGTGCTCCACTGAGTCGGAAAGAGTATGATATGGCAGTTGCCTATCTGGAAGGGGGAGCAACCTATTATGTGGCAGATCATGTAAAAGCAAAAAAGAAAATAGGGTTTGTACATATCGATTACGGTCAGGCAGGTTACACAAGGGATCTGGATCTGGGCTGCTACAGGAAAATCGACTGGATTTTTACCGTATCGGATGAAGTGAAGGAGCATTTTCTGGAAGTATATCCGGAGTATCAAAAGAAAGTTTCTGTTTTTCACAATCTGGTGAATCAGGACAGAATCAGGAGGATGGCAGAGCAGGGGAAAGGCTTCCAGGATGATTTTGATGGATATCGGATGTTGACTGTCGGAAGGCTGAGCCATCAGAAGCGGTATGATATCGCCATACAGGCCATGGCGTTACTGAAAGAAAAGTGCAGCGTGCCGGTACGATGGTATGTGTTGGGAGAGGGCAATCTTCGCACCAGTCTTGAAAAACAGATCAAAGATGCCGGTCTGGAAAAGGATTTTATCCTGCTGGGTGTAAAGAAAAATCCATTTCCTTACTATAAAAACTGTGATTTTTATGTGCATGCCACCGGATATGAGGGAAAGAGTATCGCCATACAAGAGGCACAAACCCTTGGAAAACCTATCCTTGCCACGGACTGCAGCGGAAACAGAGAGCAGATCAGAGACGGGGTAGACGGATGTTTGTGTCAGCTGACACCGGAGGCGGTGAGCGAACAGCTTCTCTGGATGATTGAGCATTCGGAAGAAAGCAGAAACTACGGAAAAGAAGCGGAGAAAAAAGTGCTGTATCATACGAAAGGGCTGGAGCAATTCCTTGCCTTGTTGGACTAAGACATTACTTTAAGAGGAAGAAGCAAGTGAAAGTACTAATTATCATACCGGCATACAATGAAGAGAAAAGTATAAAGAAAGTTATCGAACGTCTGCAGAGTACCTGTCCCCAATATGACTATATCATTATAAATGACGGGTCGACGGATCGCACAAAAGAAATCTGTAAAAAGAATCAGTATCATGTGCTCAACCTCCCGGAGAATCGGGGACTGACCAGTGGAATACAGACGGGGATGCGGTATGCACTGAAAAATGGTTATGATGCGGCACTGCAGTTTGATGCGGATGGTCAGCATTTGCCGAAATATATAGAGGACATGGTCAAATGCATGGAAGAAAAAAACTGTGATATCGTGATCGCTTCCAGATACTATGGAACAAAAATGCCAATCCGTATGAGAACTATCGGTGGAAAAATGATTTCTGCAGCAATCTGGCTGACCACGGGGAAATATCTGACGGATCCAACCAGTGGGATGCGTCTGTATAGAAGAAATATGATCCGTCGTTTTGCGAAAGATGCATCGTATGCGCCGGAACCGTCTACGGTTGCTTATCTGATCCGTATGGGAGCAGATGTGCAGGAAGTAAAAGTAGAGATGGAAGAAAGAACCAAAGGGAAAAGCTACCTGACACCGGTGAATGCAACAAAATATATGGTAAGAGAGCTTTCATCCATTCTTTTCCGGCAATGGTTCCGGGAGAGAAGGAAAGTCAGGAAAGATACAGGACATCAGGAGCAGTTACAACCCTGTGAAATGAAGAAGGTTGTGGGGGGAAGCAGTCAGTGAAAAAGAAAATCTGTTTTTTTTCAGGGGATATCACGAGAAGTGGTGGGACAGAGAGGGTGTCTGTGCAGCTTGCCAATGCACTGCAGAAAGAACATATATATGATATCTGTTTTATGAGTTTGACAGAACAGCAGAAAAAACCATTTTATCCATTATATCCGGGAATCAGAAGATATCGGTTGGGAGAGAAGTGGATTAATCCGGGACCGGGGTATCTTCCAAAGATAGGGAAACTGCGGAAATTCCTGAAAGAGAAACAGATTGATATTATCATAGACATAGATATTGTGCTGGATGTACTTTCCATACCGGCATCCAGAGGGCTGGGAACGAAAGTGGTGTCGTGGGAGCACTTTAATTGCGAGTTTGAACAGCAAGTCTTGTATCGGAAAATGATATCGAGGTTGACGGCACATTTTTCAGATTATATTATCACACTTACAGAAGAAGATAAAGAAAACTACAGACAGATTCTGGGAAGAAAAACGCAAATAAGTGCAATCTATAATATGGTTCCTAAAATGAAAAGGGATGATGAAGTATTGCGTGAGAATTGGATTGTGACAGCAGGCAGACTGACACACCAAAAAGGAATAGAATATCTGGCTCAGATTGCGGTTCCTGTTCTGAAAAAGCATCATGACTGGAAGTGGCTGATTTTGGGAGATGGAGAAGAAAGAAATATTCTGGAACAGGCTATTTCAGAGAATAACCTAGAAGAACAGTTGATATTGAAAGGAACGGTTGATCATGTGGAATGGTATCTGAATCGGGCAAAATTATTTGTGCTGACATCCAGATATGAAGGATTTGGTATGTGTCTTGTAGAAGCATTGCAAATGAAAGTACCCTGTATCAGTTTTGATATCAAAATCGGACCGTCAGAGATTATAACCAGAGATCAAAATGGAATACTGATTCCTCCATTTGAATGTGAACAAATGATACAGGAAATCCATCATCTGATTGACAATCCAGACAGATTAGAAGAAATGTCAGCAAATACGATGATCGGTTTTGAACGATATCAGGATGAATATATAAAAGAAAAATGGAAAAATGTATTGAATAAATTGTCATAGCAAAGGAAAAAAACATGGCAGAGGTAAGCATCATCGTACCTGTATATCAGGTGGAAAAATACATCAGACAATGTGTGGACAGCATATTGGCACAGACATTTACAGATTTTGAGTTGATTCTTGTGGATGATGGGTCTAAAGATAAGTCCGGGCAGATTTGTGATAAGTATGCTGAGATCGATGAACGGGTGAAGGTGATACATCAGAAAAACAGTGGGGTAGCGGCTGCTAGAAATCATGGTATTGCATGTGCAAATGGAAGCTATCTTTGTTTTGTAGATGCTGATGACTGGATAGAAAATACGATGATTATGCAGTGTCTTTCACAGATAAAAGAAAATGATGCAGATGTATTGCGGCATGGGCACATAATGGAATTATGGAAAGATGAGAAATGTGTAAATGAAGAGAAAAAAGATGCACCGAATTTTGCAAAAATACTGACCCATGATCAAATAACAGAAGAAATGGAAAAATTTTGGCAAAATTGCAGTAATTATGTGTGGAATTATTTTTTTAAAAAAGAGACAATAGGACAGATACGATTCCCGGAAATTAAGATATCAGAGGATCATGTTTTTGTGTTGGAAGTTCTGGAAAACTGTAAGAAAATCTGCTTTCTCTCAGATAATATATACCACTATTGCATGAGAATGGGATCCTCGGCAAATCGTTGGCAGGAGACAGGTATATGGTGTCAGATAGAAATGATTCGAGTATGCCATCATTTTATGGAAAGTTTTAGAATAACAGAAGAAAGAAAAATGAGATTGATGGCAAATATGGTATTAAATGCATATTCTTATGCAATTTATCTATTATGTTTTCCAGAATGCAAATGGTCGGTAAGAGAAAAACTGATGAAAATCAGTGAAGTGAGAAAAGAACTGGAAGTAGATCAGTATGTTTCGTATGCTGTACTGTCTGGATTGTCCACAGGTGACAGGATTAAGCTGCGATTAATTTGTCTGAAGCAGGAGAAGCTGCTGATATTATTAGGTCCAGTATTTATGAGAGTTGTACGAAAAGCAAATGGATAAAAGGGGAATGCAAACGGATGACTGAAGTCAGTATGATTGTACCTGTATATCAGGTAGAAAAATATATTGCACAGTGTATTGAAAGTGTATTGAAACAGACATTTCAGAACTTTGAATTAATTCTTGTGGATGATGGTTCGAAAGATCGATCTGGTATCATCTGTGATTCGTATGCAGCCAAAGATGACAGAATTATTGTGATTCACACGGAAAACAGAGGTGCAGCAGCAGCGAGAAATACAGGACTGGATCATGCTTCGGGGAGATACATCACTTTCCTAGATGGCGATGATTATCTGGCTGAGAACATGATTGCTAGACTTTATGAAGTAATAAAACATTCAGACTATGATATGGTTGTATGTGATTTTTTAAATCTCTTACCGGACGAAAAAGATAATTTTATTGTACATCTTCAGGAGCAGACTGTAAGTGGAAGAGAAGTGTTGGAACATCTGAAAAATGAAAAGAATCACGGTGTGTGGACGATTGTCTGGAATAAGATTTATAAAAGAGAAGTATTGGAAAACCTGAGATTTCCGTCAGGCAAATATTTTGAAGATGAGTTTTTTTCTAATCAATTGTATTTAAACAGTAATCAAATTCATGTGATACCGGATGTATTGTGTTATCATAGAGTGTTGGCAAGCAGTACAATGAATACACAGAAAACAGAAAATTATCTGGACTTACTTGATGCGTTGCAGGAAAGATTAGAAATATACTTGAAATATAGTTATTCGGCAGATGAGATATACAAAGTGTTGATTTATCTGTTGGATCCTTTTACGAGATGTGTAAAAGCAAAGTTTAGAGGTGGAAATAAACAAAGAGTAAATCAGACGAAAAGATTTATTAAAGAGACAGCCAAAGAACTGATGGGTAGAGAATTGTCATTTGTAAAAAAGGGTTCATTGGTTTTGATCGGTTTATTTCCTGATTTGACATATCGGGCAGCGATAAAGTTTCGAAGCCAGTTGGAAAAATTTTTATAGACAGAAGATAAGGAAAATAGTATGCGTAAGATATGTGTTGTTATGGGCGGCGTATTGCCGGTTCCTGCTGTGTGTGGTGGTGCAATTGAGACACTGGTTACAAGTATTGTAAAGAAATATTCAAGCAAAGATGGTTTTCAATTGACGATATGTTCCGTCTATCATCCGGAAGCCGTGAAAGTCGCAAAGCAGTATCCGGATATCAGATTTTTTTGGACACATACCAGGAATATTAAATATATGTTCATGCATGCTATATTTCTTGGAATACGAATGACAACCGGAAAATGTATCAGGCCTTTGCAGCGTCATTACAATGAGATAGTGAAACTATTCCAGAAGGAAAAGTTCGACCTTATTATAGCGGAAGGCGGAGATACACAGGCCATTGCAGACGTTGCGAAGGGATATCGTCGGGAACAATTTGCAAATCATATTCATATTCATTATCTGCCGCCGGAAAATATTGTGGAAAACTATGGACATGTTATCGGAGTGAGCGAATTTGTAACAGAAGAGTATTTGACAGTCTGCAAACTTCCAGTGAAAGCACATGTATTGAAAAATGCAATTGATGTGGAAAGATTCAGCAGAACTGTATCCGAAGAACAAAAGAGAAGCATAAGAAAAAAGCTGGGATTGTCTGAAAAAGATTTTGTAGTTCTTTATGTGGGAAGAATTATGGAGATTAAGGGTGTACTTGAACTTATGCAGTCAGTTATCGGATTAGAAGATATACATATTAAGCTTCTTATCATGGGAAGTGCAAATGCCGGGAAATGGGCATTCTCACATTATGAAAGAAAAGTAAAGAAGTTTTGTGAACAACATAAGGAACGCATTATTTTTACCGGATATGTGGATAATTCAGAAGTATATCAATATGCATCGGTGGCAGATGTACAGTGCGTGCCTACATTGATAGAGGAAGCAGCACCATTAACCGTTTTGGAAGCAATGGCAGAAGGACTTCCGCTGGTTGTAACAAAATCCGGTGGGGTAGTAGAGTATGTGGATGAAAGTATAGCATTAACGATCGGAAAAGAAAATGTTGTAAAAGATTTAAGCAGGGCAATTTGTCATTTGAAAGAGCATCCTAAAGTAAGAAAGAAGATGTCAGATGCTGCCAGAAAACAGAGTAAAAAATATGATGAAGCGATTTATTATAAGAATTTTGTTGAAATGATTAATAAAATAGTGGATGAAAATGAGAAGAGTATAAAAGAGGAATAAGATGTCAAAAGTATCGGTTATTATGCCAATTTATAACGCAGAAAAATATTTAAAACGAGCAGTAGAGTCGGTTTTGAATCAGACCTATACTAATTTTGAATTGATTCTGATAAATGATGCATCTACAGATAACAGTAAAGAAATATGTAAGGAATATAGTAAAAAGGACAGTAGAATTGTTTTGTTAGAGAATAATTCAGTGAATCATGGACCTGGTCCAACTAGAAATATAGGGTTGGATCATGCAACGGGAAAATATATTTATTTTATGGATGCAGATGATTGGGCTGATAATAATCTATTAGAATGTGCTGTTGATCGTATTCAGGAAACAAATGCGGATATTATACAATTTGGAGCAGTATATGAACGATGCAATCAGAAAAAAAGTGAACAGTATTACTGGCCAGGTAAAGATATACTTACAAAGGATGAGATAAAGAAGGATTTTTTTTACTATTGGAGAGAAAATAGAAACTCGCTGTGGATGCATCTATTTCGAAAAGAAGTAATAGAAACAATAAGGTTTGAGAATATTATAATCGGAGAAGACATCAGCTATATCATGGATGCCTTGTGTAATGCTGAAAGAATAGCGTACATAGCAAAAGCCTTATATCATTACCGTTATGTTGAAGGCTCTACAAGTCATCGTTGGATTAAAAATACAATAGAGTGTCGTGAGATAATTTGGAATCATCAATTAAATTTTTTGAAATCATTTCCGGGAGATATGGATAAATTAGCATATGCTGAGGTGGCATATGATAATTATATATGGGCAATATATCAATTGAGTTCAAATTTATGCATATTGCCCTACGGTCAAAAAAAAGTACTATTGTTACAATTTAGGAAAAAGATGGAATTTGACAAATATCGGGAAATGTATCCTTTAAAGATACAACATGGTATTCAGAGGTTGAAGTATACATTAGTCAAATATCGTTTGGAAGGGATATTATTATTGTGTGGACCTGTATTTTTAAAAATTGCAAGAGGAGAGTAAATTGGTACACGAAAAAATCAGTGGAAAAGATAAAGTTGGCATTATTACTTTATATCATGCAAATTACAATTTTGGTGGTTTATTACAAGCTTATGCATTGCCAAAAGTTTTAAAAGAGTATTTTGAATTGGAAGCTGAGCAAATAGATTATATACCTATTGAACAAAAGCTTCAAAATAAAATAGTGGGAAAAAAGAAAAATATATTACAGTATTTATATCAAATGGCATATAATTTTGGAATTGTTTTTTTTGATATATTGTGTAGGAAGAAGCTGAAACAAAGAAAACAAGCATTTGTTAATTTTATGATTGAAATTCCTCACAGCGAGATAGCCTATAATTATAATTCTATATATAAAAGTTTAAATCAGTATCAATTATTTTTATGTGGTGGAGATCAAATTTGGAATGATCATAAGGAAAGTCAAAATATAAAGATATATACATTGCAGTTCGTTCCTTCAAGTATGAGAAAAGTAGCATATGCACCAAGTATGGCTATGTTAGAAACAACATTAAATTTTAAAGAAATTATGAGAAACGGTTTGGAACAGTTAGATGCTGTGTCTGTACGTGAAAAAAAATCAGTACCAATATTGAAAAAATTAACGAATAAAAGAATTAATGTAGTTGTTGATCCAGTTTTGTTACTGACAGAGAATGAATGGGAAGGTGAGACAAGAGTACATAAAAAGACAGATAAATATATATTATGTTATCTGTTAGGGGATAGTATAGAGTATCGCAAAGCGGTAAAGAAATTTGCACAGAAGATACATTTGCCAATTTTGACATTTCCACATATTTTTTTAAATGTTGTTCGAAAATGTGATCTGCTTTTTGGAGATATTCACGATTACACATCAGGACCACGTGAATTTGTTGGATTGATTGAAAATGCAGAATTTGTAATTACGGATTCTTTCCATGCTTGTGTTTTTTCCATGATTTTTAAAACACCATTTGTAGTTTTTGAACGAAATATAATTGGCGAGAAAGGAAATATGAATAGCCGAATTTATGATTTTCTTGAAGAATATCATTTGGAGGGTCAATTGGTAACAGAAAAAGAATTAGTTGATATGAAAGAAATTCCTAAAGTTGATTTTACTTATGCACATGAACATTGGAAAAAGAGAAGAGAAGAGTCCCTAGAATATCTAGAGAATGCGTTGAAAGATAACTAGAACGGAGTAGAAGAGTGAAAAACCAGTTAAAAGCGGGCGTTGTCTTATCATACATATCAACGGTAATTTCAATCATAATACAGCTTATATATATGCCGGTTATGATTCGGCTTCTTGGGAAAAGTGAATATGGATTATACTCGTTAGTCTCCAGTGTGGTCAGCTATTTAAGTTTGTTTAGTCTGGGATTTACAGGAGCGTATTTACGATTTTTTGCAAAGTTTTATAGCAATAAGGAAAAACTGGCATCTTTAAATGGAATGTTATAATGGTTCAGTTGTCAAGACAAAAATCTGAGATTTTTATAATGAACTGATAT
>OLVT01001724.1_pt1 | contig 17109 bp, 17 predicted proteins | sample 1673241 | NCBI WGS metagenome assembly OLVT01 (sample SAMEA3178936, study PRJEB25190) | human gut metagenome | biome: human gut; feature: human-associated habitat; material: faeces | place: Austria | collected 2013 | reverse complement strand
CTTTGGTGTAAGCAAAGGATAGAAGGGGCGCCTCTTCTAAAAATTTTTTCTACCGGCTGTCCGGGACAGGTTTTGCATGAAGCCCCGCCTGCAGGCGCTTTTGCCGGTTTTGTTTTATCTCTCAGCCTTATTCCTCGACCACCACCTTTTTCCGCCTGCAGCCCAGTATTCCCAGTACGCCGCAGGAGACCAGCAGAACGATATAGACGGCGTTTTGCCCTTTATCGCACTGGAGCGCTCTGCGGGAGAGCGGCGCCCTGCATTTCGGACAGAATTTCACGCTTGGGGCCGGCCGCTGTTCCTTACACAGCATAATGCCGATCCTGCACGAAACAGCGGCGGTTGATCATCAGCTCGTTCTCAAGGTACTGGGCGACCTTATCGGCTACGGCGGTCACCGCCCGTTCCTCTCCCTGGGCCGACAGGCCGGGACAGGGATCACGTACGGAAACCGTCAGTCCGGTTCCCGTGTCGCATATCTCCGTCGAAAGGCTGAAGGTGCTGACGTTCCCGTAAACCGAAAGCCGGGCGACCACCGCGCCGCTTTCATTCTTCCAGTATTCCGCCCCCTCCGCGTCCAGCACATCGTAAACAGCCATCTGCACATACCGCCGGACATAGGGAAGGAGCCTTTTCACCTGACGCATTCCGTTTCTCTCCTTTCGTTTTAATCGCCATACAGAGCGGAGAACTTCTCCTGCACATCACCGCAGTGCCGACCCATCAGTCACACGGCAAGATTCCGAAAAGCAGTATCATTTTGCTTTGGCATTCCATCGCAGGGGCGGCGCAGTGAAATCGTCAGTTCAGTTCCAAACGCTTTTTCCTCCGCCGTTATGGAAAGGGAGACGTCTGTTCCGTCTGCTCTGCATTCGGCAATAATCTTTCCCGGCGCTTCCTCCCCAAAAGCAATCCCTTCCTGCCGCAGCATACCATACACCGAGCGCAGGACATAGGAGCGCACATAGGGAAGTTCTCTTTGAACGTATTCCATCATTTCTTTTCCTCCTGAATTTTTGGGGAATCGTGGCGGACGCCGGGAAGAAGTAGATTCCTAAGTCCTCATTTTAGGTGAAAAGAGGCCGGATTGTCTATGCGTAAACCCCGCCAATCGTATCAAAACAGGTGGCGGTCAACCGCCACTTGTGCATATTATATAAATCAAAGCAACTATTTTGAGGCTTTATATATGCATAACTTCTAATCGTTCCAAGTAGGGGATGAGGTGTGCTTTTCTTTCCTGATTTTTCCTTTCGCGGATGCCGAATGGCGTAAATTTCATTTTTCAGATGGGGAAAACGATATTTTTCATCAGGACAATTCGTTACCGCACACAAAAACACCCTGCCTCTCCGGAGAGAAAGCAGGGTGTCAGCCAGTATGTTAATCGTTGCGGTAAAGCAGGTACATAGTGATGCGGGATTTTGCGCCTGTCTTTTTGTACAGGGCGGAGATATGCCGTTCCACCGTCCGCTTGGACAGGAACAGGCAGTCGGCTATCTCCTGGGCGCTGCTGTCCGAGGAAATCATCTTGGAGAACACATCCCATTCCCGTTCGGTCAGCCCGTATTTTGCGATGAACGCCTCCCTTCGCTCTTCGTCCGACTTTTGGGAAGCAGGCGGCTCCTTGGGTTCTTTGACGGCGTTCATGCGGGCGGTGTACACAGCCATAACAACGCTGACCGCCACGAACAGCACCAGGGCGATGACAATGGCGGCCAGGCTGTTGCCGGTGGACAGCAGCGCCACCGATCCGCTGGCGATCAGGGCGGCGCTCACGTTATTCATGGCGCGGCCCATGCCCGCCCACAGCGACGGCAGGCGCATATGCCGGGAAAGCTCCATAAAGCCCGCTGTGAAAAAGACAACGAAAAAACCCGAGGACAGGTAAAAGACCACCAGTCCAATCAGGAACGGAGCGCCCAGGTTCAGTACCACAATGGACAGAACCGACATCATCATCACGCAGTACATGATAAGCCCCATATACTTCCGCTTTCGGATATCGAAGACAAAGCCTGCGGCGAGGCCGCTGAGCGCCAGCAACAGGCGGGGCCACTGCCCGATATCCGTCCCGCCCGCATGGCGGAGGGTCACGGCGTTGTCCAGTGTGCTGAACACACATGCCATCAGCACTACCAGCAGCGCCAGCATAATGCCCGCCGTCCGTTTTTTCCGGGTGAGGGAAATGTCTGTTTCTGATTTTGAGGCCAAAGCCGCAGTCTCCGTCATTTCGATGCGGCTTTGGCCGGCCTGTCTCGTTCGGATGACCAGCAGGCTCAAAGCCGCCAGAAATACCGAAAGAAACGCCGCCTCCGCAACCTCCAGGTTGACAAGGTTGTTGTTTGCATACTGGAGCAGAATTCCCAGAGCGTAGGCGATCCCCGCCAGCCGTGCCAATGCATTGTCGCCGTCTATGGTGACGGAAGCCAGATAGTGGACGGCGCTGCCGAAAACGCCCAGCAGCAGAAACAGCACCATCCCTGCTGTCATAGTCGCCGCATAGGAGATATGCTGCTGGACAATGAAGGTACAGATAATCGCACCCAGCGCCAGGATAAAGGTCAGCGCGCTTTTATAGCGCCTTCCAACCCAGCGTTCCATGGCCGGATACAGGAAAAAGCCGACGGCGCTGGCGCCCAGCGCATAGTTCTGGGCAATGACGGTTTTCCCTTCCGTCACCGACAGGGAGATCATATTGACAAACAGATATTCCGCACCTAAAAAGACAAAAGTGAAAATGCCGACCAAAAGGATAAAGTGAATCGCCGGCTTGTTAAAAACAAAATGATGTTTCATATGTTTTCACCCCCGTCCTAGGGTTCTTTTACGATCTCAACCACATCGCCGATGTCGCAATCCAGAGTCAGGCAGATCCGTTCCAGTACGGAAAGAGCCACATATTCATCCCTGTCCAGCTTCGCCATAATAGAGGGGGCAATCCCTGTCATTTTCGACAAAGCAGAAGGCTTTATCTTTTTATCTATCAGCAGCTTCCAAAGCTTATTGTACTGAACCGCCATTTTGTTCACCTCATAAACAGAATATATTTATTATAGCAGAAACAATTTGATAAGTCGAGCTTTAATTTGACTTGTCAAAATATTTTATGAGAAAAACATTAACAGAGGAGTAACAGCAAATAGTCTGTGTTTTCTCTTTCTGCTGTATTCTCTCTTAAAGTGGGTACTTCAAGGCGGGTCAAAATGAACCGCCCCTCAGTCCACTGTTTAGGCATAGTTCTCCCTTGGCGGACGAGATTTGTTTTTTTCGGCTCACAGCAGATAGTATCGATTGGAGGTCGCACTGCCGTTTTCACGGCAGTGCGGCTCCTTTCGTATCAGTCCGGCTTTCTCTAAATCCTTGACGGCTCGTTTAACAGTGGAACGGGAGAGTGAGAGGTGGGAGGTCTCCTGACCACTGTCAATCCAAGTCATGTCCAGTTCACGCAAGGCACGCTATTAAAGCATTTTTTCTATAGTTCAAATCGTTTCCGGTCAATTGCTGTCAGCCTCTGTAAACCCGGAACAACCGGTAAATATTAGCCGGATATTGGCTGCGGCTAATAAAAGGTGTTCGTATTACTGTCAATGGCTTCCGACAGGATCGGCTACCATGCCCGCCTTAGCAGGAATGATATACAATATTCAATTGATCAGATTTACTATCTATACTATACCGTGTAATGGTCGGTTTGTCTACGGCTTTTCGACCACTTCATTTTGTCTTACAAATTGATATTTTCCATAATCTCTTTTCTTCCAAAAATCTTATCAAATCCCATTTTCTCAAACAGAAGATTTGCTTTTTCTTTGGTGGCCTGGTTAGCATTCAGTTTATTAATAGCATTATGAATTGAAACGTTTTCCAAATCAATTAACGCTTTTTTCGGGTCAATTAACATCTTTTCCGGATCAATTAACACCTCTTTTTCTGGAACATTATAATTCAAATTATAAAGAATTACGAAAAAAGATGTTGGAGTTGATCTAAAAAGCGGTTCCACATTACTGCGATAATATATTGAGCGACGATACTCTTTCTTAATTTTTTTGAAACCACTCCCACGACGTTCCATAAAGTGCATTCGACTAAAAATATCAGCAATTATAGGATTTCGACGCTTAGAAGCAACATAATCTGTATCAAGATTCTGAACAATAGAACCATCAAACATTCCGCCAGGAGAATAAATTTCCATACGGTCATCAAAAATATCAATGTGCACTTCACTGCCGATTTCCATATAGTCCCTGTGGATCAGGGCATTTACAAGTGCCTCATGTACAGCTTGTTCAGGATATTCCGGCATTTCGATTCTGCCAGTTCCAGTCTTTTTCCACCGCTTTTTGGTATTATTTTTTACAAATTCAATTCCATTTTGTAGCAGGGACACCAAAGATCCACTGAACTCCTTATCATCCAACGCTTCTAATACGCCTGACGCTTTATCTAAGCCGTACCAACGTGTGCAAAACAGGCGTGAATGGCGTATTGGAGATTCATCTGCAAATAGAGCTCCTGCGTTTGTCAATCTGCCACTCTCATCTGCCAGTTCAAAAGAAATAAAATCCGAATCGGTCAATTCGTTTCCTGTCCTCATACGATAAACAGAACGTAATTTAGTAAATGAAAAATCCTTCATCAAATAATGAGATATCACACTATCATAAGTTATATTTGTGCCATGCAGGACAAGCCGTTTCAGCGCAGTTGCATCTGCAGGAATACTCTCATTCCCTACCCGTACATAGGCAATACGGTTTCCGTCCGATACATAATAATAAGGAGTTTCCGCCTGCTTTTACAGATCTCTTCTTTCCCTTCGAAAAGATAGACCAGTTTTCCCATGAAACATCCCTGTTCTTTTCCGTCTTTTTGCCGATGGATATGATCTTCATCTGCTTCGATATAGAGATACTCACAGGCTTTCTTTTCTACAGGGAGTTCTTCCATATGGGGGATCTCTTTTTCGATCGCATGCACCTTGTTCATCACAGTTGTTTTGGTAATTGTTTGTCCTTTTGTCTGGACGGAGTCTGCTGCATGCTGATAAGAATGTACTTCAGCCTCGCTCAGTACTTTTGCTTCGGCTACTGGAGTAAACCGTTCCCGGTTTGGAAGATGGAGCAGTTCATCCAGCAGACACCGTATCTTTCCCTCCGGATCCTTATATCCTGAAGCTGTACGATGAGTACATGGAGAGACCTCTGTCCCACAAAGCCCACATGCTGCTCCACACAGAGCACGAAATGTAGGCCAGGCAGGTTAAATCTTTGTAAAATGGTAGAATTTCTACCCCACTCTCCGGCGGTCAGTGCTAAAATAGGACATTGAAAAAAGTCGAAAAAACGGAGCGTTGCTCCGTGGGGAGGAGAGAGAACTATGTGGGAGATAGAGCTGAGTCTCTGCTATGCCATGCTGAGCAAAAATCAAAAGAAAGCGGCGGACATTCTTCTGGAGGACCCGGACGCCGCCCGGACCATGACCGTGCGGGAACTGGCCGGGCAGGCCGGGGTGGGACAGGCCACCGTCATCCGGATGCTGCAGGCTGCTGGATATGAGGGCTGGTCCGCTTTTCAGCGGGAGGTCTGGCAGGAAAAGGGAAAGCAGGAAAGAGGAATGCATGAGGCCCCTGCCAGGGAACCGGCTTCCGGAGGAAAGAAATCCCCGGCAAAGCGAGAATACAGAAAATACGAGGCCGTCTTCCAGATTATCAGGGATGATCTCACTATGATATCGGACATGGCGAAACATCTGGACCTGAGACAGCTGGAGGAGGTTGTGAAGGTCATAAAAAAGGCCAAGATCATAGATGTGTACGGGACAGATAACTCCGCGAACGCGGCGGCAGAACTGTCGGGGCGGATGCTCCACTTAGGGCTCACCAGCAGGAACTACTCGGACCTGTTCTTCCAGAAGGTCAGTGCCGGCCATCTGGGAAAAAGGGACGTGGCTATCGGGTTTTCCATATCCGGGGAGACCCAGGCTGTCATAGACTCCCTGGCTGCGGCCAAGCAGGCGGAGGCCGTGACAGTGGCGGTGACGGGGGACCAGGTATCTGACCTGGCCCAGATTGCGGACTACATCTTTATCACTCCCACCATCCACTTCTCGGAGATCAGCCGGTGGATTTCCTCCCGCATCTCCCAGATGGCCTTTGTGGACGCCCTGTGCGGCGCTATCATGGTCAGCGATCCGGACCGCTTTGACAAGATGCTGATACAGTCCACGAAGGAGTTTGAACAGGATATGCACAGAAAAGACGCGTAGAGCGATAGAAAACACAGCAGAAGGACTTTTCGGAGCATTGCTCCGAATGGTCCTTTTTTCGTGGGATTTTACAGAAAAACGCTTTACACAGACTTTACATTTTATTGAAGATTTCTTAAAATTGATTGTTTATAATCCGGGTTGTGTCCGAGAGGACCGAAAAGAAAGGAACCAAGACACCCATGTTCAGACGAATTTTAAAACAGGCTCTCCCCACCATGATCGCTTTTACCATGTCAGGCATGTACAGCGTGGTGGACGGACTATTTGTGGGAAAGGCGGCAGGGGACACAGGACTTGCGGCCATCAATATCGCCTGGCCCATCCCGGCTGTGATCACGGCCCTGGGGATCGGGATCGGCACAGGGGGAAGCGTCCTCTATTCCAATATGATGGGAAAGGGAGACGGGGACGGCTGCAGGAGAATGTTCAATACAACTGTGTCATTCCTTGTGCTGGCAGGTATCCTTCTGTCAGTCCTCCTCTTTGCGGTGAGGGATCCTCTCCTTCGCATCTTCGGTGCAGAGGGGGACGTGATGGAGCAGGCACAGCAGTACACCGGCATCATCATCGCCGGGGGCGTGCTGCAAGTGTGCGGAACGGGCATCACGCCTCTCCTTCGGAACATGAACCTGTCTTTTGCGGCCATGATCAGCATGGTGACCGGATTTGCGGTGAACATCGCGGTCAACTACTATCTGATGTTCCCCCTGGGAATGGGGATACGGGGCGCGGCCTTCGGGACAGTGACAGCCCAGCTCGTGGTGCTGGCTATCAGCGTCCTTGTCCTTGCCAGGGCCTACAGAGAAAAGGTAAGGCCCGCTCTTGAGAGGAGGCTGGCAGCCGGTATCTGCCGCAGCGGCATCACTGCCTTCGGTGTTTCTCTGGCGCCCACCGTGGCCCTCATCTTCACCAACTGGCAGTGCCTCCGGTACGGGGGAAACGCAGCGGTGGCCTGCTATGCTGTCATCTCCTACATTGTCTTCCCGGTACAGTACCTGCTGACCGGTATAGGAGACGGGGTACAGCCTCTCCTGAGCTACTACAACGGAGCGGGCCGGCCCGTGGAGCTTGGGCAGGTGAAACGGATCGCCCGCATAGGAGCGGGCGTGCTGGGGGCAGTGACTATGGCGGCGGTATTGATCTGTACACCATACATCGCCCGCTGGTTCGGACTCTCCAATGAGGCGGCCGTATTTTTCGGGACAGGGATGAGGATCAGCGCACTCGCATTTCTGGTGACAGGATTTGCAAAATTTAATCTCTCTTACCTGAACGCGGTGCTGAGGGCCAGACTGGCTGTGATCCTCACATTTGCGGAGAGCCTGGTCGTATCACCTGTATACCTGTTCCTGCTCCCGGCATTTACCGGGATGACGGGCATCTGGATCTCGCTGCCGGCGACAGCGGTCACTATGCTCGTGATCTATGGAATGATAAGCAGAAAGGAAATGAGTTATGAGAAAAAAGGTTAGCTTTCGAAAAGTGGGAACTGTGTGGCTGTTTGTCCTGCCCGCCCTGATCCCGCTGATCGTATTCTGGATTTACCCGATACTCCGGTCTGTGTATATCAGTTTTACAGACTGGGACTACATGTCACCAACATACAATTTTGTATTTCTTGACAACTTTATAGCGCTCTTCAAGGACGCACGTTTCTACGATGCCCTGTGGAACACCATCGTGTTCACAGTGGGGACCCTCATCCCCTCCATCGTCCTGGGACTGCTCCTGGCGCTGCTGATGCAGAAGGCGTTTAAGGGGAGCGGGATCATCAAGTTCATCCTCTTTTCCCCGTGGATCACGCCTACAGTGGCAATTTCCATCGTGTGGACATGGATCTATGACCCGGATACGGGAATTGCGAACACAGTGCTGGAATTTCTGCATCTTCCAGCACTCCAGTGGATCAAAAGCTCTGACACGGCCATGCTGGCGGTCATCATCGTGACGGTCTGGAAGAGCCTTGGATATGCCATGATCTTTTACCTGTCCGCCCTGGAGAAGGTTCCCAAGGAGCTCTACGAGGCGAGCGGGCTGGACGGGGCAAAGGGCTGGCAGAGATTTCGGGACGTGACGCTCCCGTGCATCTCGCCCACCACCTTCTTCCTCGTCATCATCACCATGGTCACCTCCCTGCAGGCCTACGACCAGATCCAGATCCTGACCCAGGGAGGTCCGTCGGGAAGTACGAGGACGCTTTTATATATGTATTACCAGCTTGGATTTGAGGAGTTCAACATGGGACAGGCTACCGCGGTGGCCATCGTCATGATCGTCCTGACCGTATTTTTGTCAGCAGTGCAGTTCACGGCGTCCAAGAAATGGGTTCACTACTAGAGGAGGGAAAGCATGAAGATAAGAACAGGAATTCAAAAAACAGGAAAAATGGTTATACTCCTTGTGTTCTGCGTGTTCACCGTCTTTCCCTTTGTCTGGATGGTCCTGAGCGCGCTGAAGACAAAGGCTGAGATCATGGACGTGTCGGCCTTCTTCCCGGCCGAGTTCCAGTGGCAGAACTTTTACGAGGTCATTTTCAATTCGCCTCTTCTGAAATACGTGGCGAACAGCCTGTACGTGTCGGCGTTTACCCTGCTCATCCAGATTGTGACCGGGGCCATGATCGCCTACGCCATCGTGTTTATGAAATTTAAGGGAAAGAAGATCCTCTTCGCGGTGATCATGGGAACCTACATGCTGCCCACGGCAGCCACCTACATTCCCAGCTACATCATCCTGGCAGACTGGGGACTTCTGAACACATACACAGGACTGATCATCTCCGGATGCGTCAGCATATTCGGCATCTTCCTTCTGAGGCAGGCCTTCATGCAGGTGCCTGCGGGTATGATCGAGGCGGCCAGGATAGACGGGGCCAACCACTGGCAGATCCTCTGGAGAGTGGTGTGTCCCATGACAAAGTCCTCCTTCATAACGATGGGACTTATGAACTTTATCACCTGCTACAACAACTACATGTGGCCCTCTCTGATCACGGACTCAGACTCAAAGATGCTGGTGTCCCAGGGACTTCGGAAGTTTTTCATCGAGGGCGGAGCCTACGGGACCGAGTGGCCCCTTGTCATGGCCGGCAGCGCCATCATCGTACTGCCCCTCCTGATACTGTTTGCCTTCACCCAGAAATGGTTCATCAACGGTATCGGCGGAGACACGGGTATGAAGGGATAAAACCCTCTTACATATATCATTCAAAACAAAGGAAAGAAAAAAAAGCAAAAAAGGAGAAATATCATGAAGAAAAGAATTGTATCTGCACTTTTATTATGCGCTATGGCAACATCACTTCTGGTGGGCTGCGGCGGCGGTTCCTCCTCCTCTGAGCCCACAACGACAGCAGACGGAAAGCTCCAGATCGACCTGTGGTACTCAGGCGGAAAGACAGCTGTGAACGTGTTCCAGGAGATCGTGGACGACTTCAACGCATCCCAGGATGAGTACGAGGTTGCCACCACCACACAGGCAGACTACACAGAGACCTACGAGAAGCTCCAGGCAGGTATTGCCGGAAAGAACGCGCCGGACATGGCCCTTCTCGACACAGACAAGTCCAGAAACCTCTCAGAGAAGAACCTGGTGGCAGACATCAATGAGTTTGTGGACGCTGACGACGAGTTCGACAAAGAGGACTACATTCCGGTCTTCTATGACCAGGGCGTGGACGCGGACGGAAAGCTCTTTGCCCTTCCGGCCTACGGAACTACACAGGTGCTCTACTACAACAAGCAGATCTTTGCCGACGCAGGGATCGACCCCACCACCATCAAGACATGGCAGGACCTGGAGGCGGCAGCCGAGAAGATCACAACAGACAGCGTGGTTGGATGGGAGCCCATGTGGGGCTACGGGAACCTTGTGGACGCAGCTCTCAGCAACGGTGCGTCTCTCCTCAGCGAGGACGGCGAGACATGCCTGATCAACTCCAAAGAGTGGGTGGACGTATGGGAGAGCTTCCGCAAATGGATCCACGACGACAAGATCATGAAGGTAAACTCCGGCGGACAGGGCTGGGAGTACTGGTACACCACCATTGACGATGTGCTCCAGAACAAGGCCGGCGGGTACACGGGATCCTCAGGAGACCAGGCAGACCTTGACTTCAATATCGTAGGCGCCATCGAGCAGCCCGGATTTAACGACAACCCGTCAGCGCCCACAGCGGACGCGCTTCAGCTTGTCATGTTGGAGGGATCTTCCGACGAGGAGAAGCAGGGCGTGTACGAGTTCATGAAGTACTTCACAACACCGGAGAACCAGGCGAAATGGTCCATGGCGACAGGGTACGTGGCTGTCCGCGAGTCCACCCAGGAGGTGCCGGATTTCAAGGCCTACACAGATGAGAACCCCCACGCTCTTGTACCGCTCCAGCAGGCAATGCACGGCACATCTGCCCTCATCGACCCGACGGGCGGAAAGATCCTGGACGCTCTGAAGATCGCGGCAGACCAGGTGGAACTGGAGAACGTACCGGCGCAGGAGGCGCTGGATGCGGCGCAGGCAACTGCACAGGAGGCGCTGGACGCGTTATAAAATGAGACAGGAACTGAAATTTACCGTCAGCCGGGAGGCTGAAAATCTGCACAGGGAGCCGCTGGTGGTTCCCTGTGACACAGAAAGACTGTATATCAAAGTGGATCTGCCGGAGGAATTCCGCTATATGAGCTTTCTCATCCTGGAGGACCCGGAGGGACATATCCGTCTTCAGAAGCAGCTGGCCTGGGGAGACCAGGGCCTGTGCGTGGGAAAGGGCCCAAAGGACACTACCATAGGAGGCGTGCCGGGCAGGATACAGCCGGGAACGTGGCAGGTGTGCCTGGGCATCTTTACGGAGTATCTGCACCAGAGGCTGGGGGACAAGAGAGGCTGTATCACCATGACCGTGTCCGACGGGGAGGGCCCTGTGTCAGACCCCATGGGCGGCCTCGCCTGGGTGGAGGACACCCTGGAGATTTCCCCGGAAAAGTACCACTGGGACAAGGTGTACGGCACAAAAAAGCAGTGGTATAAGGGGGATTTCCACACCCACACAAGGCTGTCCGACGGGAAGGAGCCCCTGGAAAATGCCATGAAGAAGGCAGTGGATATGGACATGGACTTCTACGTGCCCACAGAGCACAATCTGATGCACACAGGCTGGTGTGACACATCCCTGTGCATCCTTCCCGGCATAGAGGTGACGACGGACAAGGGACATATGAACCTGTTCGGCATCACAAAGCTGCCGGAGCGGATCCTGGACATTGTGGCTCACAACGGCGAGGAGATCGTGGACAGCTACATGGAGGAGACAATCCGGGAGGCGAGGGAGAACCACTGGATCACAAGCATCAACCACCCCTTCCTCACCATATGGAAATGGCGCTATGACCAGACTGACCTGGATGACATCGACTGCCTGGAGATCATCAACGACCCAACTTACACAGACGCCAAAGACTCCAACGAGAAGGCCGTGCGCTTCCTGGACGCCCTCTGGCAGGATGGCCATCGGATCTACGGTGTGGGCGGCAGCGACTCCCACAATCTCATAGAGGAGCGCTACGAGGGGGCGGACCTTCCCTCCATTCCCGGAGACCCGGCTACCTGGGTCTGCTGCGGGGAGCTTACGCCGGACAACCTCATGGCGGCCGTGAAGGCCGGGCACATGTGCGTCACCCGCTTCTGCAGGATGACTCCCGTGATCCACGGAGCCGGCAGGACCTTTCTTCCGGGAGATGAGCTCCCTGAGGACGTGGACAGAGTAACGATACAGGTGCTGATAGAGGGGCTTGCTGAAAAGCCGGTGGTCTCTCTGGTGAGAAACGGCGCTTCCCGGGAGCTGGAAGTCAGAGAGCTGGAGGTCAGAGAACTGGAAGGCGGAAAATGGGAGGTGCTGGCTGACGCTGAACTTGAGGAAGAAAAGTGGCAGTGGCTTCGCCTGGACGTCCGCAGCCGGGAGAAGGAATTCCTCGGCTACATGAACCCTGTGTTCAGAGGATCGGCGAACTCCCGGTACCGCACCTTTGGCGAAATAAAAAAGACAATGGAAGAACTTTAATATGATCAGAGGAATTTTATTTGACAAAGACGGGACACTGGTGGACTTTTTCTCCCTGTGGCTCCAGGCGGCCCTGGCTGTGACGCCCGCATTTCTCGAGGAAAACCACATCCAGCCGGACAAGGACATGACCGACTACGTGCTGCGTGCCATGGGAGTGGAGGACGGGAAGGTGGACCCGAGAGGAGCCCTGGCCTACAAGTCCTACCAGGAGATAGCGGCAGATATCTGCCAGGCGCTGGAAAAGAAGGGGATCACTCTGGATCCGGCCAGAGTCCAGGAGCAGCTGGAGCGCCTCTTCGACGAGAATGTGACTGGGAAAAATGTGAGCTACACGCAGGTCACAGATATCAAAAAGATGCTGCGGGCCCTGAAGGAGAGGGGCATCTGCGTGGGACTTGCCACGGCAGACACCATGCGCTCCGCCAAGAGCTGCCTGAAAAAGCTGGGCACCTATCAGGAGTTTGACTACGTGGGAGCCGATGACGGCGTAAAAAGACCCAAGCCGGAGGCGGACATGTTCCTGGAGTTCCAGCATAAATTCAACCTGAAGCCGGAGGAGATCGCTGTGGTGGGGGACACCTACAATGACGTGGCCTTCGCAAGGAACAACGGCGGCATCGCCATAGGCGTCTTGAGCGGCGTCAGCAGCGAGGAGGATTTCCGGGGAGAGGCAGACTATATCCTGGACTCTGTTAAGGAGCTGCCGGGGCTCCTTGAGCGGATGTCCTGAAAAGCGGCAGAAAAGAAAGTATATCAGACACGACAAGGAGGAATAACTGTGGCTGAAATTCAGTTAAACCATGTATATAAAAAATTTGAAGATGGAGTTACCGCGGTAAAGAATTTTACCCTGGATATTCACGACAGGGATTTCGTGGTGTTCGTGGGACCTTCCGGATGCGGAAAATCCACAACGCTGCGCATGATCGCCGGACTGGAGAAGATTTCCGACGGCACTCTTGTGATGGATGGAAAGACCATGAATGACGTGCAGTCCTGTGACCGTGATATAGCCATGGTATTCCAGAATTACGCGCTCTATCCCCACATGACCGTGGCGGAAAACATGGCCTACAGTCTGAGACTGAAGCATGTGCCAAAAAAGGAGCGCAGGCAGAAGGTGGAGGAAGTGGCAAAGATACTGGGGCTGGAGCAGGTGCTGGACAGACGCCCGGCAGAGCTCTCCGGCGGCCAGAAGCAGAGAGTGGCCATGGGCCGGGCCATTGTGCGCCAGCCCAAAGCCTTCCTGATGGATGAGCCTTTATCCAATCTGGACGCCAAGCTCAGGACCCAGATGAGGAGGGAGATACAGAAGCTGTACAGAGAGCTGGACAGCACCTTTATCTACGTGACCCACGACCAGACAGAGGCCATGACCCTGGGCACGAAGATCGTGGTCATGAAGGCCGGAGAGATCCAGCAGATCGCCTCCCCAGAGGTGCTCTACAATGAGCCGGCCAATGTGTTCGTGGCAGGATTTATCGGCATGCCGCCCATGAATTTTTTCAAGGGCAGATGCCAGATGCGCTATGAGAAGGTCTACGCCAGCACAGCGGGCATGCAGATCGAGCTGTCTGCGGAGCTGGCGGACAGAGTGAAGCAAAAGAGCGAGCTGGGCAAAGACATCATCATCGGTGTGCGGCCGGAGGATATGCTGATCGCTGACACGGGCATCGAGAGCCGCGTCCGCGTGTACGAGATGCTGGGGGCGGAGACCTACCTGTATTTTGACCACGACGGCGGGAACGTGGCGGTCAGAGTGGAGGCCGACACGCCCATCCGCAAGGGCGACCGGGTACACTTTAACTTCCGTCCGGAGAAGATCCATCTGTTTGACGCCCAGACGGAGGAGAGAATATAGAAACCGCGAAAAAAGGAAAAGCTTTGGCAAGATCAATCTGGGCCGAAGCTTTTTGTTATCATAAAAATATCTATTTTGTTTTTATCTATCGACATAGTATAATTTACATATCAGGAATAATCGATGGGATGTGACACAGAAGTGGAAAGAGAGCAGATTGACAAATACGAATTCAATACAGCGGATAAAAGGATAGCGGTCTACCCAAGCCCCGAACCTGACAGCCCTATTGTGTATATAAATACTTTTGAGGGAGAAGGTGATAATGTATACCGGGCGCTGGAAAACATGGACAATCCCGCTTTTACCCTTGTCGCTGTGAGCGGTCTGAAGTGGGAACACGATATGGCCCCGTGGGATATCCCACCGCTCTCGAAGAAAAGCACTCCCTGTATCGGAGGCGCCGACGACTATCTGCAGCTTTTAAGGGAAGAAATCATGCCGCGGGCAGAAAAGATGGCGGATGGCGTCTCGTGGAGAGGGTTGGCAGGTTATTCTCTGGCCGGGCTGTTTACAGTGTATTCTCTGTACCGGACAGACCTTTTTTCGAGGATCGCAAGCGTGTCCGGCTCACTCTGGTTTCCGGGCCTTATGGATTATATCACTTCTCATGAGATGAAAAGGATTCCGGACTGCGTTTACTTTTCCCTCGGGGATCTGGAGAGAAGGACAAGAAAGCCCTGTCTGAAAACAGTACAGGAAAATACCGAAAGAATCCGGAGTTTCTATGCAGGCCACGGTATTGATACGTTCTTTCAGCTCAATCCGGGCAATCATTTTAAAAATGCTGACCAGAGAACAGCAGCAGGCATTTCGTGGATTTTGAACAGGCAGGTCAAAGGAGCGTAAAGTAATCAAAAGGGTAAGCAATCACTTTTTGTGGAGGGAGATATCATTATGATATCAGCAGAAGTATTAGCCCACGAAAAAGAATTGGAAGAAAATTTACAAGCCTTAAGCAATAGAAACAGGAAGTCTTCCAATATGTATGATTGGGAATTCTTCCCGCTGATACCAGTTTACGATCGTGGATCGTGAAACCTTTGCCATCAGCGCCGCTTCTTCCGGGGTCAGATAATTAAGATTTCCATTGCATCTTCGATTCCCGGATTGTAAAAGTTTCTTTCTTCTGAAATTTGCCAGAGCAACATTTTCTTCCATAGCAAGTTCTTTATAATCATTGCAGGGCGACAACTGATACTCTTCCTGCTCATCAAGAAATTTCTGAAAGCTATCTTTTGTAATCCGCTTCTGATCAGCGATAATAACGGTTGAAAAATATTTTCCATATCTTTTACTTTTCAGCAGCGCATAAACATCTTTTCTGCTGATTCCAAGCAGCCTTGCCATTTCCGGCATACTGATAGTTGCCTCATACAATTCTTTTTTTGCTTTACGATCCTCAACTGTCTGATACTTCGACTGTCCATTGTACCAATTCCAAAATTCTTCTTTGGGAATCCGTTTCCAGTAGTCAATTGTAACAGTCTCAAGATTTTCCCGTTTAACCAGATCATAGGCAACGCTTTCTTCAATTTCCAGCAGCTGTTCAATATCACGCACAGAATAGGACCATTTCTTTAACTCCACCCCTGGCTCTTCTCCGGTCACTTTCTGGTATTTCACCTGATTGGCATACCACTTTTCAAAACTGGCAATATTGACCCGCAGCTTGCCGGCGATCTCCCTGGACTCAAATACATTTTTATGAAGGAGCCAGTACCGATCCGTCTTCTTAAGTCCTAACAATTCTCCCATTTCCGTTACGCTCATCCATTTCTTTTGAGGAGATGGGTTTCTTTTGTATGGACTATTGGATTCAATGTCCTTGATCATATCCTGATATTCTTCTTTCATCCATTCTTCCTTTTTACCCATAGAGAGTCCTCCCTTCCTGCTAAAAGGATAACGGAAATATAAAAATAACGTTACTATGTCGATGAACTTTTTTCATACGGAAATTATTTCCCGGAAGGCTGTTTATCCAGCCAGTCGTCAAAACTCTTCTTAGAGATTCGGTACTTCCCACCGTCCAACTGGATCCAGCGAAATTCATTCCTTTTCAAAAGGCTATAGACTGTTGGTCGGCTGACTCCAAGGATTTCCTGTAATTCTGCTACTGTATAACATCGTTTTTCTGCCATATTGCATACCTCTTTCCATTCTTTAATACGACAGTACCACAGGATCGCGATCTCCAATCCAATTAGAAAAAGACATAAGGGCACTTCTCAGTTTTGGTGCATTTTCCACCATCTCCTGTGCAATTCCCGTTAGATTTTGAATAAAGCTATCAATACGGCCATATTCCGGCTGCACATATGATGAAAACTCATCTACGATACGGTTCTCACCGTCTACCATGACTGCGCCTATCTGTATAATGTCATCGATATAATCATTGAGCCTCCGTACCGCACAGGTATACGCACTAAAAGTCGATCTGCATACGTTTACTGAATCTAGAAACTGACGTCCAATTTCAGGAGTATATGTTTCTATACCAAGTTTTTTCATCAACGAGTAGATTCTGTTGTAAATCCGCCTGTAAACCATCAATGTGGAATCCATGTAATTCTGCTTTTTGAGCTGATTGATGACACAATCAGACAGCTTGTGAAAGTTTAACGTTTTCTCTGCCATAATTGACCTCCTTATAATAATCTGTGAGGTTAATTATACGCTATTGTTATTCGAGAAAACGACATGTACCATCAGGTTTTAAGCTGAGATCTGCATTTCTTCTGGAATAATAATACTTCTGGGATAATGGGTCCAGCACCCTGCGAAGACGATGGCTTCGGTTTCCCGGTCCAGCTTCCGGTAGGCAGAGTATCCATCGCAGACGACAACTCCTGTGAATTTGCTTATGTGTGATAAAGAAGCAATAGAAGTGCAAAAAATTTTGCCGTTCCTA
>OLVT01001716.1_pt1 | contig 17206 bp, 18 predicted proteins | sample 1673241 | NCBI WGS metagenome assembly OLVT01 (sample SAMEA3178936, study PRJEB25190) | human gut metagenome | biome: human gut; feature: human-associated habitat; material: faeces | place: Austria | collected 2013 | reverse complement strand
CAAGACATCACCAAGCATCCTTACTTCAACACCAACTCAATCTGGGTTCGCATCGACGCTTTGAAAGACAAGCTCGCCGAATGCGATGGTGTGTTGCCGTTGCCGGTGATTCGTAACAAAAAGACCGTGAATCCCACGGACCCGGATTCCGAACAGGTGATTCAGCTGGAAACCGCCATGGGCGCCGCAATCGGTCTGTTCAACGGTTCTATCTGCGTCCAAGTGGATCGTATGCGCTTCCTTCCGGTGAAAACCACCAATGATTTGTTCATTATGCGTTCCGATCGATTCCACCTGACGGACACGTATGAGATGGAAGACGGCAATTACATCTTCCCGAACGTCGAACTTGATCCGCGATACTACAAGAACATCCACGATTTCGACGAACGGTTCCCCTACGCCGTGCCATCTTTGGCCGCAGCCAACTCGGTTTCCATTCAGGGCGACTGGACATTCGGACGTGACGTCATGATGTTCGCCGACGCCAAACTGGAAGATAAAGGCGAGCCAAGCTATGTGCCGAACGGCGAATACGTTGGTCCGCAAGGCATCGAACCGGACGATTGGGTGTGATTTACAACACGGTCGAACGATAAAAAAGATATTATTTTTGTGAAATGGCGCTCAAGTGCGGAAAAAGCCTCTAAGATAGAGTGAGTGTGGGGAAACTCATACGCACTTATAACGAAACAGTAACTATACGTGAGGACTAATGGCAGAGGGCACAAGCGGACGTCGGCGTTTTTCCGACAAATGGGGCAAGCACGAGCTGGACGTACTGGCTGTGTTGTCATCCGCGTTCCCGCAATGGCTCACATCCCGCCAAATTGCGCAGCGCGTCAAGGCTTACGCCGACTCGTATGGAGAGCTGGCAGATCAGGCCGCCAAGGCCGCGTTCGCCAAGCAGTTCCAGCGTGATCGCGCCAAGCTCGCCGCTATGGGCATCGCCATCGAATCACGGCAGCCTGAGTATTCGTCCAAGTCGGAAGGCCAGGACTTCGCGTCCTACCGTCTGCAGTTGGGCGACGAACCGCGCGTCCGTCTGATGTTCGAGCCGGAAGATATGCCGGTGCTTGCCGCCGCCAACTATCTGGCTCGTTCGATGTCGATTTCCTCCGAGCCGGATCAGTCCCAGCTCGCCCAACATGCGTCGCGCACCACGCCGCGTGTGCCGCAGACCCCTATTCCCGGTCTCGGTTTGGATTCGATTGCGCCTGGCTTGGGCACGCAGCCCATTCCGGACTCGCTGGTCAAGGTTATCGATTCGCGTCGCTTTGCCGCCACCGTTGATGTGGACGGCGAACACCTGAACGTGGCCTACACCGATTCCGACGATTTGGCCATGTTTGTGCTGGAGCATCCGGGTGCCACGATTGTCAGCCCGCAGGAGGCTGTGGACGCCTATCATCGCCGCCTGCACGCCGCCAGCCGATTCACTTTGGCCGACGAATCCGCCAGCCCTGTAAGCGCCTCGGTGGTTTCCCCGTCGATTAGTCGCGATGTTCGTGAGCCGGGTGATCCCGAGTCGATCAAGGCCCAGAACAAGAAGAACGGATCCGCTTTCCAAACGGGCAGCGAGGTGGATCGTCGCCTGCGTCTGATGCTGTTCCTCTCCGCTCACTTGGGTGAGGAATTCTCGATGAGCGAGCTGGCCGAGCGCTTTATCGGCAAACCAAAGAACGACGACGAGCTCAAGAAATTCGTCAACATCATTCATAAGGACATCAACACCCTGACCACCGTTTCCGACGATGGTGAGATGGCTGGCAGCCAGTTCTTCGATATCGACTGGCCGCTGCTGGATGCCGAGGGTATTGTTTCCGCCACCAATTCGTTGGGCCTTGAACGTCTTGCCGGCATTTCGCCGCAATACCTCAGCATGCTCACCGCCTCGGTCAGCTACTTGGCGCATTCGCCGTTACTGCCGGACAAGCAGCGTGGGCAGGCCGAATCCCTGTATGAGCGTTTGCGCCGCCATGTCAGCCCGGGCCAGACCCCGTGGCTGAGCCTGACCGGCTATGAGCTGGAGCCCCGAAGCTTCTCCATCGTCAAGCGCGCGATCAACACCGATTCGCTGTTGGACATGGAGTACTCCGACGGTACCGGTAGTACCCGTCGCAAGCTGGTGGCCCCCGCCAAGATTTTCATCGATGAAGGCGTGTATTATGCCGCCGTCTACACGGATGTCGGTTCCGCCGCCCCCAAGGACAAGAAGGCCTACGTCTCCAAAGACAAGACCATCGACAAGGCGAACGGCAAGCCGCGCATCTGGCAGGTGCTGCGCTTGGCCCGTATCGAAAAGGCGGAACTGGTCAAGCCCACCAAGCAGATCAACATTCCGAACATGCCGGTGAGCGAATTGCGCAAGTGGAGTTTCGACAACGGCACTGACGCGGTGTTCATCACCGATCAGCGCGATCTGGCATTCATCAAGACATTGCCGGGCGCTACCGTCGAACAATGCGGTGCCGGTGAAAAGGTGCATCTGACCGTTTCCTCCGACTCTTGGTTCGTGGCCTTCTGCATCGCACATGCGCGTCATATCACGGCGGTCGCCCCGGAAACGTTGCGCACCATGATCGTGGCACGCGCCGAACGCGAACTGAGCGTCAGCGAGAACAAGTAAGGAGCCTTTCATGCCTTGGTGGATATGGCTGATTCTGGCCCTGTTCATGCTGGCCATGATTGTTGCCGGACTCATCTATGCAGCCCTTCATGGGCTCCGTGCCCTGAAAGACATGTCCGACATCGGTGGCCAACTCGGTGAACGTGTGGCCGCGATGGGGGAGCCCGGCACTTCTGCCGACACCAGCGAGCCGCCTCTGTTCACTCAGCCGCTCAGCGTGGCACAGAATCGTTATGCCGAGGCCCATGCGGACGTGATTCGCAGCAAGGCCGCCAAGCGCGAGCGCCGCACCCAGGCATGGGCCCGCTGGAAGCGATTCAACAACTAACGGAAAGCAGCAATGGCACGTCACCAACACCATAAGGGCAATGCCGATTCCCAGACGCTGAGCCCTTCGCAGCGGTACGCATCATTCCAGAAAGTCCAACGCCATCGGGCGTCCGCAGCAGCGCGATTCGCCGAATCCCTGCCTTTCGAACTGGACGATTTCCAGACCGAAGCCAATGACGCGCTCGAAGCCGGCAGCAACGTACTGGTCGCGGCCCCAACCGGTGCCGGCAAAACCGTAGTGGCGGATTTTGCCATTTACCTCGCCCAGGAACGCAACGTCAAAGCCTTCTACACCACACCGATCAAGGCGCTGAGCAATCAGAAATACCATGATCTGGTCGACGTGTACGGCCCGGACAAGGTAGGCCTGCTCACCGGCGACACCTCGATCAACTCCGAGGCGGACATCGTGGTCATGACCACCGAAGTGCTGCGCAACATGCTCTACGAGCGTTCCACCACGCTGAACGCACTACGCTACGTGATTCTCGACGAAGTGCACTATCTGGCCGACCGATTCCGCGGGCCCGTGTGGGAGGAAGTCATCATCCACCTGCCCAAGACGGTCAAGATCGTCGGCCTGTCCGCCACCGTGTCCAACGTGGAGGATTTCTCCAACTGGATTGCCTCGGTGCGAGGCGACACCAAACTGGTGATCAGCGAACACCGCCCCGTGCCTTTGGAACAGCACGTCATCGTGCAGGCGGACGAACACACCGAGCCCGAGGTGCTGGATCTCTATCGCCGCGACGGCAACGGCGAGCAGGCCACCAAGCTCAACGCCGAACTCATCAACCGGCTCGACCAGTTGGACCGCAAGGCCGCACGCCGGCGCGGCGAGGAACGTCCCGATAAGCGCAAGGGCTTCGGCAGAGGCCGCGGCGGCAAAGGCGCCAAGGGCCATGCCCCGAAAGCGGAACGCCACACCCCGCGCCGCTGGGCCGTGGTGGACGAGCTTAACTTCCTGGGAATGTTGCCCGGCATCTACTTCATCTTCTCGCGCAACGGCTGTGACCAGGCCGTGGAACAGTGTATCAATGCTGGACTGGAGCTCACCACCGATGAGGAAGTGACCAAGATTCGCCGCATCGTGGATGAGATGGTGGAGGGGCAACTCACTCAGGAAGACCTGAAAGCCCTGCAGTTCTCCAAGTTCCGCTTTGCGTTGGAAGAAGGCTTCGCTTCGCATCATGCCGGCATGATTGCCCTGTTCCGCCAGATAGTCGAACGATTGTTCGAAGAAGGTCTGGTCAAAATGGTGTTCGCCACGGAAACACTGGCCTTGGGCATCAATATGCCGGCCCGCTGCGTGGTGGTAGAGAAACTCGAGAAGTTCGACGGTACCGGTCATGTGGGCCTGACGCCCGGCGAATTCACGCAGCTCACCGGTCGTGCCGGTCGGCGCGGCATCGACACCATCGGCCACGCCATCGTGGTCGACCATCACGGTTTTGTACCCGCCACGGCCGCCGCGCTGTCATCCAAGCGTGTCTACCCGCTGCACTCGAGCTTCCGACCCACGTTCAACATGGCCGTGAACCTGCTCAACTCCAGCGACTACGAGACCGCGCGCGTTACCCTGGACCAGTCGTTTGCCCAGTGGGAGGCCAACGAATCGGCCTGGCAGCTGGAATCGCAGATCAACACACTGAAGAACGCACTGGCCGGATACGAACAGGCGTTCGCATGCGAACACGGCGACTTCAAACAGTTCATGACCCTGCGTATGGAGCTGAGCGACATCGAAAAGGAAGGCCGCCGCAAACTGAAGCACGAAGTGTTCCTGACCGATCAGGAGCGTTCACGCGCCTTCCAGAACCTTGACCAGCGCATTCGCGATTTGCGCAAGGCGGAACACGAGCATCCATGCCGCAACTGCCCGGACCTCCAGCAACACCTCAAGTGGGGCCACCGCTGGGCCCGCGAGACCCGCGAACTGCAGCGCGTCACCGATCGCTACGACTCCCGTACCGGGTCCGTGGCACGTCAGTTCGATTGCATCTGCGATATTCTCACCGGGCTTGGTTACCTCGAACGTCATGTCAATGCGGCCGGCCACATTGACATGACGTTGACCGAAAAAGGCTCGCTGCTGCGCCGCATCTACAGTGAACATGACCTGGAACTGTGCGAGGCGCTGCTCGCCGGCACGTTCGACAAGCTCGACGCCAACGGACTGGCCGCTGTGCTCTCTTCACTGGTATACGAGGCCAGACGCGGGGGAGACAGCGAACCGAGGCACTACCCGGGCGGCATCTCCGGGCCCATCGCCATCGCTTCGTCCAAGCTCAAGGGCATTTGTGAAGACATCGATATCCTGTGCGAGGATCACGGTCTGGACGAGATGCAGCGGCCGGACTTCGGTATTCTCGACGTCATGTATGAATGGGCGGATGGCGGTTCGCTGGGATCGTGCCTGTACGGCACCGACATGACCGGCGGCGACTTCGTGCGCACTGCCAAACGACTGGCTGACGTGCTGCAGCAGATCGCTGTCGCCCAGCCGCTGCCGTTCGACGGGGGAGAGCGGCTGGCAGGCCTCGCCCACGAAGCGGCCGACCGGGTCAATCGTGGCGTGGTGGCCTACTCCGGCGTGGACTGACGGGGGCCGTTTGATGGGAGTTTGTCAGCCGGCGTCGGAAGCTTGGAATAGCGGCCAAGTCCGAACTGTTGCGTAAATTAGTAGGGTTAAAGATCTTTCAAGGAGGATGCCGATATGGCAGAACGTAGCCTCAGGGGCATGAGCATCGGAGCGAAATCGCTGGAGTCCGACGACAACGTCGATTTCGCCGCACGAAACGATGTGGCGTATGTATGCCCGAAGGGCCACCGCACCATCCTGCCGTTTGCCGAGGGTGCCGAAATCCCGGACGAGTGGGAGTGCCGTTGTGGTTCCGTGGCCCACCGTGAGGGCGACGCCGACCGTGAGGGCGACGAAATCAGCAAACCCACCCGCACCCACTGGGACATGCTGCTGGAACGCCGTAGCGAAGAGGAACTGGCCACCCTGCTCGAAAAGCGCCTGCAAATGCACCGTGACGGTTGGATTCCTGACTACGAGTGATCTCCTACTGAACAACACGTGAACTTGATGCCCAGTCATCCCGACTGGGCATAATCATTGTTGGAACAAGTCGCATATCGTTTGACGACCATTCAGAGCAGTCGACATGAACAAAGGGGAGTGGAATCTCAATGGCACAGCATCCGATGAAAGTGGTCCTGTTGGATCTCGACGGCACGCTTACCAAGTCCGACGGCGGCATCATCGCCTCCGTCGTCAAGACGTTCGAGGAATTGGGTCGCCCGGTTCCCGACGATGCCGAGCTGCATCGTTTCATTGGTCCGGCCATCATCGAATCGCTGCGACGCAACCATGTGCCGGAGGATGAGCTTGACCGGGCGGTCACCATCTACCGCAGCTACTATGCGGATCGCGCCGTGTTCGATGATCCGAACGAGCCCGGCAACAAAGTTCCCGGCCGCTTGGTGAACGTCGTGTTTCCCGGTATCCGCGAACAGCTGCTCAAGCTGCGTGCCGACGGCTATTATCTGGCGTTGGCCAGCTGCAAGCCCGAGTACCAATGCGTTCCGATCTGTGAGCATTTCCATCTGACCGAGCTGTTGGACGGCATCTATGGCGCATCCAGGGATAACTCTCGTTTGGACAAGGATCAGGTGATTCGGTACTGCTTCGACAAAATCGGTTTTGATGCTGCAGCGGGGGACAAGGCCGTGATGATCGGCGACCGCTACACCGACATCGACGGCGCCCACGCCTGCAATCTGGACGCCATTGGCTGCCGCTGGGGCTACGCTCCGGCCGGTGAGATGGAAGAACACGGTGCCTACGAAATCATCGAGAAGCCCGAGCAGATCGAAGAAGCCGTAAACCGTTATTTCCAAACACACTGAAACACAACGGCGAGGACTTCTTCATGATGGGATGCGATGGAGCCTGCGCCGCGGGCTTCGACCTGGTTTTCATCGGTTTGCCATTGCTGTCGCTGTATGAGATTCCCATGCTGATATGGTTCATTTGGCGAGCATTCCACTGGAAACGAGATGACAAGGATTGGCTGAAAGGCACGGCGATTCTTGCAATTGCGGTGGTCGCTCCGGTGCTCCTTTGGCTGTCGGCCTTGGTATGCGTGGACTAGTTGATACAGGCGACCGAATCCTTGTCAAGGATAACTAATCTGACATAACGTACATTATCGGCTAATAGTACGTGGTGATTTTAGCCGAACCAGTAGTATCTAGTTGCGGATTAGCCTCGCCGCAGAGAATCGGCTACTTCGCAACATCATCCTTATTCCGGTGAGAAGCAACGCCCAAACGCTTGTCCATTTCGGTTTCCGAAGCGTTGCGTGCCTGCAGATACATGGCGATGAGTTCCAGCAGCACCAGCGCGAATATGATGATTGCTCCGGGCAATTGCGCGTGGTCGTAGAACGCGAGCATGCGAGCATTCATCAGATCCGCTGTAAACGTCAACACGGGAAACGGGATCAGCGCCGCCGCAAACGACATGAAATGCGTTTTCACCATCGACCAGTCGACCGGATCGACCGGCGGTCGCCGGCGTTTCGGCGTGAACAGATGACCTCGGCTGACCGTTATAGTGATGATGGACACAGCAAAGATGACGGCGACCATCCACAGAACGCCCGGCAACAATCCGACAACAATCCCGTTCACCCGGTCCTCCAATCAGTCATAATAATCACCGCAACATATAAAAACATAAGATGGCAGGCAACAAAAGCAACACATACAACAAAGCGACCTGCCGACCAAAGCCGGCAAGTCGCCAACAACCATACATGTATCAGGCGGTTGCGCGTTGCAAGCGCTGTGCCTCGAGCTTCTTGCGCATCCTCATGGCAGTCAGTTCATCAATCGGACGGCCCGTGGCAATCGTCAGCGGCTTGGCCTCAAGATCAACATATTCTTCCTGTTCCAAGGCCGTCTCAATCTGGTGCCACAACGAACCCACCGACACGGCGAACACTGCCTTACCGCTTTGCAACAGTTCGAGCATCTGTTCGCTGGTTGTGCATTCATGTACGTTTTGACCATCGCACATGATGGTCACATTGGCCAGCTGATCGGTGCTGCGTTGAGTCAAGAATCCGATGGCCGCCGTTACGTTCTGCAGATTCACACCGGCATCAAGCAACTTCTTGGATACAGCGAGAATCACCACATCCTTAAACGAGTATAGTCGTCGTGAACCGGAGCCATGAGACGGCGTGATGGACGGCTCAACAATCTGCTTGCGTGCCCAATAATCGAGCTGTCGGTACGTGATGCCGGCCACCTTGGAGGCCACAGTGCCACGGTAGCCGCGCTTGATCTCCTCAGTATCGACGTTGGAGAACAACTCCCCCTGAATCGCGTCAGCGTTCAGATTCTGACGGTCCTCAAGCGAAACATGAAGATGCAGCCCGGTCTGTCCCATGGCACTCCCCTAACTCATGCGTGTCTCGCATATGACTCACACTGGTGTAATCACATGATTGCAATTTCTGCAATCAGTCTAACCCCGTGCTGGGTGTGGACTATTGGGAAATAATGGCAGATTTCGTGAAGAACACGAGGCGGAATTTACCGATCATGATTTCGTCGCCGTTCTTCAGCGTCGCCTGATCAACACGCTGACGGTTCACGTAGGTGCCGTTCAGACTTCCCGCGTCAACCACAAAGAACTGACCGTTGACCCTGCGGAACACGGCATGCTGACGGGATACGGTGGAGTCGTCGAGCAGAATATCAGCTCGCGGATCACGGCCGACGGTGATTTCATCCTCGTCAAGCAAGTAACGAGAACCTGAGACCGCTCCCCTGGCGGAAATCAGCAATGCCGTTCCCTCGGACAATCTGGTGATGGTGTCCAGATCCTCTTGAGTCAGCGGTCGATCGCCGGTGGTGGTAATGGGCAGTACATTAATCGCGGGCAGGCCGATAATGGTGGTTTCGCCTGCGCTAGGAATCGGGTTGGTCATAATCCCCTATTCTACCGTCTTTGCATACTGGTTTTGCGTAGCTTCGCGTACTTCGTCGATAATGATGCTGTCAGAAGGCTGTACATTGACGTTGGACCCGTATTTCACCTGGAGCTGAGCGCCCACACCGCCGGCGATATCGACTGCGTTGGACAGTTCCTGCGGATTGCCAATGGCCTTCACCGTGTATGTGGGCTTGATGGTGGTGCCATCCACGATCAAACCTTCCTCGGCGTCCTGAATGTAGGTGGAGGTGATGACGCGCACGTTATTGATGGCGATTACCTCGGCACCGGCATTGCGAAGTTCCTCGATAAGGTTGAACATGATTGAGGCGTCCACTTTAGTCGTCAAGCCTCGTCCGATTCGGATGGTCACGCCTTGACCCTTTGCCGGGAGTCTGCCGGAGATCAAGCCGCTGGTCTCCTCGTTTTGCTTGGCGATCTTACGCGCCTGCTCCTGCTCGTTAGCCGCCGATTTCAGCGAGTTGAGCTGGCTGTTCAACTGGGTTTTACGCTGCTCGAGATTGGAGATTTGCGTATTCGACTCGTTCAGCAGCCTTACCAGTTCACTCTCGTCCATCGTTTCGTACGTGGATTTAGTGTTATTGATCTGGCTCATGTAGGCGAAACCCAACAACGCGCACATCAGAGCGATGAGAATCGAGGATAGTAACCGTGATTTGTTGCTGGCACGGTTGAGATCCTTCCGGGGCTTCTTACGCACCGTGGGAAACGACCCGGTTTCCATCCGGTCGTTGACCTTGTCTTGTGCATGCTGGTCGCGCATTTTCTCCAGCATGTTGTCTGATTGTGCTTTACGTGCCATACGTCAGTACCCTTGTCAGCCTCGGAAGATGAAGCGTCTGATCGCGGACACGTTGGAGAAGATGCGGATGCCGAGTACGACGATGACGGCTGTCTGCAGCTGCGAACCGACGCCGAGCTGGTTGCCGAGGAACACGAGCAGTGTTGCCGTCACCACGTTGGCGAGGAAGGAGATCACAAACACGCGGTCGGAGAAGCTGCGCTCGAAATAGGCTCGCGCGGCACCCAGCAGGGCGTCAAGAGCAGCGACCACCATAATCGGCAGATAAGGCTGCACGATGATCGGAATGTCCGGCTTGACGAACACGCCGATGACGACGCCGATGATTAGTCCCAGAACGGCTGCCATTATTCATTCCTTTCCGCGTACTTCACTTCGCCAGTGACTGCTGCCTCAAGTGTAATCGAATTGGATTTGCTCACCTGCGGGTAGATACCGGCTTCCTTGAAGGAATCGTAAAGACTTGCAAGTTTCTTCTTCCCCATCGCTTCGGCCAAGGCGCTCTTATCGCCTATGGCTTCAATGGTATAGGGGCTTTGTATCGCGGTCATGCCGATGAGAATATGCCCGCCGGCCTTGCGTATCGAGGTTTGCGCGCCGAGCCTATTACCGTTGATGGCAATGGCTTCGGCTCCGTTTTGGAACATCAGGGAGACCAGTTGCTGCAGATCCAGATCGGTGATGACTCGGATGTTCGTGGAGGTGCCGACTCTCGTCGAGGAGGATTGATCCGACTGGCTTGCCGCGATTGGATCGGCCAGCGTCATGGTGATTCCTTCGCCTTCGACCACCGTGGCACCATTGACCATTTCGTCTTGGATAAGCGTATCGCTTTTCACGCTGCCGGATATTTTTTTGGACTGTTCGTCAACTTGGGAGCGCAAATTATTGACGTCCGTGGTGAGTTCGTCTATTTGCGAGTTGCGATTCTCCAATTGCGTGGCCAAAGTCTGCCGTACCTGCTTACGCGGATCGGATTGCAACTGTTGCACGAATAGGCTGCAGGCAAAGCCAACGCCGACGCAGATGATGAATACGACGATGCGATTAAACCAGATGGAGAAGGTCGAACGATGCTCATGGACCAGTCGTGAGTCGGAGAACATCGGATCCATCGGACGATTGACAAGATCATCGATGAGCTGAAGCGAATCGTCGTTGGTTTTACGGCGACGTCTGGTGCGGATGGCGGCGGCGTCATCCGGGGAAAGCGCATGATGTGATTCCGCGCCTCGGACTGAGTGGGAGAACACGGCGCGGCGTCGTACCGGCTCATTCTCCTTGGGTACGGGGAATGAGACCGGGGCCGTGGCCTCAAGCGCCATACTTCTCCCCCAGTTCCTTGCGTAGCAATCCGACGCCCTGCTTGGTATAGATATATCCGGCGAGCCAATACATGGCGATGCCCCAGATGCCGGCGGCCAGCGCGGCGATGTAGAGCAAGTGGAAAAACGTACTGGTGCCCAAATCGGCGAAAATCAGACCGACGATGGAAATCATCAGCAGCGCGGTACCGGCCTTGCCCACGAAATGCACGGGCAGCGGACCATAACCGTACTGGGCAAGCCATAGCACCTGAATCGCCATCCACAGATCCCTCAGTCCCACGATAATCAGCATCCACCATGGGATGATGCCGGCGACGCTGAGAGCCAGAATCGAGCAGAAAATGAGCAGTCGGTCGGCGATCGGATCAAGAATCTGACCGATCTTGCTCACTTGGTTGAATCTGCGCGCGATGATGCCGTCAAGTCCGTCTGAAGCCGAGGAAATGGCGATCAGGGCTAGCGCCGCAATCATCTCGTGCTTGGAGATCAGCACGCTGATGAAAGGAATCGAGATGATTCGCAGCGCGCTGATCAAATTGGGCACAGTGAAATAGATGTCACGTGCTTCCGGACTGTATCTGGCGTTGACTTTCTGGTTGGTCATATCGACTAACAGTCTACATGCGGGAGGCTTGCAGAGCGGTAACGATGATGCCGCGTGCGCCGACTTCGTACAAATCATCCATCAGCTGGTTGACCTTGGCCTTGGGAACCATGACTCGCACGGCGTTCCACTGTTTGTCGTGCAGCGGGGAGATCGTCGGGCTTTCAAAGCCAGGGGTCACGGCCACGGCGGCGGCGACCTTGCTGATCGGAATGTCATAGTCCATCAGCACATACTGATGCGCAGTGAGCACGCCTTGCAGACGGCGGGTCAGCACGGCCAGACGTGGGTCCTGCTCGTTCAGACGCGGCGAACGAATCAGGCAAGCTTCGGAGTGCATGAGCGGTTCGGCAAACACGCGCAGGCCGGCGTTGCGCAGGGTGGTACCGGTGGAGACCACGTCGGCGATGAGGTCGGCCACGCCCAGCTGCACGGAGGATTCGACCGCACCGTCCAGATGGATGGTCTCGGCCTGGATGCCGTGCTCGACCAGATAGTCGTGTACGAGCTTATCGAATGTGGTGGCCACGCGCTTGCCCTGAACATCCTCCAGGGTGGTGATCGGGGATTCGTTCGGTGCGGCGAAACGGAAGGTCGAGGCACCAAAGCCGAGCGGCATGTGCTCGAGCGCGGCGGTACCGGAGTTCTTGAGTAGATCCTGGCCGGTGATGCCGACGTCGATGGCGCCGCGGCCCACGTATACGGCGATATCGAGCGGACGCAGGTAGAACAACTCGATGCCATTGTCGGGATCTTGCACGACCAGCTGGCGAGGGTTGGTGCGCAGACGGTAGCCGGCCTCGGCCAGCATGTTCCACGCGGGTTCGGATAGCATGCCCTTGTTGGGCACTGCGATTCTCAGCATTTGCGTTCCTCTCACAGGTGCTTGTAGACGTCTTCGAGCGTCAGGCCGTGCTTGATCATCATGACCTGGACGTGGTAGAGCAGCTGGCTCATTTCCTCGGCGGTGCGGTCCGCACCCTCGTATTCGGCGGCCATCCAGGTCTCGCCGGCCTCTTCGATGATCTTCTTGCCGATGAAGTGGGTGCCCTTGTCGAGCTCGTCGACGGTCAGGGAGCCTTCGGGGCGGGTCTGGGCCTTTTCGGACAGTTCGGCGAACAGGGATTCAAACGTCTTCATGTGATTCAGATTCTTTTCTTGCGGTTATGGATGAAAGGTGGATTGCGGTTCAGGCTTGGAGCTCAGGCCTTGAACGCGGCCTCGGCCTTGGTGCGGATGTCGTCGATGGCTTGGGCGGGATTCTCGGCGCCGTACACGGCGGAACCGGCAACGAGCACGTCGGCGCCGGCTTCGGCCACGATGTGCGCGGTCTTGGGGCTCACGCCGCCATCGACCTGGATGCGGGTCTTCAAGCCACGGCGGGTGATCTCATCGCGCAGGCGGCGGACCTTGGCCATCTGGTTGTCGAGGAACTTCTGGCCGCCGAAGCCGGGCTCAACGGTCATGATGAGGACCATGTCGAACTCGTCGAGGATATCGAAGATCGGCTCGACCGGTTCGGCCGGACGCACGGCGAAGCAGGCCTTGCAGCCCATCTCGCGCAGCTGTCGGGCCAGACGCACGGGGGCGTGGGTGGCACCCATGTGGAAGGAGATGGAGGCGGCGCCGAGCTTGGCGTATTCGGGAGCCCAACGGTCCGGGTCCTCGATCATGAGGTGCACGTCGACCGGCAGATCGGTGACCTGACAGATGCGGCCGACGATCGGCTCTCCCAGGGTCAGGTTCGGCACGAAATGATGGTCCATGACATCGACGTGGACCAGGTCGGCGTTGGCGATGGCCTTGAGATCACGTTCGAGGTTGCAGAAGTCAGCGGACAGGATGCTGGGTGCGATTGCGATATTGCTCATGGTTTCCTACCTTATCTGTGCAATGGGACTTGGGGTCCCGTGTTTCGCGCTGTTTCGGCGCTGTTTATTGTGGTGTCACTTAGTGCGCTTGGCCTGCTTCTTCTGGCGAAGCTGTTCCTCTTCGATGCTCTGGCGTTCGAGCTCGTCGGCGGTGACCGCCGCAAGCCCGCGCGCCTGCGCCTTGGGGTCCGGACCGTACTGGTAGAGCACGACGAACAGGATGCAGCCGAGCACGAAGACGATGATCGCGGTCCACACGTTGGTCCTCAGGCCCAGGATCACCGTGGAGTAGTTGATGCGCACGTTCTCGATCCAGGTGCGGCCCAGGCCGTACCACATCAGGTACATGGCGAACTGCTGGCCGGCCTTGAGACGGTCGGCGAGCTTGTGTCCGAGGTAGATGATGAGCGCGGCGCCGATGAGGTTCCAGATCATCTCGTAGAGGAACGTCGGGTGGAACAGCGTGGTTCTGTAGTCCGGGCATTGCGCGCCGGAATAGCAGATTTCGGATTTGCCGATGGCGTCCGCGTCGTTGAGCTTCAGGCCCCACGGCAACGTGGTGGGCCAGCCGTAGAGTTCCTGGTTGAACCAGTTGCCGAGTCGGCCGATGGCCTGGGCCACGGGCAGCGCGGGGGCGATGGCATCGGCGAAGATCGCGAACGGATAGTGCTTGTGGCGGCACCACAGGAACGCCACCAAGGTGCCGACGGAGATGCCGCCGAAGATGGCCATGCCGCCTTCCCACACCTTGAGGATGTTGACCAAGTTGCCGGTGGGCGGGAAGTAGTCGGCCGGCGTGGTGATGCAGTGGTAGAGGCGCGCCCACCAGCGCGCAGGGCACGGTGACGAGCGTGGTGTCGAGAATCTGGTCGAAGGTGCCGCCGTACCGCTTCCAACGTGTGGTGAGGATCCATACGGCCACGCAGATGCCGATCAGGATGCAGATCGCGTACATGTGGATAGTGAACGGGCCGATCTCGAACTTGGAGAAGGTCGGCGAGGGAATATAAGCCAGATTCATCGTGCCTCTACTTGCTGGTGCTCATGGTGTGTCCACGCGCGGGTTGTGCTTGATGCTCTGTGACTACCCTACCGTGTCACGGCACAACCCGCGTGAGGCGCACCGGGCGTTCACCGGGCGTTGTGGATGCCTTCGGCCAGTTCCTCGCTCTTGGCGGCGAGCAGCTTCAAGCCTTCCTTCGGGTCGCGTGCGGTCTTGTTGTCGTCCGCGAGCAGGGTGTGCACGAGCGCGGAGCCGACGATGACGCCGTCCGCGTAGGAGCCGACCTTGGCGCCCTGTTCGGCGGTGGACACGCCGATGCCCACGCACACGTTCTCGGCACCGGCCTGACGGGTGCGCTCCACGAGCAGTTCGGGCGAGGCGTCGATGGTGGCGCGTTCGCCGGTGACGCCCATGCGGGCGGCCGCATACACGAAGCCGCGCGCGTTGCGGGCCACGGTTTCGAGGCGCTCGGTGGACGAGTCCGGGGAGACCAGGAAGATGCGGTCGAGTCCGTGACGGTCGGAGGCTTCGATCCACTCCCCCGCCTCGTCCGGGATGAGGTCCGGGGTGATGAGGCCGGCGCCGCCGGCGTTCTCGAAGTCGCGGGCGAAACGCTCGACGCCGTAGTGGTACACGAGGTTCCAGTAGCTCATGATGAGCGGCACGCCGCCGGTGTTGGCCACGGTTTCGACGGCCTCGAACACGCGCTTGATGGTCTCGCCGTTGTTCAGGGCGATGGAGGCGGCAGCCTGGATGACCGGGCCGTCCATGACCGGGTCGGAGTACGGCAGGCCGATCTCCACGGCGTCGACGCCGTGCTCGACCATCGTCTTGAAGGCATCAAGCGAGACGTCCGGGTTCGGGAAGCCATAGGGCAGGTAGCCGATGAAGGCAGGCTTGTTCTCGGCCTTGAACTTGGTGAACATAGCGCCTGACTTGCTGGGCTTGTGGCTGATGCCCAGCGGCTGGCCGGACGGCGTGGTTGCTTCGTTGGTCATAATCAAAAATCTCCTCTTCTTGTTCAGGCGACAGTATTGCCGTGGGCGCCGGCCACATCGAGCGCGGCGGCCTGATCGTCGGTCAGGTAGCCGAACCACTTGCCGGCGGTGGCCATGTCCTTGTCGCCTCGGCCGGAGATGTTCACGATCATCACGGCCTTGTCATAGCCCTTGGCCTTCAGATCGGCGGCGGCCTTGTACGCGCCGGCCACGGCGTGCGAGCTTTCGATGGCGGGGATGATGCCCTCGGTCTGGCTCAGGTCGCGGAAGGCGTTCATGGCCTCCTCGTCGGTGGCCCAGCTGTAGTTCACGCGGCCGATGTCCTTGAGCCATGCGTGCTCGGGGCCCACGGAAGCGTAGTCGAGGCCTGCGGAAATCGAGTAGGTGTCGAGCGTCTGGCCTTCGTCGGTTTCCAGCAGGTAGCTCTTGGCGCCCTGGAACATGCCGAGCTGGCCGGTGCCGGGGGCGAAGCGGATGGCGTGCTTGCCGGATTCGGGGCCGTTGCCGCCGGCTTCGTAGCCGTAGAGGTTCACGCGCTCGTCGTCCAGGAAGGCGTTCATCACGCCGATGGCGTTGGAGCCGCCGCCCACGCAGGCGCAGATCGCGTCCGGATGGTCGATGCCGTACTGGTCACACAGGGCGTAAAACTTCTCCTTGTGGATCAGGGTGTTGATAAGCTCCCCGCTCACCGTGGCGGCCAGGCAGTTTGGGGGGAACTGGTCCTTGTTCTCCGCGGCCAGCTTCACATAGCTGTCCCCGCAGCCGATGACCAGGACGGTCTTGTCCGGAAACTCCCCGGCCACCTGGGCCACGTTCTTCCGGAAGGTGGCCGCGTCCTCGTTGTCCGGGCACACCCGGTAGTCGATGATGGTGGAGCCATAGGCCGGGCCGGAGGCAAACTTGCCGTAGCACACCGAGCGCACCCCATAGGCCTCATGGAAGGCCCGGGCCACGCTGTACACGTTGATGTCGCCCCCAAAGAGCAGGGGCTGGAAGTTGTGTTCCATAGGATGTTTCGCTTCCTTTTATCGTTCATTCCGGGAAAGAGAGGAGCCCTAGGGGGCTCCTCCTGGTATTCCCTTGTTTGGGATCTTCTATCCATGGCGCGGCGGGACATTGGCGACGCCTCTGGCCGCCGGTGGTGGGTACCCTTCGGGTGGTCGGGGCTCTTCCGAAGCCTCGGGGCGCAGCGCCCCGGGGCCCCGCCTGCCCGGCGGGGGTCCTCTGTCATCGGTAGGTGGCTCCGTTGGAACCGTTGCAGGGTGGACCCTGCAACGTGGGTTCCCCGCCGACTCCGGCGGGGAGCCCGGCTTTCTTTGGAAGAAAGCCGGAGGAAAGAACACCAGGGGCAAGCCCCTGGACCCCGTTTTTATGGCCGCTCGTTCCCACTCGCTGGTTTTTGGGGTAGTTGTCTCTGATTCGTTTGAGGGGCTATTTCTTCCGATATGCTAAGACCGATTTGGGACGCATTTTTCGGAGAAAAATATGCTGAAAAAGCATTTTGCGAAAGAAAGTTTCCAAATCAGGGCACGTAGGTGGGAAACGAAATAGTTCCACTACCGTCCCGCTGCGCTCCACCACGCCAAAACGAGCGAGCGAGCAGCGAG
>OLVT01001715.1_pt1 | contig 17206 bp, 14 predicted proteins | sample 1673241 | NCBI WGS metagenome assembly OLVT01 (sample SAMEA3178936, study PRJEB25190) | human gut metagenome | biome: human gut; feature: human-associated habitat; material: faeces | place: Austria | collected 2013 | reverse complement strand
ACGGCGGACAGCATACATGCGAAAGCCCGTGAGCGAGAGCCTGGAAGGGCGCGAGCTGGCACGGCGGACAGCATACATGCGAAAGCCCGGAAGCGAGAGCGTGAAGGGCCCGGCAGCAGGCATAGCGTAAACTGGACTACAAAGGAGGAATTGGTATGAAATTAGTAATAACAATGAGCCGGCGATACGGTACAGGAGCAAGCAGGATTGCACAGGAGCTTTCAGAAAGGCTTGGCATTCCGGTATATGACAAGGTGAATGTAGAGGAAGAGCTTGGCAGGCATACTTATGAATCCGAAGTGGAAGTGATAAAGAAACTGGCAGAAAAGCCCTGCATTATCCTGGGACGCTGCGCTTCTGAAATCCTGAAAGATCAGAGAAATGCGTTTAATATTTATGTGTGCGCAGATAAGGAGGATCGTATCCGGCGAATTATGGGGAAAGAAAATCTGACCTATGAGGAAGCAAGTAACAAGATAGAGATGACAGACCAGGAGAGGGCAGATTACTACCATGAACATACAGGAAAGGCGTGGGGAGATGTTAACAATTACCATATGATCTTGAATACATCGGATCTGGGTCTGGAAAATTGTGCAGATATTTTAATGAAGTATTTTGAACGGCAGGAACTGATATAGTTTCTGCCGCTATTTTATTTAATAGGAAATTTCTTTCCTATTAAATAAAACGCTCCGCGGGATGCGAAGTGGAAGCTGTTGCTAAAACGACCGCGCTCGGCGCGAGAGTTCCGCTTGCGGAACTCTTTTTTTCTTTTGACGGCTGCCGGAGTCACAGTGAGAAGCTGTGGGAGATTTCATCTAGGTCAGTTCAGCGATTCTTGATACTCCGACATAAATTTCTGAAATTTTATACCAGGTCGAATAATCAGTGATTCCGGTTTCGGGAAGCCCAAACACTTCCTGGAATTTTCGGACTGCTTCAGCAGTGGCAGGTCCGTAAATTCCGTCGGCAGTCAGCTTTGGAAGGGCTGGATACGCATCTGAAATTACATTAAGCTGTTCCTGAAGCTGTCGGACCTTATTGCCGGAAGACCCAATCTCCAGATTGTAACCCGGCCAGGAGGATGGGATACCGGAGATTGCCTCTGCGGTGTTAATATACATATCTGCGCCGTAATAGTAGCGGAGGATTTCAATAGGAGAGTAGCCCTGATCTCCCAACGATTTCGACCCCCACTGTGTCATCCAGTTGGGACACTGCACGCGCCGCCCGTCACAGTACTGTGTCAGGATCGGCTGCCGGACGTTGGGGCGGGAAAGATAGCTGGCAAACAATTCATCTACAATAACGGAAATGGTATCGTAGATATTCCGTTCCGGAATCCATTTGTGGTCAAAAGCAGTGGAGGAAGTAATAGTGAAGTCAAAACCCTGATTCCGGTACCACTCCGTGTAAACCCTGTTTAAAGTAAAAGACATGATGGCAAGAACATTGGCACGGATTGTATTGGCAGGCCAGGTGGCATATATTTCACTTGACGCTACATTTTTGATATAATCCTTATATTTGACATAATAATTCTGAGCTGTACTGTCCCGGGGGCTTCCGTCATGCACCACGATATATTCCGGTACAACCACGCGGCTTAATACGATTTCCCCGGTTTCATTGACAGGTTTGATCTCTGCTTCAGGAATTTTCTCCGGGTAGATTCCATATAAAGTATGTGCGGGAATCACGAACCGTTCTTCCCCCGTCTCCGAAGAATCAGACGGACGCATCTGTATGTTCTGGATGGCAGTGACATCTGCAAGGATTTCTGTGCCGGCAATGCTGATCGTTTCAAATCCCGGAGCAGTGATAAGAAGGGTATATTCCGAATAAGGCTGTTCTTCTGAAGTGACGTCCAGACTGTATTCTACCGGAGGGGCATCGAGCTCCAGAGTTTCTGACTGTCCGGAGGAATCCGTGGTCACTTCCTCTATTGTACTGTCAGGTATTCCGGTGTAGGAAATGCGGATATTGGCACCGGATACAGGAAAGTGATTGATTTCTGATGTAACATTGATCTGAAGTTTTCCCTTGGAGGGAGTGTCTGAATTAGTGGGAATGGAACCATTCATAATAAGAACCTCTCAGGCCATTTAAGTCTGTTGCATATAGTATATGCAAAAAAAGTCCGGAAGGTGATTGACCTATACAAAATCTTGATGCAAACAGGAGGCATTTACCCTTTGGGAGAGATTACGCCGACAATAGTTGACGCTATGCAGATGTAAGAACAAAAATAAAAATGCGAGAAGTGGTTGAAAAAAGTCTTAGATTGTAGTATAATCAATACAATTTGTGGAGACATGATTTGTCGCTGGAAATAGACATAGAAAGGCAGTTGTGCTTGCACGGACTGCCTTTTTTATGGGGCAAAACATGACTTTACATATTGCCATTAAAACAAAGTGAAGGGAAAAGGTGAATAAATGAAAGCGTTTCTTATTTTAGAAGACGGAACCGTCTTTACAGGAACCAGCATAGGTTCTACGAAAGACATGATAAGTGAAATTGTATTTAATACCTCCATGACAGGCTATCTGGAGGTGCTGACTGACCCTTCTTACGCAGGACAGGCCGTAGTTATGACCTATCCATTAATTGGAAATTACGGAATAACACCGGATATGGAATCAAAGAAAGCATGGCCGGACGGTTACATCGTAAGAGAATTATCAAGAATGCCCAGCAATTTCCGATGCGAGGGCACCATTCAGGATTTCCTGAAGGAGCAGGATATTCCGGGTATTGCAGGAATTGACACAAGAGCATTGACAAAGATACTCCGTGAAAAAGGAACCATGAACGGTATGATCACTACGAATGAGAATTATAACGTAGATGAGATTATTCCGAAGCTGAAAGAGTATAGAGTGGGAGATGTAGTTACTGTGACTACATGCTCAGAAAAAGAAGTTCTTCCTGGCGATGGCCCGAAGGTTGCGTTGATGGACTTTGGTGCTAAGAATAATATTGCCAGATCTTTAAATAACAGAGGCTGTGAAGTGACAATCTATCCGGCACATACATCTGCGGAAGAGATTATCGAAAGTCATCCGGACGGCATCATGTTATCCAATGGCCCTGGGGATCCGGAGACCAACGTATCAATTATCAAAGAGATCAAGAAATTGTCCGAAACAGACATTCCAATATTTGCTATTTGTCTGGGACATCAGCTGATGGCCCTTGCTCATGGCGCTAAAACATACAAGTTAAAATATGGTCACAGAGGAGGCAATCATCCGGTAAAAGACCTGAGTAATAACCGTGTATACATTTCTTCACAGAACCATGGATATGCGGTAGATGCATCAACTGTAGATGCGGATGTGGCGAAAGAAGCATTTGTAAATGTTAACGATGGAACCAATGAAGGACTTGCATACATTGGTAAGAATATTTTTACTGTACAGTTCCATCCGGAGGCATGCCCTGGACCACAGGATTCCGGATATCTGTTTGACCGCTTTATTGACATGATGAACAACAGGGAGGAGAAGTAAGATGCCTAGGATAAAAGATATTAAAAAAGTACTTGTAATCGGATCGGGACCAATTGTAATCGGTCAGGCAGCAGAATTTGATTATGCAGGAACACAGGCATGTCGTTCTCTGAAAGAAGAGGGAGTAGAGGTTGTCTTACTGAACTCTAACCCTGCAACTATTATGACTGATAAGGACATTGCAGACCGTGTATATATCGAGCCGCTGACCGTAGAAGTAGTAGAGCAGCTGATAAAGAAAGAGAAGCCGGACAGCGTACTTCCTACACTGGGCGGACAGGCTGCGCTTAACCTTGCTATGGAGCTTGAGGAAGCTGGTTTCTTAAAAGAGAATAACGTACGTCTGATCGGTACTACATCTGAGACGATCAAGAAAGCCGAAGACCGTCTGGAATTTAAGAAGACCATGGAGAAGATCGGTGAGCCATGTGCAGCTTCACTGGTCGTTGAAAATGTGGAAGACGGTGTCCAGTTTGCTGAGAGCATCGGATATCCGGTTGTGTTAAGACCTGCTTATACACTGGGCGGAAGCGGCGGCGGTATCGCTCACGACAGAGTACAGTTGGTGGAAATTCTGGAAAACGGACTTCGCCTGTCTCGTGTTGGTCAGGTACTGGTAGAGCGATGCATCGCAGGATGGAAAGAGATCGAGTACGAGGTAATGCGTGACAGCAATGGTAACTGCATTACTGTATGTAATATGGAAAATATTGATCCGGTTGGTGTACATACCGGAGACAGTATCGTAGTAGCACCTTCTCAGACACTGGGTGATAAAGAGTATCAGATGCTGCGTACATCTGCACTGAATATCATCAGTGAACTGAATATTACCGGTGGATGTAATGTGCAGTATGCGCTGCATCCGGATACATTCGAATACTGTGTAATCGAGGTTAACCCTCGTGTGAGCCGTTCTTCTGCGCTGGCATCTAAGGCAACAGGATATCCGATTGCTAAGGTTGCTGCTAAAATTGCACTCGGTTACACGCTTGATGAGATCAAGAACGCAGTTACTAAGAAGACTTATGCAAGTTTTGAGCCGATGCTGGACTACTGTGTTGTAAAGATCCCGCGTCTGCCATTTGACAAATTTATTACTGCAAAAAGAACTCTGACAACTCAGATGAAAGCAACCGGAGAGGTTATGAGTATCTGTCATAACTTTGAGGGAGCTCTGATGAAAGCTATCCGTTCTCTGGAGCAGCATGTGGACAGCCTTATGTCCTATGACTTTACCGGACTTACTGAGGATCAGCTGATTGAGGAGCTGGCTGTTGTAGATGATCGCCGTATCTGGAAAATTGCGGAAGCCATCCGAAGAGATATTTCCAAGGAATATATTCACCGTATTACAAAGATCGATCGCTGGTTCATTGACAAGATCGCAATCCTTGTTGAGATGGAGCAGGCGCTGAAGACCCAGCCACTGACAGGAGAGCTTCTTCTGGAAGCAAAACGCATGGAGTTCCCGGATTATGTGATCGGAAATCTCTGTGGCAGAACAGAGGCTGAGATCAAGGCTCTCCGTGAGGGCTACAACATCCGCGCTGCCTATAAAATGGTAGATACCTGCGCGGCAGAGTTTGCGGCAGCAACACCATACTATTATTCTGTTTACGGCGGACCGGATACAGAAAATGAAGCAGTTTCCACACCGGATAAGAAAAAAGTTCTTGTTCTCGGTTCAGGTCCGATCCGTATCGGCCAGGGTATTGAGTTTGACTTCTGCTCTGTACACTGTACCTGGGCTTTTGAAAAAGAAGGCTACGAGACAATTATTATCAACAACAATCCTGAGACTGTCAGCACAGACTTTGACATTGCAGACAAGCTGTATTTCGAGCCTCTGACACCTGAGGATGTAGAAAATATCGTAAAAATCGAAAAACCGGACGGAGCGGTCGTTCAGTTCGGCGGACAGACTGCCATCAAGTTGACAGAAGCGCTGATGAAAATGGGCGTGAAGATTCTCGGAACATCTGCAGAAGACGTAGATGCAGCAGAGGACCGTGAGCTGTTTGACGGCATCCTGGAGCAGTGCCAGATTCCGAGACCGAAGGGAGATACTGTATTTACTGCTGAGGAAGCAAAAGAAGTTGCTAACAGACTGGGATATCCGGTTCTAGTACGTCCTTCCTATGTTCTTGGCGGACAGGGAATGCGTATTGCAGTCAGCGATGAGGATGTAGAAGAATACATTGGAATCATTAACCAGATCGCGCAGGATCATCCGATCCTGGTAGATAAATACCTGATGGGCAAAGAGATTGAGGTAGACGCTGTATGTGACGGCGAGGACATTCTGATTCCTGGTATCATGGAGCATATTGAGCGTGCGGGAATCCACTCTGGTGACAGTATTTCCGTATATCCGGCACAGACTATCAGTGAAACTGCAAAGGAAACCATTGCAGAGTACACACGTCGTCTTGCAAAAGCGCTTCACGTTGTAGGTATGATCAATATCCAGTTTATTGTATGCGGCGAAGAAGTGTATGTAATCGAGGTAAATCCACGTTCCAGCCGTACTGTTCCGTATATCAGCAAGGTAACAGGAATTCCGATCGTGCCGTTGGCAACAAAAGTAATCCTGGGCTATAAGCTGAAGGATCTGGGCTATGAGCCGGGACTTCAGCCTGAGGCAAAACACTTTGCCATTAAGATGCCGGTATTCTCCTTTGAAAAGATCCGCGGCGCAGATATCAGCCTTGGACCTGAGATGAAATCCACCGGAGAGTGCCTTGGTATTGCAGAGACTTTTAACGAGGCTCTTTATAAAGCGTTTATCGGAGCAGGAATCAAGCTTCCGAAGCACCGCAACATGATCATCACTGTAAAAGAGGAAGATCATGAGGAAGTTGTTCCGATCGCAAAACGTTTTGAAGCTCTTGGCTACCGTATTTATGCTACAAGAGGAACTGCAAAGGTTCTGAAAGAAAACGGCATCAAGGCAATCCGTACCAACAAGCTGGAGCAGCCTGCGCCAAACCTTATGGACCTGATCCTGGGACACAAGATCGACGTTGTAATTGATACTCCGCCTCAGGGGGTAGAGCATCAGAAGGACGGATTTGTGATCCGCAGAAATGCCATTGAGACAGGTGTAAATGTACTGACCAGTCTTGATACTGCAGAGGCTCTTGTAACCAGCCTTGAAAATACAGACCTTAATAATCTGACTCTGATCGATATTGCAACGATCGCAGACAGATAAAAACAAATATGAACCGGGGAGGCACAGACTTCTCCGGTTTTTATTTACCAGGAATTCAGGGAGTTTGAAACGGATATGTCCGTTTGGTTTTGGGAAAGGAAAGTTTCGTCCGGGATTATCTGCGACTGTTACATTGCAGACTATTTCCAGCAGAATATTACTTGTGAACAGTGTTGCTTTATTCTTTAATGAGAGTAAAAATTGTGTTATACTTACAGTGTCCGGGGTGGATAAAATCTTTGTAAAAGAAGAAAAATGCCCGGCATAAAATAAAAATGAAAGGGAGAAAGAATGGATATTATTGAATTTTTAAAAGCCGTGTTTCTGGGTATTGTGGAAGGTATTACGGAATGGCTTCCTATCAGCAGTACCGGACATATGATTCTGGTGGATGAATTTATCAAACTTAATGTGACGCCGGAGTTTAAAGAATTCTTTCTGGTAGTGATCCAGCTTGGTGCGATCCTGGCAGTGGTGGTATTATACTGGGGAAAGCTGTGGCCTTTTTATATCAGAGAGCTTCCAAAGAAACAAAGAGCAATCATAGCAAAACAGCCTGTTTTTGCAAGAGGGATCATGACTTTTGTGGAACGGTTCTGCGATAAGGAAAAATGGGTGCTGTGGTTTAAGATCCTTGTGGCATGTATTCCTACCATTGTGATTGCATTGCCGTTTAATGACTTCATTGAGGAAAAATTTAACAATTACGTGGTTGTTTCTATTGCCCTGATTGTGTATGGTGTGATTTTTATTTTTATTGAAAACTATAATAAAAAACGAAAAGCAACTTGCAGATCCCTGGAAACCATGAGCTTTAAAACAGCTTTTCTGATCGGTCTGTTCCAGGTTCTGTCTGTAATTCCCGGAACTTCACGCTCCGGTTCTACGATCATCGGAGGTATTCTGGTAGGAACTTCAAGAACCGTTGCGGCTGAGTTTACCTTTTTCCTGGCAATTCCTGTTATGTTTGGAGCCAGCCTTCTGAAACTGGTAAAATTCGGGTTTGCCTTTACGGCAGGGGAAGTTCTGATTCTTGTTACAGGAGTTGTGGTTGCGTTTATTGTATCCGTACTGGCGATCAAGTTTCTGGTAGGATATATTAAAAAACATGACTTTAAAGTGTTTGGATGGTACAGAATCGTACTTGGCGTTCTTGTGCTTGGATATTTTATCGGCAAGAATATAATTGGATAAAAAATAAGGGATATACAGGGCAAGATTCTGCGATACAGGGGAATGAACAGAGCTTTTGCCTGCAGCTGCATAAGGCTGCAGAAACGGAGGTACATAATTATGGGAAAATATATTATGGCAATGGATCAGGGAACCACAAGCTCCCGCTGCATCCTTTTTGATAAGGCGGGAAATATCTGCAGCTCGGCGCAGAAAGAATTCGCTCAGTATTATCCAAAGCCGGGCTGGGTAGAGCATGATCCTCATGAGATCTGGTCCTCTCAGATGGCTGTGGCAATTGAGGCCATGGGAAAGATCGGGGCTGATGCGGGGGATATTGCAGCCATTGGAATTACAAATCAGCGTGAGACAACAATTGTCTGGGACAAAAAAACAGGAAATCCTGTTTATCCGGCTATTGTATGGCAGTGCCGCCGTACGTCAGACATGATCGAGGAACTGAAACAGGATGGTTTTGCTGATAAGATCAGAGAAAAAACAGGACTGATTCCAGACGCTTATTTTTCCGCCACAAAAATTAAATGGATCCTGGATTATGTGGATGGAGCCAGAGAGGCGGCAGAAAGAGGCGACCTTCTTTTTGGTACGGTAGACACCTGGCTCATCTGGAAACTTACCAAAGGTCAGGTACACGTTACAGATTACACCAATGCTTCCCGTACAATGTTATTTGACATTTATAAAAGACAGTGGGATGAAGAGATTCTGGAATATTTTAATATTCCAAAATCCATGCTTCCGGAGGTTAAATCAAGCAGCTGCATTTATGGCTATACAAATGAAAATCTGATCGGCGGTTCGATTCCCATTTCAGGTGCGGCGGGCGATCAGCAGTCAGCGCTTTTCGGACAGTGCTGCTTCCGTGCAGGAGATGTGAAAAACACATATGGAACAGGCTGCTTTCTTCTGATGCATACAGGAAAGCAGGCAGTTCGTTCCGAGCACGGACTTCTTACAACAATTGCAGTGAATCCGGACGGAACACCGGGATATGCTCTGGAAGGAAGTGTGTTTGTAGCCGGAGCTGCGATCCAGTGGCTGAGAGACGAAATGCAGATTTTGAACAGCGCCCCGGAATCAGAATTATATTGTCTTTCTGTACCTGATACCAATGGGGTTTATGTGGTTCCAGCTTTTACAGGACTGGGAGCGCCTTACTGGGATCAGTATGCCCGGGGAGCGGTTCTTGGACTTACTCGGGGAGCGGGAAAAGCTCATCTGATCAGAGCAACTGTGGAGTCTCTGGCTTATCAGGTGACAGATGTGATTCATGCAATGGAAAAGGACTCCGGAATGAAGCTGAGCTTTCTGCGTGTAGACGGAGGTGCAAGCGCAAATAATTTTCTGATGCAGTTTCAGTCAGATCTTCTGGATGCGCAGGTAGTGCGTCCAAGCTGCATTGAGACAACAGCGCTTGGAGCAGCTTATATGGCAGGCCTTGCAGCAGGATTCTGGAAGGATGCAGAGGAAATCCGCCAGAACTGGAAGCAGGAAAGAGAATTTTCTCCTTCGGTTGAACCGGAGAAGAGAGAAGCCCTTCTGAAAGGATGGCAGAAAGCAGTACGCTGCACCTTCCAGTGGGCAAAGGACGAATAGATATATTTGTTTGGATTCAGATTTATGAATCCGGAAAGGATGGTAGATTCAAGTGAGAAAATCCAGAAAAATAGTATTTGCAGTCAGTACGGCAATGGCGTTGACGCTTGCAGGATGCGGATCAGATAAAAAAGCGGAGGAGGTTGTGCCTACTGTGGCTCCCACAGCTACTCCTACCATACCTCCGGTGACGGCAACTCCGGCGCCTACATCCACACCGGCACCGAGAAAAATCGGTGAAAAAACCTCCCAGTCAAAGTTTGTTTATCTTACAAACAATCTGAAAACAGATGTAAGAGAACTGTATCTCATGGTTTCCGGAAGCGAAGACTGGGGCGACAATCTGATTCCAAGAGAATTTTCGGTAAAGGCATCCGATCAGGTTCAGATGTTTTATACACCGGAATCTGTACAGGCTTCTGCAGAAGAGGAGGATTCCGAAGAGACTGGCACTCCTTCCGGTGCGTTGTATGACATGAAACTTGTAACTGCAGATGGAAATACCTATGAAATCTACAGTATTGAGCTCAGCGATATGGAAAAAGCATCACTGACACTGGATGAGGAAACATCAACCGCATATCTTCGCTATATGAGTCTTTCAGAGAAAAAAGAAAAAGATACAAAGGAAAATTCTCAGCAGACCGGTTACGGAGACGATTACGACAGTGAAGATGACAGCTATTCGGATGATGGAAGTTATGACGATGGAAGCTACGACGACGGAAATTCTGATGATGGATATTATGATGACGGAAGCTCCGATGACGGGAACTATGATGATGGAGGATCTGACGACGGAAACTATGACGATGGGGGCTCTGATGACGGGAACTATGATGACGGAGGCTCTGACGATGGAAGTTCTGGCGATGGGGGCTCTGATGATGGAGACTATGACGACGGAGGCTCTGATGATGGCAGCGGCGATGATTATGTAGATGCCGGAGACGGAGAAGACGACGGCTACTATGATACAGAAGAATAATATAAGTGTGTAAAACGAAAACGCTCACCGAAAGGTGAGCGTTTTCGTTTTACAGATATAATATTTCGCCGGTTCGGGCAGTGTTGCAGCCGTTTTGCAGACGGAGGGCAGTGCAAAATTCCGGGGAACGGATAATTTCTGCAAGGGCAGAAAACCCGGGGCGGTTCATGGACTCCGTCTCCATTACAAGAAACATAGGAAGCTGCTGAAGAGGAATAAAATCCAGATCCTTTGACTTGAATATGACTGATTCTGCTCCCAGAGCCGCATCAGCCTGACTGGTCAGAACGGCATTTGCAGTAGAAAAATCAGAAACCAGTTCTTTCTGATAGCCCCTGATCTCAGAGGAAGAAACAGCCGCTTCCTTCAGAAGAAGATCCAGATACATTCGTCCGGTACTGCCTTTTTCTCTGTTTGCGAGAGTAACATCAGAGCGTTTCAGATCACTGACGGACAGTATATTTTTGGGATTTCCTTTTTTTACATAAAATCCCAGAAAATACTCATAAAGAACAAATGCTGCGACGGACATACCGGGAACCAGAGCAGGAATATGATCAGGAAGAATCCCGGCAGTGGTTGCATGGACTTTTTTGAAATAAAGAGAATACAATCCGTTATAAGTATTCAGGTGTGAATGAAGTACTGGAAGCCCATTAGGATGAATAGCCATCTGGTTGATCAGATATTCCAGAGCAGGAGATGCCTGTCCGCTGATAATAAGCCCATTGGAATACAGAAGGTAGTCTCTTTTCAGAAGAGAGCTTTCCGGCTGGAAATCAGGGAAAGGCAAAGGCGCCTCAGGGACAGGTGGATCACCGCCCTGAAGATAACGGTTCAGCTGTTCCTCACTGATCCGAAGCTGTTTTCCTATTTTTGAAGATTCCAGTTCTCCACGCTTGATGAGCTCGTAAACAGTGGTTTTTTTAATTTTCAGTTTGTCTGCAATTTCCTGGGCAGTATAAAGCTTATTCATCAATTCCTACCATAACATTTGTGGCCTTGATGACAGCATAGGCATCAGATCCCACTTCCAGTCCAAGCTCTTCCACAGCCGCACAGGAAATAGTGGCAACAATGATATTTCCTCCTCCGATATCAATAGAGACAATAGAATTTACAGCTCCCTTGTTAATGCTTACAACTTTTCCTTTTAATTGATTTCTTGCGCTTAATTTCATGATAGTTTCTCCTTATATATTATTATTGGTAAAAATTATTAATAGCTTCTTCGCTGTTACTCTTCACAGTATTTTTCATAATATCCCAGATATCTTTACGACATTTTTTAATTTGGAAAAGAAGCTGGGTGTATTATGGTTTGCTTTATTCCCGGCAACATGGCATTCACAGCAACCTGGTCAAAATGCATTCTAAATTACCTTCGGTGAGGACATTTTGATCTGTATGTCTCGGGATTTTGGCATATACATGACATCCCCCTCGTGTGACAGTGCCATATGAACAGTAATCTATTTTTCTATTAATTACTATAACACAGTGGAAATGAATTGACAATAACAGCATCCTGATATAAAATGAATAAAACAGAACTAAAATAAATTAAAATGAATAAAGGAGAAAAGAAATGAAGAAAAAACTGGCAGCTATTGCGTTTGCAGGAATGATGGCAGTCGGATTAACAGCAGGAAATGTACAGGCGGCGGAACCCAGCGGAGAGGTCTATGTATTTATTGCAGCCAGTCTTGCCAATGCAATGGAGGATATACAAAAGGACTTTAATCAGAAGTATCCGGATGTGGAGATTTTTTACAATGCGGACAGTTCAGGAACTCTCCAGACACAGATTGAGGAAGGACTGGAGGCGGATGTGTTTATGTCGGCTGCGGCAAAGCAGATGACAGCCCTGGACGAGGAGGGCATGATTGAATCTGACACCATCACCAGCCTGCTGGAGAACAAGATTGTGCTCATTGTTCCAACAGGCAGCAGCGCGGGCATAGAGAAGTTTGAGGACATTGAGAAGGCAGAGACCATTGCTCTCGGGGATCCTGCCAGCGTACCGGCAGGACAGTATGCAGAGGAAGCCCTTACCAGCCTGGGAATCTGGGATAAGATACAGGACAAGGTAAGCTTTGGAACCAACGTGACAGAGGTGCTTAACCAGGTGGCCGCATCCAGCGCTGACGCGGGTATCGTATACGCTACCGATGCAGCCAGCATGGCGGACAAGGTGGAAGTGGTGGCAGAGGCTCCGGAGGGAAGCCTTGCCAAGAAGGTCATTTATCCTGTGGCGGTGGTGAAGAACACGGCTCACCCGGAGGAAGCAAAGAACTTTGTGGAATTCCTTAAGACGGACGAAGCCATGAAGGTATTTGAAGAATACGGATTTACAAAAGGCGAGTAAGGAAAAGGGGAGGATCCATTCATGGACTGGTCACCGATACTGATATCTATGAAGACAGCCAGCCTGTCGATTTTCATTACGTTTTTTCTGGGAATCTTTGCGGCGTGGGCTGTGGTGAGCATGAAAAATGAAACATGGAAGCTGATTTGGGACGGCGTGCTTACGCTGCCCCTTGTCCTTCCCCCTACGGTGGCCGGTTTTTTCCTTCTCTATATGTTTGGGGTCAAACGGCCGGTAGGACAGTTTTTTATTGAATATTTCAGTGTTAAAATCGCATTTTCATGGACAGCTACGGTGATTGCAGCCGTGGTCATGTCCTTTCCTTTAATGTACCGCTCTGCCAGGGGCGCATTTGAACAGGTGGACCAGAACCTGGTGGCGGCAGCCAGGACCCTGGGCATGAGCGAGTGGGGCATCTTCTGGAAGGTGCTCATGACCGGAGGCCTGCCGGGGGTTGTCAGCGGAGGCGTCCTGGCATTTGCAAGGGGACTGGGAGAATTTGGGGCCACTGCCATGATTGCGGGAAACATAGCAGGCAAAACAAGGACCCTTCCCATGGCGGTCTATTCAGAGGTGGCCGCAGGCAATATGGATACGGCGTACCGCTATGTGGCGGTTATTGTGGTCATCGCATTCCTGTCCATTATATTGATGAACTGGGCAGCATTAAGGCCCGTGAACCGGAAGGGATGAAAGGGGAACAGCCGTGAACTCAGAATACAATCTTCATTTGGAAGTTGATATAAGAAAGAAATTAAAGGATTTCAGCCTGGACATCAGCTTTGAGGCCGGACGGGGATGCCTGGGCATACTGGGGCCGTCGGGCTGCGGCAAAAGCATGACCTTAAAATCCATAGCCGGCATCATCCGCCCGGACCAGGGCAGGATTGCCCTGCGCTATGCCCAGGGAGAGGCGGCCGGGGGCCGTGTTCTCTATGACTCTGCCCTCAAGATCAATGAGAAGCCCCAGGTAAGGCGTGTGGGCTATCTGTTCCAGAACTATGCCCTGTTTCCGGGCATGACCGTGGAGCAGAACATCATGGTTGGATTAAAGGGGGGACGGGGAAATGTGGGGCTTAGAAGGCGCCGGCCCATGTCCGGGGAAGCCAGGCAGCAGAAGGTGTCCGAGATGGTGGAGCGGTTCCGGCTCCAGGGGTTGGAAAAGCGATTCCCGGGCCAGCTGTCGGGAGGACAGCAGCAGAGAGTGGCCCTGGCCAGGAGCCTGGCCTATGAGCCTGAGGCGCTGCTGTTAGACGAGCCGTTTTCAGCCATGGACACATACCTGAGGGAAGGGCTGCGCCTGGAGCTGGCTGACGCCCTTAAGGATTATGACGGTGTGACCATTATGGTGACCCATGACAGGGATGAGGCCTACCAGCTCTGCGACAATCTGCTGCTCATGGACCGGGGATGCGTGCTGGCGGCCGGAAGGACACGGGACATCTTCCAGAACCCGGTTACATGCCGGGCAGCCAGGCTTACAGGATGTAAGAACATATCCAGGATTGAACGGCTGGGGGAACGCAGAATACGGGCCGTGGACTGGGATGGGCTGGAGCTGGCCACGGACCGTCCCGTGGGCGACGCCATAACAGGCGTGGGCATCAGGGCCCATGATTTTGAACCCCTGTCGGAGAGCAGTGCCAGGGCTTATATGGAGCGGGAAGACGCAAATCTTATAAAAGTATGCGCTCCATGTATTTCCGAAATGCCGTTTGAGTGGTATATTACTTTACAGAACGGTTTGTGGTGGAAGAAGGAGAAGGATATCCACACCCACGATACGGCGGGAGTGGTTCCCCGGTGGCTCAGGGTGGCGCCGTCCGCCCTTTTGCTCCTGACAGGTGAACTTTAGGGGCGCGTACCAGACTGTTAATATACCAGGAAAGGCGGAACAGACTTATGAAGACAGGGGCTGTCATTATCGCAGCAGGCCACAAGAGCACAATCAGCCGTTTTCAGCCCATGCTTCCCGTGGGGGACAGCACGGTTATACGAAGAATCATCATCACACTGAAACGGGCGGGAATCGATCCGGTGGTAGTGGTTACAGGGCAGAAGGCGGACGAGGTGGAAAAACATATTGCCGGACTTCGGGTCATCTGCCTGCGCAACCAGGATTATGAGCAGACTCAGATGTATTACAGCATCTGTATGGGGTTAAATTATATAGAGGATTTATGCGACAGGGTATTTGTCCTGCCTGCCAAATTCCCTATGTTCCTTCCTGATACCATACAGCGGATGATGGGTTCCCGGGCCATGGCCGCCTGTCCTGTGTATGACGGGAAACGGGGCCATCCGGTTCTGGTGTCCAAGGCAGCCATTCCGTCTCTTTTGATCTATCACGGTGAAAGAGGACTCAGAGGGGCCCTGCGCCAGCCGGAAATCAATGGGCATCTGGAAGAGATTCCGGTGGAGGATGAGGGGATTATCATGGCCGTGGAATCGGACGAGGACTGCGCCCTGGGCAGCCTGGGCAGGGAAAAGCTGGCCGTATATCCCCAGGTACAGCTGACATTGGAGCGCAATGAAGGGTTTTTCGGACCCCAGGCAGCCCAGTTCCTGTCTCTGATCGACCACACAGGCTCCATGCAGACAGCCTGCAGGCAGATGCATATGTCCTATACCAAAGGATGGAAGATTTTAAAAGAGGCGGAGCGGCAGCTGGGCTACCCGCTGCTGATTACACAGTCAGGAGGGGCGGAGGGAGGATTTTCACAGCTTACGCCCAAGTCTAAGGATTTTCTGGACCGCTACCTGCAGATGGAAAAGGAACTGCGTATGGAGGGGGAACGGCTTTACAAAAAATATTTTACCGGGGAGGAAGAGACGGAGTCATGAAAACATTATTTACAGAGTTAAGACAATTATTGGAGCAGGGGGAGGAAGCTGTCCTGGTGACTATCATTGCCAGTTCCGGCTCCACTCCCAGGGGAACCGGCTCCCGGATGCTGGTAAGGAAGGACGGGTCCATAGAAGGAACCGTGGGCGGGGGCGCCGTGGAGTACCAGGCTATACAGGCAGCCCTTAAGGCCATGGAGGACAAGGCTTCTTTTGCCAAAGGATTCACACTTACCAGGAACCAGGTGGCGGATATCGGAATGGTGTGCGGAGGAAATGTGGTGGTATATTTCCAGTACATCCGTCCCGGCGACCAGGTGCTGACCGGTTTCTGCGGCCAGGTCCTGGACGCCCTCTCAAAGGATGAGGACAGCTGGCTTATACTGGATATCACCGACGAGACATGCTGGCAGATGGGCCTTTACAGCCCCAGTCTGGGGCTGTCCGGTATTAAGGGGCTGGGACAGCTGTTAGAGGGGGAACTTTTCGGCAGCAATGCTTTCCAGAAGGAAGTGGATGGACGAACGTTTTATATCGAGCCCCTGGTACAGGCCGGGACTGTCTATATATTCGGAGGCGGTCATGTGGCCCAGGAGCTGGTTCCGGTTCTGGCCCATGTGGGATTCCGCTGCGTGGTTATGGATGACAGGGAGGCGTTTGCCAATCCCCAGGTGTTTTTGCAGGCAGAGAGGACCGTGGTGGGGGATATGGAACATATCAGCGATTATGTGGATATCCGTCCCAGAGACTATGTGTGCGTCATGACCAGAGGGCACCAGTTTGATTATTACGTGCAGAAGCAGGCCATGGCTCTGCATCCTTATTACATCGGAATCATGGGAAGCAGGAACAAGATACGGGTGGTGACGGATAAGCTGCTGGCGGACGGCTTCTCCCTGGAGGAAATCCAAAAGTGCCATATGCCTATCGGTACGGACATAGGAGCAGAGACTCCGGCGGAAATTGCCATCAGCATAGCAGGGGAACTGATCGCCCGCAGAGCTGAAAGGATGGGTAAAAAGAAATAAATACAAAAATTTTTAGGTAATCTAAAATATTTTGCATTCATGCACAAAAAACAAATGGGTGTTCACCAAAAGATTAGATATAATGCGGATTGCGCAACCGGTCTGCCTGACATATAATGAATCTATCACAGTGATGGAAAACATTTTGAAAGGAAGGAATCAGTTATGGCAGTCATCGGAGTTATATTAGTGTTTGGTATCCTGAGTTTTGATTTGTATGGTGTGATCAGGAATAACATCCAGAAATAAGGACAGGGTAAGGATGGAATAAGGCCCGGGCAGGCCGAAGTAAGGCCGGAGTAAGGCCGGAGCAAGGCCGGGCAGGATAAAATCCAGCAGAGATAGAACAGCAGGAATAGAAAGCAGGAATAGAACAGCAGCCGGAAGCAGGGGATTCCCCTTGTTTCCGGCTGTTTTGTTTGCCCAGCATGGGCGTTTTCTAATGGGTGAAAG
>OLVT01001713.1_pt1 | contig 17220 bp, 16 predicted proteins | sample 1673241 | NCBI WGS metagenome assembly OLVT01 (sample SAMEA3178936, study PRJEB25190) | human gut metagenome | biome: human gut; feature: human-associated habitat; material: faeces | place: Austria | collected 2013 | reverse complement strand
AGTATACAGGTAAATCCACGAAACTACAAATTGGAGGTCATTACATATTGTCTAAGTAGTTCGTTGTAAGAATTTGCCCCGGGATTCTCTTTCGCTCGAGTTCTTTTAACGTCTGCAGGAGGGGCGTAATTCCTCCCATTGTGATAAATGCCACACTAATCTGGAATTGTTCACAGCGAAGTAGCTCTTCTTCAATAGAAGAAATAACTTTTTTACCCTCTTCTGGATTGTTTGATATAAAACTCGGTTTATATTCCAGATTTGAAGCAAGATTTCCATTGATATAGGCTGCTTCCAACCCTTGATTTATGTTTTGTATTATTTCTTCTTTCACCGTTTCATCCTCTCTGTTCTAACTTTAAATTGTAACGTATTTGACTTTACAATTCAAATTTTTTCATCATTTTCCAGTTTTTACCATGCTTTATAACGTCTCCTGATACGCCCGATCAATCAGCTTCTTTGCCCTCTGAAAATCTTCTGCCGTCTTGATTGACACTTCTAGCTCCCCCGTTCCGTAATGTCCAATCCCGCGGGTATCTCTTGTGAATCCTTCTTCCAGTTCAACAGTGTCCGGGTCGAGTTTCATTCGGAGCAGGATCTGTTTGTTATAAATTTCAATGCAGAAAATGTTCTGCACTTTCTTATAGGCCAAATACAGCTTCAATTGGTTTGGAACAAGATCGTCTCCCAGCGATTCGATGTAGTCACAAAGTGCCGTATATAATGTTTTGAAATGGCTGCTTGCTGATGCCAGCTTCTCTAAATGTGTTTTCTGTGTGTATGTACTACTTGTTGTTGAAATGGTTGATGTTTCCGTTACTGGCTTTGCCACCGGAGTATTCAAATGCTCAAACAGTAGCAAATCATCTCCGTATTTCCGATATTTCACCAACTTGATATTCCTCTGCATCTGATTCACTGCATGCACGTTGTATTTCGTAAAATCATTTGCAATACAAATCACACAAGGCACCGACCAATCAATCTGGTCTGCTACTTCCATACCCAATTTTTCAATCACAAGCAGTTTGAAATCCGCTTTGTGATCCAGAAGCCAATCCAGATAGAATAATCCCTGATTAATTACGTTCTCGCTCGAGCTTCTCTTATACTCAAAAATCACTGGGCTATTATTTTCATCAATTCCGATGCTGTCCATTCTTCCGGATGTGATCATATATTCACTTTTCAGAAAACGAACGCCGAAAAATGTCTCCATGTTCTGCTCTATCGTTGTTTGCAGTTGTTTCTCCAATACTACCGTGGAAGAGGTGCGCTCTTTCACAACCGTTCCGACCTCAAAAAGTTTTATTTCCGACACTGCAGTTTCTCCTTCCCTGTCGCAAGATATATGTTCATTATATCGTACCTTCTTACAAAATACTATTGTAAAACATTCTTTCCGCAGGCATTCCCATCAAAAAAGGCCGCAGCTCCGCAAAGCTGTGACCTTTTCCCAATATTACCAATATGCTATTTCCGATACACCGTCTTCCCCCGTGCAACGACTTCCTGAATCTCCAATCCCTGATCCAGTACGCAAAGATCCGCATCATATCCTTCCCGGACCTTGCCTTTTCCTTTCAGTGACAGGATCTCTGCCGGGTTTGCCGTAATCGTCGAAATTGCGGTTTCCAGCGGAATTCCCGCTTTCTCCACGCATTCTTTTACTTCTTTCAGCAAACAGCTCGACTGGCCCATGCCCATCCGCAGGAATTCTCCCTTTTCATTAAAGATCGGCAGACTGCCCTGACCGTCGGATGAGATGGTGATGTGTTTCGGGTTCACGCCTGCATCCAGCATGCGGCGGATTCCTTTGCACACGCGGACTTCATCACAGACAGTTTCCCAGTAATCGATCTCTTCATTTCCGGTGAAATCGACCGCACCGCCCTTTACGGCGTATTCAATTGCCTTCTGGAACAGCTTCTCGTTCCGGTTGACATGGGTCGGGAGGAACTGGCTGGCCGGGATTTCGGTTTCGCTGATAACGCGTTCGATCAGCTCCATACATCTTGCACCGTCGCCAAGGTGGACATTGATCACTCCCGCTTTCCCGGAAAGAACACCGCCGAGGCGCGTGTCTGCTGCCAGTCGGGCGAATTCTTCGAAGGTCGGCTGTGAGGATCGGTGGTCCGAGATGGCGATTTCGCCGGTTCCGATAATTTCTTCGATCATCATGATATCTTTTGTAATTCCATCCGTCAGTGTGCGCACCGGAACCTGGTAGCTGCCGGTGTAGCACCAGGCGGACATGCCCTGCTCCCGGAGGCCTTTTGTTTTTGCCACGAGCGCGCACATGTCACGGCCAATGCCGTCAGTTCCGAGGCAGCCGACAACGGTTGTCACACCGAATTTGTTCAGGCCTTCCATTGTTGCCTCCGGGGTGCGGTTGGCAAAGCCGCCCTCACCGCCTCCGCCGAGCACGTGAACATGGCAGTCGACAAAGCCAGGTGTCAGGACAAGTCCGGTTCCGTCTACGGTCTCCGCGCCAGAGAGCAGGCCGTCTGCCGTTATCGTGCCGGCATCTGCGATCTTGACAATTTTATCATACACCGTAAGAACGTCTTTTCTTCCGAGGTATTCCGGCGCATAGACGTCTATATTCTGAAATAATATCATTTTCTCTCACTCCTCTTAAAATCCAATGGCAACCGCAATCAAAATCGTAATGACTGCTCCAATCATCAGTATCCCTAAGAATTTCCACATGAATTTGATCCAGTTCGACCACTCGATTTTTGCAATCGCCAGGGAGCCGATCAGGCAGCCGGAGGTCGGGACGATCAGGTTTGTGAAAGCATCACCGAGCTGGAACGCAAGGACGGATGTCTGGCGGGATACGCCGAGAAGGTCCGCGAGCGGTGCCATGATCGGCATGGTGATCGCCGCCTGACCGGAGCCGGATACGACGAAGAAGTTGAAGACCGACTGGAACACATACATCAGCACGGCTGCGGCTGCACCGGAAAGACCGGCCAGTGCCTGTGAGATGCCGTACATAATGGTGTTGATAACGGTCGGTGTGGTCGGATCAGAACCGCCGAGCACCTGCATGATGCCCTGTGCCATCGCTACAACGAGTGCCGCACCGATCAGGTCTTTTGCGCCGTCTTTGAAGGAAACGGCAATGTCGTTCACTTTCATGTCGTTCAGATGGAAAATGACACCGATCACACCGGCCACAATTCCCATGATGAAGAACTGGGTTGCGATTTCGGCCATGTAATAGCCTTTTGCCATAACGCCCCAGATGACCCAGACAACGGTAACGGCCAGTATTACCAGAACTAAGATATGGCCGATGCCGAAGGAATGGCCCTCGTCGATGCCTGTTTTTTCGTTCTGATCACGGAAATACTGGTCGCTTTCGTAAGCAACGGAGATTTCCGGGGTCTTTTTGACTTTTGCTGCATAGAACATGGTCATGCCGCAGCCAAGAGCGGTGAATACGACCCACATCACCATACGGAAACCTGCGCCGGAGAAGACGTCAACGCCGGCGATTCCCTGTGCGATTCCGACGGAAAACGGGTTCATCCAGGAAGATCCGAAGCCGATCTGTGTTGCCACGTATGTAACAAGCACGGCAATGACGGTGTCGTATCCGACAGCGACGAACAGCGGGCAGAGGATCATGGTGAACGGAAGGGCCTCTTCTCCCATTCCGAACACGGCTCCGCCGAGGGAAAACAGGACGAAAAGGACCGGGATCAGCAGTTTTTCGGCTCCTTTTGCTTTACGGATCAGGCCGATCAGACCGGCTTCAACGGCTCCGGTGCGGATCATGATACCGAAAGCGCCGCCGACTACCATCAGAAATGCGATGATTTCGATGGCGGAGCTGCTGATAATTCCGTTATACATGTAATTGAAAAATCCGGTTCCGCCGTCGCCGCTGAACAGTGCAACACCTTCTGTGACCGGTTTTCCTGCAGCATCGGTCAGATACTGGAAGCTTCCGTCTTTGATGACGGTACGGGTCTTTTCTACCCCGTTCATCAGGTATGTGACATCCTCCGTCTCGTAATAGCCTTTCGGGACGAGGAAAGTCATGACGGCCGCGATAACCACCACAAAAAAGATGATAATGTAGGTATCCGGCACGTTAAATCCCCTGTTGAATGATTTCAGGCCTTCGCCTTTCTTTTTGCTCATATTTTGAGATTTCCTCCATTTGATATTCTATTCTCGTTTTTAACACGCATGGATTAGTGTACCATAGATCATAGAGGAAAGTCACTGAAAAAATCAAAAAAGTAACAGAAAAATTTTCCATTCGGATTTTTCTGCCGGCTGTGTGCAATGTCATGCATAACATGATTGTATAGAAAGACAAACAATTCCTTTTTGGGTTTCCTGCTCCCCGTCTCTTATGCTATACTTGGAAAGTTGTTCTAACAGTAATACAAATCTAATACAGAAAGCGAGCTTTTCAAATGAATTCGTTCAAACCAATGCTACTCACTTCTCTGAAGTCCTATGACCGCGCGCAGTTTGCCAAAGATGTGACTGCCGGTATCATCGTTGCGATCATTGCACTTCCTCTTTCTATTGCACTGGCTCTTGCTTCCGGCGTGGGACCGGAGGCTGGTATTTTCACCGCGATTGTGGCGGGCTTTGTGATTTCCGCGCTCGGCGGAAGCTGTGTCCAGATTGCCGGTCCGACGGCCGCGTTTGCCACGATTGTTGCCGGTATTGTCGCGCGGGACGGCCTCGGGGGGCTGATGACAGCGACCATTCTTGCCGGTGTCTTCCTTATTATCATGGGCTTCTGTCATTTTGGAAGTCTGATCAAGTTTATTCCTTATACGATTACAACGGGTTTTACTTCCGGTATTGCGGTGACGATCGTGATCGGACAGCTGAAGGATTTCTGCGGCGTTACGTATCCTGACGGGGTAAAGCCGATTGAAACGATGGAAAAACTGAAGGCATTTGCGGAGAATTTTTCCACGATTTCACCGGATGCGCTGATTGTCGGAGGGGTCAGCCTTGCCATTTTGATTGTGTCTCCGCTGATTTTCAAGAAAATCCCGGGATCGCTGATTGCTGTTATTGCCGGTATTCTGATGGTTCAGTTTCTGCCGCTGCACGTTTCTACGATTGGAAATCTGTACACAATCAGCAATGCGCTTCCGACGCTTCATCTGCCGGTTTTTGACATGAAACTGATTCAGTCGGCGATTCCAAATGCGTTTACGATCGCGGTGCTTGCGGCGATTGAGTCGCTTCTCTCCTGTGTTGTTGCGGACGGCATGATCAACAGCAAGCATCGTTCGGATACAGAGCTGATTGCACAGGGTGCCGGAAATATTGCTTCTGCGCTTTTCGGCGGTATTCCAGCTACGGGAGCGATTGCCAGAACGGCGGCAAATATCAAAAACGGCGGACGCACGCCGGTTGCGGGTATGGTGCATTCCATTACGCTCGTCATCGTTCTTGTTGTGCTGATGCCGTTTGCGGGCATGATTCCGATGCCGACGATTGCCGCGATTCTGTTCCTTGTTGCCTACAATATGTGCCAGTGGAGAACCTTCGTGCATCTTGTACGCACGGCTCCGAAGAGTGATATTATCGTTCTTTTTACTACGTTTGTGCTGACCGTTGTGTTTGACCTCGTTGTCGCAATCGAGATCGGCATGGTTCTGGCCTGCCTGCTTTTCATCAAGCGGATGAGCGAGGAAACGCACGCCGACAGCTGGGTCTATGTAGACGATGATTCCCCGGCGGTGGATGAACATCTGCAGAAGCTGCCGCTGGAAATCCGTGTATACGAGATCACAGGACCGCTCTTCTTTGGCGCGGCGGATGCGATTGAGCACATTGTGGTAAAGGATTTCACAAAATGTCTCGTTCTCCGGATGCGGAGCGTACCGGCGATCGACAGTACAGCCATGAATGCACTCCAGAATCTGACGAAGCTCTGCGAATCGAAAGGGATCACTCTCGTCTTCTCTCATGTGAATGAGCAGCCGATGAAGGTGATGAAAAAATCCGGCTTTGTGGAGCTTGTCGGGGAAGAAAATTTCTGTTCGAATATTTCGGATGCATTAAAGCATGCGGAGGAGCTGATTTCGAGATAAAAAAGGCCGCCGTGCTGAGTACTGACCTATGCTTTTCCGTTGATCACGCAGTTAATCTTTTTCTCATCGTAAAACATCAGTATCAGTCCGCCTGCGCCGCAGAATACAGCTGCACCGAATGCCGCAATCCGGTATCCGGCTCCACTGCCGTTTCCAATGGTGGAGACCGCCGTAAAGATCAGCATGGAAAGGCTCTGCCCCAGCTTGAAGGCGAAAGTTCTGGCTGCGTAGAACATTCCCTCGCGGCTGCTTCCCGAGGTAACCGCATCGCTCTGTGCAATATCTGCGACAACCGCCTGCGGCAGAATACCGAAAATCGCCATGGGAAGTGCTGCCGCGGCTGTCAGAATCAGGCCCTGTACGGCTTCCGGGATGAACGGGATGTTTCCCATAAAGCCTGTGTAAAAATATGCAAGGCTGAAAACAGCAAAGGCAAACAGAATCATCTTTTTCTTGCCCAGTTTCGGTGTCAGCTTGTTGACCGGAACGTAAAAGACAAGCGACAGTGCGGTCATTCCCACAAAATACAGTGTTGTCATTGTCTCCGGGAGTTTCAGCAGACTGGTAACGAAAAACGGAAGGCCCGTCTGGAACATGGTGAGCGCGATCCAGTAAAAGATATCAGATCCTACAAATTTCCGGAATTCTCCATTCCGAAAGGTTGCTGTAAGGGAACGAAAGGCCGAATCCTTCGAGGGAACGGTATCTACGTAATCTTTTTCCCGGATGCAGAATACCGGCACAAGCATGCATATGAATGCTGCCGCTGCCATGGCTGTGAAAGTGATCCTGATTGCATTTACTCTTCCGAAGGAAGGAATCAGCGTACCCCAGATCGCCGGTGCCAGATAGGCCACAGCGGTTCCTGCAATAAAGGTAAAAGAAATGATGGTGGATATATTCAGGCGTTCCTGCTGTGTATGGCCCAGTTCCGGAATCAGGGCATTGTACGGAGTACAGTATGCCGTGATCGAAAGGTAATATGCTAGAATCATACCAAACAAGAATGCCGCATTGATCCAGCTGTTTTCATTCACCGGTGACCAGAACACCAGCACGGTGGAAAGTGCCAGCGGCAGGGACGCGCCTTTTAAGAACGGGATCCGCCGTCCGTTTTTTGAAGTGCACCGATCTGACCAGGACGCAATCATCGGATCAGTGAATGCATCAAAAATTCTTCCGAAGGCTGTGATCCCTCCAATGATGGTAAAAACCCCGAAAATCACCAGCCCCTGCGGTATGAATACCGTCTGTCCCTGGCTGATTGCGGTTTCATCCGGCTGATAAAAGTACACCAGCCAGTTCGATATGATACCAGACAGCAGCGCCCATCCAAACTGGCCTGCTGCGAACTGCCATATCTTTGCCGTTGTTAATTTTTTCATTTTGCTTCCCCCTGTTTTGTCTTCTCCTGTTTTTATACCGTCCAAATTTTTACATTTTTTCCAGAAAAGGCGATTCCAAGTTTGATGACTTCCGTAACCCCTTCCTGCCGCATTTCTGCATCGTATCGCTGTGTTTCAATCTGGTTTAATGCTTCTTTCGCTAATTTTTTCAGTGTGTCTTCTGTAATCCCCTTTTTCCATTTTAGTTCCATCAGAATGCCAGGATACCGGAGTTCTCGCGGGAACAGGCTGATATCGTACCGTCCCTCTCCGAATTCCCGGTTGGATGTGATTTTATACTGTTGATCCAGCAATGCAATCAGTCCCAGTACCAGTCCGTGGTAAAAACCTTCTGCGCCCGCATCGTAAAAACTGATCGACTTGTCCATATACTCTGCAATCGCACTCTGCAGTTTTTTCACATCATTCGTATACAGGCTTTCCGCAATCCGGTCTGCTGTCGTTCTGGTTACTGCTCCAATCTGCAGCAGATGGGATAAAATCTCTGCTTTGTAAACTGCCGCAATCTCCCAGTTGGGAATGGATACTTCACACAGATACGATCCGTCTGTCTGCAACTCCTTTTTTGGTGTTTTCAGATATCCAGCAACCAGAAGCAGACTGTAAATACTGGAGGGTTCTTCCAGCAGAGACCGGTAAACCACATTTTGATCGATTCTCGCAACCACTCGCTCTCCCTGCAGCAATGCATACAATTTCTCTATGACATCCTCTGTCGCTGCCTTCAGAACTTCTTCCAGAATTTCATTCTTTCCGGTGTTTACCCAATATGCCTTTGGAATACACCCCTGTGCAATATAGTTGACCACGGACCAGGGATTGTAAATTTCTTCTGCGCCAAAAAGATATCCGTCATACCAGGTTTTAAGCTCTGCTTCTTTTTCGAGAGCACCGTAATCCCGCAGCATTTTATGGACTTCTGCACGGGTAAATCCAAAGTATTTATCATATGTCTCATCCAGAATGGAATTTACCGTCAGATTATTCAGACCACTGAATATACTTTCCTGTGCAATCCGCAGGATCCCGGTTAAAAATCCATATGACAAATGCCGGTTGTCTTTGAATGCGCCGGAAAAGAAATTCCGCATAAATCCAACAATTTCTTCATAAAACTTTTTCGAACAGCCTTCCTGAATCGGTGCATCATATTCATCGATCATAATGATCGGTGCTTTTCCATAATGTTCATGAAGCATTTTGGAAAGTTTCTGCAGAGACGAAGAAAGTTCTACTTCATTTGCCTGACCTGCCAGTATTTTCCGAAAATAATCCTTCTCGTATGATTCCAGTTTCTCACTCATCCCCAATTCCTTATGTCTGCCGAACTCTTCCTGTACCAGCTCTGCAATTTTTGCAAAAGTCAGTTCCCAGGACGCAAATTTTATATCTTTAAACGTCAGAAAAATAACCGGATATTTTCCCTGATGCTCTCGGTATTCTTCTCCACATTTCCAGATTTCTTTGTCCCGGAAATACTGGCTGGTATCTGTATCGGAAATTTCAAAGAAAACGCGAAGCATATCCATATTCAACGTCTTTCCAAACCGTCTCGGCCGCGTAAACAGTGATACCAGTGGTTTTCGATCCAGAAATTCTTTGATCATTCCTGTCTTGTCCACATAATAATATTCCGACTGTGCCCGTACGTAATCCGATATTCCGATCGGGAGTGGCTTTCTTGCTTCTTTTTCCTCTTTTTTTACATACTTTCCTGACAGTACTCTGCCGTCTGCAGGTTTTTCTGCTCCATCTGGAATCCGCCAGCTCTTTCCTTCTTTTACGACACCTGGAATTTTACCTGTTTTACAGAAAGTTGTTACGGTACGCTCTGTAACGCCCCACTGTTTTGCCATTTCTTTACAGCTTTTCATCTGTATCCTCCTTTTCGGCATTCTTCTTTCTGATTATTATATATTATTTTCGGAAATATATCAATTAATGTTTTATATTTTTCCGAATATTGTCATCATTTTTCATCTGTGCTTTCGCTTTTCTCGCAATCCCCTGTGTGCCGTTCAGGATGCTCGCGCGGGTGACTTTGTCGTTGCCGTATTTCTGGCGGATCGCGTCGAGGGCGGCATCGAGTTTACGGCTTTTCTCCTTCTTTTCGGGATCTTCGAAGAGGGAGAGCTGTTCGAAATCGTCTTCGGTAAGACCGGTCACGGCGACGCCGATCAGGCGGAGGGGCTCGCCTTTCCAGGATTCGCGGAAGAGCTGTTTGGCGCAGCGGTAGATTTCATCTGTCACATCTGTCGCATTGGGGAGTTTGGTCTGGTGTGAACGGTTTCGAAACTCGAGAGTGCGAAACGTTACGGAAACGGAGGTACATTTTTTCTTTTTCTGACGCATGCGGGCGGCTACGATGTCGCACTGGGCGAGAAGGATCGGATTCACCTGTTCGATGGAGATGATGTCCTCGTTGAAGGTCGTCTCGGCGCTGAAGCCTTTGGCCTCGTCGGGCTGCGCTTTTACAAGGGAATCATCGATGCCGCGGGCGTACTGGTAGAGCTGATGGCCGTTTTTCTTGCCGATCAGCGTCTGGATATCCGCTTCGCGCGCATGCGCCAGGTCTCCGATTGTGCGGATTCCGGCCTCGATCAGTTTCTTTTCGGATGCTTTTCCGAGGAACAACAGCTCGCGTACCGGAAGCGGCCACATTTTTTCGGGGATTTCTTCTGGGAACAGAGTGTGTACTTTGTTTGGTTTTTCTAAATCAGATGCCATTTTGGCCAGGAGTTTATTTGTGGAGATTCCAATATTGACGGTAAATCCAAGCTCCTCGTAAATCCGGTCCTTGATTTCGTGCGCCGCCGCAATCGGGTCCGGATACAGAAGGGAAGTTCCCGTCATATCGAGGAATACCTCATCGATCGAAAAGGATTCCATGACCGGGGTGTAGGAGGCGCAGATTTTCTTGAAGTCACGGGAACACCTGACGTAGAGGTCGAAATCACTCGGGACAATGACCATGTTCGGACATTTCCGCAGTGCCATTGCCACAGGTTCACCGGTCTGGACACCGCATTTTTTCGCCGGGATCGACTTTGCCACAACGATTCCTGTCCGCTTCGTCGGATCGCCGCCGATACAGGCAGGAATGTCCCGCAGATCCGGCAGTCCCTCTTTGATCCGCCGCACCGACTCCCAGGATAAAAAGGCGCTGTTGACATCTACGTGAAAAATCAGGCGTTCTGTTGTCGTCTTCGTTTGTTCTTCTCTCATTTTTTTAACCCTCTTTCAAATTCTGCTGCTCTCTATGCAAAAAACAGCAGACCTGCTTTTGCCAGAAAAAAAAGAAGAAGGATCTGCGCCGCCAGCATCAGCGGGACTCCAATCGTGAATTTCTTTTTTCTTGTCTTGTGATGAAACAGGTGCATGCCAAGCAAGGCTCCCACCGAGCCGCCGGCTGCCGCAAGTCCGAGCAAGGTGGAAACGCGGATTCTCCATTTTCCCCGCACCGCACTTCGTTTGTCGATTCCATAGACTGCTATGGTAATGATATTAATACAAATCAGGTAACTCCACAATACTGTCTGTAAGATCGAATGTTCCATTTTTTACGCACCAGCCTTTCTTTTTTCAAAAAAGGCAGCGTTTTTCTCCGCTGCCTTTTGCAAACTCTTTTCAAAATTACTTTTTCTCCAGAAATATTTTTCTGGTCACAAAATTGTATACCATAACAATCGCCGTCGCGAATACTTTCGCGATTGTGTAGATCAGGTTATGGCCTATGTTCTGCTGCAGTGCAACATTACCGCCGTAGATCGGGCCTACGACGATCCAGATCAGGAAACTGTTGAGCAGCATGCCGATCAGGGAAAGGACGACGAAGGTGATGAACTCGACTTTTTTGTTCATGTCTTCTTTCCGCTCAAAGACAAATTTGAAGCTTAAAATGTAATTTGCAATGACCGATACAGTAAATCCGGCAACGGAACCGATGAGGGATGCCGCTTCAAAGTAAGAGCTGGAAGTCAGCGCCATCACAAGATTCAGGACAATAAGACCGGTCACGTAGTCGATGCCGAAGCTGATAAAACCGACGATACCGAATTTCACAATCTGTGCAAATAATTTCTTCATGTTTTTCCTCTTGTTTCTTCTATTATTTTCGAGTCAACGACTCTATGAGAATACCATATCACGGCAGTTTTTTCAAGTTTCCGTATTGTTTTTCCTCACGTCAAAAACGCCGGATTTCACATACAAACATGAAATCCGGCGTCTTTGAATTTCTCTAAATCTCCCGTTTCTCCATAAATCTTACACTAATCCCATACGAAATCAGCACAACTGCGATGCTTACCGCAAAAATTCCCGCTTGTCCAGGAACGGTTCCCGTGATGGTGCCAAGCAGCTCCGCGATCGTAAACTGTCCGTTGAAGCCCGACTCTGCCAGCGATACACCGATTTTCTGCCGGTCCTGCAGTGTGATCTCTGTGATCGGTTTTCCAAAGAGTTCGATCGTTCCGCTCTCCGCTTTTACAAGGCCGAGCATCAGGCGGATCGCCGTGCTCTTTCCTGCTCCGTTTTTTCCGATGAGTCCGGTGATTCTTCCCTCCGGAACTTCTGTCCGTTTTGAGCCCGGTGAAGAAAAAGAGGTGAAAAAGCTCGATTTTGACCAGCGAATTTCCGCATCCATCCACAACCATCATCACTGATGCGGTTTTTGTCCGTACCTTCGGAAGAATGGGCCGACCTCTTTTCGCGGGCAGGCTCATTCCGTATCTTATGATTTTCAGGAGACTTTTTATGTCCGAACTTAATTTTTATCTTCTTCAGATCAACGATGCTTTATTTCCAATCGGTGCGTATTCACACTCGCAGGGACTCGAGACGTAAATCTCTTTCTCTCACGATCAGAGCACGCAGATACCCTTCTGGATGAAATCCGGAAATTTCTTGCCTCCGATCCGGAAATTGACGGCGGCGCAACTATACTTTCCTGCGGTGATCTTGCAATTCGTATTTTCGGTCTACGCGCGCAAAGGCTGCAGCAAATGGCGGAAAAAATAAAGTCTGCATATGAAAAATTTTTATAACTGTCTATTCAAGTCGTTCACTTTTCCCTTCGTCAAATTTCGCAGAAAAAATGTCAAAATGAGGGTATGACAACCTCTTCAGAATGTGATAAAATAACTTTCGTTTTAAGCGAAGATAAAACTTATTTTCCATCATTTCGAGGAGGTTTTCTCATGGAAAAAGACATGACAAAGGGAAGTCCGCTTCCGGTCATTCTGCAGTTTACGCTGCCGCTGATTATCGGAAACATTTTCCAGCAGCTCTACAACATGGCAGACACGATTATCGTTGGCCGATATGTCGGAGCGGATGCACTGGCTGCAGTTGGTTCTACGGGAACGATTATGTTCCTGGTGCTTGGATTTGCGCAGGGCATCACAGCAGGCTTTACGGTTCTGACATCGCAACGGTTCGGTGCAAAGGATACGCGCGGAGTAAAGCGAAGTGTGGCAAACGGCATTCTACTGGCTCTCCTTTTCACGGTTGTCCTGACATTCTTCAGCATGATCTCCATGCGGCCGTTGCTGCATCTCATGAACACACCGGAAAATATTTTTCAGGACGCTTATACCTATATTATGATTATCTGCGGTGGCCTGATCGTTACGATTTTTTACAATCTGCTTTCCTCCTATCTGCGTGCAGTAGGAAACAGCCAGACTCCGCTGATGTTCCTGATTTTTTCGGCTGTATTAAATGTTCTTCTGGATCTGCTTCTCATCATTCGTTTTAAAATGGGCGTTGCGGGAGCCGGATATGCAACCGTTTTCTCCCAGGGAATTTCTGCTGTGCTCTGTCTTTTTTATATTTATCGCTCCATGCCGGATATGTGGCCGGAAAAACACCACTGGAAGCTTCATGCGGCAGATTCCCGCCATCAGCTCTCGATGGGCATTCCGATGGCACTCCAGTTTGCCATCACCGCATCCGGTACAATGATTATGCAGGCTGCCATTAACCTGTTCGGCTCGGAGGCAGTTGCCGCTTTTACGGCGGCCTGTAAGCTGCAGAATCTGGTCACACAGGGCTTTTCCGCAATGGGACAGACGATGGCAACCTACAGCGGGCAAAATTTCGGAAAGGGCGATATTCCACGGATTAAAAAGGGAGTTCGCGCTGCACTTCTGACTTCCATCACATATTCGATCGCAGCCGCTGTTCTCGTCTTCCTTCTTCTGAAGCCATGTCTTTCCCTCTTCTTCTCGGGTGATGTCGATATGGCCGCCATGATGCCATGGGCAAAGACTTATTCCTATATGTGTGCTCTTTTTTATGTACCGCTCTGCACCATCTTTATTTTCCGAAATGCAATGCAGGGTTGCGGCTACGGCTTTCTGCCTATGATGGGCGGTGTTTCTGAACTCTTTGCGCGCTTTATTGTAGCTGTGATTGCCATAAAAGTCATCAGCTATCCGCTCGCCTGCTTCTGTGACCCGGCAGCCTGGGTGACGGCAGCTGTCTTTACCGGTGTTTCGTATCTGTTTGTCATGAAGGATATCGACAAAAAGTATGATTCAAAGACACCGACGGCTCCGATCAGCTGACATTTTTCATACCAAACGCAAAACTGCGCGGAATGCACGATTCTGAAATGCATTCCACGCAGTTTTTTGTATTTACAGGATTACAGATTCAGTTTTGCTTTCTGCAGACTTACACAGGAACGATGATACGTGAGTGTCATCGTCAGATAAACGACGCCTACAACAATGACTGCGAGAATACCGGTATGGAACACCAGATGCAGGAGCATTGTCGCACACAGCAGGATCTGAAGCATCTTGCCCATTGACAACTTTATTTGTCAATACTTTTGACAAGTTTTTTTGTCATTTCAAACTCCCGGTTGATTTGTGGGCTGAAATGTACTAAACTAGAGGTATCTATTTTCGTAACTATTCAAGCCGCAGAAAGGACAGAATCTATGGAACAGAAAGACAGCCGGTTTGCCGTATTGATCGATGCGGACAATGTTTCCCCGAAATACATCAAATATATCCTAGACGAGGTTTCGGACCAGGGCGTCGCTACTTACAAGAGAATCTACGGGGACTGGACGGACATCTCGAAAAAGAGCTGGAAGGAACAGCTTTTACGCTACTCGATCAATCCGATCCAGCAGTACAGCAATACGAACGGAAAGAACTCGACCGACTCTGCGATGATTATCGATGCCATGGATATCCTCTACTCCGGAAATGTGGAGGGCTTCTGCCTCGTCTCCTCGGATTCCGACTTTACGAAGCTGGCACAGCGTCTGCGCGAATCGGGCATGTTTGTGCTCGGCATGGGCGAACAGAAAACGCCGTCCTCGTTCCGTGTCGCGTGTGATGCCTTTAAAATCCTCGAGGTGATCTCCCAGAATGAGGACGATATCTCCCCTGCTATCACTGCTGTTTCGGAGAGTTCGGCACGCTACGGCGTTTCGCAGGATGAGGCTCCGTCGATTACGAGCAAAGCGGAGATTGAGCGGACCGTATCACGTGTGCTGACGGAAAATAATGACCATGGAAAGAATACGACGCTCAGTGAGATCGGCAGTATTTTACAGAAGAAATTTTCGGAGTTTGATGTTCGAAATTACGGCTATTCGAAGCTTTCTACGTTTTTGGAGAGTATGAATGATATCGAGGTGCTGAAGACGGGTCACAATTACCTCGTGAAAGAGCGCCAGAACACCGTATCGCGCCAGCAGATTGAGAAATGCATCACCGACCTGATCTGCTCCAACGGCGGCCATATCGACAACCTGAGCATCATCCACGACGCTCTGCGGAGCCGCTTCCCGGGCTTTGATGTGAAGCAGTATGGGTACAGCAGGATTTCGAGCTTCATCAACAGCTTTAAAAAATTCAAAATCACGAATAATACGGTTCAGATAAAATAAAAAAGACCCCGGAAACGCCAATTTTCACTGATGTTTCCGGGGTCTTTCTATAATAATTCGCAGCTCAGATTTACTGTTTTCCTGTACTTCCAATTCCGCCGCGGTCCTCGCCGTTTAAGTGGTCAACTTCTTCAAAGCCGATGGTCGGCTGGTGTTTCTCGATGCGGAACTGGCAAATGCGGTCATTCACATGAATCACGGTGTCGCGCAGGGCGTACGCCGGCATGTAGAACCAGTCGTTCGGTCCGCAGTAGCTCTCGTCGATGATTCCGCAGTGGTTCGTCTGGATAATGCCGAAGTTCTTGAAGGTGCTGCTTCTCGGCACGATATGCGCCTCATAGCCTTCCGGCAGCTGCATGGCAACGCCGAGGTGGATCAGCTTGAATTCTCCGGCCTTTAACTCTACTTCTTCTGCCGCGCGCAGGTCGATCCAGTCGGACTTTCCGTCGATATAGCGCAGGCGCTCAATTTCATCGTTTAAATACTGAATTTTAATGGTTTCCATAAAGCGTCTCCTTTTCTTTTTGCGTGACTACTTTTCGCCGAACAGTACGACTTCGCCGCGTGCTCTCGTCTTTTTCACATCAATGACTCTCTGATTCGGGCTGCCCTTCCATTCCAAGGTAACGTCCCTCTGGGCAAGAATAAAGCGACCGTCCACAACCACGTCCGTGTAATCCATCAGTTCCAGATCACAGACGGATTCCCACTCATATCCGGTATAAACCCAGATATCTTTTTTCGGATATCTTTCCTTGATCTCTTTTGCCAGAGCCGTCACATCCGCCCGGTTTGCCTCATGCAGCGGATCTCCGCCGGAGAAGGTGATGCCGGAAATGTAGTCCTTGTCCAGCTGTTCAAAAATTTCTGCCTTTGCCGCGTCATCAAACGGGATGCCGCCATTTGGATCCCAGGTAATCGGATTCTGACATCCCTTGCAGTGATGACCGCATCCGGCGACCCAGAGCACGACGCGCAGGCCGTCTCCGTTCAGCATATCGTCTTTCGTTATATTATGGTATCTCATAGCTTTCACTCCTATTGGACATAAGAAAACACAGAAAAACGAACCGTTTTGCAGATCCCTTTTTCTGTGTTCCCCGCTCTTTATCGTCTGGCAGATCTATTTATTTCGCGTCTGCCGGAACATCCTTGATACTGAAGCTTACACGGCCCATTTTATCTTTGCCCATGCAGACTACTTTTACAACATCGCCAAGGCTGACAACGTCTTCTACTTTCTCAACACGCTGTTTGGCGAGCTTGGAGATGTGTACCAGACCTTCTTTTCCAGGTGCGAACTCAAGGAAAGCACCGAAGTCTTTGATGCTGACAACTTTTCCGGTCAGGATCTGTCCCTCGGTAAAGTCGCTTGCGATGATCTCGATATATTTCTTTGCCTGATCCATCATAGCCTGCTCGGTTCCGCAGATGGAAACTGCACCGTCATCTGTGATGTCGATCTTTACGCCGGTCTCATCGATGATGGCGTTGATGGTCTTTCCTCTCTGGCCGACAACTTCACCGATCTTCTGCGGGTCGATCATCATCTGGATGATCTTCGGAGCGAACTCGCCGACCGTCTTACGCGGCTCTGCGATCGCTTTCTCCATAACCTCGGTCAGGATGTACTCTCTTGCCTGTTTCGTTCTGGCAATCGCCTCTTCTACGATCTGACGGGTCAGTCCATGGATCTTGATATCCATCTGGATTGCAGTGATTCCGTCGTGGGTACCAGCTACCTTAAAGTCCATGTCGCCGAAGAAGTCTTCGAGACCCTGGATATCGGTCAGTACGAGGTAATCATCATCGG
>OLVT01001712.1_pt1 | contig 17220 bp, 17 predicted proteins | sample 1673241 | NCBI WGS metagenome assembly OLVT01 (sample SAMEA3178936, study PRJEB25190) | human gut metagenome | biome: human gut; feature: human-associated habitat; material: faeces | place: Austria | collected 2013 | reverse complement strand
TAAAAATGCAAGCATTTTATATCTTTTTTTGAAATTTTGCTTGGCTCTGAACAGTACCATGGAAAATCCACGCTGCTTTCTGCTTTACAGATGGGCGTGTACGACCACATTGCGGGAGATGGCAGAGAGTTTGTCCTGGCAGATGATACTGCGGTGAAGCTGCGGGCAGAGGAGGGACGTTCTATTCGGAATACCGATATTTCCCTGTTCATCAATGACCTGCCAAATGGCAAGGATACGAAAAACTTTTCTACGCCGGATGCCAGCGGAAGTACATCCCAGGCAGCCGGTGTGGTGGAAGGCATTGAGGCGGGAACCGGGCTGTTCCTGATTGATGAGGATACCTCCGCCACCAACTTTATGGTGCGGGATGATTTCATGCAGTAGGTCATCAGCCGGGAGAAAGAACCCATTACGCCATTTCTGGAGCGGGCCCGGGACCTGTATGAAAAGGCCGGTGTGTCTACGATTCTAGTAGCGGGAAGCTCCGGCGCGTTCTTCTACATCGCGGACCATATCATTCAGATGGACTGCTATAAGCCGGTGGAGATCACAGAGCGGGTGAAAGCGCTGTGCAAAGAGCATCAGGCACCAAGAGTGCAGGCACCTGGATTTGCGGTTCCGGGGTTTGCGGAGGCGTATATGGCAGGACACAGTGATTCCGGAGTAAGCAGGGGAGGACGCATGGATAGCAGGGCTGAAGGAGGACACTTTGGAAGGCGGACATCCGAACAGACAGGACAGGAACGAGGCGGTCGTACCAGAGGCGGCCGGGGTGGTGATCGCGCCCAGGAGCGCAGTAAAGTGAAAACTTTTGGCAAAGATTCCTTCTCCATCGACCGGGAGACGGTGGATCTGCGCTACGTGGAGCAGATTGCGGCAGAATTGCAAAAAAGAATTGAGACAAAAGGCTGGGACGGTTTGACTGGCTCCTATGTACCATGTGGTCTGGCAAAGCCGAGAAGCCAGGTGGTATTTGCGGCGCTGAACCGTTATCGTGGCTAAAAAGAAAATCTTTTGCCTGATTTTGGCGGATGTGCTATAAGAGAATGGGGCATAGTAAGGCTATTAGCGGCAATTTGAAATGAAAGCGTTCAGCAGGATCACATGGTTCCTGCGGTCAGGAGGACAACATGAATACAGAGCAGAAACATTCTGATTATGAAGAACTGATGCAGTATCTCGAGGAGGCCCAGGCCTATGAAACGGCGCTGATCCTTTTTGAGTGGGATGAAGAGACACTGGCACCGGAAAAAGCCGGAAGCCGCACTGCCCGGATGCAGGGCGTGTTGTCATCCTCTTACCAGCGTATTATGATGAGTGAGCGGGTGAAGAAGCTTGTAGACAAGTGCCTGCTGGAACTGACGGGAGAAGAAAATGTGGCTGCAGAAAAGAAGGTAGCATTGGCAGAAAAGAAAGGCCGAGCTCAGGCTGAGGCGGAGAATGGCATCGGGAAGCCTGCGTTGGAAACACCGGACGGAGAACTCACGGAAGATGGCATCCGTTATGCGATTCTGAAATCCGCGAAGCGCACCATCGAGGAGGTCTCCTGCATTCCGCCGGAGGAGTACCGGGCGTATCAGGAACTGACCTCGAAATCCACCCGTATCTGGACAAAGGCGCGCAAAGAAAATGATTTTGCTTCTTTCACTCCGGTCTTAAAAGAGCACATCGTTCCGCTGTTAAAGCAGGTGATGGAAAGTCCGGTCCGCATTCAGGATGATTTTCTGGACGGGGACTATTCTGAGGAGAAGCAGCGGGAACTGGCAGAGTATCTGGCAAAATATGTGGGTTTTGATTTTTCAAAAGGAGTTCTGGCAGTCAGTGCCCATCCGTTTACCACAAATTTGCATAACCGGGATGTGCGCATCACCACCCACTATAAATCCAGAGTGGATTCTTCAGCATTTTCTGTGATTCATGAGAGTGGACATGCTATTTACGAATTTGGCATTGATGACCGGTTAAGCCGGACGCCGGCTGGTCAGGGAACCTCCATGGGCATGCATGAGTCCCAGTCCCGGTTCTTTGAGAACATCATCGGCCGCAGCGAGGCTTTCTGGATCCCGGTATACGGAAAGCTGAAAGAGCTGTTCCCGGAGCAGTTAAAGGGTGTGGGACGAGAAATGTTTGTCCGTGCCATCAACAAAGTCCAGCCGGGCCTGATCCGCACGGAGGCCGATGAGCTGACCTACAGCCTTCATGTGCTGGTGCGCTATGAACTGGAGAAAATGCTGATCGAGGAGGATCTGGATGTCAGAGAACTTCCGAAACTCTGTAAAAGATATGACCGGAGAGGACTTTGGTTCGAAGTATTATGTGGAGTATCTGGAGGAGAAATACCGGAAACTCTATGATCTGTCACGATAAAGGAAGACTTTTATGGATACCAGAGATATTCGTTGCTTTCGTCTTGTATACGAAGCATGGCAGCATCAACAAAGCGGCGAGCCAGCTTTTTATCAATGCGCAGGGCTTAAGCCGCATCATCCGGAATCTGGAAAGTGAACTGCAGGTTGAGCTTTTTGTGCGTGCGGCAAACGGAACAACTCCGACGGAGGTGTTACATTCCGCAATCGCATGTTTTCCGCGCCTATGGGAGGAACGGACATTACCAATGACGGCTGCATTGGCCCAAAATCTACAGCTTTTTACGAGCTGCGGGGCAAGGGCGGCGCAGCTGCCGTAACGGTAAGTGAATGTATGGTGCATCCGGAAACGGATGGTTCCCACTCTGGAATGTACGCCGGAACCTATATGACCGACAAGTCCCGGCAGCATGCCATGCACCAGTGGGGGGTCAGTGACTGTGTCCGTCCGGACGGCGTACTCTGTGAGACGGAAGCCCGGAAACAGATCCTGGTTCCTGGAACCTCTGTGATCTGTGCGCTGGGACAGCGCGCAAGAAGCGAAGTGGCAGATGCACTGCGTGACAGCGCGCCGTTTGTAAGAATTATCGGCGATGCCCACCGCGTATCCACCATCACGAATGCAGTGTATGAAGGGTATCATGCGGCGCTGGATATTTAACAATTTATTTCATTCAAAAAAGCTCCCGTTTCCAATTAAGGAAAAGCGGGAGCTTTTTGCATACAGGATTGTTTAAGAAACAAGCTTAACGGCGTCTTTTTTCTTTTTCCAGAACTCTCTTGGCAATCATGACAAAATTCAGTTTAAAATTATCCTCTGTATCGTGGACATCCAGTCCGGTTTTGGTTTTTACCCGCGTCAGGGCATCGGTAACTTCCTGCGTAGTGATGTTTAATGCAGCGGCGGTCTGCGGGATTTCTTCTTTGCATTTATAGTATTTACCGAGAATAGTCTGTTCTTCTTCGGTCAACTGAAGCAGAATGGTGCTGATTAGGGAATCGCCATGAGCAAGTACCATAGCGTTGATGGCACTGTAAATTTCCATTCCGATAAAATCCAGGACACGGCGTTCTTTTTTGAATTTTTCTCCGGCATTGATTGCGCAGATGCTGTTCCGGAAGGTCTTTTCGATTCCGGAAAGGCTGTTTTCAATGGTACCGATTCCAATGCGGACAAAACCATCGGAAATTTCATCGGTGAGGATCGCAATTGCTTTTTCTACGACCTGTTTTTTGCAGGAGGCCAGTTCCTCTTTGGTATGAGCGGCCAGCAGCATACTGGTACCTTTATCACAGAATATCATTTGTGGCTGCGCGATGGCTGCGTTTAATGGTCCGTATGAAGTGAGCGGAGATAGCAGCTGCATCAGGCTATATTTTTCATCATAGGAAACAACCATGTCGGAAGGATACAGAAAAGAGATGGCCAGGAAGTAATCCCGTTTAATGTCAAGTCCGAAGGTTTTGCCTGCGTTTTCCATTAACTGATCATCTTCATAGAAATGGATGGTGATGTTATTGTAGAAAGCGGAAAAAGTGATTTTGTTATCAGATTTGTTCATTGTAAAGGCCTCCTTGAAATTGTTTGAAAATTATAAAATATAAACTGTGTTTTTGTTTTTGTGGAAAGCATAATTATAAACCTGCTAATTGGAAAAGTCAATGCCATTTAAAAAGTTTGTCTTAAAAGATAAAATCAGCAAAAAAATGTCATAAATAACATTTCTAATTACATTTTAAACTTTTCAAGGTCATAAATAACAAAGATTAATTCTTGAAATATTACAGTGAGAAGCGTATAATATTATTTTCTCTTATTACAGTAATGGGGGTGTTCAATATGGCAAATGTAAAAGATTTACTTAGCCTTCCTGTTTTTAAAAATGTACAGGTACTGGCGGGAAAATCGGGACTGGATCGAAATGTGGAACATGTAACCGTAATGGAGGTACCCGATATAAAACGATGGCTGAAAGGAAATGATTTTCTACTCACAAGCTTTTATTCTGTCAGGAAGGGAACGGAAGAACAATGTCATTTGATCGAGGAACTGTCGGATATCTGTTGCTGTGTTGCGGTGAAAACAGGACAGTATGTAGATAAAATACCAGAAGAAGTAAAAGAAAAAGCAGATCAGTGCAATCTTCCGCTGTTGGAAATTCCATTTCATTTATCTTATATTGATATTCTGATCAATGTCATGGACCAGATCTTTCAGGAAGAGAACACATCGTCAATTCTGGGAAAATATGTAAAGGATATTTTATATGATAACTATACCGATAAGGTTCTTATGGAGGAAAGAGGTCATCTGTTTGGATTTGATGTAGATCATGATTGTTTTGCCGCAGTGAATATCTGTTTTCGAAAACACTATATTCCTACAGAACAGGAACGAAAGGCACTGCGTTTTTTATGCCAGACACTGCAGCATCGGCTGAGAGATGAGCCAAAGATAACGGGATGTTACATGGTGAAGCTGGATAAAGGTTTTTTACTGCTGATGGAAGGAAAGCTGGAAGAAGAAATAGAATCTGTCATCAAACATTATATTTGTGAAGACGAATTAAACGAGTTCTGGAAACAGGAGAGAATGCGGATGCTGTGCGGGATTGGAACGGTAGAGCGTGGATTGAACGGAATTCGTGACTCCTACAGCATGGCATTTAAGGCAATGAACGTTGGAAGCATGCTTTACAGAGATCGACTGATTTACAGGTATAAAGAATTGCAGCTGTTTTGCGAACTGGAGAAATTTCTGCATTCTTCCGAAACAGATATGTTGACAGACATTCTGAAGCCAATCCGCAATCCGGAGCTTCTGGAAACACTTTATATGTATTTTGAATGTGGAAACAGTACAGAGTTGACGGCACAAAAGCTGTATACCCATAAAAATACGATTAAGTACCGGTTGAACCGGATTCAGGAACTGACCGGCATGGATCTAAAAAAGCCGGATGATAATTTCCAGTTTTATCTGGCATTTCTGGCCAATAAGCTAAACAGCGAAAAATAGCGGATTTTGTCTTTTTGACTAAAAATTATCAGAAAAAGCTTGTTTTTAGGAACATAGAAAACAAAATCCGTTTCGGATACAATGAAACCATCAAATTCGAGGAGGAATTTCGATGGAGAATCGTATTGAGGACATCCAATATTGTGAAAAGCTGTTTGACCGTTTTTACGATGTTGGAAGTACAGAAGACGGAGGAGTGACCAGGCTAGGGTATTCGGAGCAGGAAGATGAAATGCATGCAGTATTTTCTGATCTGGCAAAAGAACTGGATTGCACGATCTTTCATGATGAAGTGGGAAATACTTACGCTTCGAACAGCAGTTCGGGGGATTATTATCTGGTAGGCTCGCATCTGGATTCTGTCATTGAGGGTGGCCGTTATGACGGTGTTGCTGGTATTATTGCCGGTCTCATGGTAATGAGATGGGCAAAGAAAGAAGGAGTCAGCATTCCTTTGCGTGTAGGGGCTTTCCGCTGTGAGGAATCCAGCAATTTTGGCTGTTGCACCATAGGAAGCGGACTGATTACGAAAGAAATATATAAACAGGATGTGGGAAGTCTGATGTCAAAAGCCGGAGAAAGCTTGGAACAGATTTTTAAGGAGCGCGGACTGAGCCTTCATCCATCTAAAATCAGTGGAATCCGTCAGTATCTGGAACTGCATATTGAACAGGGAAAGGTATTGGAGGAGGCAGAAACACCGGTTGGAATCGTTCAGACGATTGCAGGACCGAGACGTTTTAAACTCTACCTTCGCGGAATGGCTGAGCATTCCGGAGCAACGCCTATGGGAATGCGCTGCGATGCCATGTGTGCGGCATCTGAAATTATTTTGGAACTTGAGCGGATCGGAAACCGGGAAGCGGTATACCAGTCTGTTGCAACGGTTGGTGTGGTAAATAATCATCCAAACGCGCTGAATGTGATTCCGGGTGAAGTGGAACTGGGAGTCGATATCAGAGGAATTGAAAATTCCAGTCTGGACCGGATGGAACGGGAAATGCGGGAGAGTGCGAAACGGATCTGCAAGAAGCGCGGAATTGAGTATATGGAAATCAAAACAAGTGAGATTCCGCCGATTGACATGAGTGAAGATGTTCAGAATGGCCTGGAGCGGGCAGCAAAGAGAATCGGAGTAACCTGCAGAAGAATGGTCAGCGGAGCCGGACATGACGCAATGTCCTTTGCAGGAATCTGCCATACAGGCATGGTGTTTATCCCATGTACAAAGGGTGTTTCCCATAACAGAATGGAGTTTGCATCTATCTCAGATATCTGCGAGGGAGCCCGTGTGATCTATGAATATCTGAAGGAGGAGGCGTCATGATTTTAATCAAAGATGGAAGAGTGATCGATCCGCAAACCGGCCTGGATGAAACACTTGATCTGGTAATCCAAGATGGAGTTATCAAAGAAATCGGTAAGTTTCAGGAAAGCGACAGTTACGAAAAAGTAATCCATGCAAAAGGAAATGTTGTGGCACCTGGTCTGGTCGATGTTCATGTGCATTTTAGGGATCCGGGATTTACTTACAAGGAAGATGTGGAGACAGGGGCCAGGGCCGCAGCGGCTGGTGGATATACAACTGTCATCTGCATGGCCAATACCCGGCCGGTTGTAGACAATGTAGAAACGCTGGAAGATCTGAGAAAAAGAGAAGAAAACCTTCCTGTGCATGTTTACAATACAGCAGCGGTAACCATGGGACTTCAGGGAAAAGAGCTTACGGATATGCCAAAGCTTCTTCAAGCAGGAGCGATTGGATTTACCGATGACGGAATTCCGATTAAAGATGAAAAGCTGGTTCTGGCCGCCATGAAAGCGGCAAAAGAGCTGGATGTTCCGATCAGTTTTCATGAGGAAGATCCGGATCTGATCGGGAATTCCGGAATTAACAGCGGAAAAGTTGCAAAACAGCTGGGGCTGGAAGGCGCTCCGGCTTTGGCAGAAGAGGTTCTGGTGGCAAGAGACTGCCTTCTGGCGCTTCGGACCGGAGCAAAGATCAATATCCAGCATGTCAGCAGTGAAGTATCCGTTCAGATCATTCGCCTTATGAAGAAAATGGGAGCAAATGTTTTTGCGGAAGTGACGCCGCAGCATTTTTCCCTGACAGAAGAAGCAGTGCTGGAAAAAGGAACTCTTGCAAAAGTAAATCCGCCGCTGAGAACGGAACGAGACCGGTATGCATTGATACGGGGACTGAAAGAAGATGTGCTGGACATCATCGCAACAGATCATGCACCTCACAGCAATGAAGAGAAGGCAAAAGAGTTAAAGAGTGCGCCAAGCGGCATGATTGGGCTGGAAACAGCACTGGCTCTTGGAATTACGAATCTAGTGCGGAAAGGACATATAACACTGCCGCATCTTTTAAAGAAGATGACAATGAACCCGGCAGGACTTTATGGTCTTGACTGTGGCTGCATCAAAAAAGGAGGCAGCGCGGATCTGGTTATATTTAATGAACGAGAGAAATGGAGGGTAGAGAAGTTTCAGTCAAAGTCAGCGAATTCTCCGTTTATCGGAGAGGAACTGTACGGAAAAGTAAAATATACGATTTGTCGGGGCCAAATCGTGTACACAGATGAGGAGGAGAAGAATGAATCATAAAAAAATAGCGGTTATATTTGTTGTACTGTTGCTGCTTGCCATGATACCGTTTCCATTTACGAAGGGACCGCAGATATATCTGTTCGGATGGCTGCCGCTTACACTTGTTTACTGGTGGACACTGATGGTCACAAATCTGGTTTTTGTATTATGGGTAAGCCATGTGTTTGTGAAAAACAGCAAGAAAGACAAGGGGGATGAAAACGAATGAGTACAGGACAGATCAGTCTAGGGATTATCATTTTTTATCTGGTAGCAATGCTGGTCATTACTATTTGTAATGGACGAAAAAAGAAACAGAAAAGTGCAGAGGGATTTTTCCTTGCAAACCGTGGTGTCAGCTCTGTACTGCTTCCGCTGACTATGATTGCTGCCATGCAGAGTACCTTTGCGTTTCTTGGAGCACCGGGTATGTATTATACCCATGGTATCCCGTACATTGTTATGGTATTAAGCCAGGTGTGGGTAGCGCTTATGGTAGTGTATTTTGGAAATAAGATCCGGATTCTGGCTAAGAAAAAAGGCTATATGTCTCTTGGCGATTACCTTCAGGACCGTTTCAACAGTAAATATCTGAAAGTACTTGCTTCCTGTATTTCCGTACTGATGACCATGGTATTTCTTTCTATGCAGTATGTAGGAAACGCGAGAGCTATGAGCATTGTCAGCGGAAACGCAATTTCCTATAAAGCAGCAATTATTGTTTCCATCCTGTTTTCCCTGATGTATGTATTGATCGGAGGAGCTGGGGGCGTTGTACTTCTTGATGCAATTCAGGCAATCATTTTAATGGTTGGTATTGTTCTGGCCGCATGGATCGCGATTGCTCCGGTGGGAGGAATCAAAGAACTGTTTACCGGCATTATCAATCAGGCTCCGGAGATGTTATCCCGTCCGGGCGCGCAGGGACTTTATACCGATAAATACTGGATCATGCAGTTTTTAGTACTTCCGTTTGGAATATGGTTCTGCCCGCACATCTGGAGCAAATCCCTGATGGCAAAGGATGAGGACGCAATTGCAAAATCCGCAATCAGTATTCCGGTATCCCAGATTTTGATTTATGGTTTCGCAACCTTATTTATTGGCCTGGCAGGCCACCTTTTAGCAACTCCAGAGCAAGTAGGAGCCGCAGACAATATTCTGCCGGTTCTCATGCTTCTGCATTCCAACTGGCTGGTAGCAGCGCTGGTTATGGCAGCAGCAATCGCAGCAGGTATCTCTACGATCAACGCAATGCTCCTGGTTTCCTCCCAGATTGTTTCCCAGGATTTGGTTTTATTAAACCATAAAGGAAAAATTTCAGACAAGCAGAACATGCTGCTGTCCAGGGGAATTGTGCTGGCTATCGCAGTTGCCTGTGGAATCATGGCACTGGATCCGCCGGAAACCCTGGTTCAGATCGTACAGGATGTTGCGTATACCGGACTGGCTCAGTTAGCACCGGCGTTTTTACTGGGACTGTATTGGAAAGGCTGTACTAAAGCTGGCGCATCCTGCGGTATGACTGCCGGAATCATCATTTTATTCGCAACAAGAATCCTTAAGGTGACTCCGCTTGGATGGCCTGGATTTATGTGGGCATTTTTTACCAACATTTTGCTGACTATTGTCATTTCAGCAATCACAAAACAGAAAGTAGGAGAGGTATAGAAACATGGCTGAGATTTTACAGAATGAACGTGTCAATGAAGACTTCTATCTTATGAAGGTAAAAGAGAAAAACCAGGCTGCAATGGGACAGTTTTATATGCTGAGAGCTTGGAATGAATATCCGGTTCTGTCCAGACCGATTAGTGTGTTTGACGCAGATTCGGAGACGGTCAGCTTCTTATATAAGGTAGTCGGAAAGGGAACCGAGATTTTTGCAGGGCTGAAAGCAGGAGATGAAATCACGCTGGACGGTCCTCACGGAAACGGATTTCCGGAGGTGAAAGGCAAAGTCGCACTGGTGGGCGGTGGCGTTGGAATTGCACCGCTCTATCTTACCGCAAAAACCCTCAAAAAACTGGATCCGGATACTACAGTGGACATTTATCTTGGATTTAGCGGGGAGCCGATCCTGACTGACCGTTATGAGCAGGTGGCAGACAAGGTTACCGTAAATGTTGGTGGATTTGTTACCGATGACATTGATCCGTGTCAGTATGATTACATCATGACCTGCGGACCAGAAATCATGATGAAGGTTTTATACAAAAAATGCAAGGATATGAAAGCAGCAGCACCGGTTTATGTATCCATGGAAAATAGAATGGCCTGCGGAATTGGCGCATGCCTGGTATGTACCTGTAAAACATCAAATGGCAACCGCAGAGCCTGCAAGGATGGCCCGGTTATGTTAGGAAACGAGGTATTTGATTATGAGTAAGAGACTGGAAACAGAATTTGCGGGAGTAAAATTTAAAAACCCGGTGGCGCTTGCATCTGGAACCTGTGGCTTTGGCAAAGAAATGAACGAGTACTTTGATATTCAGAAATTGGGAGGATTATGTTCCAAGGGACTGACATTAAACCCGAGAGGCGGTAATGACGGAATTCGTATTTGGGAGACTCCAAGCGGAATTATGAACAGTGTCGGACTGGAAAATCCGGGTGTACAACACTTTATTGAATGTGACCTGGAGCGCATGAACAAGTTGGATCTTGTCAATATCGTAAACCTTGGCGGTCATTCCATGGATGATTATCTGCAGGCAGTGAATGTGCTGAATGATTATGATCTGGATCTTCTGGAATTAAACATTTCCTGTCCGAATGTCAAAGCTGGCGGCATGAACTTTGGTGTAAAAACAGAGATGGCAAGAGAAGTCGTTCGTGAAATCCGAAAAGCATGCAAGCATAAATTGGTAATCAAGCTTTCTCCGAATGCGGAGGATATCGTAGCGCTGGCCAGAGCCTGTGAGGAAGAAGGGGCGGATGGAGTTTCCCTGACGAATACCTTTCTGGCCATGGCAATTGATCTGAAAAAGAAAAAACCGGTATTTCAGAATACATATGCTGGTCTTTCCGGCCCGGCCATCAAGCCGATCGCATTGAGAATGGTGCATCAGGTAGCGCATGCAGTGAACATTCCGGTAATGGGAATGGGCGGTATCGCAACCTGGCAGGATGCGATTGAGTTTATCATGGCGGGAGCAACTACCGTTCAAGTTGGAACAGCTTCCTTTATGAATCCGGCTCTTGCAGTAGATATTATTGACGGCATGGAACAGTATCTGGAGAAAAATAACATTTCCAACATTTCAGAAATCAGGGGTATTTTATAGGAGGGGTTAACAATGGAGACAAAAGCACAGGAATATCGTAAGGAACATGATTCTATCGGAGAGAAGATGGTTCCGAAGGAAGCCTATTATGGAGTACAGAGTCTGCGTGCGGCAGAGAACTTTTCCATTACCGGGTTAAAGATGCACCCGGAGTTTATCAACAGCTTTGCACAGATCAAGAAAGCAGCAGCAATCACAAACTATGAGGTTGGCCGTCTGGATAAAAAGCATACCGATGCTATTGTGCAGGCCTGTGATGAAATCATCAGCGGAAAATTCCACGATCAGTTTATTGTGGATCCAATCCAGGGTGGTGCCGGAACTTCTTTAAATATGAATGCGAATGAAGTGATTGCAAACCGCGCAATCGAGATCCTCGGGGGCGAAAAGGGCGATTATTCTATCGTAAACCCGAATGATCATGTAAACTGCGGACAGTCCACCAATGATGTATTCCCGTCCTGTGGAAAACTGACCACCTTAAAGCTTTTATACAAAGCACAGGCAGAGTTGGAGCGTCTTTACGAGGAATTGATGAAGAAATCCGAAGAATTTAACAAAGTGATCAAAATGGGAAGAACCCAGCTGCAGGATGCAGTGCCGATCCGCCTTGGTCAGGAATTCCATTCCTACGCAACGGCAATCCGCAGAGATATCAACCGTTTTGACCGCGCAAAGGATGAGATGCGAAACTTAAACCTGGGCGGTACTGCAATCGGAACCGGATTAAATGCGGATGTGCAGTATTTCCAGAGAGTGGTCAAGAACATTTCATTGATTTCCGGTCTGGAACTTGTGCAGGCTTATGACCTGATTGATGCAACCCAGAATCTGGATGGATACTGTGCATGCTCCGGCATCACCAAATCCTGTGCGGTGAACCTTTCCAAGATGAGTAACGATTTACGTCTGATGTCTTCCGGCCCGAGAACCGGACTTGGAGAGATCAATCTTCCAGCAAAACAGAATGGATCTTCCATTATGCCTGGAAAAGTAAACCCGGTTATTCCGGAGGTAGTAAACCAGGTAGCATTTAATGTGATTGGCAATGATTTAAGTGTGACGATGGCGGCCGAGGCCGGACAGCTGGAATTAAATGCGTTTGAGCCGATTATTTTCTACAAATTATTCCAGTCCATAGAAACAATTTCCTGTGCAGTCCGCACACTGGTTGACAACTGCATTTCCGGTATTACCGCAAATGAAGAGCGCTGCCGCAATATGGTAGAAGGAAGTGTTGGAATCATTACCGCAATCTGTCCGTATGTCGGATATGAAAAAGCTGCTAATATCGCAAAAGAGGCAATTAAGACAGGAAAATCCGTGCGTGAGCTGATTTTACGGGACAAGCTTTTAACGGGAGAGCAGCTTGATATTATTCTGGATCCTATTTCCATGACAGAGCCTGGTATTTCCGGCATCAAGAAAATGGAACAGCTGGGAGGCATGTAAGATGGAATACAGAACAGAACATGATTCCATGGGAGAGGTTCAGGTACCGGCAGAGAAATACTGGGGTGCCCAGACCCAGAGAAGTTATGAGAATTTTAAAATTGGCACAGAAAAAATTCCGGAAGAGGTAATTCGCGCGTTTGCTATCCTGAAAAAATCAGCGGCTGTTGCAAACTACCGGCTCGGGAAAATGCCGGAAGGCCAGATGAACTGCATCAGCAGTGTCTGCGATGAGATCCTTACTGGAAAGCTGGATGGCAATTTCCCTTTGGCTGTATGGCAGACAGGAAGTGGGACACAGTCCAATATGAATGTGAATGAAGTTATTGCCAATCGTGGAAACGAGCTTGCTGGAAAGAAGCTGCTCCACCCGAATGATCATGTGAATATGTCCCAGAGTTCCAATGACACCTTCCCAACGGCCATGCACATCGCGGCAGTGCTTCAGATCCATAATAAACTGATTCCGGCGATGGATGAGCTGATTCATACATTTGAGCGTCTGGAAAGCGAAAACTACGATGCAATCAAAAGCGGACGTACCCATCTGCAGGATGCGACACCGATCCGTTTTTCTCAGGAAATCAGTGGATGGCGAGGAATGCTTGAGAATACAAAAGAGATGATAAAGAATACGCTTCCGGCACTTGAGGAAATTGCTCTGGGTGGTACTGCGGTCGGAACAGGGTTGAACGCTCCGAAAACCTTTGGCGAGGAGGCCGCAAAGGCAGTATCCGAATTCACCGGAATGCCGTTTAAGACCGCCCCGAATAAATTCCAGGCACTGACCAGTAAGGACGCAATTGTATTTGCGCACGGTGCATTAAAGGCACTGGCTGCAGATATGATGAAGATTGCCAACGATGTCCGGTGGCTGTCCAGCGGCCCGCGTTGCGGACTTGGCGAGATTAAGATTCCGGAGAATGAACCGGGAAGCTCGATCATGCCAGGCAAAGTCAATCCGACTCAGTGTGAGTCTGTAACCATGGTGGCTGTCCAGGTCATGGGAAATGATGCGGCAATTGGTTTTGCGGCATCCCAGGGCAACTTTGAACTGAATGTGTTTATGCCGGTCATTATTTATAATTTCCTTCAGTCCGTAACGATTTTGACCGATTCGCTTCATTCCTTCCGCATTCACTGCGTAGAGGGTATTCAGGCAAATCGTGAGAAAATGGAGGAAAATCTGAATCGTTCCCTGATGTTGGTTACCGCCATTGCTCCGTATATTGGTTACGAGAATGCAGCCAAAACGGCAAAGAAAGCATACAAGGACAATATTTCCCTGAAGGAAGCATGTGTGGAACTTGGATTTTTAGACGCAGACCGGTTTGATGAAGTATTTCATCCGGAAGAAATGGTCTGATCAGAAGGAGAAAGGAAATGGATATTAATCAGGAATCACTGGAACTGCATTATCAGATGCATGGAAAAATTGAGGTAGTTTCCAGAAAGAAGATTGAGACAAGAAAGGATCTGTCCTTATTATACACTCCTGGCGTTGCCGAACCGTGCAGACAGATCGCGAAAGACTATGAAAAGTCATTTGAACTGACAAGAAGAAATAATCTTGTGGCAGTAATCACAGACGGAACTGCTGTACTGGGACTGGGCGATATCGGCCCGGCGGCCGGTATGCCGGTTATGGAAGGAAAGTGTGCGCTGTTCAAAGAGTTTGCGGATGTGGATGCGTTTCCAATCTGCATAAACTCTAAAGATGTGGATACCATCGTAAATACCATCTATATGATTTCCCAGAGTTTCGGAGGAATCAATCTGGAGGATATCGCGGCACCGAGATGCTTTGAGATTGAGCGTAGGCTGAAAGAGCTTTGTGACATCCCGGTTTTCCATGATGACCAGCATGGAACCGCAATCGTGGTTGCAGCAGCATTGATTAACGCATGCAAGGTGACAGGCAAGAAGCTTGGAAAACTCAGAATCGTTATCAATGGTGCCGGTGCAGCAGGCATTGCGATTGGAAAACTGCTGATCAGCATGGGATTTGGAAATGTCATTATGTGTGATATTCATGGTATTATCTGCGAGGGTGACAGTGGATTAAATCCGGGACAGGAAGAAATCTCTCACATCAGCAACCTTCAGAAAGAGCATGGACTGCTTGCGGATGCCATGAAGGGAGCGGACGCATTTATCGGAGTTTCCAGACCTGGCTTGGTATCCAAAGAAATGGTGGCTTCTATGAATCATGGAATTGTCTTTGCTATGGCAAATCCGATTCCGGAAATTATGCCAGATGAAGCGCTAGAAGCAGGTGCAGCAGTTGTGGGAACCGGTCGTTCCGACTTTCCGAATCAGATCAATAATGTACTGGTATTCCCAGGAGTATTCAAGGGAGCGCTTTCTGTAAGAGCAACTGAAATTACTGAAGAAATGAAGTGTCAGGCAGCCTGGGCTATTGCAGGAATAGTTCCGGAAGGAGAACTGAATGCGGAAAATATCATTCCGTCACCGTTGAATCGCAATGTTGCGGATGCGGTAGCAAAAGCGGTGGCTGAAACCGCAAGAAAAGAAGGAAAAGCAAGAATTAAATAGAAACAGGGTGAAAATCTGCGCAGCATTGAAAAAACATGCGGCGCAGATTTTTTAATTTTTCTTTCAGAAATGTATTGTAGATTGCATTAACTCTCTGGCGGCAGCTTTTTATGTACCAGCACAACACTCCAGACCGAGTGCTGACGGTGTACCGATAGAATCCATTCATCTTGATCGTTAGTATCCCAGTTCCAAAACATGCAGTTGTTGTGGAAACATAAAAGAAGATTTGTATCTGAGTGAGCGAATTTATAAGTGCGTATGCGTAAATCGAATGGACCGGACTGATGCAGCGCAGTTCGAAAAAGTGCGGATTGATGAATTGACTTTTCTGTCGTAAAAAATTTCAGGTGAGCACCTGTCCAGGGTTATATTTCTCTAAAACCTGACGAAACTTATCAAATGGTTATGACCATAAGAGGTGCGTGGGCAGATATTTTCTGGTTTTCTCTGTTTCATGAACTTGGACATATTGTGAATGGGGATATTGGAAGGACTGCAAAGTTTCTTGATGATGGAACGGATCGGAAAAAAGAGAAAAAAGCTGAGAATCTATCAGTGCTTTTGCAAAAACACAAAGGATTATGCCTTATATTGTAATTGGAAGATTGCAAAAAGAAAAACGGTTAGCATATAGCTCTGTCAGCAATTATAAATTAAGATATAAATGGGCAGAATAAGCAGGTACTTTTATGCCAGTAAATCAGAATCATCTATTTTGCAACAGCCCCTTTTCTTTACTGACCGAATAGAACGAAAGAGGTGAATTACTATGAAACAACAAAAAAAGAGTTGGGTCAAAACTCTACTTTCCTTTGCAGAACCCTGCAAGGGAAAGATGATCCTCTCGGTTCTATGCGCCATTTTTAGTGTCGCTGGTGGATTTATTCCGTTTTGGGCAGTTTATAAAAGTCTGCTTCTGTTTATCAACCGTACTGCCACAGGAAACTATATTCTGTTATGGTGCTTGGTTGGCGTAGGCGGGGACCTGATCCGTGTGCGTTGTTTTGGTATCTCCACAATTTTGGCGCACATATCCGCGTATACGATACTGGAAGGTATTCGTCTAAAAATTGCAAATCGTCTAATGAAAGCCCCGCTTGGCGAGGTAATGGGACGGAGAATCGGCTATCTGAAAAACATCATCATGGATAAGGTGGAGGACTTAGAGCCGCCCTTGCGCATGTAATTCCAGAACTGACTTCTAATCTGCTCCTGCCGCTGGCTATTTTCGTCTGGATGCTGGCAATAGACTGGCGTATGGGACTTTCGATTTTGATTGCTCCTGCGTTGGCTATGATTCCGATGTTCTTCCTTATGAAAAATTATAACAGCCAGTATGCAGCCTACATGGAGGCAAATAACCATGTCAACAACATTATTATCGAGTATGTAGAGGGCATTGAGGTTGTTAAGGCGTTCAACCAAAGTACCAGTTCCTACGAAAAGTTTGTAGGCGCTGTGAAGTCCTTTAAGGATTTTACTCTCAACTGGTTCAAAAGCACATGGAAAACCATGAATTTAATGATGGCGATTATGCCGACTACCTTGCTTGGGGTACTCCCTGTTGGTTTGCTGCTGGTGCGTGGTGGAAGTATTACTCCCGCTGAACTCGCAATGGGAATTATCCTCTCACTTAGTATTGTGGGGCCACTGATGAAAGCTACGACCTTTATCAACGAAGCAAAATCTATGGAGTATGCGGTTGAAGCAACAAATGAGCTTTTGAATCTTCCAAATTTGCCGGATTCCGGGGAATTTGTTCCAATCAATCATACCGATATTGTCTTGCAGGATGTGTCCTTTTCTTATGACGGTACAACACAAAATGAAGTGTTGCATGGTATCAGCTTAAATATGCCACAGGGGAGTTTTACTGCACTGGTCGGACCGCCTGGGTAATCCAAATGCTACGGATGAGGAAGTATATGCCGCCGCAAAAGCG
>OLVT01001710.1_pt1 | contig 17228 bp, 16 predicted proteins | sample 1673241 | NCBI WGS metagenome assembly OLVT01 (sample SAMEA3178936, study PRJEB25190) | human gut metagenome | biome: human gut; feature: human-associated habitat; material: faeces | place: Austria | collected 2013 | reverse complement strand
AGAAATCGGATCATACACGACCTGAGGAAGCACCTGTTTTACAATCTCATACTGATGCTCACTTGCCCGTGTTCCGAATACTTCTCCATTTTCATCATACAATTTCTGATAAATGGATGCCAGAAATTCATCTGGCTTACCACTGCAATACACAACTTCCGGAAAACCGGAGCGGATCTCCCTGTGCGAATCCAGCTTGGCATAGCCCATTTCTTCATACGGCTGCTTCCGCAAATGCTTCTCCGCTTCCTCTATCTCTATTGTTCCATTTTTCACCTGTTCAAGTAAATCTTTCACATTCATTTGTAATTTCCTGCCTTCCGTTTATCTTATCATATTTCGTTTTCACATTGAACCTCAAGAAAATGCTTCTTTCGTCTGTTAAATATTTTCGATCCCTTGAAAACGCATATTTGTACGGAATTTTCCCGGCGTGATATGACGAATCATGATAAAATTACGGGACAATGTTTTTTCCGTATTGTATCCAACTTCCAATGCAATATCTAAAATAGTTTTATCCGTTGTCAGGAGCAACTCCGACGCTTTGTTTACCCGGATATAATTCAAATATCCATGAAAGGTCATTTCTACCTGATACAGCAAAATACGATTCAGATTCTTCATTGTCACACCAAATTTTCTGCTCAGATCACTGCCTTTCAAATCTTCTGCATAATGTCTGTAAATATATGCCACAATCTCATAATATACTTTTCGATCACTGATACGACACCGATCTCCAATCCTCTGATAGGTTTTTCTGTATTCGCTGGCCTTCATGCCAGTTCTTGCCTTGAATACTTTGCTGATATGTGCACCGTCTACAAATCCCAGTATCTCTGCCAGTTCTTCCAGCGTAAGATCCGTATATAGTAGGTAATTCATCGTTCGTCCGATCCTCATCTCATTTATCAGATCAAAGAATGATAATCCCGTCGTCTTTTTAATATAAGTTCCGATTGCGGATTCACTCATATAGAATTTATGTGAAAGCTGTTCCAATGTTATCCGTTCATTAAGGTGTGAATACAGATACAGAAAAATTTCACTGGCATCAATCGTCTCCCACTTCTTTTTCGTTTTTTTCTCATAGCGCATCAGCACAAGCATAATCTCAACCAACTTATTTGTAATAAACAAGTTCCTTAATGCTCTGTCTTCTTCGTTCTCCTCTACTTCGTCTGCTGTATACATCTCATGCACTTCATCTTCTAACTGCATAAACAGTATCTGCATCTGCTGATATGCCCTGTCATGTAGCTCTATCATCGGATGTGCTGTAATTCTGTGCAATATCGACATCTCTATACTTCCGGGATTATAAAATGTCTTAATAATCTCATTAACATTATCGTAATAGTATACAACCAGATAGAACGTAATCGGCTTCTTTACCTCAATCACTTCTGTAATCTGCCACGGCAAAATGCCTACACAGCAGCCTTTTTTTAAACAGTATTCTTTATTATTGATTAAGACTACTGCTTCCCCTTCATTGATTAACCATATACGAGCCATAGAATGCAGAATCGGCGATGTCGGAGTTGAGATGGTCTCTGTCTCAAAGCTGCATATCATCGGCTCTGAAGTATTTCTGTCACAAAAATTCTGTATCGTAATTAAATCCGACATTCTCCCATATCCTCCTTTCATCTATGTCATATGTTCTAATTATATGACGTCAAAATAATCTAACCGGACATTTTTCTTCTGTTCTTCTGTATTTTAATCTTATTGATAGCAAATAAGAGACAACGACGTTATCTCTTTTATATCATATTGGAGCAGAGAAAGCCCTAAAAACAATTTCCTACTTATAACTGTTTTCAGAGCTTTCTGCTTTTTATATGAAACTATTTCATAAATTGATCGATAGCTTTATTTAACTGTTCGATTGCTTCCATATCATGCTCTTTAACTGCTTCTACAATGCAGTGATTCATATGGTTCTTTAACACTACCTTACCTGTATTATTAATTGCAGAACGCACTGCTGCAAGCTGAATAAGGACCTCACTGCAATCTGCATCTCTTTCCACCATACGTTTCACAGCTTCCAGATGACCGATAGCTTTGGCAAGACGGTTCACAACTGCTTTCTTTTCTTTCTCACTGTGCACATGATGATGTCCATGTTCTCCATGTCCATGCTCGTGGCTATGCTCCCCATCATGATCGTGCGGATGATCATGAGAGTGTTCGTGACTGTGCTCGTGTGCAATTCCCAGCTCATGCAATTCTTCATGCGTATATTTCTTTTTTGTCTGTGCATTCTCTGTATTCATATCAACCACTCTTTTCTGTATTACTCTTATCCTGCAATGTTCAGGATCTCTCGAAGCTTCTTCAATACCGCATCGTCTTTCATTTCTCCGATTACCTGCGAAGCTGTCTCCTTTAATCTTGTGCTCGCCGCTGCAACAGCATAACTATGCGCTGCATTCTGGAGCATCGGAATGTCATTATCTGCATTACCGAATGCTACTGTATCTTCTCTGCCAATGCCATAATGCCCCTGCATAATAGACAACGCTTTTCCTTTGTTACAGCCTTTTGCCATAAAGTCCAGAAAACACTCTCCCGCCATACATACTTCCATGACGTCTGACCATTTTTCCTGCATGCGCCGTTCCACAGCCGGATCAATTCCTTCCTCTCGCCATACCGATATCTTACAGATATCTTTTATGCCACGCATATCATCCGTATATTCTCCTACATACGGATACGTCTTCATATGTTCAAAATACTTTTCATGACCATATTCGAAATAAGCAATGTCTGGCTTACACGCCATAATAGAATAGCCTTCCAGCTCATGTATGTCATCAATCAATTCTGTATATAGGTCATATGGTAATTTCATCGATGTCTGATATTGACTGCTCCAGATATCTGTACCATTATCTGCCAGGATAAAAATCTCATCTAACACAGGTTCAAACAGCTTCCTTACACAAGGCTTCTGTCTTCCGCTTGCCACGCCAAAGATAATGCCTCTTTTTCTACATTCACGAATTATATCATAATATTCCGGATTGATCTCACTTCCCGCTTCCGGCACTAATGTATCATCCACATCTGTAACAATCAGTTTTACCATTTTTCTTCTCCTTTTCGATTTATCCATGTAATAGTTTAATTGATACCAGTCTTCAATGCAAGAGCATAATCTGCACACTTGATTCTGTTGCTACAAAAGACTATACTAAAGGATACCGACAATTCACATTGTCACATATATAAGTCATTTATAAGAGAGGTATACTAATGAAAATAATGATTGCATCTGACATTCACGGAAGTGCCTATTATCTGGAACAGCTTCTTAATCGTTATGATGAAGAGAATCCGGATAAACTCCTTCTTCTTGGAGACATTCTTTACCATGGTCCGCGCAATGATCTGCCAAAGGGTTACGCCCCAAAGAACGTCATCCTTCTGCTGAATACACACAAAGAAGAGATTCTCTGTGTGCGTGGCAACTGCGATACCGAAGTTGACCAGATGGTTCTGGATTTTCCAATCCTTGCAGACTACTGCATTTTATATGAAAAAGGACACATGATCTTTGCCACCCATGGTCATCATTATAATATGGAGAATCCTCCAATGCTGAAAAAAGGTGATATTCTGCTCCATGGACACACGCATGTACCTGTATCCGAAGAATTTGACGGACGCATTTATCTGAATCCTGGTTCTGTATCCATTCCAAAAAATGGAAGTGCACACAGCTACATGATGTTGGAAGACGGTCTGTTCACCTGGAAAGACCTGGATGGAAACAGCTATAAGACATATCGAATGGAGTCATAATCATGAATCGTAATAAAAATGCATTTTTCAACGGTGTGCGTGATGGTATTCCGATTGCTCTTGGATATTTTGCAGTAGCTTTTTCACTTGGTATTGTTGCCAGACGAGCCGGACTAAGTCCAATCCAGGGATTTCTCTCCAGTTTTCTTAATCATGCTTCTGCTGGCGAATACGCAGAATTTACTGTAATCATGGCAAATGCTCCTTATGTGGAAATGGCTTTTGTCATTCTGATTACCAATATCCGTTACCTGCTAATGAGCTGTGCACTGAGTCAGAAATTCAACGCCAACACACCTTTGCTTCACCGTTTTATGGTAGGCTTCGGTATAACAGACGAAATCTTTGGCATTTCCATTTCACGTGCAGGTAATCTGAATCCCTGGTATTCCTACGGAGCTATATTCATTGCTCTGCCGGCATGGTCAGTTGGAACCGCGCTTGGAATTGTTGCCGGTAATATCCTTCCGGTTTCTATTGTCAGCGCACTAAGTGTAGCACTGTATGGCATGTTCTTAGCGATCATCATTCCACCTTCCAAAAAGGACAAGGTTGTTGGTGGTATCGTTATTGCAGGATTCCTGATCAGCTATATCGTATCGAAGATTCCGCAGCTGAACAATGTATCTGACAGTATGAAAATAAGTGTAATCACAATCATCATATCCGGACTTGCAGCATTCTTCTTCCCTATACCTAAAGAAAATGAGCCCGCCGATACTGATATTACGCAGGAGGAAGCATAGACCATGACACACAATATTTATTTATACATACTCGTAGCGGCACTGGTGTCTACGTTGATCCGGGTAATTCCGCTCACACTAATAAGAGGAAAGATACAGAATCCATTTCTCCGCTCTTTCCTCTACTATGTACCATACGCGACACTGGCTGTTATGACATTTCCGGCCATTATTACCGCACCACAGCTTCCGATTGCCGGCATTCTCGCACTGATTGTAGGTGTAGTGGCAGCCTGGCACGGTATGAATATGATGGGGATTGCAGCGCTTTGTTGTGTCGTCGTATTCTTTATCGAAAATGTAGCTGTGAATTTCTTTTAACTGACCAGCGATTTTTCTTCTTTATCTTTTGATCAGAACAACTGCTACGTCATTTACATTTGTACCTGTAGCTCCGGTCTTAATAAGCCCATCCACACATTCCAATGCGTGGTAAGCATCATTTGACCGGAGCTTTTCATATACAAAAAACCTGTAAAAACTTACGCTTCTACAGGTTTATAACTCCCCGAGTTGGGCTCGAACCAACAACCCCACGGTTAACAGCCGTGTGCTCTACCATTGAGCTATCGAGGAATACGTGATTCATATCACTCGTTTAATATAACCCCTTGCGTGAAAAAATGCAAGGGGTTTTTGCAAATTTTTTTAATTTTTTCTACAATTGTTGTTTTTATATTCGAACTGTGTTTTATAACGGACGGTCAATGATTCAGTCAGCTATCAATTCCAGGAATTTTTCATGAATCCGATTATCCGCATCCAGTTCCGGGTGAAATGACAAGCCGATCTGCGCACCGTACTGCACTGCCACAATTCTGTCATCTACATGGGCGAGCACCTGAACCTGCTCGTCTGCTGTCTCAATATAAGGTGCTCTGATAAATGTCATCGGCACTTCTCCGATGCCTTTCACTTCTGCATCTGTATGAAAGCTTCCCAGTTGTCTCCCATAAGCATTTCGCCGCACAGTGACAGGCAGTGTACCAAAGTACACGTGCTCGTCATTGCTTAAATGTTCTGCCAAAAGAATCAGTCCCGCGCAGGTTGCCAGTACCGGCATTCCACTTTCAATTTTTTCTTTTAAGAAATCGTACATCTCAAGTTCTCGCAAAAGCTTTCCCTGTACGGTACTCTCACCTCCCGGAAGTACCAGACCGTCAAATGGTTGTTCCAGATCTTCTTTTTTCCGAAGCTCAATACATTCTGCGCCAAGTGATTCCAGTTTTTTCCGATGTTCGATAAACGCGCCCTGTACTGCAAGTATCGCTACTCTCACTTTATTTGCCCCTCTCTGCCATCAGAAGTTTAATCTCCTGTTCATTGATTCCGACCATTGCTTCTCCAAGATCTTCTGAAAGTTCTGCCAGCATCTTCTGATCCTTGTAATTCGTAACGGCTTTTACGATCGCTGCTGCACGCTTCTTCGGATCACCGGACTTAAAGATACCAGAACCTACAAATACACCTTCTGCGCCAAGCTGCATCATAAGTGCCGCATCAGCCGGAGTTGCCACACCGCCTGCTGCAAAGTTTACAACCGGAAGTTTTCCATTACTATGTACATATTCCACCAACTCATATGGCACCCGAAGTGTCTTAGCTGCCTCAAACAGTTCATCGTCTCTCATCGCCACAAGCTGTGCGATCTGCTGATTCATCTTTCTCATATGTGTCACTGCCTGAACCACATCTCCGGTTCCAGGTTCTCCTTTGGTACGGATCATGGATGCGCCCTCATTGATCCGGCGGAGTGCCTCGCCGAGATCCTTTGCACCGCAGACAAACGGTACTTTGAAATTTCGTTTGTTGATATGGTAAACATCATCTGCCGGTGAGAGAACCTCGCTTTCATCGATGTAGTCGATTTCGATGGCTTCAAGCACCTGCGCCTCTACAAAGTGGCCAATGCGGCATTTTGCCATAACCGGGATGGAAACGGCTTCCTGGATGCCGCGGATCATTTTCGGATCACTCATACGGGAAACGCCGCCGGCGGCACGGATGTCTGCCGGAATCCGCTCCAGTGCCATAACGGCACAGGCACCAGCTTCTTCGGCAATATGCGCCTGCTCCGGAGTGGTAACGTCCATGATTACGCCACCCTTTAACATCTGTGCCAGTTCTTTGTTTAATTTGTATCTCTCATTTGCTGCTGTCATAATAAGTTCCTCCGTGTCTGATAAATTTTAGTTCCTGTTTTGGCTTTACTTTTGCTCTGCCACACAGTATACTGGTAAAGTGACTATAAAAAAATTGCCAAAACAAATATATTCAGTAAGGTCAGATGAGAGGAGAACGATCGGATGCTGACGTATAATTTTGCGAATATAGGGTCAGATTCCCTGTATGAATATTTATATAAATGTATCAAAAATGACATATTGCTGGGAAATATCCTCCCTGGAGAGAAGCTGCCGTCGAAACGGACGTTCGCGAAAAATCTGGGTATCAGCGTCATTACCGTCGAGAATGCCTATGCGCAGCTTGTTGCGGAAGGCTATCTGTATTCTATGCCAAAGCGCGGATTTTATGCAGCTGATCTGGAAATTGAGGATTCCATGCGGGATGCGGTGCCAAAAGAGATCCTGCAGGTGGCGGGCGGAACGAGCCTGGAAGAGTATTACGACGGGCTGGTCGGACTGATGGTGTGGCTTGTGAAGAGGGGCGGCCGCATGAAATTCTTCGGCGGTCATCACACGCAGGTGTTTGAATCGATGGCGCATCCGGTTTACAATCCGCTCAGCCTCGGCGTTCTCGCAGATCTCATCGACCTTGTGGATCAGGTGATCCACGGCGAAAACCTGGGACGGCCAAGCAATGCGAAGCCGTTTTCGAAAGAACAGGTCCGCTACGCGTCGTACGGCCGCGCAGAAATGCAGTACTGTGCATCGCGGATTCACCGAAAATAAGCGTGTGAAATCTTAAAACTTCCATAAGAAGAAAGGTTTTTGCCCGCGGCGGCTTGACAAAATAAAAAAACGCGATTATGATAAATGCAGTTTCTATTCCAACAGAAAAAGAAAAGGTTATGAGGAAGAGGAGTACATGGCAGGCCCCAAAAGAGAGGATGGTTCACCGGCTGAAAGGCTGTCCGGGAAGGTGGTCATGGAAGGTAGCTTCTGAACCGGAGAGCTGAAAAGCACAGAAGATGTGATGATTAGGTTCTCACGCATGAGTCACGTTACAGACTCCGAAACGAGATACAAATTAAGGTGGTACCGCGGAATTTTCGCCCTTTGCATGCATGTTATGTGTATGTGAAGGGCGTTTTTGATTTAAGACAAGCCTCTGCGGGAATAAATACCACAATACACCAAACATAAAAGGAGGATCTCATGAGCAAAGAACTCGCAAAGACCTACGATCCGAAAGGACTCGAGGATAGACTGTATCAGAAATGGCTGGATAAAGGATATTTCCACGCCACTGTAAACCCGAACAAAAAAACGTTTACCATTATGATGCCGCCTCCGAACGTAACCGGACAGCTTCACATGGGCCATGCACTCGACAACACCATGCAGGATATTCTCTGCCGTTTCAAACGGATGGAGGGATATGAAGTCCTCTGGCAGCCGGGAACCGACCATGCGGCGATTGCAACCGAGGTAAAGGTTACCAATATGCTCAAAGAGCAGGGCATCGACAAAGATGAAATCGGACGCGAAAAATTCCTGGAGCACTGCTGGGAGTGGAAGAAAGAGTACGGCGGACGCATCAACAGCCAGTTAAGAAAGATCGGCTCCTCCGCAGACTGGGAGAGAGAACGCTTCACCATGGACGAGGGATGCTCCAAAGCCGTAGAAGAAGTATTCTGCCGTCTGTATGAAAAAGGATGGATCTACAAAGGAAGCCGCATCATCAACTGGTGCCCGGTATGCCAGACCTCCATCTCCGATGCAGAGGTTGAATATCAGGAGCAGGCAGGCCACTTCTGGCACATCAACTACCCGGTAGTTGGAGAAGAAGGCCGCTTCGTAGAAATCGCAACGACCCGTCCGGAGACTCTGCTCGGCGATACTGCCGTAGCTGTCAATCCGGAGGATGAAAGATACACCGATATTGTAGGAAAAATGCTGAAACTGCCGCTGACCGACCGTGAAATCCCGGTTATCGCAGATGCTTACGTAGACAAAGAGTTCGGAACCGGATGCGTTAAAATTACACCGGCACACGACCCGAACGATTTTGAGGTAGGAAAACGCCACAACCTCGAAGAGATCAACATCTTAAACGATGACGGAACCATGAACAACAAGTGCGGCAAATACGCCGGCATGGACCGCTACGAGGCAAGAAAAGCCATGGTAGAGGATCTCGAGAAGCTTGGCCTTCTTGTAAAAGTAGTGGATCACGTTCACAACGTAGGAACCCACGACAGATGTAAGACAACCGTAGAGCCGATGATCAAACCGCAGTGGTTTGTAAAAATGGCGGATATGGCTGCCGCTGCCAGCGAAGCAGAGAAGAACGGGGAAGTAAACTTCATCCCGGACCGTTTCAGCAAGATTTATCAGAACTGGCTGAACAATATCCACGACTGGTGTATTTCCCGTCAGCTCTGGTGGGGACATCGTATCCCGGCTTATACCTGTGATGACTGTGGCGAGATCACGGTTGTAAGAGGCGGAATGCCGGAAAAATGCCCGAAATGCGGCAGCACCCATCTCACCCAGGACCCGGATACCCTGGATACCTGGTTCAGCTCCGCTCTGTGGCCGTTCTCCACTTTAGGATGGCCGGAGAAAACACCGGAATTTGATTACTTCTATCCGACTGACGTACTCGTAACCGGATACGACATCATCTTCTTCTGGGTTATCCGTATGGTATTTTCCGCACTGGAGCAGACCAAACAGGTTCCGTTCCACCACGTACTGATCCACGGACTCGTTCGCGATTCCCAGGGACGCAAGATGAGTAAATCTCTTGGAAACGGTATTGATCCGCTGGAAGTCATCGATAAATACGGCGCAGATGCGCTCCGTCTGACTCTGATGACCGGAAATGCACCTGGAAACGATATGCGTTTCTACTGGGAGCGTGTAGAAGCCAGCCGTAACTTCGCAAACAAGGTATGGAACGCTTCCCGTTTCATCATGATGAACCTGGAAAAAGCAGAGGTTCCGTCCAAGATGCCAAAAGACAAACTGACACTGGCAGACAAATGGATTCTCTCCAAAGTCAATACCCTGGCAACCGAAGTAACGGACAACATGGACCGCTACGAGCTCGGTATCGCCGTACAGAAGGTTTACGACTTTATCTGGGAGGAATTCTGCGACTGGTACATCGAGATGGTAAAACCGCGTCTGTACAGCGAGACCGACGAGACGAAGGGCGCTGCACTGTGGACCTTAAAAACCGTTCTCGGCAATGCATTAAAGCTGCTGCATCCGTTTATGCCGTTCATCACAGAGGAAATCTACTGCACGCTGAATCCGGAAGAGGATTCCATCATGATCGCTGCATGGCCGAAAGAGACCGAAGACTTTGCATACGCAGAGGATGAGGCAGCTGTTGAGATGATGAAAGAGGCCGTAAGAAGCATCCGTGGTGTACGCACCAGCATGAATGTACCGCCGTCAAAGAAAGCAAGCGTATTCGTTGTAACCGAAGATGCTGCTGTACAGGAAACCTTCAAAAATGGTGCTGTATTCTTCGGAACTCTGGCAGGAGCAAGCGAAGTTCACGTACAGGCAGACAAAGCCGGCATCGCAGACGATGCGGTATCCGCAGTGATCCCGCAGGCAACGATCTACATTCCGTTTGCTGAGCTGGTTGACCTGGAAAAAGAGATCGCCCGCCTTACGAAAGAGGAAGAGCGTCTGACAAAAGAGATCGCACGTTCTAACGGCATGCTTGGCAACCCGAACTTTATCAACAAAGCTCCGGAGGCAAAGGTTCAGGCAGAGAAAGAAAAACTGGCGAACTATCAGCAGATGATGGAGCAGGTTCAGACAAGATTGGAGCAGCTGAAAAAATAAATGAAAAAAGGAAAAAAACTGCATGGAAACAAGGAAACCGTAGTGAAAGTCTGCAACTGGCTCTCTTTGCCGCTGCAGGCCCTGGGATGCTGTATTCTGTATCTGGTGATTGAAGCATTTTCCCGCCATTCGCTGGCATCTGCATGGAGCTACATGGTGGAAAGCCCATGGGTCTTTTTGTACAATGCATTTTTGATCTTCACTACTTTTATGGTAGTTTATCTGTTCCGCAGACGTGTGCTGGTACGGCTGGTGATGAGCTGTTTCTGGCTGCTGCTCGGTATCATCAACGGTGTGATTCTGGCGAACCGCGTCACACCGTTTACCGGGCCGGATTTGCGGAACTTAAGCGATGGTGCCAAGGTCGTGACGAAGTATCTGTCGAAAGGTACCATGATCCTCGTTGCGGCAGCTCTTGTGGCATTATTGGCATTTTTTGTATGGGTCTGGATCAAAGGACCGAAATTTCAGGGGAAAATCCGCTGGTATCTGAATGTGCCGTTGATTGCTCTGGTAATTGTACTCTTTACGGGAGCAACGAATCTGGCGCTTGCAAAGCGTGTGCTTTCCAGCTATTTCGTCAACATCGCATTTGCCTACCAGGATTACGGCTATCCGTACTGTCTGGCAGTCACCCTGTTTGATACGGGAATTTCAGAGCCGAACGGCTATTCCGAACAGCTCGTGAAACAGATTGAGACGAGTGAAGGCGAACAAAAAGAGGATGATACGGTAAAACCGAATATTATCTTTTTGCAGCTGGAGTCCTTTTTCGATCCGGAGCTGGTTAATTTCCTCAACATTTCCGAGGACCCGATCCCGTATTACCGGCAGCTGATGAAGGATTATTCTTCCGGTTATCTCCGCGTGCCGGTGGTGGGAGCCGGAACAGCAAACACAGAGTTTGAAACTATTTCCGGCATGAGCCTCCGGTATTTTGGAGCGGGTGAGTATCCGTACAAATCGGTGCTTTCAGAGGAGACGTGTGAGAGTGCGCCGTATGTTTTAAAGAATCTTGGCTATGCGACCCATGCGATCCACAACAATGAAGCAAACTTCTATTCCAGAAGAAGTGTGTTCTCACGTCTTGGTTTTGATACCTTTACCTCGGAGGAATATATGCCGGATATCTCGGATGTGACGGCGACAGGATGGGTAAAAGACCATATTCTGACAAAAGAGATCATAAAAACGCTCGATGCGACAGACGAACCGGATTATATCTATACGATTTCGGTACAGGGCCACGGTGATTATCCGACAGAGCCGGTGCTTGACGATCCGGAGATTACAGTGACAGGCGCGGAAGACCGGGAAAAAAATAATTACTCCTGGGAATATTATGTAAATCAGATTCATGAGATGGACATATTTGTCAAAGAGCTGACGACAAAGCTTGCGGATTATCCGGAGCCGGTGGTACTTGTGATGTACGGGGACCATCTGCCAACGATGGGACTGAAAGTAGAAGATCTGGAGAACCGCTATCTGTATCAGACCGAATACGTGATCTGGGATAACATGGGACTGAAAAGGAAACAGGAAAACATTGCTTCTTACCAGATTGCAGCAGAGGTTATGAACCGTGTGGGAATTCATGACGGAACCATTTTCCGGTATCATCAGACGAGACGGAATACGAAGAATTATCAGGTGGATCTCGAGGTGCTGCAGTATGATATGCTGTATGGAAAACGGTACGTTTACGGAGAAGACGGAGAGACACCGTATGAGCGTGTGAAGCTGCAGATGGGTGCTCTGCCGGTAACACTGGAACGAATCGAAAAATCCGGAGAAGATACCTGGTATTTTTACGGAGAAAACTTTACGGCATCGAGCCGTGTGGAAGTCAACGAGGAGATACAGGATACCGTTTATGTCAGCCCGTCGATTCTGATGGTGCATAGTCTGACCCTGGAAGACGGTGATCAGATTACAATCGCGCAGCAGAGCAACAGCTCGACGAAGAAGGTGCTGACAAGGACAGAGCCGATGATGTATGAAGAGCCAAAAACGGTATCTACACCGACGCCGATGCCGAACCCGGATAGCACGAAAACAGATGTGACGCAGGAAAATGCCAATACGAGCACTGCGCCGCAGGATGAACTGACGGCAGCGCCGTCCGGTGCGCCGGAGGGCGAAGGCGACAAGATTGAGCCGTCAAAAACAGAAAACAGCGATAAACCGGCCGAAGACGGCGGTCTGCAGAATTAAAAAGAGTGTCCGAAAGATCATACAGTGGGGCGGATTTTGACGTCCCACTGTATCTTTTTACGGGGAAAGTCGAAAAGTCGGGACAAAATTTTGAAAATTGCTATGGACATATCCGGTCACTCGATTATAATGATACTAGGGTTTGAAAGCAGCCCTAAAATACTGAAGAATGGTGAAATAAGGTGAATTATACAGAAGCAGTTGATTATATCGAAACAATACCGAAATTTACGGTGAAGCATCCGCCGGAACATACGAGGGAGCTTCTTTCGCGCCTTGGGAATCCGCAGGAAGGGATCAAAATTATCCATGTGGCGGGCACGAACGGAAAGGGAAGCGTCTGCGCGTACTTGAATGCGATGCTGCTTGCAGGCGGCAAAAAGACAGGACTTTTTACCTCCCCGCACCTTGTACGCATCAACGAGCGGTTCCAGATCAACGGGGAAGATGTGTCGGATGAGCAGTTTCTCGACGCATTTCTCAAAGTGGAAAAAGCAGCCAAAGAATACGAGGCGGAGGGCGAAGGCCATCCGAGCTATTTTGAGACGCTGTTCCTGATGGGAATGCTGATTTTCAAAGAAGCCGGCGTGGAATACCTGGTCATGGAGACCGGCCTTGGCGGACGGCTGGATGCGACAAATGTGGTCGAAAAGCCGCTGGCATGCATCATCACGTCCATCAGCCGCGACCATACCGAGTATCTTGGCGACACCCTCGAGGCGATTGCGGGAGAGAAAGCCGGCATCATCAAAGCCGGTGTCCCGGTGATCTACGACGCCAGCCAGCCAGGTACGGCTTCTGTCATTGCCGCAAAGGCGAAAGAGATGGGAAGCCCGGCATGGCCGATGGAGCCGTCGTTCTATGAGATGAAAACACAGAGCCGCGAGGGCATCACCTTTACCTTTGCATATCAGGGCGGCGAAAAAGCAGAGCTTGCGATTCCGTACGTGGCAAAATACCAGATGATGAATGCAAGCCTTGCGTTCTACACGATGCATATTCTGCAGGACGTGCACGACATTCCTAAGAACGTGCTTGCGGAAGGCCTTTCGAAGATCAAATGGCCGTGCCGTATGGAAATGGCTGCGCCGGGCGTCATCATCGACGGCGCGCACAACGAGGACGGCGTTGCACAGTTTGTCAGCACGGCAGGCTATTTTGCGAAAGAAAACGAGATCACGATTCTGTTCACGGCAGTTGCAGACAAGCACTATCACGAGATGATCGGTGAAATCTGCGAGGGCATCCATCCGTCCCATGTTGTTGCAACGCAGATCGACGGAAGCCGCGTCGTACCGGCGGAAGTGCTTGCAGAGGACTTCAGAAAAGCAGGATGCACAGATGTCTGCGCGGAACCGGAGATCGGGGCAGCGTATGAGAAGGCACTGGGCAAAAAGGGCAGCGGCATGCTGTTCTGCGTGGGTTCTCTGTATCTGGCGGGCGAACTGAAAGCATACCTTGCAAAGCGGAATGGTTAGCGAATACAGGAAGGAATTTTTTGTTTATGTTAAATTACGAAGAAGAACTAAAGAAGTTTAAACCGTGTCTCGATGTGGACGAGGTGGAGGATGCGATTTACAGCCGTGATTTGACGGATGTGATCGACATTTTGAAAGAAATGATGAAAAACGACAAGCCGGAACAGGAAAACGAGACAGAAGCGGAAAAGGAAGAGTAAGGTGCCGGAATGAACTGTATGAATTGTAAATCGGTTGTGGACGTCGGAATGGAGATCTGTCCCAACTGTGGTTTTAACCTGAGAGTGCAGAGAAAATGTTTTTCTCTTTCGAATATGTATTACAATCTGGGCCTCGACAAGGCAGAGATCCGGGATCTTTCCGGAGCGATCGATATGCTGCGGCGGAGCCTGAAGTTTAACAAATACAATATCCATGCGCGGAACTTGTTAGGCCTTGTCTATTTTGAGACGGGTGAAGCGGTTGCGGCGTTAAGTGAGTGGATCATCAGCAAGAATATTATGCCGGAGAATAATGTGGCAACGGAGTATATTGCGACGCTGCAGGCGGAGCAGGCGAAGCTGGATATGATCAATCAGACGATCAAGAAATACAACAGTGCGCTGAAATGCTGCCGCGAGAACAATGAGGATGTGGCTGCGATCCAGCTGCGCAAGATTCTGAACCAGAATCCGAAGCTGATCAAGGGATATCATCTGCTGGCGCTGATTTATATTCACAAGGGTGAGTATGAGAAAGCGCGGAAGATTCTGAAAAAGGCGGCGAAAATTGACAAGACGAACTCGACGACGCTTCGTTTCCTGAAGGAGGTTGATTTCCAGACGGGTACGCAGACGTCGCTGGAGCCGCGGCGGTTCGGGCGCAGGGAGCGCACGGAGGAGCAGCGGGAGGACGAGCGTGAGCGTGTGGTAAGCGGGGATACGGTGATTATTCCGCCGACGTTCCGCGAGACGTCTACAGCGGCAACGATGCTGAATATCGGTATTGGGCTGGTGCTTGGCGCACTGGTTGTGTGGTTCCTGATCGGGCCTGCGAATACGCAGCGAATTAACCGGCAGGCGGACGAGAAGGTTGTGGAATACAGCGGCAAGATGGCGAGCCAGGAGGCCCAGCTGAACCAGCTCCAGAGCCAGGTGGATTCTCTGAACGAAACGACGGCTTCTGCGCAGCAGCAGATCCAGACGGCACAGGATACGGCGGCTTCCTACGAGAACCTTTTAAAGGCTGTGGAAGCGCAGCAGCAGGGCAACACGAGCAACGCAACAAACGCACTGACCGAGGTCAACCCGGAGGTGCTTTCTGTGGACGCAAAGGCTGTGTATGACACTATTTACAAGAGCATGCAGTCGTCTATGTTCCAGGAGCTTTCGCAGTCGGGTGTGAATGCATTTGACGATGCGAATTACACTGAGGTGATTGATAAGCTTTCGAAGGCTAAGAATATCAACGACAGTGACTATACGGTGCTTAACTATCTGGCGCATGCGTATCGGCTGAGTGGGGATACCGATAATGCGATTTCGGTGTTCCAGGAGATCATCGATAAGTTCCCGGGAACCCAGAAGGCTACTAAGGCCGAGCAGCAGATTGAGGCGCTGGGGGGGACTGTGAAGACGGAGGAATAGTGAGGACGGACACCCACGGGGCAGAATGCCGCAGGAGATGCGGCGCTGTTTCGTCGGGCTGATACCACTGACTACGCGGAGGGTGCGTGGGACGAAGGGCAAAAAAGTATAAAAGTGAGAAGATAAAACACAAAAGATGAAATTCGCTTTACGGCGAAAAATCTTTTGTGTTTTTTATTTTATGACAGGAAAGAGGGAGGATGGGAAATGGATAATCGTGTTTGGGTGAAGGATGCGGTGATGACGATTCGGCTTCCGGAAGAGGTGGATCATTTTGTGGCTGACCGGCTTCGGGAGGAGGCGGGGGAGATTTTGGTGGAGAGGAATGTGAGGGAGGTGGTGTTTGATTTTCGGAAGACGGTGTTTATGGACAGTTCGGGGATTGGACTGGTGATGGGGAGGTTTCGGGAGATGGAGCTGATTGGCGGGAAGGTGAGAGCGGTGCATGTGGGAGAGCGGATGCGGAGGATTCTGGTGATGTCGGGGGTGACGCGGGTGATTGAGGTGGAAGAGGAGAAGACGTGGAAGTAGGTTTTGGACGGGGAGTGGGCAGAAAGGGGAATGGGATGATGCGAGAAAGGATGAAAACAGAAGAGAAGATGCGGTGGAATACGATGACGCTGGAATTTGAGAGCCGTCCCTGCAATGAGAGTTTTGCGCGGGTGTCTGCGGCGGCGTTTCTGGCGCAGCTGAATCCGACGGTGGAGGAAGTGGCGGATGTCAAGACGGCGATTTCGGAGGCGGTTACGAATGCGATGATTCACGGATACCGGCAGGAGAAAGGGAAAATTCAGATGAAGTGTGTGCTGGATCTGGAGGAGAAGGTGTTTCAGGTGACGGTAAAAGATACCGGCGTCGGGATTGAAAATGTGGAGAAGGCGATGGAGCCGATGTTTACGACCTGCCCGGAGCTGGAGCGGTCGGGGATGGGGTTTTCGTTTATGGAGGCGTTTATGGATGAACTGGAAGTAAGGTCGCATCCGGGATGGGGGACGGAAGTGGTGATGAAACGGAAAATCGGTGTGCATCCGGAAATGTAAGGGCCGGATCGGAAGTCATAGGAGTCAGAATGCATGGAACATACGCTTGCCCTGATCGAAAAGGCACACGAAGGGGATAAAGCGGCAAGGGATACACTGGCAGAGGAAAATATGGGACTGGTCTGGAGCATGGTGAGGCGGTTTGCAAACCGCGGGGTGGAGATGGAGGATCTGTGCCAGATCGGGAGCATTGGGCTGTTGAAGGCGATTGATAAATTTGATCCTTCGTTTGAAGTCTGTTTTTCGACGTATGCGGTTCCAATAGAGTAAGATAAAGGAAACGACCGGAAAAGCCTTAAAATAAGGGATT
>OLVT01001707.1_pt1 | contig 17248 bp, 15 predicted proteins | sample 1673241 | NCBI WGS metagenome assembly OLVT01 (sample SAMEA3178936, study PRJEB25190) | human gut metagenome | biome: human gut; feature: human-associated habitat; material: faeces | place: Austria | collected 2013 | reverse complement strand
AGATTGAAATTGATCAGGAAGGAAAACAAGTGAATGTAACAGAAAATATGACGGAGGAGCAAAGAAAACGTGAAAATGAGTTGTTAAGCGAACGAAAGGAAGAACTTATGACTATTCTTCATAAAGCTTTAGAACTTTGGGAAGCAATAAATAATTAAAAATTTAAAGTGTACATAGTTTCAATTTGATAGAAGTATAATAGTGAGGGAAAAATAGCTCAGAGTTGTAAGGACTGGGCTATTTTTCATATGAAAAATATGATATTATGGAATGTAAAGAGTACTGATTAGTTGATTTGCATTATTTCGTATCATTTTACTGCTAAAGAAGCCATGGAGTTGAGGTTAAAAGAAAAAGGGATAGAATTTATTTTAAAATTTCAAAAGATGGAATGAGGAAAGGTGCAATTGAATAAAAAATAAATTGATTTTAAGTTTTATTTGTAAGTTTTGGCTGTATGAGGATTTAGTCGATGTGTAATTTGATTTACAAGACTAAAATGTTAAATAGTAAGTGGAGGAATTATATATAATGATTAAAAGTATAACCATACATGGATTAAGAGGATTTGGCAGAGAACATACAATTAATTTTGCTATTCCATCAGGGCGTCAGGGAAGTGGTTTAACAATTATGGTTGGCTCTAATAATACTGGAAAAACAACGATTTTGGAAGCAATACGTTCGTTTAATTCTCCTAAAGACAATCCCCCATCTTTTTCGGAGAGGAAAAGAAATATGAAATGTGAGAATGGAAAAGTACATTTAAAACTTCAAACAGATACAGATGAGATTTATACAATTGATACAATTTCAAATGGTGGTAGCACAACAATTATGAGGAAAAATGGAGTGCAGGATGATGATTGGTGGGATGGACCCAAAACATTTGTTCTTCAATCTAGGAGATTTGTAGAATATGAATTTAATCAATCACATATGGATCGTAATGACTATGTTCGAAATCAACAAATGAATGTTCACAATCGTTCATCTTCGATATATGAGTTTAATGCTAGACTGTTTAAAATGCAGAAGAATAAAGAACAGTTTGATAAATTGCTTAGACAAGTGTTGGGGTATGATCTTGAGTGGACAATAGAACAAAATGATAATGGTATGTATTATTTAAAACTTATCGTTAATGGTTGTACACATAGTAGTGAGGGATTGGGAGATGGCATATGGAGTGTATTTACCATATGTGATGCTCTTTATGATTCTGAACCGCATTGCACGATTTCTATTGATGAGCCAGAATTATCATTACATCCCGCCTATCAAAAGAAAATTATGGCATTATTCAATCAATATTCTAAAGATAGACAAATAATAATTAATACACATTCTCCTTATTTTATTGATATTTCATCAATTGTAAATGGAGCCTTTCTCTATAGAACGGTTAAGAATAATTTGGGGGATATTGAAGTATTTCTTCTTTCAGAAGAATCTAGAAAAAATTTAAGAGGTTTTTTAAATAATTACAATCAGCCGCATACTTTGGGAACAGAAGCGAAAGAAATCTTTTTTTTGGAGGATAAAATAATTATTACGGAAGGTCAAGAGGATGTTATCATGTATAATAAAGCAGCTGAATCTGTTCAACTTTCTTTGGATGGAGCTTTTTTTGGTTGGGGATCAGGAGGGGCGTCCAATATTACTAAAATAGCTACCATCTTAAAAGATTTAGGATATAAAAAAGTTTTAGCAATTTTTGATGGAGATAAATCTGATGATAAACTTAAGTTTGAGCAAGACTTCCCGATGTATGGGTGTGAAATTATATCTGCACCGGATATTAGGGATAAACCTGAAGTTAATAAGGAGTTCAAGGAAGGGATGATGACCCAGGGAGGATGTTTGAAAGAAGCGTATAAAGATGAAATGATATCCTTGTTTCAAAAGATTAATGGTTATTTTAATAATGACTGACGTATTGCTTTTGCGTATATTTATTTTGGTCTGCCTGATAAGAAGATGACAATAAAATGACAATACAATTAGATGAAACATAGCGAATCCATGCAAAACAGTTCAAAAGCGAACTGTTTTAAAGCTGAAATACCAGAGAAACACTACAAAGCAGATAGAACTTTGCGAGTTTGAGTAGCGGACTAAATTGCGAAAAAGCCCATAAATAAAGGCTTAATAGTGACAAGTAACTATTTTGTCGCAGAGAACGGTGTGACCCGAAGGTCACGCCGTTTTTCTGCGTTCATAGGTTGTTTGTGTGATGATAGGCTCGGAAATAACGGGAATATCCACATCGTCCACGAAATTGAAGTAAATCTTCACTTTCTGCGTCCGCTTGCCGCCGGACTTATCCGGAGCATAAACGACGATCTTTTTGATGTACTCGTTCACGATGGTCTGTGTCAGTTCCTCAACATCCACATATTTCTGTGTCAGGGCAATAAAGGCATCCAGACCGTCGTTCATTTCTTCCCGCTGTTCCACCCATTCTTCGATAACCTCAATTTCGAGCTTTAACCGTTCCTGTTCTGCTTCATAGTCCGCAGACATCTTTTTGTACCTGTCCTGACTGAGGTTCCCAAGAACATAGTCCTCATACAGTCGGGAGATGATGACATCTAAATCGGAAAGGCGTTTCTTTGCCTGTTCCAATTTCTTTTTGTCTTCCCGGATGCTGCGTTCCTGGTCAGTCCTGCGGCATTGCAGCCATTCCTCCTGAAAGGCATCTACATCACTGCGGATATATTCGTTGACCGCCCGGATGCGTTCCAAAACGATTTCACGAAGCACATCTTCCCGGATATAGTGGGCAGTACAAGTACCACGGTTGCTCTTGTAGTTGTTGCAGACGTAGTGATCCTGCTTGCCCTCAAAGCTTTTGCTTGTGGCAAAGTGGAGCTTGCCGCCGCAATCGGCACAAAACAGAAGCCCGGAGAACAATCCCTGCCGTTCCGCTTTTGCGGGGCGGCGTTTGTTTTTCCTCAGTTCCTGCACCCTGTCAAACTGTGCCTGAGATACAATCGCTTCCTGTGTGTCCGGCAGATAAAACATATTCTCCGGCTCATTAGGAATCCGCTTTTTCAGCTTGTAGGACTTGGAATAAGTCTTGAAGTTGCAGGTACAGCCTGTGTACTCCTGCCGTTCCAAAATCCCTACAATGGACTGGTTGCCCCAGTGGTACGGTCTTTCCGGCATCGGCTTTTTCTTTCGCTTGGCATACAGAGCTTTTGCGGTCAGAATCTGCTTTTCTTCCAGAATCCTTGCAATCTGCTCCGGGCCTTTGCCGTCAATGCAAAGGTCGAAGATGAGCTTGACTACCGGAGCCGCTTCTTCATCCAGAATCCAGTGATCCTTGTCCTCCGGGTCACAGCGGTATCCGTAGGGCGGTTTGCCCATGTGCTTCCCACTGGTTCCTCTCTGCCGCAAACTGACACGGACTTTCTTGCTGGTATCACGGGGATACCACTCGTTGAACAGATTACGGATTGCGGCGAAGCCCTCGCTGTCTCCCCGGTTACTGTCCACACCGTCATTTACGGCGATAAAGCGGACATCGTAGCTCGGAAAGATAATATCCGTATATTGTCCAACAGTCAGATAGTCACGACCAAATCGGCTGAGGTCTTTGACCAGCCAGCAGCCCACAAGCCCCTGCTTGACAAGTTCAAATCCTTCCTGCACACCGGGACGATTGAAGTTCGTCCCGGTATAACCGTCATCCACCAGAATTTTCAGGTTTGTATACCCGTGGTCACGGGCATATCGGGTTAAATACTCTCGCTGATTTGCGATACTGTTACTCTCGCCATCCTGAGCATCCTCATTGCTCAAACGGCAGTAGAGAATGGTAATTTTCTGCTGATCCAACATAATATCCTCCTTCGGTTGTTGGTCAGCCGACAGTACCGTTGTGCATACTGGAATTATATCATGCTTTTGTGTCGCAGTCATTAACAAATCACCCCCTTGTCAGAAAAAAAGAGCCGTTTTACCTTGTCGGCAAGCGGCTCATTCCCGGCACATTCTGTTTCAATCACATACCATGTGTTCCCGATCTTGCGCTCAATGGTCTCACAGAAAGAAGACTGTGCCGCTTCCAAATGTCTGCGGCATTCTTCCAGAAAATCAATGGGCGGCTCGAAAATCGGGTCAAAGCAGGAGCAAATATCAATATAGCCGATGGCATCGTTGATTTCTTCCATTGGGGCATCTTCCATAATCATCTTGTTAATTTCCTCTACGGTTTTATTCATAGGCAAATAGTTCCTTTCTAAATTTCCATATCCTGCCTACGCTTACGGGCAGGGTGCTTATGTTCCTGTGTTTCCTTTCCTCTGGCGAGGACGGCATCAAGAAAAGCCCGAACCCTTTCGGATGCGATTTCCAGTGCATCCAGATAGGGCTGGGCTTTCTTTTTGAGTTCCAAATATTTTTCGTTTAGGGCTTCAAAGCGGCGCTTCCAAACGGATGCACTCTTTTCTGCCTGTTCGTATTTTTGCTTGTATTTCAACTTTTCCGCTTTCTCTGCGAAGCTGCTGACTGCATAATCCTTTAGGATGCGGCACTCATCCGGTGTCAGAGTGATATTGTTGCCGAAAGTGGCTTTCTTTCCCATTGCTTCAATGTCCTGCACCGTCAGGGCAGTTGCCCTTGCTGCCTTTGTTTCCTTTTGCAGAGCTTCCAGTTTCTTTTTTTGTTTTTCAGCAGCAACTCTGGTATTCTCCAAGGACTGTTCCGCATCGGCAACCTGTGCGGTGACTGCTTCCAACCGCTGCTGTTCAGCCTGTACCTTGAACTGTGTCACCGTCAGATGTTCCTCGGTGCTGCCACGTTCTCCACGCTCCACATCGGTATACCCGGCAGCTCGCATGAAATGAAAAAAGTCATCCTGCAACACACTGTAGGACGACTTCAAAATCTTTTTCCCTTTTGCGTTTAACATTGGATTTCCCTCAGCATCCAAAACGGGCTTGGACTCCCATTTCTTACTGCGGCTGACCTGTGTAATCGTTTCCTTTACCGTTCCCCGGAGGGATTCATCCTTGCACCGCTTCGACCAAAGGATCTGTTTTTCCACCACCGGGATATAAACCACGTGAAGATGATAGTGGTACACATCCTCGCCCAGTGCTTCGGACATTGCCCGGTTGCGCTCGTCGGCGTGCATCACAGCGGAGAGGATATACTGCTCACCACCTACGATCTCCACGGCGGCTTTATAGGCATCGGCATAAAACTGTTTCGCAAATTCATAGCCGCCGTGGTTGTAGAAATAAGCGGAGTTCACATCAAATACCAACTCGCCGTATTTGATGGCATCCGGTTTCAGACCTCTGGTGGAGATCACGCCAGCCTGTTCCATCTGCTCGAACATTTTCACATAATCGTCCGTGGGAGCCTTGTAGTGAACATTCAGCGCAGAGCGTTCCGGTACGATGTCCTGATTGCTGTAGCTGTCCTTTTCACGCTCATTGTGTTCCTGTACCTTTGCCACATCAGCCGGTGTTTCCAAGTCCTGATTCCGAGCTACGGTGCGGTGGATTCCATCATTTCTTGCCATTGGATTTTTCCTTTCTTTAAAATTTGCAGACAGCGGAGGGCTGGAGAACGGCACTTTTTCAAAGTGTAATAACCCACTATGACACTTTCATCCATACTGGCTGCAAAGTGCCGTGGGCTCTCCCGAGAGGGGATGCGGTCACTGCGGCGACCTCTGCTGACCAAAGCGAAAATGTCTGCGCCTTTTCCCATGGTCAGCCCGTCTGCATGGAGCCGTTCTGCCGAACTACTTCTTGCATCCGGTGGCAGCAAAAACCGTATCTTTCACTGCCATCCATAGGCAGCACTGCGGTGCGCCTATGGAGACGGGAGATGCGAGGGGCTGTTGCCGAGGCATCACTTCTCCCGTCTTTTCTGCCATACGATGTCGTAGCCAAGCACAGCGGCAAGCTCCAATACTTCCTTATATCGGATGCTTTCCCGCTGTAATTTTGCGGACAAATTGGAAACGCTGTCGCTCCATCCGTATTCGTCCGAGAGCAAGTCAACTACTTCCTGCATGGTCATTCCGGCACGGATGATCTGTGCCTTTATTTCATTGCGTACATTCATATTGAAAATTCCTCCATAATTTTGATTTGTAGTTTGGTACGATAGCTACTCTCCGAAGCGGAGCGGATGCACCGAACAGTGAAAAATCCGGCAACTCCAAAATCGTTTTATTTTTGCGGGTGCGATATTCTGTCCATATAGGCATATATCCCATTTTATTGTTCCGTGAGGTTTAGTCTGGAACAGTGAAAACACCCATTGTTCCGTGAACAGAGTACACGGTTTAGAGAAGCACGATTTGGCGAAATGGTTTCGTCCTGCGGTCAAAAACTTCGCTGTTTTCATTACCATTGATTTTCGATGTCCGAAAACAGGTCGGCTCTGAAAACCGCTGTTTCCTATAACAAGAGAGAACGGGGGGTAAATGCTGCGTACATACGTACAGAGCACGACTGGAAAAATCATTCCCGCCAGCCCTCCGGTACGTACGTACACGGCGAAACATCGTAAAATCCATTTATATGAGGTCTTGCCACAGCTTCCACGCCCATAAAGCCCCACACCCGCCGTCCGGCAGAGTTGGTGATGTTGTTGCAATGCTCCAGATTGAATCTCCCGGCATTGGCAATCATGGCATCGCTGAAGCTACGGGCTTTCAGCGGTGCAAGGGAGTTTTCCTCACACCACATCCGGTATATTTCATAGAAATCCTTGGAACTGATGGACGCATCCGCTTTGCGCCGGATGTATCCCTCCGATTCCATGAAATCGAAGATATTGTTGTTGTCACGCTTGACCGCTTCCCGGTTTTCCCGGATACGGTCACTCTCTGTGAATTTGAAGTTGCTGGCAACAAGCCGCCGCAATCCTTCCAATGCCCACAGAAAGATGCCCTCGGCTTCAGCCTTCATCTTCTCTGCAAGGTCAGGATCGTCGGCTCTGTTCACAGGCCTTTCCTTGGTAGTCAGCACAAGCTGTCTGCGGTAAAATCCGTCACTTCGGTCATACAGAGCTTGCAGATCGCCATTACTGAACGCAAGAAGACGGGCAAACATCCAGCCCTGATAACTCTGCTTGCCTTTACGTTCCAAATCCATCTTGCCTTGTGCTGTCACGATGGATTTTACATAGTTGGTCTGGCGCAGGGCTTCCATTCGCATATCATCATCCACGCACAGCAGAATGTGTTCCAGATCGGCACGGGCAAAGCGGTTTTCAGAAATTTTGCCGATACTGCCGTCTTTCATATTTGTGCCGAATATAGAGGATAGCACCGCACCGATTTGAGATTTGCCCTCGCCGCCATTGCCTTTAATCACCATCATGCGCTGTCCCTTGTTGGAGGGGATCAGGCAATAGCCGATAAACTCCTGCAAGGTGGGGATGTCCTCCGCATGGAGCAGCCCATCCAGAAAGTTCTGCCAGATTTCAGGTGCGGGCGCGTTGGGATTGTAGGCAACAGGCAGACGGCTCCGCACAATAGCAGGTCTGCCCTCAGTAAATGTGCCGTCCAAAAGTAGCGTACCGTTGGACAAATGAATTCTATCCTGTTCCGGTGGAAAGTCAGGCACTTGTGCTTCCAGTTTCAGCACTTCCAGAATGTTGGTGATCTTCCGGGGGATATTGTTTACGGCACAGAATTTCAGCTTGTCGTAAATCTCCCCACGCAGAGGGAGATCGTCCGTCACTCGACCATTGGGCGTGAAAAAAGCTCCGTTTGCGAAGATGATTCTGCGCTCCTGCAGAAATTCTTCACAAAACAGAGCTTCGTTGATGTTCTGCCCGTCAAACCAGACAGGCAAATTCATATCAGGCGTTTTCCGGTTCTTCGCCATGGTGCGCCACCTCCTTTTTCTTTCGTGTGATGTACTCTTGCAGAAAAGCAATTTTGCCGTCCTGCATCAGCTTGTCCACCAATGCCACCCGTTCTTCCAGATCACCCACCGTCAGCACATCTGCCATATATTCGATATAGCAGTGCATCTGGCAGGCTTCCACAAAACGGTCATCCAGAGCATCTTCCGGTGTCTTGGGTGCGTATCGTACTTTCCAATCTTCCAGCAGATGCAGATAATTCGTCAGCACCCGGAAACACAGCATTTCATCCTCCCGTAACTGACGGATATAGGGACGCTTCGGCTTGACCATAGCTGCGGCAGTGGGCGGTTTTGGGTCAAGTCCAAAGTCCGCAGCCAGCTTTTGCGCTGCTTCATAACTGCTCAAATCGAACAGCCTTGCCACAAGGTCGATTACGTCCCCCTTGGCTCCGCAGCCGAAGCAGAAAAAATAGTCCTCATTCAGCTTCAAGCTCGGATGCCTGTCGTTGTGGAACGGGCAGCAAGCCATGCCGTTGTGGCTCACTTTCAGCCCGTAGTGTTCGGCGGCTTGCTTGACGCTGATTGCCGCCTTGATGGTTTCATAGATTGTCATAGAAAACCCTCCGTTCATAATATTCTGGAAAGCACGAAGCACCCGCCGTGATTGGCAGGTGCTTCGCTCCTTCTATTATGGTTATGACGGATTTTTCAAAAAACAGGCTAATGACAGGACAATCCTGTTTCAAAAAACAGGACAACTTATCTGAGGGCGTAGATTTCTTTACATTTACATGATATAATTAGAAAAATGAAAAAACAGGACAGGAGGGCAAGCATGAATCAAGAATTGATGACATTGGATTTCTGGCAGGATACGGTCATATATGAGAGCAAAACATTTCCTGTCGGTACGCTTGCCTGTGATGCACTGAATGTTCCTGTGAATACCATTGCAAAAATAAACGAGCAATGCGAGAAAATCAATCTGCTGCTTGGAATATTAAACGCCGGACAGGATGCTTCTGCACTCTGTCCTATTGCAAAGGAAGCTGCTCTGACGATGCTTGATATTCTCAGTCAAACACCGCCGTTCTCCTATATGAATATCTCAAAGCACAGAGAACGGATTGAAAAAGTCTTTACTGTGGACAATGCGCTGAAATATGTGGAGTTTGCCATAAAAGCCGCAACCAATTCTTTGCAATTTGAAGAAATCCAGAACTTTACCGATGCGATGATGCTCCAACGCTATACCGCAGTTTTCGGGCATCTGGCATACTCCCTTGGGGAATACCAAACGGCCATGCTTGATTTTGCAGAAAAAACAGACGGCAACGAAGCAGACCGCACCGCAGAGGGTTTTGCAAAAATGTTCGGCAGCTATTTCCCGCCGGAGTTTTCCATCACGGAAGGCAATGCCTGGATGTCTACCCTGAACAATTCCGTTCAGTATGTATCCGTCATCCGTCCCGGCGAAAAAGTTGCGAAGCTGGTCAAGCGGATGCACTATGTATCCTTTGTAGGGATGTTCCGGTCTGATCTTTTTGAGGGCTTATGTGTTGGTCATGCACCGAAGAAATGCCGGATCTGCGGCAAGTGGTTTCTGACCACCAACGCAAGGCACACCAAATACTGCGGTGGCTATGCACCGGGGGACAAGCTGCACCGCACCTGTCGGCAGATCGGCAATCTGAAAGGGCGAGAACAGAGGGAACTTGCGGACGATCATCCGCTGAAACAGATTTATGAGAAGCGGCTGAATACCATAAACCGCTATATAAAGCGTGGTACTCTGGATGAAGATCTTGCGGAGGTCATGAAAAAGCTGGCAAAAGATAAGATGCTCCAGGCATTGAGCAATGTCGCTTATGCCAAGGGCGATTATGAAAAAGAAATGGGACAGGCGGCTTTGAAGAAAGAAGCACTAAAAAGAATTTGAATTTAGCTAAGAGGTGAGCAACGTTATGTTAGAAGTAGTATTTAGCGACAGTGCCGCAGGGACTATGGCGGTTGCGATTGGACATAAGGGTTTTTTAGGCGGAGCAACCAGTGTAATTATCTCTGATGGGACAGTTTCAAAAGAAGAAATAGAAAAGTTCCAGCATCAAGCAGAAGAACGGGAGCGTTCTGGTTGGGAGAATGCTATACCGTTGGAGGGAAATCGTAAGGACATAGTTAATCTTCCGTTGGCATTGTCTGTGGGCAACATCTCCGAAGCAGGAATTTGTTTGGAGCGTGAGTCGGCATTATCTTTGCTACTAAGCATACTGCCCGATATGGCATCTGAAATCGTAACTGAACTTCTCAATACATCCCGAAAGAACTATGCTACGCTACTGGAAAAAGCACAAAACGGAGAGCCGATTCGTGTTTGGGTCGGACGAGAACCAGATGATGTGTGCGGATTGTATTGGCTTCTGGAACAACTACGACCAATCGGCTTTGAAAAATTGGATGTTACCATTGTGGAGCTTCCAATGTGGGAAACAAGACCAGATGGATGCATTGTCCAGTATAACGGTTGGGGAGAAGTTGAACCTTATCACTTGGGACGGATGGCATCTCTTGGAAAGAAGTTGCCAACAAATTACCTTCGTAGTTTGGCTAACCGCTGGAGAGAACTCCAACAGGAAAATTCTCCTCTTCGTGCTGTTATAAACGGCAAACTGGTCAGCGTATCAGAAACTCTGTATGATACATTTATTCTTCGAGAATTGGATACACTGGACGACGAGTTTAAGGAAAGCGTGCTTGTTGGACAGGTTCTTGGAAAGAATCCATTAGGGATCGGTGATGGGTGGATTGCTTTGCGTGTGGAACAATTTATCAAAGAGGGACTTCTGGTCCCAATCACAACTCCTGCACCAAATGCACCTATTTATCACCGTATGTTAAAGAAAATAAAGTAATAAATAACCCATTAGTTGACCACGGGATATTTATGAGTATTACTAAACTGGAAGGAGGTGCGCTATGCTGAATGATTTTACATGGAATATGACCGGATACATACCGAAACACGCTGTCAATCCATACGGTGATGGCATCATTCCCTATGTGGCAGAGCGCATCTTCCAACTGGAGCCGGAACCGCCAGCGGTTAGCAATCCAAATGAACATATTCTGTCTGCCTTGCAGGAAAAGAATTTGCTTTATTTTTCGTTCTTCCTGCACCACTACGAACCGCAGCTCAACAAGCGCATCAAATTCTTTCTCGGCGTGGATGGCGGCGATTTGTATGACACAGACCGTTTTATAGATATAAAGCTCTCCTGTCGGGAGCAAATGCTCCAAAAGCTGATGGACTATGATCCTGCCAAGGGTGCAGAGTATGCTACCTACATTTTCCCGTTTATCCGGGATGCTATGCTCCGTTTCCGCATAGGCGAAGAAAAATGGTCGGTGTCCTCTTTGACCAATTACAAAATGGTGCGGTCAATGGCATGGCTGTACCATAACACCAAGGATGCGGTCAGCGAGTTTTCCAAGAAGTACAACTGCGAGCTTGCCCTTGCGGAAGAATATCTGAAAGTTGTCCGTGGCATCCGCAATCAGCAACTGTTCTATGTAACAGACGAGGATGGCGAGGAAACAGGCGAAGATGTTGCCCTTGACGATAGCTGGAACTATACCGACATCCTCTGGAACGGCATACAAGCAGAAAAGGTGCAGCGGGCATTTGAGAAACTGAATTACCGGGAACAGACCTTGCTTGAAAAGCGTCTTGCGATCTGCATGACCTGTGGGCGTGTCGGCTCATGGAAGACCGCCCCACCTTTGAAGAACTGGCGGTTATGTTTGAGGGCAGCACAGCCAGCGGTGCAGAACGAGCCTATCGGAAAGCAGTAGACAAACTGACGGAACTTCTGGTTGCCGAGGATGCAATCCATGCTGTCCGGTTAAAACAGAAATCCAAAACTAAGCGCAAAAAGAAAATCGCCGCCGCAATCTACGAATACCAAGCAGACTGCGACGGCGAATGGGGCGAAATATCATTGGATTTTGAGAACGGCACAGCAGAGATCATCCGGCTTGCTGATTGGGATACCATGAAAACAAATCGCTTTGCGAACAAGGTGATAGCGTATCTTCTGAACTGTGAAAACGAGAAACTGCCAACGAAAACAATGCTGGCATTTGAACCATAAAAAGAAAAAACCGCTACAACATTCATCCCCCCTTTGGAATGAGAATTGCAGCGGTTTATCTGCTTGAAACTAATTATTCGATATTTGTGATTTTCTAATCATCGTTTGCCAGATGGGTAAAGCCTTTGTTTTTCTCAATAACCTTGATACCATAAACATCTGCAATTTGTGCAGGATAGGTTTCAAGGATTTCACCAGCGTATTCAATTTCGATCACATCTCCGATTTCAGGTTCCGGTGATGGATGCACATTTCTGATCGACACTTCAATTCGGTCTGCACTACTCAATTCCCAGCTACCTTCAACAGGCTTCACAAGATAATTGCCATTATGAATTTCCAGAATTTCAGCTTGGAACACCTGATGCGCTTCGTTGGAAAAACCTTCAATCTGAATGCAATGATTCTTGAAAACCAGTCGGCCGGTTTCTACCAGTTCATCAGTATGATATTTTGTTTTATCTACATACAAGCGGCCATCTTGATGATCCTGTCTGAGAGTGAAATCAAAATACCCTCTGTCAGACAGCTCATAGCTTACTCCGTTTGCATAGTCATAGATAATGACACGGTTGTCAATCATGCCTGAGCCCCAACTGATTGAAGAACACAACTCAGGCAAACCGTCGCCAGTGAGGTCGCAGAAATAGGCGTTCCAGATTGGCATCCCCGTATAAAGTGAAGTGCTTTTACTACCCTTAACAGCCAGCATCTCTCCGTAAGTCCAACGGAAGGTCACATCTGGAAACTCGGTGAGGCTGATTTCAAGACTACCGTCCCATTTCATTTCATCAGGGGTTTCAAGGTAATCAAACCACTCTATTACGGAATTTATCTCGTCCACAATACGCACTTCTACATTTTCTACTTCAACATAAACAATAATGTCCTCATTGGTGGGGTTCTGCATATTCACACCAATCTTAAACCACGTATCATTTTCTGCATCAAATTCCACAGACATACCATGCGTAAGATAAGTGGCTGTGTATCCGGTTTCTGCTGTTTTATTAACGGGGAACAAAAGAACTTCTGTATCACCCAATCCATCACCAGACCATATTTTGATTGAATTTCTGACTGTGCTGACTTCCTCCTCCGTATATACAAATTCCTCTTGACTTCCTGCGGGAACAACAATTCGCAATGTATAGCGGTCTTGTTTAGGATTCGTCAGGAAGCAGGCCGCAACGCCCACGCAAATAATGACTGCAATAATAATAACCCAGAACGCAGGCTTCTTATAATTCATCACAGACTTCACGCGCTCCTTTACACCTACCTCGCCAAAGGCAAGAGGACAAGCGGCGATCATGCGGCGGTTTACACTACAGGCAACAAGTGCTTGCATATAATCGGCTCTCTGCTCATTGCCAAGTTCCTTGATGACTTTTTCATCGCAGGCAAGCTCAATGTCACGACACAGCAGAACATAAGCCAACCACATGAGAGGATTGAACCAATGAATCGTCAGCAGGAGAAAACCAAGAGGCTTCCACCAATGGTCTTTGCGGCGAATGTGCGCCTGTTCGTGGGCAACAACGTGCTCCAGATCCTGACCATTCATGTTGAACGGGAGATAGATTCTCGGTTTGATAATGCCCAGGACAAACGGAGAACTTACATTCTCACTCTGGAAAATGTTGCCCTTGTAGCGAACAGCGGTATCCACTTTACGACATAGGCGCCAATAACTAACTGCGGTATACAAGAGAATGGCGCCGACACCAATCAACCAGATAATATTCAAAATCGGAATCCAAATCTGAAGCGGGTTTGCACTCGTCAATACATGCTGTGGTGGGGCAAATGAGGATAGAACAGGATTGACCACACTATTGATCGCCGGAACACCGCTGTCTATTGTGGGTTTGGCCGCCATTTCAATATCCAACGGAATTGTTTCTGAACTTGGGATAAGGCTTAATGCGCTCTCAAAAGAGAGCGGGCAAATCAATCTGACAGCCACGATACCCCAAAGCAGAACATTGACCCACTTGGGAGCTTTCTTCAAAACAAGCCTGAGTATCAGCACAGCCAGGATAAGCCAGCTTGCAGATATACTCATGTTGATAATTTTCAAAAAGAGTTCGTTCATTGTGAACCTCCTTTCCTGATGCGGTCGATCATGCGCTGTACCTCATCAAGCTCATCTTCGGACATAGCCTGATGCTTTGTAAAAGCAGCGATAAAGGCAGGCAGAGAACCCTCGAATTTTTTCTCAACCAGTTCATCGATCTCACACGCCTGGGCTTCATCTTTGGAAACGAGAGAAGTAACAGTGCCATTGTCGTTCTTCAGCACACCACGCTCTCCAAGACGCTTGATAACGGTATAAGTCGTAGTCCTTTTCCATCCGAGTTGATCCTGGCACAGCTTTACAAGCTCGACAGCAGTAACCGGCTCATGCTCCCACATAATCAAACAAAAACGATATTCACTTTCGTGAATCTTCGGAAAATCCATATTCACGCCCTCCTTGTCTACACCATTAGACTTCGCACATAGTCTACCACATTAGACAGCCAAAATCAATAGAGTTCACAGAAAAGATACAAAAAAATTGCCCGCAGAATTTTTCCCACGGGCAAAGTGTTGGTTAGCTATCAAGCGGTTTGTATTCAGTTACAGTTTTCAAATAGGTTTCGGGATTACCGTTCAGTATCAAATCAGCATATCCAATCGGATCATTGTAGATCAGATAGTCCAGTTCTGACCGCTGATACATATTGTCGGCAACCTCGTTCTCCACTGCGATGGTATCAATAGAAATCATGCTGCCATCAAGGAATTTCAGCTCCACACAGGCGTTATCCATGTTGAACTCACAAGAAATCAATCTATCCATAAGAAACCTCCATTTTGCTGGATGTTAGATCATCCCAAAATATTTGAATGCTTCTCGGATTGCTTTTTCCTTCTCCGGTGGGCATTGTGGCTGTCTGGAATCCTCGGACTTCGGCAGATTGTAGTTCTTGCCGACTTCCAGTCCGCATTTTCTCTTTATCTGAGAAATATAAAGGTTGGAAACCTTTAACCCGGTATGCTCCAAAACATACTCCTTGATCTGCGGATAGGTTGCTCCATCTTGGAACTCGGACATATCCATATCTTCCAAAGAGAACTCAACCCGAACCTTTTTCGAGTCGATCTCTCCCTTGGAAAGCAAGACCACCGTCTCAACGGTATTACCTTTTTCCCACAAGAGCCGCCTTACCTCTTGACCATCCCGATATATTGGGAAATTAAACTCTATCGACTTCAAAGGCTGCTCTGACTCCCCATTTGGATATATCTGAATTTCTTTTATGAGATAAGTAATAAGGCTTTTCTTTTCCTCGTCACTTATTATATCATAGAGCTTTCCGAAATTCAGCATAAGCTTGTAAATATTGTCCAGAGTGATTGTTTCCATTTCGATAGAACTTTTTCTCAGCTTTGCATCTTCAATCCGTTCTTCCAACTCTACAATCGTATCATACAAGGCATCAAGTCTTAAAGTCATATCGTGAATTTTTCTTTCTCTGAAACGAGCATCAATAGGCAGATTATCAATCTCTCGTTCCAGACGGGCTTTATTCAAATCTACTTCTTTCAGCTTACTCTCGTAATTGGCAAGTTCCTTATCAATAGCTGTTGTATCGGTCTGTACGCCAATACGCTTTTCAATCTCTTTTGCAAAATACTTATCGCTTACCAATTCCTTAACAGCTTCAATTACAAGTGGCTCAATATCTGTTTTTCTTAGCGATGCTTTATAATCACAATGATGTCCTCGCTCCTGCTTATTTCTACCACAAATATAATAGTAAACCTCTTTGTATGTGCCGTCTTTATTTGTCCAAGCGTGTTTGTTCGTATACATTGAACTTCCACAAAGGGGACACTTTAATATCCCCGTCAAAAGGTGTGACCTATCCTTACCGATTTTGGATGGCTGTTTAATTCCTGTTGCCATACGCTTTGCGTGAACCTTTTGCCACAATTCCTCGCTGATAATTCCCTCGTGTTGTCCATCTTCTAGAATGTAATCCTCTGCATGAACCTGCTTATATTCATTTTTTGTACCTTTTACCTTTTCTCGTGTTCTTCTGCCATAAGCAATCTTTCCACAATAAACAGGATTGTCTAATATCAACCGTATAAAATGACTGCTCCAAGTTTCCAATGTGCCATTCTGACGGGGTATCTTCTTTATACCTTGAAGATTAAGATATTTTGCTACTCCGCCAAGTCCTATATCAGAATTAGCAAATTTATCAAATATAATTCTGATTGCTTCAGCTTCCGTTTCTTCTATCAAGAGCTGATTGTCTTTCAGATAATATCCGTATGGTGCAAATCCACCATTCCACCCACCTTGTCGTGCTTTTTCTCTCCGTCCATTCATTGTCTGTTCAATGATATTTTCTCTTTCAATTTCTGCAACCGCAGATAATACAGAAATTAAAAGTTTTCCGCTTGTCTGTGATGAGTCAATACCTTCCTCAATACAAATAAGATTTATTCCATACGACTGCACAAACTCCAATGAATTTAGAATATCTGCTGCGTTTCTTCCAAATCGTGAAAGTTTATAGACCAGAATATAATCTATCTCCAATCCGTTCTTTATATCGGAAAGCATCTTCTTAAAAGCAGGTCTCCCCTCAATAGATTTTCCCGATTTCCCCGCATCTTCATATATACCAACAATCTCCATTTCCTCCCTGTCAGCAAATCGTTTCAGGCTATTCTTCTGCCCTTCAAGGCTATATCCGTCCACCTGCATTTCAGTACTTACTCTCGGATATAGGACACATTTCTTTCCTTCTCTGTTCATCGTACCACCTCCATAAATTTATAGGGAAATGTGATATGTATGGCTGCGTAACCTACGCAGCACAATCCAACTCCTGCAAAACAGTCTTTCCGTATTTTTCAACTATCTGCACCATAACATTGATAAAAGAATTGAATATTTCGGTTTCATCTTTCAACTGTTCGTTTTTCAGTTCTGTATTTTGAATAAAATTTTCATTTCCCATAAACGAATACCTCCGCTAAAGCTAAAACGGCTGTACCTCTAAATTATAAAAATACAGCCGCCATTTTACCAATGTGCAAATATATCCCTCATACCTGCTTTACACATTTTTTCATATTTTTTTAAGTGCAACACTAATGGCAAGAGCCTTGTCAACTCTTGCCATTATGTTATCGGGCATCATTCCCATATACTGTTTTAACCTCTGCTTATCAATCGTCCGTATCTGC
>OLVT01001700.1_pt1 | contig 17303 bp, 16 predicted proteins | sample 1673241 | NCBI WGS metagenome assembly OLVT01 (sample SAMEA3178936, study PRJEB25190) | human gut metagenome | biome: human gut; feature: human-associated habitat; material: faeces | place: Austria | collected 2013 | reverse complement strand
CTATCTGTATTTCAATCCACACTCCCACGAAGGGAGCGACTCGGATATAAGGATCTTGATGGATTGATCAAAAAAATTTCAATCCACACTCCCACGAAGGGAGCGACCAGAAACAATCGGGAATTGGAGAAATAACAAATGAATTTCAATCCACACTCCCACGAAGGGAGCGACGACTTGATTTTTTCTTTATCATCAGCACCACGAAAATTTCAATCCACACTCCCACGAAGGGAGCGACGACTTCATGAACAAAACCATCTCCAAATTCCATATTTCAATCCACACTCCCACGAAGGGAGCGACCCAAGCCCATTACAGGAAATGGAATTCACGCTTATTTCAATCCACACTCCCACGAAGGGAGCGACGCTTCTAAAATTCAAAACCGCAGAAACAGCAGTTATTTCAATCCACACTCCCACGAAGGGAGCGACGCACAGAGAGCCGCACAAAAAGCCGCAGAAGTACAATTTCAATCCACACTCCCACGAAGGGAGCGACTAAAATCGGCAATGAGCTTCGAAAGCAATATGGCAATTTCAATCCACACTCCCACGAAGGGAGCGACGTGTGATCTATGTACGTAACGTATTCATATTACAAAATTTCAATCCACACTCCCACGAAGGGAGCGACTTCTTTAAAATAAACATCAAAGTTCCTTTGTGAGATTTCAATCCACACTCCCACGAAGGGAGCGACGGCGGTAGAATTTAGCTGTTCTAATGCACTAAATTATTTCAATCCACACTCCCACGAAGGGAGCGACGATCCATATCATTCAAAAAGAGTTAGGTATTACAGATTTCAATCCACACTCCCACGAAGGGAGCGACGATTCAGGTAGATTGCAAGATTATATCAATAAATGATTTCAATCCACACTCCCACGAAGGGAGCGACTACAAAGACAGTATATGAAACTTATAGTAGATTATTTCAATCCACACTCCCACGAAGGGAGCGACGAAATCCGTGCAGGAATATAAAACGTATCAAATACATTTCAATCCACACTCCCACGAAGGGAGCGACAGATTTATTACAATGCATTTGATCGTATTTTCGGAATTTCAATCCACACTCCCACGAAGGGAGCGACAGCAATATTAACCAATAATTTTCTATTTTTTTGTTCAATATCACTAATAAATTTTGTCTTATATCTAAAAAACATTCAAATACTATTTATTTTTAGATACAAATTTAATTTTTCACTTCATATTTTAAGTGCGAATCTCCCACTCTTTTTATGTTTGCTATATACTCGCATCGCTATAAAATCAATGGTTGATCAACTTGTATTCCTCTATCTACACCAAAATGTTCTACTTTAGTCTGATATTTATTCCCTAAATAATATAAACGCAGACTATCCACATTTTCATCTATAATATCATTTAAGAGTGCTTTTAGCATCACGCATTGTGCATTATCAACAATGCATTCAAACACAGAATTTTGTACACGCCTTCCATAATTTTCGCATTGTTTTGCTACTTTTCTCAGTCTCTTTTTTCCTGCTGCTGTTTCTGTATTTACATCATAGGTAATTAATACTAACATTTGATTTTATCACCTCATTTCCACAAAAATGCTGGATAGCCATCTAAATCTCCTCTTAAATATCTCGCCAATAACATAGCCTGAACATAAGGAACCATTCCCCATTCTACCTTTTCTTTTAAGAATGGATGTGTGATCACTTCTTTTTTCTTATTTTGCCATTCCATCAGCAGCTTTTTTCTTGAATCATCATCCATTAAAACTGCACCATTTTCCTTTTTAGTAAAATTCTTTTTATTTACAATTTTTTTATTAATCAATGATAATACAAATCGATCTGCATAAACTGCACGAAATTCTTCAATCAAATCTAATGCCAAAGATGCTCTTCCAGGACGTTCTGTGTGTAAATATCCAACACAAGGATCCAATCCAACAACTTCCAATGCAGACGTAATCTGATTTGTTAACAGTGTATAAACAAAAGACAACATTGCATTCACATTATCCATCGGCGGTCTTTTACTTCTGCCACGGAAAGAAAAATCTTTTTTCTGTTGTAAAATAAGCTCATCAAAAACACTAAAATAAATACTTGCCGCTTCTCCTTCATATCCCCTAAGTTGTTCCTTAGATTCTGCATTTTGTATATATTGTAAAAATGTTTTCAATTGTAGTGATGCCACCTTTACCCGTTCCTTATCAATTTGCATTGCATGATCTCTGATTGCGCGTTCTAAAACCCACCTTGTATTATATACTTTTCCAGAAATGCAATTTTTAGAAATTTCCAAGCTACGTTTTTCGTCTTTACTACTCGTATATTGACGATCTCTCAAAATGACATTTCCACGTGTTTTTCCAGTTACTCGTGCTAAAAATTTCCCCTGTGGCGTTAAATAACAAAGAGAAATATTCCGATCAGCACATGCACCCATAAGTGCAGGACTTGTCCCTCTGTATCCAAAAGAAACGATTCCTTCTAAATTATGCAATGGCACCTTACCAACTTCTTTTTCTCCATCATAGATAACAATTGTTTCTCCATCTAATCCCAAATATCCATTTTCGGACATTACATATAAAGTATTTAATAATTTTTTCATTTCCTGTCCTCCTCAAATATCTGTGACATATATTTTTTCACGGAAACTGTTTTCTCTAATTTAGGAAGACAAAGATTTTTTAATGAGCAAGATTGGCATGCCTTTGTCTTTTTTACTTTAGGAGTATAATTTTTCTTATAATATTCATGCATCTCCGAAAACATATTCTCAACTTCTTCTCTTAGTTCTGATGAAAAATACACTTGTTCTCTCCGTCTGGTTTCTCCATAAAAAATAGCTCCTTCTTCAATCCTTGTTGAAAACATCTCCTCCAAACACATCGTCTGGGCTGTCAACTGAAGTATATCTTCATCTGACTTCTTGGGTTTTCCTTTTTTATATTCTACTGGATATATAGAATATAAGTCTCGATGCCCAAATAGTTTAACGCCATCTTCACATTTATGGAATTCCACAATATCACATTCTCCACTAACACCTAGTGTTCGTGAAGAAACTGGTAGTGCTCGAACAATCAATGTGTCTTTTCTTTTTTCTTTCAGATATGGATCATGTACTTTCTTATGCATTAGTTCACCTACAACTGTATGTACATTTTCTTCCCATTGTTGTTCAATATGAATTAACGCCCACTGCCTCCTGCAAAACTTAAAATGTTGTATTCCCGATATCATTAAATATTCTTCTTCGGTATATTCCATGCAATCATCCCTTTTTTATTCAAATATGCACTATCTGTTTCATTCAACACCATTTTTTATTTAAATCATCTGTTTCACTTCCACCGAATCAGGAATATTTTCTCTATTGATATGAACTTCATAATCTTGATATTTTCTTGGATATTCGACATTATCCTTTTTCATTACTTCTACAGAATCAAATAGTTTATATGCCGGGCAATCCCCTAATTCTTTACTATGTTTAAATACTATTAATTCTCGGACTGCCATTTTTCCTCTTGCAGCGGAATGATCATTTTCAAACATATTAATAATAGCTTCCCATAAAAGTTCCAGATCATCTTCTGAAAAACCTGTTACCTTTCTTGCAAGATTCGCTGAAATGTATCCTTCTGCACGATATAAACCATATGGCACAATACACTTTCTTCCCATTTCTGTATTCTTCTTCTCTGCATCTTTTTCTGTTGTAATTGCAACTCTTGTAATTGTTACTTCCTGACTGATAATCGGATCAATACTTCGTGCAAATCCAATTTGAACAGGTCCTCGTACCTGTCCACAATTTAGTGCAGCTTTTACAAATGTCGTCATAACTGCTCCAAATGCCCTGATATCATAAAAGTTATCACACATATAGTCTCTTAATTTGATATCAACATCTGGATCTGTTTTCTTTAATTTTTTCACGGCCTCTTTAATTTTTTTATCGTCTGTTTCCTCAATACCAATACTTTCATATGCTTTTCGATCACTTCGATTTAATGGAACATCCTCTTTAATATAAATTCCATATCCCTTTGAATCTTCTTTTACCATTTCAACATAATTACGAATCTTGCGTTTTAAACAAACATCTGTAACTAATCCAAGTCCACTTTCCGGATCAATTCTTGGCATATTCCCCGCATCCGGATCTCCATTTGGATTTCCATTTTCCACATCAAATAGTACTACAAATTCATATCTGTTTTTAATTGGTTCTCCCATTTATTTATCCTCCTTTTTTTCATACTTTTTTTGCATCTGATGATAATAACCTAACATAAATTTTCCTTGCTCTTCTAATGGTAATTGCTTTGGAAAACCATCTTTTGTCATTTCAATTTTCCCTATAATTTCTGTCAAACTTATTTCATACCACTTTTTCTTTTCTGGATGTTCTCTTTCTAATTTTTTAGTATGACTATTTTTTAGTTTAATTAAAATAGGGAATACCAATGCAGGCGTAGCACATGCAGAATTAAAATAACGATCCCTAATTGTTGTATTAATTCCCGGATTAGCATCCTGCTGAATAGATTCCAACACCGCAAATAATCTTCCTAATACATATGCCTGATCTTCACTTTCCTGATTTAATGCCATATATTTTTCTCCTTCCTTCCATTTATAATTCTTTATTAATACAGCTTTTATAATCGCTGCTCTTCCACTTGTTACTTTTCCTTGTTCTGAACGAACTCTCAACACTGTACTGGTATATAAACTCATAGGATAACGATCATTTGCCAATATTGCTTTTAGCGTCATTGTTATCATATTAGAAAACTGTTTTTCATTTTTGGCTTTTGAACTTACCGTCTCTAATAACATTGCCTCAATTCCTAAATAAATTCCATCTTCCCATACAGGTTGTATAACTTCCATTCGCTTGTAATGTTTTTGAATATTATTAAGAATTTCTCCAAATGTATTTTGGTAGAAAAATCGGACAGATAATCTTGCCGCATTTGGTGCTAAACCAAGAATATAAAATTTTTGATCTGGATTTATTTGTATATCTTCTGTGTCTATCCATATATTTTTCTCAAGATTTCCAAATACCTTCTTTAACTCATCCTGATTATCTGGTTGTGGATTGATTAACGTAAAAAAAGTTCTTTGATATGTTTCTTGTGCAGATTCTGCCCAAGAAACAATCATAGAATCTCCCAATCGGAGTGTATATTCTTTTTGATTCAGAAGATAATTCAATGCTGTTGTATACGCAAACTCCGCATATTTTCCAACTGGAGCATTATAACTCTGTTCTTTTCCATAAGATTCAAATGCTGTGGCGTTAAACGAAACTAATGCTGCACCACTTGATTGTGCTCCTGGAACACCTTTTATTCCTCTATGTATACGTGCAATTTCTGTTTCTTTTCCTGTAACAAGACATTTACCGATTTGTCCTTCTTTTATTTGTTCTTGATAATCTTCCCATGCTTTTTGTATTTCTTCATCATCTTGTGCATAATGATCTCGCATTCCAAAAATAATATTTCCGCCATCATTTAATTCTTCCCAACGCTCCTGCACTTTTGGATTGTCTTTTGCTTTTTCTGGATCCCATTTTTCAAAATATTTGCAGATAGCCTTTGCAAGTATACTTTCTGTATCCTTTAAAATCTCTAAATGTTTTTTCTTAGAATCTTCAAAGCGGTCTTTTATATCAGAATTTGTTCCTTCTATATTAATTCCCATTAAATATTTTGCATTATCACATAAAAAATATGCAGGTGGACATTTTCCACTTCTTGAAAACATTTCTGGCACGCACAGAATCTGTGGTTTTAATGCTTCTGTCTTTAATGAGATAATCTGCTTTACCGTTCCATCTTCTTTCAACTCAATCATATAAGATACTCTGGCCAGACACCAACCTAATTTAGGTATTCTTTCATCCATTGGTTTTTTGTCATTTTGTTGAAGAAGATCTTCGTAATAGCGTACTAATGATTGCAATATCACCGAATCACCTCACAATCTCTAAGATCCAAAACTCCTCTCTTCATAACTGCTCTAAAAAACATTGGTTCTATATGATTGCTGTCACTATAATCCATATCATATAACATAAATCCTAAATCTTTTTCTGCTACTTCGTCATAAATTGTGTGTATTTCATCTTCTTCACATAAACAAAATTGTGCTGGAAATTCTCTACATCCAAAATATGGCATATGATAACATTGACCTCTTTTCAAGCGTCTCATCATGATATCTTTAAATTTTCCTGGATTATCTGAAGCATTCGCTTTTTCCGTCATTTCAAAATGTGCCTCAATCACATATGATACATCACATAAAACCAAAGAGGCTCTTTGTACAATTTCTTCCTTTGTATTTAAATAGAGTTGTTTCTTTCCTCCATTGTATACTTGTAAGGCGTTACTTGCAGATATTTTACTTTTTACTTCGTTACGTCGTACACTGGTAAATCGAATTGGATTTTTTACATAAATCTTATCAATGATCCATCGAAGTCCTGGATGCCAGTAAATCGCTTCTAAAATCCCTCTTGCAGCAGATGGGGTCATAACATCATATGAGCATCGTTCAACCTTCATCTCCGGCCTGCTAAAGAGTGCATAATCTCCCCATACCTGAACTTTGACTCCCTTTGCCATCTTATAATACTTCTCCTTCCTTATAGCATGCTGCTATATAATCTCGTGATTGATAATAAAAATCCGTATTATAATCCGAAATCACTGCATCAATCCATGAATGATATACTTCCCAAATTCCTTTCATTATTTCATTATCTGTATAACAATCCTCGATCAATCGCTCATACACTTCTCCAATGTCCCAGTAATCTGGCACTTTGTATCTGCAACTTCCAACATTATCGTAATTTCCATCTTGTATCCCATATTCTTCAATGAATTCCATTGCTACCTTCTCAATCGGCTCACAATGGAATACATCTGAATAATTATAAATTCTTTGAATTGTATCTTTCCCTAGATTTTCCACTATTTTACATCTGGTTTCTTTCTTTGTCCGTCCTATATATTCAATCAGACTACATGTATAAAATAATGCGTTATTATTTTTCGCTGCCATCTACAACCTCACTTCCTATATACTTCAATGTATCCAATGCAGATATTGTATGAAAGCTAATCTGATGTGTTGGATGATTAAATTTAGCCAACTCCCAAAACGCCGCTCTAGAAATTTTCCCATCAATATAATTCTGAATGTAATTGTAAATGGTATCATCTGCCATTGGTCCTTCTACGATATCGTATGTATGTGGTTTCCCACTTCTACACGCTACAATAAAATCTAACCATTCTTCCGACATCTCCTCAAATATAAGATATTTTAATTCATAATTTGGTGTATATTCATAAGAATTTAAATATCCCTTTATCCCATAACGGCTTGCCCAACGCTTTGCCTGATTCGGAAGTTTTGTACAATAAAATCCAAAATAAAAATCTTTATGATATTGTGCTTTTCGAATTTCTGGATATTTTACAATTTCTCTGCTTCCATGGTACAAAATCATATCTTATACTCCTTCCTTCCTATAATTTTATTTACGTATTACTTTATAAGTTGACTATACTACACTTCTTTATATTTATCAAGCCAAACATCAATACCGTTACATAAAATTCTATTGAAATATTTAATTATTCAAAATACTATTGAAGAATTAATTTATTACTGTATATTGCTATTTTTATTAAAATCCTTTATACTAACTCCGTCTGGGAAACCCAGTGGATTGAAATAATAGTATTTTTGATAATGAAAATGTACAGCGGTGTAAAGCGTTTAATCTTTACACCGCTGTATTATAATCTTCTACACAAATATTGCAATTCCATTATCCATCGCATAATCTAATCCATAATCTTCCGAATATTGATCCATTGACACAAGTTCATAAAAATCTTGAATATCCTCTGAAACTAATTGTAACATACCTGCACCATTTAGTTTGCCAAAGAAATCACCATAAATTTGTACGCAATATTGTCCTGCTTTTCGCATTCTCTCTTTTGACGTTCCTTTTGTTTTAATTTCATCTAAAATTTCTTTTGCCTCTGGTTCTTTACAAATAAAAATTGTCTTTGTCTCCTGTTCAATCAACCGAAACTCCTTTGCAACCTTTGCAAAATTGTATTTTCCCCGATAGAATTCTTTCATAATATCTTTCTTATCCAAATTTCTACCGTGAAATTTATATAGTCGCTTAAAATAATCCGTAATACATTCTAAATCAGATATATCTTCATAATCCTGTACAACAGATTTAGTAACATCAATTTTTTTCTGTTGGCTAGGTATCACTTTTGAATCTTCAAAATCATATATGTATACCTTACTTTCTTCAGCACTTTTCTTCCCGTTTCGATTACAGCGTCCAGCTGCCTGAATCATTGAATCAACACCTGCTATTTGTCTATAGACACTTAAAAAGTCAAAATCAACACCAGCTTCAACAAGACTTGTAGCTATCAAAATACATCGATCCTTATTATCCAATCTTTCTTTTACATTTGCTAACACTCTTTTTCGATGTTTTGGATACATCGTTGTTGATAAATGATATACGCCTTCCGACTTTAATAATTGATATAATTCTTGGGCTCTTTTTCTTGTATTTACAATGCATAATGCCCTTTGTTCTTTTTTTAATCTTTCTACCATAATTTCTTTTGAAATATTACCAATATTTTGATATGTCACCCGTCTAAAGAATTCAAATTGTTCTTCCATTCTTGGACATAATTCAATAAAATTTTCTATTTGTCCAAAAAAATTATCTAATGATGGTTGTGTTGCTGTACACAATACTATGCTTGTCTTATAATTTTGTACTAATTCTTGCAGCATTGCTGTACATGGAATAAGATAATCCATCGGAAGCATTTGTGCCTCATCAAGAATAATTACACTATTTGCAGTATTATGTATTTTTCTACATTTTGATGATTTATTCGAAAACAGAGATTCGAAAAATTGTACATTCGTAGTCACAACGATTGGTTTATCCCAATTTTCACTTGCAAGCTGCATTGGTCTAAGTTCTTCTGAATCTTCATAATCTACATTGCTGTGATTTTCTAATACATTCTCATTCCCTAAAATTTCTCGAAATACCTCTGCATTTTGCTCTATAACACTGATATATGGAACAACATAAATAATCCGATCCATATGATGTTTCACAGCATGATTTAGTGCAAATGCAAGCGATGCTATTGTTTTACCGCCTCCTGTTGGAACTGTTAACCGAAAAATACCTCTATTTCTTTTTCCTTCTTCTATACAATTTCTTAATATTTCTGTTCTTCTTCCATTTACCGTATCAATATCATTATTTTTCAACCAATCTAAAATGCGATTTTCTAACTTTTTCAATAGAATGTTCATACTTTGACCTGATTGTCGTTCCACAAGCCCATTTTTCATAAAATATTCTGTATCCAAAAAATCTGCATCTACTAGGCAGGAATAAATCATTCTTGTAAATGTACTTAATGAAAAATCTGGATTCGAAAGTGTGTTTATATCGAACGGTTCTGTATAAATCTCTGGAATTTTAATTTCTTCTTGATATGCTTCATAATTATATATTTTCTTTTTATATCTTCCACATAAACTTGAACGTTCAGCAGTGTTCCCATAGTCCGGAAGTCCTGCATGATGTCCTGCGATACAGTAATCTAACACTGGCAAATTTATTTTTTTACAAAGCTGTGCCCCTGCTGTCGCATGATCTACCATATTATTTGTATCTTCATTAATCTTTTTTTGAAACTCTTCTGAATATTTTCCAATATCATGAAGCATTCCGCCACAGTATCCCCAATCTTTACTTCCAAACTTCTCTGCAAATTGTCCAGCTAATGTTGCTGTTCCAATTAAATGTTCCTTAATTGTTTGTTCCCTTTCTCCATCTTTATGTGCAATATACTTCATCTTATCATCCTTTTTCTTTCATTTTCTCCATACACAACAAAAACCCCACGTAAAAACGTGAGGTTTAAGAATGGACTAGGCGAGAATCGAACTCGCGTCCAAAAGCCAATTCACATGAGGCTCTCCCATTACAGTCAGTCTTCTTTCATTCCCTCTACCGTGCTCCGACTAACAGGATCACAGCTTCAGTAGCTTCATCAATACTTTAACCGGCACAAAGCTTGACCGGTCAAGGGTCCTGCATGTTTGAAGCCAGGATTCCAGACTACAGGTGATCTAGAGCTGACTGCCGCAAACTAGGCAGCGTACGCTAATTTATTATCTGCGTTTATATTTAAGTTTGTACCGTAAGGTGGTCCCTCCCAATGGCTCCTCAAGCTTCATAACCCCTGTCGAAACCTTTACTAGCCCGGAATTAATAAGCTTGGTTCGAGACTGAGAGCCTTCCCAGTCTCGAAATTATATTATATAGTCTCTTATATAGGATGTCAAGTCTTTTTGTATAACTTCTTATCCAATCTTTAATCTTCCTTGAAATTATCCAAAGTTTCTTACTTTGAAGTCTCTCTGCGCTTCTCTTAACTGATCTCTCTTTGAGATATCCTGTCGTTTGTCGTAGAGTTTCTTACCTTTACATAATCCGATCTGAACTTTCACCAAACTTCCACTAAAGTATACTTTTAACGGAATCAATGTGTATCCTTTCTGATTGATCTGTCCGATCATCTTAGAAATCTCAGATTTATGCAATAATAGTTTTCTTGTACGAAGTGGATCTTTGTTGAAGATATTTCCTTTTTCGTAAGGACTGATATGCATCTGATGAATGAATACTTCTCCATTATCAATATCAACAAAGGATTCTTTGATGCTGCAGTGTCCTTGCCTTAAGGATTTTACTTCGGTTCCATGAAGTACGATCCCTGCTTCAAAACTGTCTTCTACAAAATAATCATGTCTTGCTTTTTTATTGTTTGCAATGAGTTTAATTCCATCCGTCTTCGCTTTGCTCATAATCATCATCCTCCACTAACTCAAAATCAATATTCTTAAGCATCATATCCACATCTTTGACACGAATCTTCGCTTTCTCTCCTAATTTAAATGTCCTTCCAGTTCTTTCTCCTACCATGGAATACGTCTTCTCATCATAGTAATAATAGTCTCCCGGAAGAATGGATACATGCACCATTCCTTCAATCGTATTTGGAAGTTCCACATAGATTCCCCAGTTTGTCACACTAGAAATGATTCCTTCATGTACTTCTCCAATTCTTCTTCTCATGTATTCCGCTTTCTTAAGCTTACATACTTCTCTCTCGACTTCTTCTGCACGGCGTTCCATCTTAGATGACTGTTCTGCTACTTTTGGCAAAATTGCATCGTAATGACTAAATCGTCTTGTTGTAAATTTATTATGCAGAGTTTCCTTGATGATCCTGTGAATCTGAAGATCCGGATATCTTCGGATCGGTGATGTAAAATGGCAGTAATATCTTGTGGACAATCCAAAATGCATAGAGCTGTATGCAGAATATTTTGCCTGTTTCATAGATCTTAATGTCAAACGACTGATCAATAGTTCTTCTGGTGTTCCTTCGATCTTTGTCAGTAACTTCTGTACTTCCTTTGGATGAATGTCATCATGACTACTCTTTAAGTAAATTCCAAAGTTTTGTAAAAACACCTGTAACTTATCAATCTTCTCATGGTCTGGAATCTCATGGATTCGATATAAAAATGGAATCTCTCTCCAGTAAAATTCTTCCGCGATCGTTTCATTGGCACACAGCATAAAATCTTCTATGATCTTTGTTGCTGCATTTCTTACCTGTGGATAAACATCAACTGGTCGGCCTTTTTCATCCAAAATGATCTTAGATTCTGGGAAGTCAAAGTCAATGCTTCCTCTTTCATGACGACGATGTCTTAAAATGTCGGATAATTCCTTCATTAACTCAAACATTTCTACAAAATCTTCGTATTTGTTACGTTCTTCCATATCCCCATCCAAGATTTTAGCTACGGATGTATATGTCATACGATGATCGACGTTGATCAATGTCTCTGCGATCTGATGATCGACAACCTTTCCATTTGGATCAACTTCCATGATACAGCTTAACGCCAGTCTGTCACATCCCTGATTTAAGGAACAGATTCCATTCGATAGCTGATGTGGAAGCATCGGTATCACACGGTCTACAAGATATACACTTGTTCCTCGTTTTAACGCTTCTTTATCTAATGGGGAGTATTCTGTTACATATTCGGATACATCCGCGATATGTACTCCAAGTAAATAATTCTTCCCCTTTCTTGATAATGTGATCGCATCATCCAAGTCTTTGGCATCTTCCCCATCGATCGTTACCATCGGCCAGTCTCTGATGTCCATACGATCTTTGTGATCAGATGCTTTGATCTCTGATGGAATCGTATCAACCTGCTGCTTGACATCATCCTCAAACTGGGTTGGGATTCCATAGGCTTTCACAATTGATAAAATATCAACTCTTGGATCATCTTTATGTCCAAGAACCTCTATGATCTTTCCTTCTGGACTTCTTCTGACATCTCCATAATCCGTGATCTCTACCATCACTTTAAATCCACTGGTAAGATTCTTGCACTGGGATTTTGACACGAAAATGTCGCTGTCAAATCTTAAATTATCTGGAATCACAAACCCAAAGTTCTGGTTCTTCTGAAGAGTTCCTACCACCGTTTTGATTCCTCTCTCCAGAATCTTGACGATCTTTCCTTCTTTTCTTCTTCCAGAAGTTGGATGATCATCCAATACCTGCATCAAGACTGTGTCTTCATGGAAGGCTCCATTCATGTTCTTCTCATGAATGTAGTAATCATCATCTTCCCCTTCCACAGTTACAAATCCAAAGCCTTTGCTTGTACAGCTAAATGTTCCTTTCACTGTCTTCACACTTGGCGGCATGTATTTTCCACGTTTACTTACTTCAATCGATCCTTCTTCTACCAGTTCATTTAAAATCTCAACAAACTCATCACGATCTTCTGGTGCTACCTGCATCAGATAGCCGATCTCTCTTTGTTTCATTGGCTGGTAATAAGGATCGTTGATCAACGCTTTAATTTTCTTCTTTCTGTTAAATCGTTTATCTGTCATCACGTTCTCCTGTATATTTAAATCTTCTTAATCTTTTTATGGAAATTCTCTTCGACATAAAAAGCACCTCTTAAAACAAGTTTAAGAAGTGCTTATCTTTTCTAAATAAATCTTGAGCAAAGGATTGCTGCTGTTACGAAAAATACGATCGTAAAGAATGTTGTCACCTTGATCAGTGTTCCTTCCTTAGAACGACCTTTGTTCTTGCTCCAGTATGTTCCGCTGTCTGCTGAACCAGTTAAAGAACCTAATCCTGCTTCTTTTCCTTCTTGCATTAATACTAATATGATTAATAAAATTGATGCTATAATAAAAATTACAGTTAATGCTGTTTTCACAATATGCCTCCTAATATATTTCCATTCACTGTGGTCCATTCTAACATATACATATCAAACTTGCAAGGAAAACAACAATACTTTGCATAGTTTTTACATTTTTATCCTTTTACCAGCCATATTTTGATAAACTTCCAAGCTCTTCTTCAATACGTAATAAACGATTGTATTTTGCAGTACGATCAGATCTGCATGGTGCTCCTGTTTTGATCAGTCCTGCATTCGTTGCAACTGCAATATCTGCAATCGTCGTATCTTCGCTTTCCCCTGATCTATGAGAAATGATCGTTTTATAGTCTGATTTTGCAGCTGTCTCAATGGCATCTAATGTCTCTGTCAATGTTCCGATCTGATTTGGCTTGATCAAAATACTGTTTGCAATATTTTCCTTAATTCCCTCTCTTAACCGTGCAACATTTGTTACAAATAAATCATCTCCAACTAGCAGGATCTTCTCTCCAAGACGGTAAGTCAACACCTTCCATCCTGGCATATCTTCTTCATTTAACCCATCTTCAATAGAAAAAATTGGATAATCTTCGACGAGTTTTTCATAATATTGCACCATTTCTTCAGAGTTTCTTCTTACTTCCTTGCCTGCCATCCTGCTTTCTCCCATAAAATGATAAACTTTCTCATCTTCATTATAAATTTCTGATGCAGCGCAATCCATGGCGATCGCAATTTCTTCTTTTGTTTTATACCCTGCCTGTTCAATTGCCTGCACCAAAAGATCTAACGCCTGCTCTGAGCTTTCCAGATTCGGGGCAAAACCTCCCTCATCTCCAACACCTGTATTTAAATGATTTTTCCTCAAAATGTATTTTAATGTATGATACACATCAGTTCCCATCATCAAAGCATCTTTGAACGAGTCTGCCCCAACTGGTGCGATCATAAATTCCTGAAAATCGACAGTGTTATCTGCGTGCTTTCCTCCATTTAATATGTTCATCATTGGTATGGGAAGTTTCGATGCAAAGCTGCCTCCAAGATACTGGTATAACGGTAAACCTAGTCCACAAGCGGCTGCCTTAGCAGTTGCAAGTGACGCTCCAAGGATTGCGTTTGCTCCAAATCTTTCTTTGTTTGGTGTTCCATCTGCTTCTAACATAATCTGATCGATCTCAATCTGGTTGAGTGTATTTTTACCGATCAGGCGGTCTGCAATCTTGTGATTCACATGATTAACAGCTGTTTCAACACCTAATCCACGATATCTTTTTTCGCGGTCTCTTAATTCTAACGCCTCATATTTACCTGTGGAAGCACCAGAAGGGACAATTGCTCTTCCCAAGGCTCCATTTTCTAAAAGTACGTCAACTTCTACTGTTGGATTTCCTCTCGAGTCTAAGACTTCCCTTCCGATAACGTTTTCAATGCATAAACGATTTTTCAATTTTTGTCACATCCTTCTTTATGAAAATAATAGTGGTATTATTTCCTTGGTTGGATGTTTTTATACATATCACTAATATCGATCAAATATATTTCTTTTCCATGTTGCACCAGCATCTTCTTCTCTTTTCCTGCCAGATACATTTGCGTATCATCTCTAAATTTCTTTGGCAATATAAATTTCTTATATGTCTTATTTCTTAGATTACACAAATAATCATTGCCTTGATCATCATCAAATAAAACATAATCTCCAGCATCATCAATAATATGTACTGTTTTGACATCTGGAATATCAATGGATGTTTCATATGCCAGATGTTTTAAATGTAACTTTCCTTTCTTTTCTTTGTATACATACCATTCGTTATTTGAATATTGTTCTTCTTTGGAGCGGTCATCCCATTGTTTTGTCGCTTTGGCTGTTTTTAGATTAATTTTATTCCAGACGTTGTATTCAGAATTTTTTGTCATGACAGGATTTCCCATTGCTACAATCTTGTCTTTTCCAATAAAACAAATTTCTTTATTGTGTGCATATCCACTGATTCCTGGCTGTTTGGTTTCTTTTCCTGTTTTAAGATTCAATGCACTCCAATATCCTTTGCTTCTGTAATTTAACAAAATCCATTCCCCATCTGGTGACATCTCCATATTGCAGATTTTGGTGTCATCTGTAATCTTTGTTACTTTTCCTGTTTTAAGATTTAATTTTGCAATACATTCTTTTTGTATGATATCATCTTTTTTATTCATATGATATAAAGAAACATAAATCGTATCTTCATCCCATACTTTCCAGAAAATATCACTGATATTTCCTTTCACATTGTATACATAAATTTCTCCACGAATCACTGCATACTGAAATGAAAATTTCCTTCCATTATAAATTCCATGGAACCATTTTTTCTCTGGTTTTAATTCTTTTAAATGATTCCCTTCAATTGTATATACTTTGTCTGTCACTTCGACATCGTATTTTCCTTCGTAATGATACTGACAGATAAAGCTTTGGTTGTGTCCTTGTTTGATTTCCATGTTATCTTTTAGCACAATCTTTTGATTTTTCTTATGATCGCTGACATCTTTGTTTTGTGTTACTTTATATATCGTCTGTGACATAAATGTCTTTTGAATCCACTGTCGAAATGTTTTCGATGTCGCTGCTGCCACGCTAACACTTATTCCTAAGGTCAGAAAACAGATCAATGCAATCGTTGCTGCTTTAACCATTGGTGTCATTTGCTTAAATTTTAATTGCTGTTTGTGGTTTTTGTTCTTTCTCTTTTCCATATCTTTCAATGTTTCCATCAAAAATTTATCATCCACTGCATCGATTGCCTGAAATAATGTTTTTTCCTCATCCTTATTGTCATTCATATTTCAAATCCCTCCTCTTTCAGATATTCTTTTAACTCTTTTCTGATCCTTAACAGTTTGACTGACATATTCTTTGGAGTTATTTCATAATCTCTCGCCATTTCTGAGACCGATTGCAAAAACCAGTATCTTCTTAAAAATAAAATTCTTTTTTCTTTTGGCAGTTCCTCTATGAACTTTGCAATAATCCATTTTAATTCTCGTAATTCGATCTGATTTTCTACATTTTGTTCTTTGCTGATGCACTCTTCTAATTCTTCCAGTGAAAGATCATACTGGCTGTTTCTCTTTTTTGCATGATGATATTCATAGCGTTTTAATGATAGATTTTTTATGATCCTGCAGATATACGCTTTGAATGGATTCGGTTTCTTGGGCGGTATCTGATTCCACAAGGTAAGCCATGTATCACTGACACATTCTTCACTGTCTCTGATATCGTTTAAGATTCCCATGGAAATGCTTGTACATAATCGTCCGTATTTTTTATCTGTTTCGTGAATTGCTCTTTCTTCACGGTTTGTATATAGATCTATGATCTTTTGATCTTCCATATCCTTGCCCTTCCTTTGTTTATTTTGATGATCATCTGGTTATATATACGGAATTATTATATGATACTACATAGAAATTTTAATTTGCTGGTTTGATGACGGAAATTATTGGTGGAATATTATAAAAAGGGTTATCTGTCTGCGACGCGCTCTCGCTCGACTCACACGCAGCTGTACTAAGTTCCTGAATGGTCTAACGATCATCCACTCACTAAGTGCAGGCGTGTTCCTACGGTCTCAGACAGATAACCCTTTTTATAATATTCAAATAATTTACGTAATCGAAACCAATACCGAATGTGTATGGAGAATGATCTTGGATGTAAATTAGTTTTTTCAAGACAGAAGATAAGTGTTTATTATACTCTTAAACATCCCAACAAATCGGTGTTCGTAAGTTTTTTCATCTTCCGTCAATGAATACAAAAATCATCAACCAATACCGTTTAACATACACACTGTGTAGTGGTTTGAATAGTGTTTCGTTGTATGAGTCAGAAAGAAGATAAGAA
>OLVT01001697.1_pt1 | contig 17324 bp, 15 predicted proteins | sample 1673241 | NCBI WGS metagenome assembly OLVT01 (sample SAMEA3178936, study PRJEB25190) | human gut metagenome | biome: human gut; feature: human-associated habitat; material: faeces | place: Austria | collected 2013 | reverse complement strand
TCCCGACACTACGGTCCGTAGCCGTATGCTCTATCCAGCTGAGCTACTGACGCATGCTGCTGTCTGATTTGTATCTCTAACAGCGCAAGAGCTATTATAGCTTGTCTGGATGGAAATGTCAATGGTTTTTAAAAAAATAATTAAAATTAATTGGAAGGAGAGAGAAGGCAATTGAAAGAAAACAGTTGGAATGGCTGACCGCGCAGTGCTGACCGCATAGCTGCAACAAATATGTAACCTTCTTGAAAGATGTCGTAATTTGTGGTATTATGTTACGAGCAGAGGTAAGAAAGAGCGGGGAAAGTTTGATTCTTATCTCTTATTTTGTATTAAGCGGGGATAAAAATATGAAGCAGAAATTGTCGAAGCAGAATCTTCTGCTTGTTGGATTCACTTTATTTTCCATGTTTTTTGGTGCGGGAAACTTGATTTTCCCGCCTTTTCTTGGCGCTCAGGCAGGGGTGATGACCTGGAAGGCTATGTCAGGTTTTCTGCTCAGCGCGGTGGGACTTCCGGTTCTGGGAGTAGCTGCGGTTGCCCTCTCAGGCGGCATCGGCAAGCTGGCAGGCAGGGTGCACCCTGCCTTTGCATTTCTGTTTACCCTTCTTATCTATCTCTCCATAGGCCCGTGCCTGGCCATTCCCAGGACCTCCAGCACTTCCTTTGAGATGACGGTGTTCCCGGTTCTTGAGCAGATGGGCGTTTCCCTGAACAGTACAGTTAGTGGGACTGGCTTTACGGTCCAGACCATGGCGCAGTTCGGGTATTCGGTGGTGTTTTTTACGGCTGCCATGGCAGTGGCATTCAGGCCGGAGAAGCTGACGGACAGACTGGGAAAGATACTGTGTCCCACCTTGCTGGTGCTTATCAGCGTTATTTTTATCGGATGCCTGGTGTGGCCCATGGGGCATTACGGGGATCCGGGGTCTGTCTATAAGTCAGGCCCGGCTGTGGCAGGTTTCCTGGAAGGATATCAGACCATGGATACCATTGCAGCCCTGAATTTTGGAATTATCATTGCTATCAATATTCGGGCCAAGGGAGTGGATCAGGAGGGTGCGATCGTCAGGGAAACCATCAAGGCGGGAATTATAGCAGGCATTTTGCTGGCCCTTATTTATGCGGCCCTGGCCCACATCGGTGCGCCTGCGGGAGCTGCGGCCCGCGGCATGGATAATGGGGCAAGGATTCTTACCTATGTTGCAGGAAATCTCTTTGGAAATGCCGGTATGATGATATTGGGGCTTATTTTCCTGATTGCCTGTTTTAATACATGCGTTGGGCTTCTCAGCTGCTGCAGCCAGTATTTCAATTCTATCATACCTGTAATCGGCTACAGAGTCTGGGTGTTTTTGTTTGCCCTGATCAGCCTGATTATATCCAGCGCAGGCCTTAATAAGATACTGGCCGTGTCAGTGCCGGTTCTGAACGCCATTTATCCAATCGCCATTGTGCTGATTGTACTGGCGTTTTTAGGGCCGCTGACAAAGAGGTGGCCGGCCATGTATCCCGCTGCTATCCTGTTTACAGGCGCGGTCAGTGTGGTATATGCTCTGGAACAGAGTAAATTCGTGATTCCCTTCCTCACACAGGCAACTACGTTCCTGCCTGGATACGGGGCGGGATTGGGGTGGATTGTTCCGGCATTTGCGGGGATGGCGGCCGGTATTATTTATTCCTCGGTCACAGGGGAACAGGAAGAATAGACAAGGACAGGACAAGACAAGGACAGGACAAAAGAATGACAGAAGCAAGATGGATGTTATACGCCAAGAAGGCAGATTTTGATAGAATTGCGGAACAATACCATATCAGCCCGGTTACAGCCAGAATTATACGCAACCGCGGTCTGGAGGATGTGGAAGATATAGGACGGTATCTCTACGGCTCTGTGGAGCAGCTTCACGATCCCCACCTGCTGCCGGACATGGACCGGGCAGTGGAGATACTGGGAGAGAAGGCGGCTGAAGGCAGGCGTATACGGATTGTGGGGGACTACGATATAGACGGTGTGTGCTCCACGTATCTGCTCTACCGTGCGTTAAAGAGGATTGGCGCTGAGGTGGATTATGAGATTCCGGACCGTATTAAGGACGGATATGGCATCAATGAGTTGATTATAGAGGCAGCGGCAGAGGACGGCATTGACACCATCCTTACCTGCGACAATGGTATTGCCGCTATCAGCCAGATAGCAAGGGCGAAGGAGCTGGGCATGACCGTGGTCGTGACGGACCATCACGACATACTGACTGAGGCCGGGGAGACGCCGGAGGGTAGGGAGATACTGCCGCCTGCGGACGCTGTGGTCAATCCCAAGCGCAGGGACAGCCTGTATCCGTTTCCCGATATATGCGGAGGCATGGTGGCCTATAAGCTGGTGCAGGTGCTCTATGAGGTCCATAAGGTTCCACGGGAGGAATGGCTCAGCCTGCTGGAAATCGCAGCCATTGCAACGGTGGGGGATGTGATGAAGCTTCAGGGAGAGAACCGCATCCTTGTAAAGGAAGGGCTTTCCAGACTGGGACATACGTCTAATCTGGGACTTCGGAAACTGATAGAGAAAAATAATCTTCAGGCCGGAACCATCACAGCCTATCACATCGGCTTTGTTATTGGGCCTTGCCTCAATGCCAGCGGACGGCTCCAGACAGCCAAGATAGCCCTTGGGCTCCTTCTGTGTGAGGATGAGGGTGAGGCGGACAGGATGGCAGAGGAATTAAAGGCTCTCAATGACCAGCGCAAGGACATGACCCAGGAGGGGATTGAACAGGCGGCAGCCATGGTGGATGAGCTGTACCGGGAGGATAAGGTGCTGGTGGTGTTTCTGCCGGACTGCCACGAATCCCTGGCCGGTATTGTGGCGGGACGTCTCAGGGAGCGGTACAATAAGCCCTCCTATGTGCTTACACGGGCTGAGGGCTGCGTCAAGGGGTCGGGACGTTCCATCGAGGCATATCATATGTTCCAGTCCCTGGTGGAGGTGCAGGACCTTCTGCTGAAGTTTGGGGGCCATCCCATGGCGGCAGGATTTTCTCTGGAGGAAAAGGATGTGGACGAATTCCGGCGCCGTCTCAATGAAAATGCACGGGAGCGCCTGACCGAAGAAGATTTCATACCCAAGGTGTGGATCGATGTGGCCATGCCATTTGAATACATAACAGAGCCGTTCATAGAGGAATTGGAGCTGCTGGAACCATATGGACAGGGAAATGAAAAGCCCCAGTTTGCCCAGAAGGGACTGTTTGTACGCAGCGCCAGAGTCATGGGGCGTAATCGGAATGTGGTGCGCATAAGCCTTGTAAATGACAGGGGAACAGCCATGGACGGCGTGATTTTTACGGATGGGGATTTGTTCATGGAGGAAAAGGGTGATTGCCGTGTTATGGATATTATCTACTATCCGGGTATAAATGAGTATAACGGAAACAGGAATCTGCAGATTGTGGTAAAGAATTGGAAGTTTCATTAGAAATCGGAAGTCGGAAGTTTCGTTAGAAAGTTTTTACAGAAGCTTCATTGCTCCGGAATAAAAAGAGGGTGCTGCCGCAGCGGACAGCACCCTTTTTGGCAAAGAAGATTAGTTCTGAGCAGCCTCAGTTGTCTCCTCTGCAACCTCAGCATTAGCCTCGCTGGCAGCCTCTTCCTTGGAAGCCTCGGTAGACTCCTCAGCGTCAGCAGCCTCGGTGGACTCCTCAGCATCAGCAGCCTCGGTGGTCTCCTCAGCGTCAGCAGCCTCAGCAGTGGTCTCCTCAACAGACTCAGAAGCCTCTACTGTGGTCTCTACGGCAGTAGTGGACTCGGCCTTGTTGTCGCTGCCGCCGCAAGCGGTCAGGCTTCCTGCGATCATAGCTGCTGCCATAATAGCTGTCATGGATTTTGCGATTGTCTTCTTCATAATAGTTTTCCTCCTCTGAAAGCCTCCCAGTGAGACTTTCTAAACACAAATTTTTATGGAACGAGTTTGATAATATCCTATAATTGTGTCCGAATTGTGTCTAAAGTTTAAAGAAAGTACTACAATTATTATGAAATTCTTAAGAAAAACAGTGATAAAAAATTAACAGATAAAGAGAAAGCAGCTCTGCCATATGTCTTGCAATTTACTATTATATAGGTTATAATCAGCAGAAAAAGGCTGTCATTGCGAAAGGAAGAGGTAAGATAATGGTTAATGAAGTAATGGATTTTATTACCGGATATGACAAGGAAGTGGGCGAGGCCATTCAGGCGGAATGCGCGCGCCAGAGACGCAACCTGGAACTAATCGCATCAGAGAATATCGTGTCTGAGCCTGTCATGATGGCTATGGGGACAGTTCTCACCAATAAGTATGCGGAAGGATATTCGGGAAAACGTTATTACGGAGGATGCCAGTGCGTGGATGTGGTGGAAACACTTGCCATTGAGCGGGCTAAGAAGCTGTTTGGCTGTGATTATGCCAATGTGCAGCCTCATTCAGGAGCCCAGGCCAATATGGCGGTGTTTGTTGCCATGCTGAAAGCAGGGGACACGGTCATGGGCATGAACCTGGACCATGGCGGCCACCTGACCCACGGAAGCCCTGTGAATTTTTCCGGTCTTTACTTTAATATCGTACCTTATGGAGTCAATGACCAGGGGTTCATCGACTACGATGAGCTGGAGCGGATTGCAAAGGAAGCCAGGCCAAAGCTTATCATAGCAGGGGCCAGTGCCTATGCCCGGACCATTGATTTCAAGCGGTTTCGTGAAATCGCTGACGAAGTTGGCGCTTATCTCATGGTTGATATGGCCCATATCGCCGGCCTGGTGGCAGCGGGCGAACACCCCAGTCCCATTCCTTATGCAGATGTGGTGACCACCACCACCCACAAGACATTGAGAGGCCCAAGGGGCGGTATGATTCTGGCAAATAAGGAGGCGGCTGAGAAATTTAATTTCAACAAGGCCATTTTCCCGGGAACCCAGGGCGGTCCGCTGGAGCATGTGATTGCGGGAAAGGCAGTGTGCTTCGCAGAGGCATTAAAGCCTGAATTCAAGGCATACCAGCACCAGGTGGCAGCCAATGCAAAGGCTCTTGCCCAGGCCCTTAAAGATGAGGGATTCAAGCTCCTTACGGACGGCACGGACAACCATCTGATGCTGGTTGACCTGCGCGGCATGGAGGTGTCGGGCAAGGAACTGCAGAACCGCTGTGATGAGGTTTATATCACCCTGAACAAGAACACGGTTCCCAATGACCCCAGAAGCCCCTTTGTCACTTCAGGCGTGCGCATCGGGACACCGGCCATTACCACCAGGGGCCTTAAGGAAGAGGACATGCCCAAGATTGCCCGGTGCATTTGGCTGGCTGCCACGGATTTTGAGAATAAAGCGGATTATATCAGGAGCGAGGTGACAAAGCTCTGTGAGAGATACCCCATTTATCAGTAAATCCGGGAAAATGTAATAAACAGAAGCAAGAGGGAACAGGAATGAATATGGGGGAGCTGCGGCTCTGGGGGTGTCCCCGGCGCCTCAGCCCCCTTTTGGCATATAGCCGGCTGCGGCGCAGGCAGGATAGAGGCGCACGCTGAATAGAGGCAGGTGGAATGGATGGAACTGACAGGTCAGGCGCTGAGGCTTTCGCGGCAGGGAGCCCAGGCCATTGTGGAGGAAGTGGGGGCCATTGTGGGCCAGCATATCAATATGATGGACCCGGAAGGCTATGTCATAGCCAGTACGGACCCGGAGCGTATCGGTACGCTGCATGAGGGGGCCAGGAAAATCATCAGGGAGCATCTGGATGAGCTGTATGTGAGGGATGAGGAAGCGACGCTTACCTCACGCCCGGGGCTGAACCTGCCTGTGTACCAGGCTGGAAGTATTGCCGGCGTAATCGGTATTACGGGACGGTATGAAGATGTGGCTGGCTATGGCCAGATTGTGAAGAAGATGGTGGAAATACTGATTCGCGAAAATGCGGAACAGGATGAACGCCGTATGGGACAGCGGGTGCTGAACCGGTTTCTGGAGGACTGGGTCCTTGGAAGCGGACTCCTTCAGCCCAGAATACTGGAGGAGAGAGGCTTTGCGCTGGGAATCGACATTTCGGTTCCCAGAAGGGTCATGGTGTCCGGCGTCAGGAACTTCCAGGAATATGCATCCACTGCTTCGGGCCAGAAACTGCTGGAACAGGCAGAAGGGGAAGCTGCTTCTTTAGCAGGAGCGGGATGTCTGGTGTTTCGTAATGCCGGCCGGCAGATTTTTCTGGTTCAGGGTGCGTCCGACCGCCATATGGAACAGCTGGCCGGACGCATCCGCTCCTGCGTGAAAAAGAAATTCGGCATAGGGCTGGTCATGGGAATCGGCGGCAGGGCCAGGGACATCCATGTGGCATATGGACAGGCCAACAAGGCATGGCGCTCTGCCAGCATGTCTAAACGGGACGTCATGACGTATGACAGCGTTACCCTGGAGCTGTTTACGGAGGATGTGGCTGAAAGCGTGAAGGCGGAGTACCTGCGCAAGGTCTTTAAGAACTGCGGTTATGAGGAGCTTTGTCAGTGGATGGGATTGCTGGAGGCATATTTCAGTGCGGAAGGTTCTCTGAAGGCTGCCTCGGATGCCATGCACATCCATAAAAATACATTGACCTATAAGCTCAGGAAGCTGGAGGAGCTGACGGGATATGACGTGCGTGTACTGAGCCAGTCGGCAGTGTTTTACATGGCTATGGTGTTTTTCCGGGATGTGAAGGAAATGATGCAGGATTAGGCGGATGTGCGGGCAGCAGAACGGGCCGCGTCCGGCCGTGAAGTTTGTTGTGCTGAGGAATAAATAATATGCGGAATATGTGTTTTGTGGAACATTGACGCAGGGGCCTGGAAACAGTACAATAGACTTAAGAAATTCAATCACATTTGGGAGGCGGAACCATGAAATTTTTATTTGCATCAGATTCATTTAAGGGGACCCTGTCGTCAGAGCGCATCACACAGCTTCTGGAGGCGGCTGCGGAGCAGACATTTCCTGGCTGTGAGACAGCTGGCGTGCCTGTGGCTGACGGCGGGGAGGGAACCATTGACGCGGTGATTTCGGCGCTGAACGGCACATACCGCAGACTGATGGTCCATGGACCTCTGATGGAGGAGGCACAGTCTTTTTACGGGGAATTTGAAGGGGACTCCGCCATCATTGAGATGGCAGCTGCTTCCGGGCTTCCCATGGTGCCGGCGGACAGGCGCAATCCTCTGAACACCACCACCTATGGCACAGGAGAATTGATAAAGGATGCCCTGGACCGGGGATACCGGAAGATTTCAATAGCCATTGGAGGCAGCGCTACCAATGACGGAGGTATGGGGGCCATGCGTGCTCTGGGTGTAAGATTCCTGGATGACCAGGGAAATGAGCTGGAGGGCAGAGGCCGGGATTTAACCAGGGTGGCTGATATTGACGTGAGCCGGATTCACCCTGCGGTGTCACAGTCCCGGTTCACTGTCATGTGCGATGTGACCAATCCCCTTACAGGACCGGATGGAGCGACCTATACATTTGGAAAGCAGAAGGGCGGCACACCGGAAATTCTGGATGTGTTAGAGGGCGGAATGATTCGTTATGCGGCCCTGTTGAAGGAAAAGCTGGGCGTGGATGTGGATAAGATTCCCGGAGCAGGAGCTGCCGGTGGATTAGGGGCGGCATTCTGCGTGTTCCTGAAGGCCAATCTTAAATCAGGTATTGACACGGTGCTGGATTTGGTTCATTTTGACAGCCTCCTGGAGGGGGTGGACCTGGTAATTACCGGAGAGGGAAGAATGGACTGGCAGTCTGCTTTTGGAAAGGTGCCCAGCGGAATCGGAAAGCGCTGCAGGGAGAGAGGCATCCCGGTGGCAGCGATTGTGGGAGGTATGGGCGACAAGGCTGAGACGATATTTGATTACGGCATTGACAGTATTATAACCACGATAAATGGCGCCATGGATATCGAGGAGGCCCTTAAGCGGGCTGAAGAGCTGTATATCAGTGCCGCGGACCGTACATTCAGGATGCTGAAGGCCGGAATGAGCCTGGGCCGGAAATAGGCCGGGAAGAAAAGTGGAAATGGCGTGAAATTGGCTGAAGCAGGCATGGCTTTGTGCTGCTGCCCGGGATGGATTCATTATCATATGGATTCATTTCGGGCAGCTTTTTTATATTATTAATGTTATTTATGCCCGAGTAATTTATACGCATGCTATTGACTTGACCGGCGGTAAGTGCTATTTTACATATATAAATCTTGCGGGCGTTCTGTCCGAGATATTCGTAAGGGAGTTTCTCCCCTGTATCCCTGTGTTGTGTGGTTGAATGTTTTTAAAATGTCAGGCGGTGGTTCTATGGATATGTGATTCAGGATATGTGATTCGTGTATATTCTTGCAACGGAGGCAAAGCTTTTGTATAATAAAAGGAGAATAGGATGAAGAAAATGAATGACCCTGGCGGGCCTGTCATGAAGCCGCTGGCAGAGCTGACCCTGCTGGACCGTTTTTTATTTGCATGTGTTATGGAGGACCGCAGGACCATGGAACTGTGCCGGAGGGAGTAAGCGGGGAGCTGATAGAGCTGCTTCATTACATAGAACACACCTCTGAAACAGAGGCGGCCGGAAGCAGCAGTCCGAGGATTAAGGAACTGCACCGGCGGGTCAGCCAGGTTAAAGCCAGTGAAGAGATTGGAGTGAGATATATGCAGGAATGGGAAGAACGGATGTATCAGCTTCAGGATGCTAAGGCGGAAGGAAGGGAAAACAGAAGGACAGATATTGGATAAACTGGTGCGGATGTTCTCTCTGAGCCGGGACACGGCCGGAGAGTATCTGAAGCGCTATAAGGGGACTCCCTGAGCCGTATATCCGGGCGGCGGCCCTTTTTCATCCCGTCTTATAGTGAAGTGTATTATGACGGAAAGCGCAGTTTTTGTGACAGCAAAGTATCACTTGAAACTGCGCTTTTGAAATTGTGTATCCAATACGGTGCATTCAATATTGTACATTCAGTACTGCACATTCAATACTGTACATCTAAAACTGCAGTCAATACATTCTGTATATCCGGGCCGTCTCTAAGGCTGTCTGTACACCACTCCGCCCTTCATCACCAGTCCTACCTGTGAAAGACGGGATACATCCTCCAGCGGGTTTCCCTCCACGGCAATGATATCTGCTTCCATACCGTTTTCCAGCTTTCCGATTCTGTCTTCCAGGCGGCAGACCCTGGCCGCGCGGGAGGTGACGCCCTGGATGGCGGTTACGGGGTCGGCTCCCAGCTCCACGGCATATCCCACCTCCCGGTACAGAAAGCCGTGATAAGCATCTGTTCCCAGGACAAAGGGGAGACGGGCCTTGATGATGCGGGCCACATTTTCGCGGACCCGGCTGCGGTTCAGCCTAACCTTCAGGGCATTGGCGGGCGAGAGGAATTCCTCCCGGCTGGGGTCTAAGAAAATGCCGGAGGTCAGGTCCACCACACAGCGGGAAGCGGCCAGACGCTCCACGTCCTGTTCCGCAGCCATATACATGTGCTCAATCACATCCACCCCGCCGTCAATGCAGTCCTTCAGGCCCTGGCCGCCGATACAGTGGGCAGCAGTGGGGATGCCCAGGCGAGCGCCTTCGCTGACCGCAGCGGAGATTTCTTCCAGGCTGAGGAAGCTGGGCACAAAGGTGCTGGCGGGATCCGGAACACCGGGGGTTATGAAGAGTTTCAGCAGGTCTGCGCCTTTTTTCAGGTTCTCGCGGCAGGTATGGCGGATTTCTCCGGCTCCGCAGTGGGGCATTCCGATGTGGCCTGCTCCGTGGCTTCCCTTCATGCCGATGCCTGCTGCCAGGAGACGGGGGCCGTCCACTTTTTTGTCCTCAATCAGCTTCTTCAGGGTCACGTCTATATAGAATTTATCCCCCATGCACCGGGCTGTGGTTACACCGCTCATCAGGTCTTCCTTAAGTCCCTTTAATGCCAGCAGGGTCAGCTGGCATTCGTTGCTCCAGGCCAGCAGCTCCAGATGTTCCGGAAGGGCTGCATCAATGCACAGGTGGTTGTGGCACTCTATCATGCCCGGCATCAGGGTCATGTGCGGAAGGCTGATGTCTTCCACATCTTCCAAGTACAAGGCCTCCCTGGCTTTCCGGGGCAGGATTTCCCGGATTATCCCGTCTTCGATGATAAGGGAGCCGTTCTCCAAAGGAGTAAGCTGTTCCCCGCACAAAATCATTCCTGCATTTAATATGGTTCGCTTCATGTCTGTCTGTTTCCTCCGTCTGTCAATATCATTTGTCCGGCTTAGTCTAAATCAGCAGTTGCCGCTGGCTGGGTTTCGCAGCCCTCCTGTTCAGGGACAGGAATGTCTGCAGCTATGCCGTGAGCTTCATTCCATTTGCGGGATACCTTGGACAGCCAGGATACCAGCAGCGGGCAAAGCACGGCTGTGATTACCACGGCGGCAGCTGTCTGGGCAGTGGCTGTTTCCACCTGAGGCTGGAAGGAAGGATCGGCCATGGCTACGGCAGTGGGCGTGGTGGTGGCCACCCCGGCCGTGGTTCCGATGGCAGCGCCCATGGGATCCGCCTTTCTGCGGAGGGCGCTGTAGAGGAAAAAGGTAAGAAGTCCGGTGGCCAGCACGGTAAGAAGGCCCAGCACAATACCGGAAATACCCGCTCTCAGGATATTGTTGAAGTTCATGCCGGCACCCAGGGCAAAGCCGTTAAAGGGCGGGAGAAGAATCATGCCGGTGGCCAGAATTTTTCTCCACTCATGGTCCAGATTGCCGATGATGAACCCGATAACCATGGGGATGATGCTGGCAATGATATCTGTTATGGGGAAGTTGCCCATGCCGGAGGCGCCCAATGCAATCATGGTAAAAAAGGGCCCGTCATTGAGGGCAAGGATAGAGGTGGCTCCCACATCTGTTTCATCACCAAATTCGCCTGCCAGGGTGGCATAGATGACGCCGTTGGAATTGGTTACGGCTCCGATGACAGCCAGGGGCGCCAGTCCCAGGAACCCTGCTTCGCCGAACAGTGCATTGAGCAGAAGCCCCAGGCCGAAACCGATAAAGAACTTAAGGGCGGTGAGGACAACGCCTTTCCATACCGTGCTGCCGGCCATCTTTACATCAATGGTGGCGCCGCTGCAGAACAGAAACAGGCCAATCAGGGTGGGGACCCCGTTCTTGAACAGGCCTGAGGTAAAACCTCCGATGGTGAGGGCGTTGGGGAAAAAGGTATTCATTGCACATCCAAGGAGCAGGGGAATCACCATCACTCCTGCCGGAAAACGCTTCATTGTCGCTAATATCCTCATAAATCTCTTCTCCTTTAAGTGGGCTTCCATGCTCACCGGCCATGTGAGATGCGTCAGCCGCTGGTTGATTTTACATGCCATTGCAATGCTGCTGACTGATTAAAAAAGCAATTGTCGTGCCAAAAAACTATTTGAGGGTGAAACAGATTCAAATTTTATTTAAAACAGCTAAAGTTGCATGAGAAAATATGTGCTATTTGCACAATAAAAAAAGGAAAAACAAATAAAAAGTTGGAATATATAAAATTGCATAAAGATTGCTATTTAGCAATAAAATGCAATTTAATGATTGCAAAAATACAATACATAGGATAATATGGACAATGGGAGGTGGAAGAGTGTGATTAAAATTGTATTTTTTGCACCATATCCGGACATTCTTCCTGTCATTGAGCAGGTGTTCCGGGAACGGCCTGAATCGGAAGCCATTCAGTATGAGGTTGTCCAGGATTTCTACAATAACAGACTGGAACAGGTGGAGGCGGACGTGGTTATAGCCAGGGGCTTTACGGCCCATACCTTAAAGCGCAAAAACATTCCGTGTGCAGAGCTTAAATCCACGGGATACGATGTGATGAAGGCAGTCAATGAATGTATGCAGAAGGGGAATATTGAAAGGATTGCCGTGGTGGGCGCCTTCAATATGGTGTATGGGGCGGAGCAGATGTGCCACCTGTATCCGAACCTGGGGCTGGGCTGCTATGCGGAGGACGATGAGACCAAGCTGGAGATGGCGGTGCACCAGGCTATGAAGGACGGGAACCAGGCCATTGTGGGGGGATATTCCACGGTCCAGATCGCGGAGCGTCTGGGTATGCCGGCTGCCATGATTCATTCAGGAATCGAGGCGGTAAACCATGCCATTTCAGAGGCCATAGCGGTGGCCCATCTCACCCGGTATGAGAGGCAGAAAAGGGATGAGATAGCAAATATCATGAACTACTCCTTCCAGGGGATTATTTCCGTCAACAGGAAGGGAATCATAACCCTGGCCAATACATGCTGCCATACGTATATGAAAGACAGAAAGACTTCGCTGGCAGGAGAGCATATAAAGGACTTCTTTCCGGATATTGATTTTGACAGTGTGATCAGGGACAAACAAAAGATCCTGTCGGAGGTGTGCAGGTTCGGAGGAAAACAGGTGCTGGTCAATTGTGTGCCTGTGGCCGGTGACTCGGAGGAGTTCGGCTGCGTGCTCACCTTCCAGGGAACGGAACAGATACAGGCAGAGGAGGGCAAACTGCGCAAGCGTATGCATTCGGACGGCTTTACGGCCAGGTACGACTTTTCCCACATACTTTACAGGGACAGCTGCATGGAGGCGGTTATCAGCCAGGCCGTGAAATTCAGCTATTCGGATTCCAATATACTGATTCATGGGGAGACGGGAACGGGAAAGGAGCTGTTTGCCCAGAGCATTCACAACTCCAGCCGCAGAAGGAAGGGGCCTTTCGTGGCGATTAACTGCGCGGCATTGCCGGAGAACCTGCTGGAGAGCGAGCTCTTTGGCTATGTGGAAGGGGCCTTTACCGGAGCGTCCAGGGGCGGGAAAATGGGATTTTTTGAGATTGCCCACAAGGGGACCATTTTTTTGGATGAGATAGGCGATATATCACCAAAGCTGCAGAGCCGCCTCCTGAGGGTCATACAGGAAAGGGAAATCATCCGGCTGGGCAATGACACCGTTATTCCCATTGATGTCCGCGTTATCTGCGCCACCAACAGGGATTTAAAGAAGGAGGTGGCCCGAGGGAATTTCAGGGAGGATTTGCTGTATCGCCTGGATGTGCTTGAACTCAATCTTCCGCCCCTCAGAAAGCGGAAGCAGGACATCCTTTATCTGGCGGACCGGATGGTGCGGTTTGAACATGAGCGCACAGGAAGCAGGCTGGAGGCAATAACCCAGGAGGGCAGGGAACTTCTGATGCGTTACAACTGGCCGGGGAATGTGAGGGAAATGCGCAATTTCTGTGAGCGTATCTGTATTCTCTGCGAGAAAACAAGGGCAGGGGCAGAGGACGTACTCCAGGCCCTTCCGGGAGAGTGGGAGCACGGGGAGGGGGCAGACAGCCAGTATGCAGACAGCCAGTATGCAGAGAGCCGGCATGCAGAAAGCCGGTATGCAGACAGCCAGTATGCAGAAAGCCGGTATGCAGAAAGCCGGCATGCAGACAGCGGTTCCGGCAGCGCGGATTTTCCGGCGTCCGGCAGTCATGTACCGGCGGAGGCCGCGGGCCGCGGGCCCCGCCTGGAGGAAGCCCAGAGGCAGGCCGTGAAGGACGCCCTGGAGCTGTGCGGTTATCACAGGGGCAGGACAGCCGCATATCTGGGAATTGATAAGAGTACTCTGTGGAGAAAAATGAAAAAATACGGCATTGAGGGTTAGACGGCTGACAAGAAACACCGGGCACAGGGGTTGCGCTGAAACGGAGAAACATTATGAAACAAAAATACATTATGAAACAAAAATAAAACGTAATAGGGATGATGAAACATTTATGCCGTGAAAAGTATGAATGCATTGGGGGATAAATGATGGTGATATATGCAAAATGCATAACGTAAATAAAGGGTTCCCGGAGGTAAAACAGAAAAAATCGTTCTTCCTGAAAAGTTTGGCATGCTTTTTGCTTTTAATACAGGCATAAGTCAAGAGCAGAAATAAAAACCAAAATAGAAGGAAGGATGATTTTTTTATGAGCGGTAAACCGATTTTAGGAATCTTATTAGGAGATGCAGCCGGCGTGGGGCCGGAAATTATTGTCAAGCTGGCAGCTTCCAGATTTTACGATGAATACTGCCGTCCCGTGGTAATAGGGGACGTCAGGGTGTTTGAGAGAGGTGCCAGGATATGCGGTCTGGAAATCCCGGTACAGGTCATTGACAAGGTGGAGGAAGCAGACTGGACCAAGGGAATGCCTGTCCTGGATCAAAGGGATGTGGACCCTGAGCAGGTTCCGTTTGCCAACATCAGCATTGAAAGCGGACGCGCCTGCCTGAACATGCTGAAAACAGCCATTGAGCTTTACCAGGCCGGCAGGATTGACGGATTCTGCTTTGCCCCGTTAAATAAGCAGGCAATGATTCAGGCCGGGTGTCCTTTTGAGAGCGAGCACCATTACATGGCCCATCTCTTTGGACACACGGAGCCGTTTGGGGAAATCAATGTGCTGGGAGATTTGTGGACCACAAGGACAACCAGCCATATTCCGATTAGCAAGGTCAGCGACAGCCTGACCGTGGATACCATCATGAGAGCCATAAGACTGGCCAATGTTTCCCTTAAGAATTCCGGTATTGAGAAGCCCAGGCTTGCCCTGGCAGCCCTGAATCCTCACTGCGGCGAGGGCGGAAAGTGCGGCCGGGAAGAGATTGATGTAATCGCGCCGGCCATTGAAAAGGCAAGGGAGATGGGGATTGACGCCAACGGACCGTTCCCATCCGACATTCTGTTCATCAAGGCCTTTAACGGGGATTTTGACGGAGTGGTGACCATGTATCACGACCAGGGCCAGATCGCCCTTAAGCTGAAGGGATTTGACCAGGGCATCACCATTGCGGGAGGACTTCCGGCGCCAATCGTCACATGCGCCCATGGCACGGCTTACGATATTGCCGGAAAGGGAATTGTTAAGACTTCGGCATTTGAGAATGCGGTCAAGATGGCTGCCAAGATGGCGGCCCATCTGAAAGGCTGCTGATAAAAGGGAGGGGTTTACATGAAAAAAATAGGTACAAAGCAGATTGTACCCTTGGTGTTAGCAGTATTTGCAGTGGTATTTGCAGTGGTTGGTTTTACACAGCTGGGGTTCTGGGAGGATGTGGACGGTCCTCAGCCTGGTTTCTTCCCGGCCATCATGGCTATCGTCATGTTCCTGGCAAGTATTGCTTCTTTCTTTCAGTCCCTGAAGGAAGAGAAGGCTGCCAGGTATGAGCGGGATGAGATGATGGTCATAGCAGGGGGAGCTGGAATCATAGCGGGTTCCTTTATTATAGGCCTGCTGCCCAGCTGCTATTTGTTTGTGATACTGTGGCTGAAAGTGTTTGAGAAGACCGGATGGAAGGAAACTCTCATTGTCCTTGCTGTCTGTATGGCCATTTCCATCGGTGTGTTCCGTATGTGGCTGGGGGTCCATTTTCCAATGGGGCTTTTTGAAGCATTCTTGTAGAAGGGGGTAAACAAAATGGAAAATATACAACTGTTAATGCATGGCTTCTCCACGCTGTTCACCTTCAGCAATGTGGGAGCCGCCCTTTTGGGAGCGGTTCTGGGCCTTGTGGTGGGGGCAATGCCCGGTATCGGAAGTCTGGCCGGTGTGGCCCTGCTGCTTCCGCTGACCTACAAGTTTAATCCCACCACTGCCATCATTATGCTGGGAGCTTTGTATTACTCCAATATGTACGGCGGCGCCTTCAGCGCAATCCTGTTAAATATTCCGGGAGACTCACCGGCCATCTGCACGGCCATGGACGGCTACCCAATGGCATCCAAAAAGAAGCGTCCCGGACAGGCGCTGTTTACAGCCAATATGGCCTCCTTTATCGGAGGAACCATCGGCATCATCATCCTGACCTTTACAGGACCTGCCCTGGCGGATATCGGCCTTAAGTTCGGCCCGTCCGAGATGACGGCTCTGCTTCTTATCGCCATGACGTCCATCAGCTGGCTGGTGGGTGAGAATCCCATCAAGGGCGTGGTGATAACCATGCTGGGTATTCTGCTGGCAAGCATTGGCATGGACACTCTCTCAGGCTCTCCCAGATATGATTTTGGCAGTATGTACCTGCTGGGAGGCATTCCCTTTACGCCTTTCATTATCGGCACAGTGGGATTTTCACAGGTTATTAAACTGGTGATGGAGCGCAGCAATGAGGTGAAATCAGAGCCCCACATGAAGCTTACCATCCGCGGAAGTATCCTGACAAAGCATGATTTCAAGCGTCTGCTTCCGCCTGCCCTGCGCTCCGGCGTCATGGGAACCTTTGTGGGCGTGCTTCCGGGAGCAGGGGCAACCACCGGCGCTTTCATGGGATACGCGGCCCAGAAGAAATTCAAGAACGAGGAAGAACTGGGAACCGGCGCCATAGAGGGCATTGCGGCCAGCGAAGCTGCAAACAATGCGGCCGCGGCAGGTGCATTTGCGCCGCTTCTGGCCCTGGGCATACCGGGAAGCGGCACTGGCGCAGTGCTTTTAGGAGGCCTGATGATGTGGGGGCTCAATCCGGGACCGCTTCTGTTTACCAATGAACCGGAATTTACATGGGGACTGATTGCATCCCTGTTCCTCTCCAACATATTTGCGCTGGTTGTGGCAATCGGCGTCATTCCGTTCCTGATTCAGATATTGTCCGTGCCTGTAAAGTACATGATTCCCATTATCACCATTGTGTGCGTGGTGGGATCCTACAGCTCCAGCTATTCCATGTATGGCGTGCTGATTATGTTTCTGTCAGGCATACTGGGATATCTGCTGGTCAAGAACGACTATCCCACGGCTCCCATGCTTTTGTCCTTTGTGCTGGCTAAGCTGCTGGAGTCCAATATGCGAAAGGCGTTTATCATATCGGGGGGAAGCCTGGGCATTTTCTTTACAAGACCCATTACCTGCGTGCTGATGCTGATTTTCCTGGCATTTATCTGCACACCTGTGGTAAAGGCCGTCCTTAAAAAGGCAAGGGCATCCAAATAGGGCTGTAATGATCCGGCAGCTGGTACAACAAACGTAATATTCCCAAAGTAGCATAACAAAGGTAACTTGCAGGTTTGTTCATATATTTAAGAACATGGTTTGAGGAGGTATTTAATAATGAAGAAAAGAAGTATTGTAATGGCAATGGCAGCACTTATGATGGTATCAGCAGTAACCGGATGTACAAGCAAGGCCGTCAGCAGCGACGGCACATTCACACCAAAGGAAACCATTAACTGGACCGTTACATCCAGTCCCGGCGGCGGCAGCGACTAGGAGGACAAAAAGCCGGAACCAAGCCCGGCTTTCAGGTCGATTTTCCCGGC
>OLVT01001692.1_pt1 | contig 17358 bp, 14 predicted proteins | sample 1673241 | NCBI WGS metagenome assembly OLVT01 (sample SAMEA3178936, study PRJEB25190) | human gut metagenome | biome: human gut; feature: human-associated habitat; material: faeces | place: Austria | collected 2013 | reverse complement strand
CGGAACAGCCAGGTGGAGCCGTCGGCATGACGGTAAGCCTTGAGGCCCTCGAAGCACTCCTGTGCGTAGTGCAGCACGGAAGCACCCGGATCCATCTTGAGCGGTGCGTACGGTTCGACGCGGCGGTCGGACCAGCCTTCGCCCTTGGTCCAGGTCATGTGGGTCATGTTGTCGGAGAACACCTGGCCGAAAGCCGGCTTGTCGATGAGGGACTGACGCTTCTCATCGGATGCGGGGTTGTCGTTCGGCAGTACGGTGAACGGTTCGGCGAGCTTGTCGAGCGCTGCCGGATCGTGGTGCGTGTTTTCAGTCATTACTAGCTACTTCTTCTTGACTTTGGCGGCCCGAAAGCCACCATATGGGGTGTGTGCTGTGCGCTTGTGGCGCGAGCTCTGTTGCATACTTTTGCACACCCATGTGTTACTCGTGTAGCAGAGTTCACATGGTGAAAAACGAAGAAGCCCGCACCGTTCTCAACGGCTGCGGGCTTCCACGTTTCAGTTATGTTCTGAATTGTTCGCTATCGAAGCGATCGACTCACTTGGCGTCGGCAGCCGGAGCAGCAGCGTCGGCAGCCGGAGCAGCAGCTTCCGGAGCGGCGGTGGACTCAGAAGCATCTTCCGGCACCTCAACGGTGACGACGGACTCTTCCGGGTCCTCAACGTCGAGCTCAACGCCTTCAGGCAGAACAACGTCCTTAGCGAACACCTTGGTGCCGTCGGTTAGGCCCTCGACGCTCACAACGATCTTCTCAGGCAAGTTGGCGACGTCAGCGCGAACCTTGAGCTCCTGAATGTCGACGAATGCCACAGCAGCGCCCTTCGGGGTGCCTTCAACGAAGACCGGCACCTCGACGTCGATCTTCTCGCCGGCCTTGACCTCAAGGAAGTCAACGTGCTCGATGATGCGCTTGACCGGGTTCTTCTGCACGTCCTTGACGACGGCCATCTTGGTGTTGCCGTCGAAGGCGATGGTGAACAGGGCGTTGGTGTGACGCAGGGCCAGGGTGGTCTCGCGCATCGGCAAGGTCACGAAGGCGGGCTCTTCGCCGCCGGCGTAGATGGTGGCCGGAATCTTGTTGGCAACGCGCAGACGACGAGCAACGCCCTTGCCGAACTCGGAACGGGCCTCGCCCTCAAGCTTAATGGTGGTAGCCATAATGGATACTCCTTGTAGTTTCGTTTCGTACTGTCTCGCTCAGACGCCACGACGCGCCGAAAGACACCCTACAAGGAGTGAAATACGCCGAGTCGATAACGGAAGCTGTGTCATGTGTCAGCACGCACACTTCCCTCGCCAAAGCAACAATTGTCAAGTATACGCCAACTCCGGACTTTGGCGCGGTGATGCTTCGATGACACTGCATCCCGGCCGTCCCAGCCACGTCAACGTACGGTTTCCGCGAAATAATCCCTAACTTTGTGAAGAACGTACGCTTACCCGTTCTCATCGTACGGTTTCCGCGAAATCGTCCGCCATTTCGTGAAAATCGTACGCTCAGCGACACTCAGTGTACGGTCTTTCACGAAGTTGGGGATGATTTCGAAAATAACGTACGATGGTGAGTACCGTATCGGGAGGTTGATATGACTCGTTCGGACGACGTCATCAATGAGGATGGCCATGACGTCATCGCCACACACACTCGCGTTGTCAGGGGTATGGCTGCGGCACTTGCCGCGATAGCCGCCACAGGAGCCGGCGTCACAGCCGCGGCCGCCAACGTCATGTTCACGTTCGCGCTGGACACCAAAGCCAAACGTTCGATGTTCAACATGCCGCACGAGGAGACGCCGAAAGGCATCGAATTCGACATGTCCGAGCAGCTTGAGGCCGCCCGGTGGTTCGAGGAGGCCAAGCAATCGGTCACGCTGCGCAGCCATGATGGATTGAAACTCCACGGCTGGCTGTTGGACCCGGATTGTTCCGACCCACAGCCGCATCTATACGCGATCTGCTGCCATGGCTATGCCGGAGAGCCCGCGGAAATGGCCAAATGGGCGCATCGCTATGCGCAACTCGGTTTTACGGTCCTGCTACCCGCGCAGCGCGCCCATGAGTTGAGCGAAGGGCGTTACGTGGGTATGGGATTGCTGGAAAGCGACGATCTGTTGGGCTGGGTTTCGCTGATCACCGCAGCTGATCCGGATGCACGCATTCTGTTGCATGGCAATTCGATGGGCGCCGCCACGGTGATGATGGCGGCCGGCGATGCGCGACTCCCCCGCAATGTCATCGCCGCGATTTCCGATTGCGGATACAGTTCCGTGGTCTCGCAGTTTACGGATAATGCCGAGGAGATGTTCCGTTTGCCGCACTCGTTGGCCGCGCTGCTGGTCAAAGTGGCCAGTCATGTGTCTAAACGCAAGGCCGGATACCGGTTTGAGGACGCCTCCTGTGTGAAGGCATTACGGCACGCGACTATTCCGATGATGTTCATTCATGGTGGAGCGGATACTTTTGTCAATCCGAAGTATCTGGACATCAATTACAACGCCTGCGCCAGCATCGACCGCGAGAAGCTGCTGATTCCCGGCGCCGACCACACGATGAGCGCCAGCACCGATCCGGACCGCTATTGGCGTCGCGTTAACAGCTTTGTTAAGCGGGTGTTTGGGCTGTAGTAGATATAGAGCTTGGCTCCCCTCTGTGAGGGGAGCTGTCAGCGAAGCTGACTGAGGGGAGCACCCGTGTATGGGCTACTCCCCTCAGTCTCACTCCGTTCGACAGCTCCCCTCACAGAAGGGAGCCAAGAATGGTTACGCGAGCAATTCCTTGACGGCGGCGATGACGGACTGCAGACTCTTCTTCGCGTCACCGAACAGCATCTGGGTGTTGTCTTCGAAGTAGAGCTCGTTCTGGATGCCGGCGTAGCCCATACCGCGGCCGCGCTTCATGACCACGACGTTCTGGGACTTGTCGACGTCGAGAATCGGCATGCCGGAGACCGGGGAGCCGGGACGGCGAGCAGCCGGGTTGGTCACATCGTTGGCGCCGACGACCAGAGCCACGTTGGCCTGCGGGAACTGCGGGTTGATCTCATCGAGATCCACGAGCTCCTCGTAGGGCACGTTGGCCTCGGCCAGCAGCACGTTCATGTGGCCAGGCATACGGCCTGCGACCGGGTGGATGGCGTAGGAGACTTCCACGCCGTGGCCCTTGAGCAGTTCGCCGAGGTCGGCGAGCTCGCGCTGGGCCTGAGCCTGAGCCAGACCGAAGCCGGGCACGAAGATGACCTTCTGCGCGTAGACGAGCTGAACGGCCAGATCGTCCGGCGTGGTCTCCTTCATGGTGCCTTCCGGACCGTCGCCAGCAGCGGCGGCGTCAGCACCACCGCCGAAGCCACCGGCCAAGACGGAGAGCAGCGGGCGGTTCATGGCCTGAGCCATGAGGATGGACAGGGTCACACCTGCGGAACCGACGAGTGCGCCGGCCACGATCAGGGCAACGTTGTCAATCGCCAGACCGGACATAGCCACAGCCGTACCGGTGCAGGCGTTGAGCACGGAGATCACCACCGGCATATCGGCGCCGCCGATCGGAATCACGAAGACCAAGCCGTAGCACAGGGCGAACACGGTGGTCAGAATCGACCACAGCAGACGCTGTTCGGGCTGGACGCACAGCATGACCAGCGAGGCGACGGACAGCACGGCGAACAGAATGTTCCATACGCCCTTGCCCGGCAGGTTCAGCTTCTTGACCCACTTGATACCCTGCAGCTTGCCGGCAGCGATGAGCGAGCCGGTGAAGGTCACAGAACCGATGAGAATACCGAGACCAGCGGTGATGAGCACCACGATGTCCGGGGTGCCTTCCTTGGTCAGGATGTCGTTCAGGGCCACGAGTGCGGCGGCGCCACCACCCACGGTATTGAACACGGAGACCAGCTGCGGCATATCGGTCATCTTCACCTTCTTGGCGGAGACGACACCGGCCACGGCACCGATCAGGATGCCGACGACCAGCACCACCACGGCGACAATGTTCACGAAGCCCTTGGCGAAGAGCACGATGAACGCCATGAGCACGGCCACGACCATGCCGAACGCGGAGATCTGGTTACCCTTGCGGGCGGTCTTCGGCGAATTCATGAAATGCAGACCGACCACAAACAGGACGGCAGAGAACAGGTAGACGAACCAAGCGACGATGTCGATGGCGCCAACGGTTGCGGAGGTCATTACTTCGACTCCCCCTTCTTCTCGTTCTTGCTGGACTTGAACATCTCAAGCATGCGGTCGGTGACCACGTAGCCACCAACGACGTTCATGGTGCCCAGCACAGCGGCCAGGAAGATGAACACGTAGGCCAGCGGGCTATTGGCTTCGGCTGCCACGATCACAACGCCGACGATGACGATGCCGTGGATGGAGTTCGCGCCGGACATAAGCGGCGTGTGCAGGGTGGCGGGCACCTTGCCGATGACCTCGACGCCGATGAGCAGCGCGAGGACGAACAGGGTAATGGAAACGACGAGAGTAGGCATGGTATTCCTTCTTCCTTACTTCTCGGACTTCTCGGCATCGGCAGCAGCTGCCGGGGCGGCGGCGCGGCCGGCAACCACCAGCGCGTCGTCGAGTTCTTCGGTGAGATCCTGGCCGAGCTTGCCGTCACGCACGAAGTGCACGAGGATGTCGGCCACGTTGCGCGAAAGCAGGTTGGATGCGGTGGTGGCGACGCCGGAGGCCAGGTAGGGAGCGCCGATCAGCTTGACACCGCCCTCGGTGACCTGCTCACCAACGGCGGAGCCCTCGACGTTGCCGCCGAGGTCGGATGCTGCGCAGTCCACGATCACGGCACCACGCTTGAGACCCTTGACGCCGGCTGCAGTGAGCAGCACCGGGGGCTTACGGCCCGGGACCTTGGCGGTGGTGATGATGATGTCAAAGCCGGCGGCCTTTTCGTCGACGGCAGCCTGCTGCTGAGCCTGCTCTTCGGCGCTCAGCGCGCGGGCATAACCGCCCTCGCCCTGGCCCTTGGAGAAGTCAAGTCCCAGATCAAGGAACTTCGCGCCGAGGGACTCGACCTCGCCCTGGGAGGCGGGACGCACGTCGTACGCGGTGACGACCGCGCCAAGACGCTTCAGCGTACCGATGGCCTGCAGGCCGGCGATGCCGGCACCGAGCACCAGCGCCTTAGCCGGGCGAATCGTGCCGGCGGCGGTGGTCATCATCGGCAGGAAGGAACCGTAAGCATCGGCGGCGGTGATGGCTGCCTTGTAGCCCATCACGGAGTTCTGAGAGGTCATCTCATCCATGGACTGGGCGCTGGAAAGCTTACGGGGCAGCTTTTCGATGGCGATGCCCACCAGACCGGCCTTCTCGAGCGCGGCCACGTAATCGGCATCGGTGAAGGAACCGAGCATGCCAATGACCCACTGGCCGGCCTTGAGCTTGGCCACGGTCTCGGCGGACGGTCGGTCCACAAAACCGAGCGCGTCGGCTTCGGCGAGCACCTCGTCACGGCTGGTCACCTTCGCACCGGCCTTTTCGTAATCCTCATCGGTGTAGTCGGCAGCAATGCCGGCACCTGCTTCAATCAGTGAGGAGACACCGCTCCTCTTCAGCCGGGTGACGATATCCGGCGTCAGCGCGACGCGGGATTCCGTTTCGGACGTTTCGTTCAAAACGCCGAACACCACGGTGGCTTCTGGGTTTTGCGCCATGAGAGCCCTTTCTTGTTCTGCTTCAAAATGGACATGGTTATCCGCATAGTAAGTGTAGCCGGAAGGTAAAGACCATGACTTGAGATTCCGCCAATCGAAACAGAAACGAACCCGAAATTAGTGAGAAATACGAATGTGTCCATGTGCATTGCGGATGAATTGCTCGGAAGCCGTCCAACAATCACCTGGCATCGATTAGCAACCAACCGCTCAATAATTATCGACAATCACCGTTTCGCAGCTCACGGTTACTCAACAATATCGGGACCTGTGCAATATTTTGCCACGCACTCCCCTAACCAGCCAGAATCCTACGGTTGCGTAAGGTGACGAGTTCGGTTTGGGCGATTACAATTTGAACTTTGAGAAGCGTTCGCCTCATGGCTGGACGACACTGAAAGGTTTACAGGAGCAAGACTTGTCGGTTATCAATTCCTTCACGCAGCACACTATCAATCTCACCCGTAAGGCGCTCAGGTTGGGATCCGACTTCGTCCCCCCGGTCCACGACGACACCCCGGACGAGCCCGATTACCTGTCCAACGCCGACGTGCCGGTCGAGACCAATATCGCTTTGCCTCACAGCGACGATTGGGACGACGGCCACCTGACCGTCACCGACATCGACCCCGCCACCGGCCTGCTCACCACCTCCACCGAAGGCAATCCGCCGCTGGACGAAGGTACGTCCATCTACGACCTGTATGCGGACCGCGCCGAACGTATGGGCGATGAGCCGCTGTACACCTACAAGTCCGGCAACGATTGGGTGACCGTCACCGCCAACGAGTTCCTGGCTGACGTGCGTGCCGTGGCCAAGGGCCTGATTCATTACGGCCTGAAGAAGGGCGATGCCGTGGCATTCATGTGCCGAACTTCCTACGACTGGGACCTGACCGACGCGGCGATCATGGCGTGCGGCGGCGTGCTCGCCACCATCTACGACACCGATTCCGCCGAGCAGATTCGCAATATCGTCAACAACTCCGATGCCCGACTGCTGATCGTGCAGGACACGGACATGCGTAAGAAGGCGGATGGGGCCGTCGAAGAGTGCCCGTCCCTGGAGCACATCATCACCATCGAGACCGGTGGCTTGGACGAGATCAAGGCCTACGGCACCACGGTCTCGGACGAGGAGCTGGACGAGCGCATCGATTCGGTCAAGAAGACCGACCTGTGTTCCATCGTGTACACCTCCGGTTCCACGGCCGCGCCGAAAGGCGTGGAGATGACCCACGAGCACTACTGCCAGACCGCGCTGAATCTGCCGGCCTACATGCCCGATCTGCTGCACGACAAGAGGAACACCATCCTGCTGTTCCTGCCGCAGGCCCATTCCTTCGCCCGCGCCATCAACTACATCGTCGTCTCCTCGAACGTCCGCATCTACATCGCCACCGGCATCAAGACGCTGATCAGCGATCTGCAGGTGGCCAAGCCCACTCTCATGATCGTGGTGCCGCGCGTGCTGGAGAAGGTGTACAACGCCGCGTCCCAGAAGGCCGGCCACGGCCCCAAGGGCGTGGTGTTCGCCTCCGCCGTGGTGGCCGCGCAGAACTATATGAAGGAAGTCTCCGCCAATGGCAAGGCGGGTGCACTGACCCGCACTCGCCGCGCTGCCTTCGATCCGATTGTCTACTCTTCGCTGCGCGAAGTGCTCGGCGGTCGCGCCAAGTGGATTGTGGCCGGCGGTGCCCCGCTTGACCCGGAACTGCTGGCTTTCTTCCGTGGCGCGGGTGTGCCTGTATACGAGGGCTATGGTCTGACCGAAACCACCGCGCCGTGCGCGTTCAACCCGCTGGGTACGCCGTTCCACGCTGGTTCCGTGGGCATCGCATTCCCCGGATTCTCCCTGCGCATCGCCGAGGACGGCGAAATTCAGGTCAAGGGTCGTGCCGTGTTCCCGCGCTATCACAAGAACGACGAGGCCACTGAGCTGTCGTTCACCGAAGATGGCTGGTATGCCACCGGCGACTTGGGCCGTATCGACAACGATGGCTTCCTGTACATCACCGGGCGCAAGAAGGATCTGATTATCACTGCAGGTGGTAAGAACGTCTCCCCCGGCCCGATCGAGGAAGTCATTCAGCGTTGCGAGTTCGTCTCCCAGGCGCTGGTGCTGGGTGATAAGCGTCCGTTCATCTCCGCATTGGTGACGCTGGACGAGGAGTCGCTGCGCCCGTGGCTGGCCGCCAAGGGTCTGGACGAGAACATGCCGCTGGAGGATGCCGCCAAGAACGCCGCCGTGCGCGCCGAAGTGCAGAAGTGGGTCGATCAGGCCAACGAGGGCGTCTCCCGCGCCGAGTCCGTGCGCAAGTTCATCATCCTGCCCGAGGAGTTCACTCAGGAAAACGGCCTGATGACCGCTTCCATGAAGGTGATTCGCCCCAAGGTCATCAAGCGCTACTCCACCCTCCTCAACACCCAGATGTACACGAAGCGGAAGTAAACCGTATAGCAAAAGCTCCCTCTGACGAGGGAGCTTTTTTCGTCTATACGCCTTAGAAGCCCAGGCGCTCCAGCTGCTTGGGGTCGGACTGCCAGCCTTTGGCTACCTTGACGTGGAGGTCGAGCTTGGCTTTTTGGCCGACGATGCGGTTGACCGGGGTGCGCAGCTTCTTCTTGACGTAGGTGAGGTTCGAGGCGCCCTTGCCGATGATGATCGGCTTCTGGGAGTCACGCTCCACGTAAATGGACACGTTGACCTGCGCCTTGCCGTCATAGCCCTGACCGGTCTCGTTGTCTTCCGGATAGTCGATGGAATCAACCACCACGGCCAGCGAATGCGGCAGCTCGTCGTCCAGGGTCTCAAGGAACGCACCGCGCACGAGTTCGGCGATGGTGTCTTCCGGACGCTCCTCGCTGATCTGATCGTCCGGGTACATCTGCGGACCCTCGGGCGTGTGCTCAATGAGCACGTTCTTCACTTCAGCCAGATTGTCGTGCTTCAGCGCGCTCACCGGCACGATGTCCGAGAAATCGGCGAAATCGTTGATTTCGATGAGCTTGTTGATGAGTTGCTGACGGCCAAGCTCGTCGATCTTGGTGACGATGGCAATCAGCGGGATGCGCCACTTGAACGTACCGTCCTCACGCTTGGTGGCGAAGTCGGTACGCAGTCGGGAGAGAATACGCTTGTCGCCGGGGCCGATTTCCTGATCGGCGGGCAGCAGGAAGGCCACCACGTCCACATCGGCCAGAGATTCGTCGACCACGTCGTTCAGACGCTGGCCGAGCAACGTACGCGGACGGTGAATACCGGGCGTGTCCACGAGCACGAGCTGCGCGTGGTCGGCGGTCAGGATGCCGCGGATCGCCTTACGGGTGGTTTCCGGACGAGAGGATGCGATGGCGATCTGCTTGCCGATCAACGCGTTGATCAACGTGGATTTGCCGACGTTCGGGCGGCCGACCACGGCCACGAATCCGGAGCGATACGGCACGTCCTGCTTGGTCACGTTCGCCGTTTCACCGGTCGCGTCGACTTCGGCAACGCCGGCAACATCGGAAGCATCGGTAACGTCAATGTCATCGACGTCGTTCGTGCTGTTGTTCTGATCGGTCATATCACTCCTTGCTGGCGGTATCATCGCCTTCGACGGGCTCGCCGTCAGTTTCCTCATGGGTCTTGTTATTTTCCTCGCCGCCCTCGACGTGCGCCGGTTCTACGACGATGGTGGACACCTTCTTGCGGCGTCCGGCGGAGTCCACGGCGGTCAGTCGCAGACCGCGCGTCACAGCCGAGGCACCAACAATCGGCACTCGGCCCAGAATCTTGGTCAGCAGGCCGTACACGGTATCGACATCGTCCTCATCAATGTCGATCTCGAAGATCTCCTCCAGATCGGCAATCGGCGTACGGGCGGGCATCTTCCACTTGTTGTCTCCGATTTTCTCCGGCTCAGTACGCTGGGTGCGGTCGTGCTCGTCTTCCAGCTCGCCGACGATCTGTTCGATGGCATCCTCGATAGTCACCATGCCGGCGATGCCGCCGTACTCATCGACCACCACGGCCACATGCTGGCGGGAACGCTGCATCTCATGGAACAGGTCGTCCACCGGCTTGGATTCGGGAACAAGCAGCGGCTGCCGGACGATGGATTCGACCGCGCGCTCCATGGCCGCCGGGTTGAAGGCGGTGGCACGCACGGCATCCTTCAAATAGGCCACGCCGATCAGGTCATCCACATCCTCACCGATCACCGGCACGCGGGAGAAGCCGGAGCGGGAGAACAGTTTCAGCGCGGAAGACAGTGTGGAGTCGCGCTCCATGCAGATCATATCGGTGCGCGGCACCATGATCTCGCGAGTCAACGTATCAGACAGGGTGAGCACGTTGCGCAACATTTCGGAGACTTCCGGATCGAAGTCGTTGGACTCCACCAGTCGGTCGATGGCGGCCTTGCCCTGCTCGAGCTGAATCTTCTCAAGCTCCTCGTCGTCGGACAGATCGGAGTCCTTGGAGCGGCGGCCCGGTCCCTTGGAACCGGACTTGTCGCCACCGATGCGTGCGAACGGCGTGAGCTTGGTGGCCAACGACACGATGCGCGAGTTGGAAATCATGATGCCGACCGGCTTGGCCATGCCGGCGGTGCGCGGGCGGACCAGTACGGAGACCACGGCTACGATAATCGCGAACAGGAATCCGGAGAGCAGTTCAATCCACAGTTCCGCACCCCACAGGGATGCGATGGAAGACACCAGTACGCCGTCGAGCACATTGCAGGCGATGCGGAAGAACGCACAGCTGCCGGCGGTGGCGTAACGGTCGGCGATGAGCCGTTGCACGCGATGAATCTTGTCGATCTTCTTCATCTTGAGGAACTGGCTTGCTTCGGAGTCGGTCTGCACCTCGAGGATGAGATTGTTAAGGCTGGCTCGCGTTACGCGGGCCACGGCGCCTTCAGCGGCGGCCATGGTCAGCGAGAGCCAGACGAACAGGGCCGCCACGAGTACAAGAATGACGGTGATGGCGATCGGCGTGGTACTGGAATACTCCATAATGATTTTTCGGTGTCCTTGAATGTCCTTGAACGGTATCGAATAATCCGGATTTGGTGTGATTGATTTGGGAGCTTATTTGGAATCGAGGTCGCGGCCAGCACCGTGCGCGGCGTCGTACAGGGCCAGCGCGTCGGGTGTGCCGGCGGGCAGCGTGGCCTGCACGTTGGCATCGTGGCGTAGGGCGAAGAAGGTGAGCAGCAGCTGTCGCTGCAGGCCGAACATCTGGCGCTCCTGCTCGGGGGTCACGTGGTCGTAGCCGAGCAGGTGCAGGATGCCGTGGATGGTGAGCAATAGCATCTCCTGCATGGTGCTGTGCCCGGCTGCGGCAGCCTGTTGGGCAGCGACCCACGGGCAGATGACGATGTCGCCGAGCACTCCTTCCATCACGGTTTTGCCGTCGCCGGGGCGCAGCTCGTCCATCGGGAAGCTCATCACGTCGGTCGGGCCTTCGAGGTTCATCCAACGCATGTGCAGTTCGGCGATGGGATCGGGATCCACGAACATGATGGTCAGGTCGGACTGGGTGCTCACGCGCATCTGGTCGAGTACCCAAATACCCAAATCGGAGAAGACCTTGGGGTCGATGACCCACTGGGTTTCATTGGTGACGTCAACGCTCATCGTCTGTCTCGCTTTGGTTGGTTGAATCCGCTTGCTGGCGGGCATCGAAGTCGGTATGGTTGCGGCGGCCCTTGCGTTCGATGTCGCGGTGGTCGCCGGCGATGGCGGAGTGACGGTCGTAGGCGGCCACGATCTGTCCGACCAGCTGGTGACGTACCACGTCCTCGGTTTTGAGATGCACGAATGCGATGTCGTTGATGCCGCCCAGGATGCGTTCGATGGTGGCCAGTCCCGAGCGAGGCACGGTCAGGTCCACCTGCGAGATATCGCCGGTGATGACCATCGTGGTGTTGAAGCCCAGACGGGTCAGGAACATCTTCATCTGCTGTTCGGTGGTGTTCTGAGCCTCGTCGAGGATCACGAACGCGTCGTTCAGCGTACGGCCGCGCATGTAGGCCAGCGGCGCGATCTGCACGGTCCCCTCCTCGATGTATTTTTGCAGCTTGGCGGGCGGAATCATATCGTTGAGCGCATCGTACAGAGGTTGCAGATAGGGATCGAGCTTCTCCTTCATGTCGCCCGGCAGGAAACCCAGCTTCTCGCCCGCTTCGACGGCCGGACGCGTCAGGATGATCCGCTTGACGTGTTTTTCTTTCAAAGCCCGCACCGCCAGGGCGATGGCCGTATAGGTCTTGCCCGAACCTGCGGGGCCGATGGCCAGCAGCAGGTCGTTGCGGTCGTAGGACTGCACCAGCTTGAGCTGATTGACCGTGCGGGCCCGGACGATCGTGCCGTTGTTGCCATAGACGATCACGTCCTTATCGACGGGAGCGTCGTGTTCGATCACCCCGGTCGAAAAAGCCTGTTGTACCGACTCTTTGGAGATATAGCCGTATTTGAGGTAGTAAGCGATCAACCCGTCCAGTCGTTTCCGAAACTGTTCGGAATCGCTTCGGGGGCCGAGCACCGTGAGCGCAGATCCGCGAGCGATGATTTTGAGGTTGGGATGCAACTCCTGCATCTGTTCGAGGTAAATATTCTGGGGGCCGTACAGCTCCCGGGGATCCACCCCCTCGATGTCGATCTTCTTATCTTCGGAATCCATCATAAGCTAAAAAACAAATCCTACGCTCAATGCCAGGGAGTAAGAGCGCATGTTGAACCCGACCGCCTCTTCGGTGGGATAATAACACTTTTTCGAATCGAACTGCCCGTTGTAACGGAAGTCGATCAGTGTATGTCCGAAATTCAACCCCAGGCCCAACATATAGGAAACCGTCGGGCGCATACTGCCGAAGAACATCTCGTTGTTGCCCTCGGCATACTTGCAATCGTTCATCACCGTAAAGACGGGACCGACGTTGATCCGCAGCATCGGAAGCGCCCGAAGCGAGAAGATGAGGGGAATATCGATCGAATTGGTTTTGATTTTCAGAGTTCCGTAGTCGGCATGGCTCAACTTGATCGACTGCCGCACGTAAAGCACCTCGGGGCCGATGGTGAAATAGCGGAATTTCAAGCCGATCTGGAGTCCGGCCTGCCAACCGAGCCGGTTATCTATACCGAAATCCGGACCGGAAGTCGAAAAATGGGGAAAGTTGAGTCCGGCCAGTACGCCCCACTCCACTCCCTTGATCGCCGATCCGCTGCGGCTGCTGCGTCCATAATCGTCGTATCTGCGGGACTGACCCGAAGAAGGGAGAGTCAAAATACTAAACAACAACGCTATAATCAGTAATTTACAGTTTTTCATAACTCTATTTCTTGGTATCGGATTTCAATACGGTTGCGGCCCAGAGCAGGTAGCAGACACAAGCCGTCACCCAGATCAAGCCCGCCTGGGGATGACCGAAACTGCGGATCAGCGCACCGCAGATCGGGCCCGAAAGGGCACCGGCGGAAATGGCCAGGATCATCAGTCCGGCGACTTCGTTCGAACGGCCCGGAGCACTCTTGGTCGCCACGGCATAAAACGTGGCGAAAACGCAGGCCATCGTGAAGCCGAGGATGCCGACCAGCGCATAAACGACCGCTTCGGAACGCACCGCGAAAAGGGCGATGCAGAGCGCCAATGCCAGCAGCATATTCCAGCGCAAGTATTTGACATCGACGACACGAATCAGCACCCAGGCACCGACGAGCGTACCCACGATGCGCAAAGCGTAAAATCCGGTAGTCGTAAGAATCGAATCGGGATTGTCGATCAGCCGCACCGAAACGAAGCCGATACCGACATCCGCAGCGATGAAACAGGCCACGCCGAGCGTACATAGCAACACGGTGCGATTGCGCAGCAGACGGAAACACTCGGCCATACCGACCGCACGGGACGATTGCGCCGGTTCTGCGACCGCAGTCACCTGTAACCAGACGGCCCCGACGAGCGTAAGCCCCGCATAAATCGGCAACAACAGACGCCAGTCGCCGAAAAGCGAAACCAGCCCCGTGATGATCGGGGCGAGCAGCAACAGAGCAGTATTGCGGAAGATCTGTCCGACGGTCAGGTAGCTGGTCATCCGCTCCTCGGGCACGATGGTCGCCAGCAGCGGATTGACCGCCACCTGGATAGCGGTATTGCCGATGCCCAGCAGACCGAAGCCGATGAAATACCAACTCAAGGCACTGCCGACGCCCGCAGCATAGGGCACGAGCAACCCGGCGATGGTAAAGGCATAGCCGATCATTGCCGTTCTCTTGCGGCCGATGCGGTTCATCAGCGCCGCGACAGGCGTGGAAAGAGGAACCAAAGGAAAACCATCGACGGCAGAAAACTCACGGCACTCTGCTGGCTCTCGGCAAATTCACCGCTGATGATGTTGGTCACCGGAGCCACGATATCGCAGAAGCCCATGATAAAGAACCCCATCAGCACAGGTGCCAGCAATCGTTTGTCCACTCTCCTTTCCGTCATAGCACGTCCTTCAACATTCATTATTTGGTCAAAGTTAAGTTTTTTTCTCGGAATACACAGAGAAAACCGTGCATTTTTTTATCCGGAATCCCTGTTTTTCGGCAAAAAAAGCATTGCTATTCCCCATTTTTTGTTATTTTTGTAGAAAATAGGATACGCCTCTGAAAACTGTGAGCAAGCTCCCGTTTTCTTTTCGGCTTTCACTATCTTTGTTTCCGTTAAATTTTCATGCAGCCAGGTCGCTCCCGACAAAACGAATGCCGTCCCGGTCGGAATACGATCAGCCCGCACGAAAACAACTTCAAGCCAATAGCCCGCCGAGCCTTACGGATTTTTCCGACAGGCGGGCACTTTGAGAAATATTACCCGATCGGCCCCCGCTCCGGCGAACACGAACACGTCCCGGTTCGCAGACGGTCCCGATCACTTAACCCTAATTCCGACTCCGCATGATGCTTCTATTCGCCGGCATAACCCTCCCGCTCGAGGATCCGATTCTCAAATTCCTGCTGATTCTGGTCATCATCCTCGCCGCTCCCCTGCTGCTCAACAAGCTGAAAATTCCCTACCTGCTGGGGCTTATCATCGCCGGTGCGGTGATCGGACCGCACGGCCTCAACCTGGTGTTGCGCGACAGCAGCATCATCCTCTCCGGTACGGCCGGACTGCTCTACATCATGTTCCTCTCCGGCCTGGATATGGACATGTCGGATTTCCGCAAGAACGGCACCCGAAGCCTCGTATTCGGACTCTATACGTTCTGTGTTCCGCTCCTGCTCGGTATTCTGGCGGGATATTACATCCTGGGATTTTCGATCTACTCCTCGATCCTGCTGGCCGGGCTCTTCGCCTCGCAGACCCTGATCGCCTACCCCATCGTCAGCAAACTGGGCATCGCCCGCGACAAAGCCGTCACGATCGCCGTCGGAGGCACGGTCATTACCGATACGCTGGCCCTGCTGCTGCTGACGGTCATAGTAGGCATGGTCACCGGAAACACGGACGACATGTTCTGGTACCGGCTCGGCATCTCGGTCGTGCTCTGCATCGCATTCATCATGCTGCTCTTCCCGCTGATCGGGCACTGGTTCTTCAAGCATTGCAGCGACAACATCTCCCAATACATTTTCGTGCTGGTCATGGTCTTTCTGGGCGCCTACCTGGCACATCTGGCCGGACTGGAGCCGATCATCGGCGCCTTCCTCGCGGGTCTGGCCCTCAACCGCCTCATCCCGCGCACCTCGCCCCTGATGAACCGCATCGAATTCGTCGGCAACGCCATCTTCATCCCCTTCTTTCTGATCGGCGTAGGCATGCTGATCGACTACCGGGCTTTCTTCCGCGACTGGGAGAGTATCAAGGTCGCTGCCGTGATGATCGTCCTGATCACCGCCGCCAAATACATCGCCGCGCTGCTCACTCAAAAAACGTTCAAACTCTCCAGCGACCAGCGGACGGTCATCTTCGGCCTGAGCAGCGCCCACGTAGCCGCCACGCTCGCAGCCGTGATGGTGGGCTACAACGTCATCGTCGGCCAGACACCCGACGGAGAACCGATCCGTCTGCTGGGCGAGAGCGTGCTGAACGGCACGATCCTGATGATCCTGGCCACCTGCACCATTTCGACCTTCGCCACCCAGCGCGGCGCTCACAACATCGCCATCAAAGGGGTCCGCGAAAACGACGAAAGCACCGAACATCAGGACGAACACATCCTGATCCCGGTGTCGAACGAAGAGAGCGTCAGGGAACTCGTAACTCTGGGCAACGTGCTCAAATCGAAGAAAAACCACAACGGATTCTACGCGCTGCACGCCATAGACAACAAGGTGGAAGACAGCGGGCTGGAAAAACGGGCCCGCAAAATTCTCGAAACGGCGGCGACGGCCGCTGCCGCATCGGACATCTACCTCCACGAGTTGCTGCGCTACGACGTCAATATCTCGAACGCAATCGCAAGCGTCGCCAAAGAACAGAGTATCACGGACATCGTAATGGGACTCCATCGGGACAAATCCCCCGCGATCTTCCTCGGCAAGATCACGGGCGACCTGCTGGGCGAAAGCAACGTCACGACCTACATTTACAAACCGGTACAACCGCTGGCGACCATAAAGCGACATATCGTAATCATTCCCTCCCAAGCCGAAAAAGAGGCCGGATTTCTCATGTGGCTGCATAAAATCGGAAATCTGGCCCGCAATACCGGGACCAAAATCGTCGTCTATGCCCCGGAAACAACGCTCAAGTACATCGAACCGCTGCGGCGCAAGCAGACCGCAACCGTAGAAACGGTACTTTTCAAAGACTGGGAAAAACTGCCGGCCCTGCTGCGCGAATTGCGCACGGACGACTGTCTGTGGCTGGTAATGAGCCGCCGCGAACGCATCTCCTACCAACCGGCGATGAACAAGATCCCGGCTTACCTGGATCAATACCTCGGGCGAAACAGTTTCGTGCTGATCTATCCCGTACAGGCCGGTGATCCGGAAAGCCGCTATTTATAACCCATAATACGTGCCGCATACCTCCTGTACGAACCGCTCCCTTTTACCGCTGTAACGGAGACATCCGCCGGATGTCGGAACATGGCCTGTCCGCAGACGAAGAGACGCTGCACCCCCGTTGAAAAGGCATCGCGGCTGTTCGGAAAACCTTCGGAAGCCGCATCTCCCGATCGGAAAAGGATAAGATGTGCACATCCGGCCCCCACCCCTTATGCACCGACAATCGGGTAAAATCGACACCGGGTTTGGTTTTACCCGTAACTTGCACTATCTTTGACCTTGTTTTAGACCGGCCGCATCCATCGATGTCCGAATAAATTCGGCCTCGCTCTCGGCCCGCACCGCATAATTCGTTTCGCATAAACATAAACGTAAAATAACATTATGAGTCTTGTAGCGATCGTAGGACGCCCGAACGTGGGCAAAAGCACACTGTTCAACCGCCTGGTCGGGCAGCGCAAAGCCATCGTCGATGCGACGGCAGGCACGACACGCGACCGCCATTACGGTAAAACCGACTGGAACGGACGTGAATTTTCGGTGATCGACACCGGCGGCTATTCGGTCAATTCGGACGACATTTTCGAAGACGACATCCGCCGTCAGGTGATGCTCGCCATCGAAGAGGCGGACGTCATCCTGTTCCTGGTCGAAGTCAATACGGGCATCACGGATCTCGATCAGATGATGGCCGACATCTTGAG
>OLVT01001691.1_pt1 | contig 17368 bp, 15 predicted proteins | sample 1673241 | NCBI WGS metagenome assembly OLVT01 (sample SAMEA3178936, study PRJEB25190) | human gut metagenome | biome: human gut; feature: human-associated habitat; material: faeces | place: Austria | collected 2013 | reverse complement strand
AATATCGTTATAGTGCAAAGGAGTGGCGTATCGGAGAACCAAAGAGTAAATCAGGCTACCGTACGATACCCTTAACAGAAGAAGCGGTTGCTATACTAAAAAAACAAAAAGAAAAGAATAAGAGGATTTCAGAAATTTCAACAGAATGGAAAGAATTTGTGTTTCTGTGTCGAAAAGGAACACCGGTTAAGAACAGTACATATGATACAGCGCTGTTTAAAATCTGTGATAAAGCAAAAATTTCAAGATTTTCGATGCATATCTTGAGACATACTTTTGCTACCAGATGTATTGAAGCAGGAATGAAACCGAAAACACTTCAGATGTTACTGGGCCATTCGAATATTGGAATTACAATGAACTTATATGTTCATACTACCGAGGAAGAAAAGAAAAAAGAAATGGACTTGGTAGCAGAAGCGCTTATGGCAATGTAATGGCCCACTAAATGGCCCACTTGCAAAAGTAAGTATGCTGAAATCCCTTGAAATCAAAGGATTTACAGGAGGAAATAGAGAAAATGAAATTAGGAATTGTAGGACTGCCAAATGTAGGAAAAAGTACACTGTTTAATTCACTGACAAAAGCCGGAGCAGAATCTGCCAATTATCCGTTCTGTACCATTGATCCGAATGTTGGGGTTGTTACTGTACCGGATGAGAGACTGAAACTTCTGGGAGATTTTTATCACTCAAAGAAAGTAACACCGGCGGTGATCGAATTCGTTGATATCGCCGGACTTGTAAAGGGCGCTTCCAAAGGTGAGGGACTTGGAAACCAGTTCCTGGCAAACATTCGTGAGGTAGACGCGATCGTACATGTTGTACGCTGTTTTGAAGATCCGAATGTCATTCATGTAGACGGAAGCATTGATCCGCTCAGAGACATTGAGACGATCAATCTGGAACTGATCTTTTCTGATATTGAGATCCTGGAACGTCGAATCGCCAAAGTTACCAAAACAGCCCGTATGGACAAAGAGGCTGCAAAAGAACTGGATTTCCTTCAGAGAGTGAAGAAGCATCTGGAAGACGGCAATATGGCAATCACCATGGAACTTGAAAATGAAGATGAAGAAGCATGGATGGGAACCTATAATCTGCTTACCTGGAAACCGGTCATTTATGCTGCCAATGTAAGTGAGGATGATCTTGCAGATGACGGAGAATCCAATGCTCATGTACAGGCGGTACGTAAATATGCAGCAGAGCAGAAGAGCGAAGTATTTGTGATCTGTGCAGAAATTGAGGAAGAAATTTCTGAACTTGATGATGATGAGAAAAAAATGTTCCTCGAAGATCTGGGGCTGAAAGAGTCCGGTCTTGAGAAACTGGTAAGGGCAAGCTACAGACTTCTGGGATTGATGAGCTTTCTGACATCAGGAGAAGATGAGACTCGTGCATGGACGATCAAAATCGGAACAAAGGCGCCACAGGCAGCCGGTAAGATTCATACAGACTTTGAAAGAGGATTTATCAAAGCAGAGGTTGTGAATTATCAGGATCTTCTGGACTGTGGTTCTTATGCAGGTGCAAGAGAAAAAGGACTTGTCCGTATGGAAGGTAAAGAATACATCGTACAGGATGGAGATGTGATCCTGTTCAGATTCAATGTATAAAAATCGATAGCCTTAAAGGTATATCGGTTTCTGTACAACATATCCGATAATACGAAGTATATGATAAAGGGGTTTTATGGAGATAACAGTAAGATTTCCGAATCTGGGGTTTTTGTTTGAATATGAGGACAGAATTTTTTCTGTTCTTGGATTTGATATCACAATATACGGGATACTGATGGCTGTAAGTCTGCTTATTGGGCTGGGGATGATTCTTCTCTGCGCCAGATGGCAGAAATTGAATCTGAATCTCTGCCTGGGAGCGTCAATCTCGGCACTGGTCGGTGGAGTGATCGGAGGCAGGCTTTATTACATTGCTTTTTCATGGAGTCAGTTCAGTGGTAAATCCTGGAAGATCCTGTGTGATATACGCAGTGGCGGTATCTCTATTTATGGAGCAATTCTGGGGGGCGTGCTTGTGGCAGCTCTCTTCTGCCGGCTCAGCAGAACGTCATTCTGGAAAATGGCAGATATTGTATGTATGGGACTGCTCAGCGGACAGATAATAGGTGTATGGGGAAACTTTTTTAACCGAGAGGCTTTTGGCGAGTACACAGACAGTCTGTTTGCAATGGGACTTCCGATGGATTCCGTACAGAAGAGCGCAGTGACAAAGCTGATGAAACAGCATCTGGTAACTTTCAGAGATATGGATTACATTCAGGTACATCCACTGTTTTTCTATGAAAGTATCTGGTGTTTGCTGCTGCTTCTGATTTTGCTGCTTTATACCTGGAGAAAAAAATTTGAAGGTGAGATCTTTCTCAGATATCTTGCAGGATACGGGCTGGGCAAGTGTGTGACAGAGTGGCTTCGCACGGATAAACTGTATATTCCGAAGACAAAGATACCGGTTTCCCTGCTTGTGTCTGCTGCACTTTTCCTGATCTGTGGCATTGTTGCGACAGTGCGAAGGATTCTTTCAAAGAAAAGAGAGAAGGTTAGCAGACGCAGGAGAGAGGAGCGTAATGCCGCAGAAGAGAAAAATGATGGCAGCAGACTGGAAGACATTCATAACTTTGAGAATGTACAGGATGAGTTCAGAGACATTCTTGAAGAACTGGATAGAGCGGGAAAGATGGTGGCTGAAGAAGATACGGAATCAAATGAGTCGGAAGATTCAAAATCCGCAGAAACTGCTGAAACGACAGAAACGGAAGTTTCAGAGTCTGTCGAAGATGCGGAAGCGGCAGAAGCTCCGGCGTCTGCAGAAACTGTTGAATCAGAGAGTAAGGGAACGGAGGGATCTGACGAATCAGCTGAGGCTGAGCCAGAGGCTGGACCGGATGATCGCGAAGATGTATAAATAATAAACGGGTAACATGAAAATAGACATGTGACAGAGTTAAAGGGGGTTCTCCAAAGGGAGGACCCCCTTCGCTTTTTAAACAACTTTGAAAATTAGAAAATCTTCTGTAATACTCTCGTAAAATATGGCAATTTTCCGCTTAAAATGTATAAAATTGTTCAGAAAAAAACTACGATTCCCACTTGTATTTTCAAGGTAAATAGGTTAGAATGATTTTATAAGTGGTAGAAAGTGGTGAATAGTGGTGGCGAATGGAGGGAATGTGGCATATTTATCCATTTCCGCCGGCAGATACGAAGGGGAGAATCGTATCTCACGAGAGTAGGTGAGTTTATATGTTCATGGGCGAATACAATCATACAATCGACGCGAAGGGGCGTCTGATCATCCCTTCCAAATTCAGAGAACTCCTGGGAGAGGAGTTTGTTCTGACAAAGGGACTTGATGGTTGTCTCTCTATTTATCCTATGGATGAATGGAATGCCTTTGAAGAAAAACTCAGAGCCTTACCACTTACAAACAAAAATGCCAGAACCTTCACACGTTTCTTTGTAGCAGGTGCGACAAACTGTGAACTGGACAAGCAGGGGAGAATTCTTGTACCGCAGACGTTACGGGAATTCGCTGGTCTGGAAAAAGACGTTGTGCTCACCGGAAACCTCAACAGAATTGAGGTATGGAGCAAAGAGAAGTGGAGCGAGAATTGTGATTATGATGATATGGACAGTATTGCAGAGGGTATGCAGGACATGGGTATCATCATCTAAGCATTACGCCGGAAAGAAATCCAACAGGAGACGGATATGGAATTTAAACACAAATCTGTATTACTGGAAGAAACCATCGATGGTTTAAGGGTAAAACCTGATGGTACTTATGTGGATGGAACTCTGGGAGGAGCAGGGCACGCACAGGAAGTGTGCCGCAGACTTTCTGCCAAGGGGAGATTTATTGGCATAGATCAGGACCAAGATGCAATAGTTGCTGCGAGTGAACGGTTGTCCGCCTATGGTGACAGAGTTCAGATTATTCGCAGCAATTATTGTTACATGGCGAATGAGCTGAAGAACCTGGGAATTCAGAAAGTTGATGGAATTGTTCTGGACCTGGGAGTTTCGTCTTATCAGTTAGACAATGAAGAGCGTGGATTTACCTATCGTGTGGATGCACCGCTGGATATGAGAATGGACCAGAGACAGAGCCGCACAGCTGCGGATATTGTGAATGGTTATGATGAAAGAGAACTGTACCGTATCATTCGTGATTACGGTGAAGATAAATTTGCAAAAAACATTGCAAAACATATTGTGGCTGCGAGAGCCAAAGCACCGATTCAGACAACCGGAGAACTGACTGAGATCATACGACAGTCAATTCCGATGAAAATCCAGGCAACTGGAGGACATCCTGCAAAGAGAACTTTTCAGGCAATCCGAATTGAACTGAACCGGGAACTTGATGTTCTGAGAGAATCACTGGATGGGATGATCGATCTTCTGGATGATGGCGGAAGAATCTGTATTATTACCTTTCATTCTCTTGAGGACAGGATTGTAAAAACAATTTTCCGAAAAAATGAAAATCCATGTACCTGTCCACCGGATTTCCCAGTATGTGTATGTGGCAAGAAATCCAAAGGAAAAGTGATCACGAGAAAACCGATTCTGCCAAGTGAGACAGAAATGGAAGAGAATCCGAGATCTAAGAGTGCAAAACTCAGAATCTTTGAAAGAAGATATCTTTAATTAAGTATAGAAGTAGAAAGTTGTGAGATGTAGATGGAGAGGACGAACAGAGCAGTCACATCCAGAAAAAACAGAACAAATGCCAGAAATGCCCGTGGAATGTATGTGGATGGGAATGCGGTGCGAAGACTGCAGGAAGTTCCTGCGAGACCGTATCAGGCTCCTGGAGCGCAGACCGCGCGGCGAGTTCGTGAAAATATGCCGGAGAGACCGGCTGCTCAACCGAGACAGCTCAGTCGGGAAGCACAGAGAAACAGAGAAAAAGCAAAGAGCATGGGACGCGGTTTTGTGGTGTTCCTTGCAGTGGTAAGTGTTGCCGTACTTTTTTGCTGTGTCAATTATCTTCAGCTGAAATCGGAGCTGACAGGTAAGATAAAAACAGTTGCTTCTCTGGAAACAGAACTGTCACAGATTAAAGAAGACAACAATGCATATGAGAGTCAGGTAACTTCAGATGTGGATCTGAATACGATCAAGAAGCTTGCCATAGGGCGTCTGGGAATGAATTATCCGAAAGATGACCAGAAAAAGACTTATACTATGCCGAGTAACAGTTATGTAAGACAGTATCAGGAAGTTCCTGAGTCCAAGAGGTGATAGATCATTGAGCAATACCAATACGAGGAATCGAAGAAGACCTCAGAAAAAAATTAATCACAAAATGAGAGGAAAGCTAGTAGGACTATTCGCTGTAGTGTTGCTAGCTTTAGTTGGTTTACTGGGCAGAATTACTTATATTAATGCTACCAGTGGCAAAAAATACAAAAAACAGGTTCTGACACAGGCACAGCAGAAGTATCAGAGCAGTACTCTTCCAGCGAAAAGAGGAGATATTTATGACCGTAACGGTAATATTCTGGCGACAAGTCAGAAAGTGTATTCTGTGATCCTTGACTGCAAGACCATCAACTCTGATGAAAAATATGTAGAACCGACAGTAAGAGCACTGACAGACGTGCTGGGACTTGATGAAGACAAGATTCGGTCGATCCTTTCCGCCGAGGATACGAAGAACAGCCAGTATCAGATCCTGAAGAAGCAGCTCTCCATGGATGAGAAAAAAGCTTTTGAAGATTATGAATCTCCGGCTGAAGACAGCGAGCTGTCAGATGCACAGAAAGCAGAGCGGGCAAATATAAAAGGGGTATGGTTTGAAGAAGATTATCTGAGAAGTTATCCGTTTAATGAGCTTGCAAATGATGCGATTGGATTTACACTTTCCAGAGATACGGCAGACGTAGGGCTGGAGAGTTACTATAACAGTACGTTGATGGGGACGGATGGCCGTCAGTATGGATATATTAATGACAATGCAGATGTGGAACAGACGATCATCGATCCGAAAGACGGACAGAGTATTGTAACAACCTTGGATGTGGGTGTACAGCAGATTGTTGAAAAATATGTTAATGGATTTAAAGAAGCCATGGGAGCAAAAAATATCGGTGTGATCGCAATGAAGCCATCTACCGGTGAGATCATTGCCATGGATGGCGGGGACCGTTATGACCTGAATAATCCGCGTGATCTTTCGAGTATTTATTCTGAGGATCAGATTGCAGCGATGAATGATGAGGATACGGTGACAGCCCTGAATGCCATGTGGAACAATTTCTGTGTGACAGAGACGTATGAGCCGGGATCTGTTGTGAAGCCGATCGTTATGGCGGGTGCACTGGAAAAGGGTAAAATTTCGGAGAACGATACATTTGTCTGTGATGGTGGACAGACCTTTGGTGCGAATGGCGATACGTACATCAAATGTGCGGTTTGGCCGGATGCACACGGAACAGAGGCACTGCGGGATGTTATCGCGAACTCCTGTAACGATGCGATGATGCAGATTGCAGCCAAGATGGGAACGGAACAGTACCTCAAGGCACAGACGCTGTTTAACTTCGGAAGCCGTACCGGAATCGACCTTCCAAATGAAGGTTCTGGTGTGATTCATACTGCAGATACGATGGGCGAGACAGAGCTTGCATGTTCCGCGTTCGGACAGGGATTTACCTGTACCATGATCCAGGAGATCAACGCCATGTGCTCTGTTATCAATGGAGGCTCCTATTATCAGCCTCATCTGGTAAGTGAGATCAAAGACAGCAGTGGTTCAACTGTAAAGAAATTTGATCCGATTCTTATGAAACAGACAGTTTCTTCAGAGATATCAGCAGATATCCGTTCTTACATGCAGGCCAGTGTGCAGGAAGGTACCAGTGGTACTTCAAAGGTACAGGGATACAGTTCTGGTGGTAAGACCGGTACTGCCGAAAAGTTTCCGCGAGGCAACGGCAAATACCTGGTTTCTTTTATCACTTTTGCACCGGTGGATGATCCGCAGATCCTTCTCTACGTGGTTGTTGATGAGCCGAAAGCAGATGAGCAGGCGGACAGTAAATATCCACAGTATATCGCACAGGGAATTCTGTCAGAACTTCTTCCGTATCTGAATGTTACTCCGGATGAATCTGAAGACGGCAGTGTTCCTGAGACGGAACTCTGGGAAGGATTTAAAGGCCACCTGGTAGATGTATCCGGAAGTAGTGTGGATGAAAAGGGAAATCTGGTGGATGGCAGTGGAAACCGCGTGGATCTTGAAGGAAACCGTATTGATGAAAATGGCTATCTTTTAAATGACAACGGAGAACACAAGCTGGATGATAATGGACAGTATATCATGTCCACATATCTGATTACGTCTTCTTCGGATTCAGACAATACGTTGAAGGAAGCGATTTCAGATACCAATGTTCCTGCACCACCAGAAGAGGATGAATCGGACACTACAGAAAATAACGATATGGAAAGCGAAGGCATCACAAACGAAGAGGCCGGGCTGGATTAAATAAAGAGTCGTACACATCTCCTCTGGAGAACAGTCATATATTGTTAAGACTGTTTTCCAGAGGATTTTTTTATGAAAAAAAATTATACATTTCATAAAAGGAAAGTGTGGATTGTTTTCTTTTTGTGTCTGCTGATGATCTTGTGTCTGATTGGCAGACTGATCTATCTTATGGGCTTTCGTTCGGATTATTATTACGAAAAAGCGGAGGATCTTCATGAACGGGAAAGAGACATTAAGGCCGCACGTGGTGAAATTGTGGACGCAAAGGGAAAAGTACTTGCTGCAAATAAAACAGTGTGTACGATTTCTGTAATTCACAGTCAGATAAAAGAGCCGGAAAAAGTGATCGCTCTTTTGACAGAAAAACTGGGGATATCTGAGCAGACTGTACGGAAAAAAGTAGAAAAAATTTCTTCCATAGAAAGAATACGTACAAATGTGGAGAAAGAAACAGGAGATGAAATTCGAAATGCAGGATTTGCGGGGATAAAAGTAGATGAAGATTACAGGCGTTATTATCCGATGGGGACACTCGCGTCGAAGGTGCTTGGGTTTACAGGCGGGGATAATCAGGGAATCATTGGACTGGAAGTGGAATATGATGATATTCTAAAGGGAAAACCTGGAAAAATCCTGACAACAACGGATGCGAGAGGGATTGCACTGGACGGAATCGGTGAAAACAGAGAAGAACCACAAAAAGGCTATACACTGAGAATAAGTCTGGATGCAGATATACAGAAATATGTACAGCAGGCGGCACAGAAAGTGATGGAAGAAAAACAGGCCGAAAGGGTTTCCATACTCCTTATGAACCCGCAGAATGGAGAAATTTATGCCTGTGTAAATGTTCCGGAATTTGATCTGAATGAGCCTTTTGAACTGAATTCAGGCATGGATGCAGAAGGGATGAGTGAAGAAAAAAAACAGGATCTTCTGAATCAGATGTGGAGAAATCCGTGTCTGAATGATACATATGAACCAGGATCGACTTTTAAGATCATTACGATGGCAGCCGGCCTTGCGGAAGGAGTAGTATCATTGAACGATTCTTTTTACTGCCCGGGATATAAGCTGGTGGAGGACCGGCGAATCCACTGTGCGAACCGAAGAGGCCATGGAGCACAGAATTTTGTGAAAGGTGCGGAAAATTCCTGCAATCCAGTGTTTATTGAGGTGGGATTACGGCTTGGTGCGGATAAGTACTATCAGTATTTTCGACAGTTTGGACTGATGGAAAAGACCGGGATCGATCTTCCGGGAGAGGCGGGAACGATCATGCATCAGGAAGAAAATATGGGAGAAGTGGAACTTGCGACGGTATCGTTTGGACAGTCTTTTCAGATCACACCGATTCGTCTGGCAGCAACTGTGAGTTCCCTGATCAATGGTGGAACGCTGATCACTCCTCATTTTGGAGTGGCGATTGAGTCATCAGATGGAGAAACAGTAAAGGCACTGGAATATTCCAGTGGCAGAAAGATTCTGGATGGCAAGATCTCTGAAACTGTCCGGTATATCCTGGAGCAGGTAGTTGCGGAGGGATCCGGGCGCAATGCAGCAGTGGAGGGATATCGGATCGGCGGAAAGACTGCAACATCACAGACGCTTCCCAGAAGTGCAAATCGCTATATTTCTTCGTTTCTGGGATTCGCACCGGCAAATGATCCGAAAGTTCTTGCATTGTGTATTATCCATGATCCACAGGGAATTTATTATGGAGGAACGATCGCAGCTCCCGTTGTGAGAAGTATCTTCGAAAATATACTCCCGTATCTGGGAGTTGATAAATCAGACGAAAAGCCTTATAATCAAACGTAATAAAAAACGAAAGAATGATAAGAGGTGTGAGGATGAATATTCAAGTTGTATTCCCGGTACTGATCTCATTTGCGATCAGTGTGATCCTGGGACCAGTCATCATCCCGTTTCTGAGAAAACTCAAGATGGGACAGACAGAACGAGTGGAAGGTGTGCAGTCGCATCTGAAAAAGGCAGGAACTCCGACAATGGGTGGAGTGATCTTTCTGATCGCTGCAGTGGTTACTTCTCTGTTCTATGTAAAAGACTATCCGGCAATTATTCCGGTACTGTTTCTGACACTTGGATTTGGAATCATCGGTTTTCTGGATGATTATCTGAAAGTTGTACTGAAACGTTCAGACGGACTGCTGGCATGGCAGAAATTTGGACTGCAGGTCGTTGTGACCGGTATTTTTGTTTTTTATATCCTGAACTATACAAATATTGATCTTGCAATGCGTATCCCATTCTGGCCGGATCATTATCTGAACCTTGGATGGCTTGCGATTCCGGTGCTGTTTTTTGCTGTGATCGGTACTGTAAACGGTGTGAACTTTACAGATGGCCTGGATGGACTGGCTTCCAGCGTGACTTTGATCGTAGCGGTATTTTTTACCGTAGTTTCCATTGGAACAAAGAGCGGGATCGAACCTGTGACAGGAGCCGTTGTCGGTGGACTGATGGGATTCCTTCTGTTTAATGTATATCCGGCAAAAGTGTTTATGGGAGATACCGGTTCTCTGGCACTGGGCGGATTTGTGGCAGGTGCTGCATATATGATGCAGATGCCGCTGTTTATTTTGCTGATCGGTCTGATTTATCTGGTAGAAGTACTTTCTGTCATGATTCAGGTAACTTATTTTAAAGCTACTCATGGCAAACGTATCTTTAAAATGGCGCCAATCCATCATCATTTTGAACTGTGTGGATGGTCAGAAACGAGAGTTGTAGCAGTATTTTCTGTAATTACTGCTGTTATGTGCCTGATCGCACTTCTGGCATTATAAGATGTCCGGACAAAAAGGTCAAAATCCACATGAGCTTGCTCATAGGTAATAAGGAGGAAATTAAAATGAATTTACAGGGGAAAAAAGTGCTTGTATTTGGTTCCGGAAAAAGTGGAATCGGTGCAGCAGAGCTTCTGGCGAAAGTAGGGGCGCAACCTGTCATTTATGATGGAAATAAAGATCTTGATAAAGAGACTGTAATAAAAAAAGTTCCAGATTGCAACAATATTGAAGTATATGCAGGAGAACTTCCGGAAGAAGTGCAGAAGAGACTGGATCTGGCAGTGCTGAGTCCTGGTGTACCGACGGATATTCCGCTTGTAAAGAGCTTTTATGAACAGGGACTTCCGGTATGGGGTGAGGTAGAACTTGCGTATCGTACCGGCAAGGGAAGAGTATTGGCAATTACAGGAACAAATGGCAAAACAACTACAACAGCTCTTCTGGGAAAGATTATGAGTGATGCAGAAGATTCTGTTTTTGTAGTAGGAAATATTGGAACTCCATATACATCAAAGGCACTGGAAATGAAAGATAGCTCCACAACAGTGGCCGAGATCAGCAGTTTCCAGCTGGAAACGATCGAAGAGTTTGCGCCGAAGGTAAGTGCAATCCTGAATATTACGGAAGACCATCTGAACAGACACCATACGATGGAAGAATATATCCGCGTCAAAGAACTGATCGTCAAAAATCAGACAGCAGAGGATTACTGTATCCTGAACTATGAAGATGAAGTGCTTCGTGAGTTTGGCAGACACATTGTTCCGAAAACTGTGTATTTTTCAAGCGTGAGAAAACTGGACGAGGGTATTTATTTGGATGGAGATCTGATCGTACTGAAAACAGCAGACGAAGAAATCCCTCTGGTACATACAGGAGAACTGAAACTTCTCGGACAGCACAATTTTGAGAATGTTATGGCGGCATCTGCAATGGCATATTATGCAGGTGTGTCTGTGGAAAATATCCGTAAGAGCATCTGTGCGTTCACAGCAGTAGAACACCGCATTGAATATGTCATGGAGAAAAATGGTGTTGCATATTATAATGATTCCAAGGGAACCAATCCTGATGCAGCAATAAAAGGAATCCAGGCAATGAACCGTCCGACGCTCCTGATCGGTGGTGGTTACGACAAAGGTTCCAGTTATGATGAGTGGCTGAATTCTTTTGACGGGAAGGTAAGATATCTGGTGCTGATCGGCCAGACGCGTGACAAGATCAAAGAGGCGGCAGAACGTCTTGGTGTCTGCCCATGCATTCTCTGTGAAAATCTTGAGGAGGCAGTAAAGATATGTGCCGAAAAAGCCAATCCTGGTGATGCGGTACTTCTTTCACCGGCATGTGCAAGCTGGGGACAGTTTGATAATTATGAACAGCGTGGAGACATGTTCAAAGAATATGTAAGAGCATTGTAATATAAGACCAGACTTCTGTGACGGAAGTCTGGTCTTTGCATATATTAACTGTAAGAGACTCTGTGGGAGTGGATCATTTGGATGAAATTCACGTGATTGGGGGAAACTGTCTTAAGGGCAGCATAACTGTGCAGGGATCAAAAAATACAGTACTTCCGATCATGGCTGCATCACTGCTTCAGAGGGAAATCTGTGTTCTGAGAGGCTGTCCGCGTATTCTTGATGTCTGTTATATGGAAGAAATCCTTCACATTCTGGGAGTCGTTACCTGGTGGAAGGGCCATGATCTGTATCTTGACTGCAGCAAAGTCTGTGGAATGGAAATTGCCTCGGAATATACAGGAAGAATGCGTTGTTCTGTGATTCTGCTGGGAGCACTTCTCGGCAGAAACCAAAGAGGTGTGATCGGTTATCCGGGCGGCTGCGTGATCGGAAAACGTCCGATAGATCTTCATCTGTATGCGCTGAAAAGTCTGGGTGCGATAATTTCAGAAAAAAACGGAAAAATTCAGGCAGATTGCAAAAAGCTGAAAGGGCAGGAGATAAATTTTCCTGACAGAAGTGTAGGGGCCACGGAACAGGCACTGCTTGCAGCTGTTCTGGCTGAAGGAGAGACTGTACTCAGAAATTGTGCAAGAGAACCTGAGATTACATGGCTTTGCAGATTTCTGCAAAAGATGGGAGCGCGGATCTGGCATGAGAAAGAAGGGTGTATCCGGGTTCAGGGAGTGACCTCTCTTCACGGGACAGAGATGCTGATACCGGCAGACCGGATTGTTACGGGAACATATCTTTGCGCGGCTGCAGCTTCGCGTGGATCAGTGACTGTGGAGAATGCACCTGAGGGAGAAATGGAGGCGTTCCTTGAAGTATATCGGAAAATGGGTGGACAATATGAATGGAAGAGTGGTAAACTAATAGCGAATGGAGCCGGAATACAATTTTCGGTTCCGTTTCTGGAAACAGAAGCTTATCCGGGATTCCCGACAGATCTTCAGTCACCACTGCTGGCAGTACTGACTACAGTTCCGGGAATAAGCCGCATAAGGGAGAATATATTTGAGAACCGGTTTAAGATATGCAGTGAACTTACAAAAATGGGGGCACACATAGAAGTCAGGGGAAGCGAAGTAAAGATCTGTGGAAGCAGACTAAAGGGATGCAGGCTGCGGGCAGAGGAACTGAGAGGTGGAGCAGCGCTAGTGATCGCGGCTCTTGCAGCAGATGGAGAATCTGTGATAGAGGGTGTTCCTTTTATCCGAAGAGGGTATGAAGACATTTGCAGAGATTTGAGGTACCTTCAGGCAGAAATCTATATGGAGGATATCTTATCGGTTTGAGTTAATATGAGTTCAGAGGATACAGGTATTAGTTTTTTATGAGAACATCCAATTACAGGAAATTTAAAATAACAAAAAAACAGGCGAAACTGGTTGGAGGAGCTGCTGCTGTTGCTGTTCTGGCCGGGATTATTTTTTTCTTTGCTTTTTTTCATGTGTCAAAGGTGGAAGTGATGGAAAGTAACCACTATACAAAAGAAGAACTGAAGGAAATGGTTCTTACAGGAGCTTTTTCTTCTAATTCTGTTCTGGCACCGATCACGTGTTCAAAAAATAATGTGCAGGGTGTGCCATATATTGAAGGATATTCCGTCAGCAGATCCGGTCGGAACTCGATCGTGATCAGTGTCCGTGAGAAAAGTGTAGTGGGTTGTATCCCATATCTTGACAGCTATGTGTATTTTGATCGAAATGGAATGTTTGTAGAAGGCGACAAGACCAGGGATGAGTCTGTCCCCTATTTTGAGGGTATTCAGGTAAAAAAAGTTGTTATGAATGAAAAACTTCCGATTAAGGATGCCGTTCTAAATACTGCGGTAGCACTTTCTACGATTTTTGCAAAAAATGATCTCCAGCCAGATTATATCCAGCTGGAGGATGATTCCACCATAGACCTTATTTATGGAGACATCATGGTAAAACTTGGAAAAGATAAATATCTGGAAGATAAAATGTCCAGAATGGTTGCGATTCTTCCACAGATTACGGGTGAGAAGGGGATCCTTCATATGGAGAATATCACAGAAAGTTCTAAAACAGTGACTTTTGAAAAAGAGGAAGAGGAAGTAACTGCAGAGAACTGGACCGGAGGTTATGATGAAAATGGTGATTATACCGGTGATGGTGAATACGATGAAAATGGTAATTATGTAGGAGCAAAACCAAAGACGGCACTTGATTATGCAAAAGAAAACTGGGTAGGCGGTTATGACGAAGAAGGCGATTATACAGGTTCCGGTGAATATGATGAAAATCTGAACTATGTTGGATCGGAGCCGACGCAGGAACTTCTGGACAGCTTTGGAGACTGGACAGGCGGATATAATGAATCCGGTGGCTTTGATGGTGTCAGCGAGTATGACAAAGATGGCAACTACGTGGGACCTATGTCGGATAATGACGGCACTTCTTCAGGTGATACTTCGGAGGAAGATTCAGAAGAAGACAGTTCTGATACGAATACAGATTCCTCGGATGAAGATACTGAGAGTTACAGTGATGAAGAGTCGGATGGCTGGGATCAGGGAGATACAGATGAGGAATCTTATGAGTGATGGAAATGGCGAATAATAGTGAAAAAAGTATAAAAAAACAAAAATAGTAGTTGATTAATTCGAAAAAAAAATATATGATATATCTATATGCAGCCTGATACGCTGATATCAGGTAAATAAAGGAGGAAGTACATTGTTAGAGATTATGTCAAATGAAGCTGAGTCCTCTGCAAAGATTATTGTAATCGGTGTAGGCGGGGCTGGTAATAATGCAGTTAACAGAATGGTGGAAGAAGCCATCGGAGGAGTTGAGTTTGTTGGTGTAAATACTGATAAACAGGCCCTGACACTTTGCAAAGCTCCAACAGTACTTCAGATTGGTGAAAAGATTACAAAAGGCCTTGGCGCCGGTGCACAGCCGGAAGTTGGTCAGAAGGCCGCTGAAGAGAGCATAGAAGAAGTAAAACAGTTGATCGAAGGTGCTGACATGGTATTTGTTACCTGTGGAATGGGTGGTGGTACCGGTACAGGTGCAGCTCCTGTTATTGCAGCAGCAGCTAAGGAAATGGGAATCCTGACCGTTGGCGTTGTAACAAAACCTTTCCGTTTTGAAGCAAAAACACGTATGAACAATGCTCTTACAGGAATCGAGAATCTGAAGAAAGCTGTTGATACATTGATCGTTATCCCGAACGATAAACTGCTCGAGATCGTAGACCGTCGTACAACTATGCCGGAAGCACTTCGCAAAGCTGACGAGGTTCTGCAGCAGGCTGTCCAGGGAATTACAGACCTGATCAATCTGCCGGCACTGATCAACCTTGACTTCGCGGATGTTCAGACAGTTATGACAGATAAAGGAATCGCACATATCGGTATTGGTGAGGCCAGAGGAGATGACAAGGCTATGGAAGCTGTTCAGCAGGCTGTATCCTCTCCGCTGCTTGAGACAACCATCAAAGGTGCTACTCATGTGATCATCAATATTTCCGGAGATATTTCTCTTATGGATGCAAATGATGCAGCAAGCTATGTACAGGAGCTGACAGGTGAAGATACAAATATCATCTTTGGTGCTATGTATGATGATTCTGTTGCAGACTATGCTAAGATCACAGTTATTGCAACCGGATTATCCGATACAGCTGCAAAGACCACTCCATTTGGTACAAGAAGCAATACAACAACATTTGGTGTACGTAAACCGGCAGCAGGTACATCTGCACCGTCTTCCAGTACAATGTCCATGCCAAGCTTCAGTCTGCCGACTATGAACAATGGTTCTTATACAGGCAAAGTTCCGACCAGCACAGTACAGAAGAAAGATATCCAGATTCCGGATTTCCTGAGAAACAGATAGGAAGCGACAGGATCAGAAACTGAATGATTCAGACATAAAAAAGACGCTGTTTGATGCAGCGTCTTTTTGAGTGTCAGGATCAGCATTTGCAGGAGAAGGTATTACATTTTGTTTCGTTACATCCGTCTGTGCTGCATCCGACCACATCAATAGCAGAAGCCGTACATTTGCGCTGATCGTTATAGGTACATTCCTGAGCTTTACAGTCGATGTTGATTTTTTCACAGCCGCAGTGATGAGCTTTGCTGTTTGTCATACCGGCAGTCGCGCGGTCACGAAAACTTCCACAGTTTGTTTCATCTGCACGATGAGCATTATCTCCTGTAATCTCAATATCGCCTCTGGAACAGAGCTCATTTTCATTGTAAAGACATTTTGTGGCACTACATTTCAGAATTGTCATAATAGAAGCCTCCTTCTTATATAATGATATGATTATGCATAACAGCAAACGTCATGCAGGAATAGTATGCGCTGAAAAAATAAAAATATGTATAAAAAATAACTTGACATTATATAAAAGACATGATATCTTTTTAAAGTACGTGGAAAACAAAGCAGAGTTTCACTCTCACCTCAGCGCATATAATGCGGCTCAGGTTGATATATCGCAGCAGGCTGATCTACAGAGATCGGGGAATGCACAGAGATAAAAATGAAAAAGAGATTTCATTTGGTTATCCCTGGATATAGCAGAGTGTGGAAACTGTCCATACTCTTTTTTGTTTTCATAAGACAGGGTGGAGTTACTGTTCCTATACAGTAGCTGAGAGATTCAGGTTTATCATTTATTTAAATGTATGGAGGTGTACTACAATTAGCAATTTAATGATTAACGAACAGATCAGAGACAAAGAGGTACGTTTGATCGGACCGGATGGAGCACAGCTTGGAATCGTTTCTTCAAGAGAAGCATTTGCAAAGGCTCAGGAAGCCGGACTTGATCTTGTTAAAATCGCACCGCAGGCAAAGCCGCCGGTTTGTAAAATTATCGACTACGGCAAGTATCGTTATGAGCTCTCCCGTAAGGAAAAAGAAGCTAAGAAAAAACAGAAGACAATTGACATCAAGGAAGTACGTCTTTCTCCAAACATTGATACCAATGACCTGAAGACGAAGGTCAATGCAGCAAGAAAATTTCTTTCTAAAGGAGACCGTGTTAAGGTTACATTACGTTTCCGTGGAAGAGAAATGGCACATATGGCAAGCAGCAAACATGTACTTGATGATTTTGCAGAACATCTTGCAGATGTGGCAGTTGTTGAGAAAGCCCCTAAGATTGAAGGCAGAAGCATGACGATGTTTCTCAGCGAAAAGCGTTAAGCAGTTATCACAGACAGCGTGTTTTGGCACGTGTTCTTGATAATAAGAAATAAAAAACAGTACCACGAATTAAGGAGGAAATAATTATGCCTAAGATTAAAACTTGTAGAGCAGCAGCAAAACGTTTCAAAAAAACCGGAACCGGAAAAATCATGAGAAATAAAGCTTATAAGAGCCATATCTTAACAAAGAAATCTCAGAAGAGAAAGAGAAATCTGAGAAAAGCTACTGTTGTTGATTCTACAAACCTTAAGAACATTAAGAAAGCACTGCCTTATTTATAATAATAAGCAGCAGATGATATTGGAAGACGAACAGGAGGAAATAAGAAATGGCAAGAATTAAAGGCGGATTAAACGCAAAGAAAAGACATAACCGTA